>Ga0164241_10005249_pt1 | contig 12214 bp, 8 predicted proteins | sample OricomyardsoilBY_FD_108780 | JGI IMG/M metagenome (GOLD analysis project Ga0164241, IMG submission 108780) | Backyard soil microbial communities from Emeryville, California, USA - Original compost - Back yard soil (BY) | ecosystem: Environmental > Terrestrial > Soil > Unclassified | place: USA...
GTTCCGTTCCCCTGATTGACGTGCGTATCCCAACCACCAACGTCCGCAAATGCGACTTCCAAACCTACATTCGATTTGATGAGTTGCGCAATCTGCATCAGCCTCTGTCCAAACTGACTCTTCGGATACACTGCATTGTTCCGCGGTGCATATTTCTGCGGGTTCGCACTCCTGAGCAGTTTCACAGCATCGAACATTTCCTGGCCGGTGCCATGCACCAGATCCGCACTACCTGTCCGATAGAGCGCCTCGAGCTGTTGGACTTCGCTACCTGTCGCGCGGACTGAAAATTCCCCGAGCGAACTCATCGCGACTGTCTCCGATGGGCCTTCGAGTATCCGCGGTGTCTGTGCGGTCATTGCGACGGCGCGGAACGGAACGGCCTCGCACTCCTGGCAGGTTCCCTGAACGGCAAGCATTCGGTTGAGCCATCCATCGGATGTGCCCTTCACGTCCGGTGTCCCCGTCTCCATGAAATCCTGCGCGTCGAAGTGCGATCGCGATGTACTCGGACTTCCAACGGCATGTATCGGTGCCAGAAGCTTTTGATCCCACAACGGTTTCAGCGGTGCGAGCGATGGATGCAGACCGAAGAATCCATCCAGATCGATTGCACCGGACGGCTGGCCAGGTCGCGCTACCGCGATCGTTGGACGCATGCCGTAATACGCCTGCTCACCATGCGGGACGACGACGTTCAGCCCGTCTGCCGCACCACGTTGAAAGAGACACACCAGAGTCTTTCCCCGGGATACGTTCTTCAAGTCCATTCCGTACGCCATCCGCCGCAGGAAGCTCGGACTCAATCCCATTGTAACAAGCGCCAGCGCGCCCGATTTCACAAATACTCTGCGATCCATGGCCTATCCCTCCAGCCCGTTACCTGCGTTGAAATTCGGGCGAACCGAGTGCGAACCCAACTATCTGTGCCAGACCAGTCAACTGTGGCGTCGGACCGATCATCGGATTTCGCGCAGCTCCACGCCCTGCACCCTGCAATCCTTTCTGCTTCACGCCGCCTTTGATCCGTGGCGGAGCTGCCATCGAAACGTCGTCCATAGCATCCGCGCCATCCGTCGAAGCTGGTTCCTGCGCCGCCTGTTCAGCGGCGCTCGCGGCGCTTGCCGCAAGCGGATGTTCACCGCTCATCAGTATTCGTCGAGTCTGCGGTGACGCAGCACCCTGCAGTATCGTGGCTACTACCGCATCTACCTGTGTTGCTCGTGGCGCGTCCTCCAGACTGTCGATGCCCGGCAGTTGACGCAAGTTCGCGCCAGGCAGTCGATTTGCCGCAACAGCGAGCCCGAAGTTGATACGGTTCAGTATCGCTCCAGTGTTCATCCACGTGTCGCCAGTCTCTGGCCATCCGTTCGGATCGCGATGTCCGAATATCGGCTCGCCCATATACGCGATCGCAAGTGCAGTGCGCGGAGTCGGATCGGGTTGTGCGCCAAGCGCGCGCGCAGCCCCCACGACAACCTCGAACGGCGATTTCACCTTCGAGTGGTATGCGCGCTCTGAGAAGAACTCCGGCGATGTAACGATCGTCTTCACCACGGCACGGATGTCACCATCTGTCTTCATGTACGTCTGAGCCGCGTGATCGATGAGCACTGTGGACGGAGAGTCACTCACGAATCTCCTGGCGAGTTCCAACGAGATGAAGTGGGCCGTCGCGGGACTCCGCGCGACGATGTCGAGAACTTCCTCGCCGTCCGCCTCGCCGCGTCCAGCTGGCAGCTTGTGACCGAGAAAAATCTTCTCGCCAGCATCGTGCCATTCCGGCCGGAAGATGTATCCGCCACCCTGCGCGGGTGGGCGAATGCTCCACCCGGTAAGAGCGCGTGCAGCCTCTATCACATCCTGCTGGGTGTATCCGCCGTCCACGCCGAGCGTGTGCAACTCCATCAACTCGCGACCGTAATTTTCGTTCAATCCGGCCTTCTTCTTCGTCGCCGCGCGCTGCTTCAGTTGCTGTGCTTGCTGCGCATCGAGATTCCTGCGGATGATGATCGTCTCGACATCCGGAACCCGTCTGCCGCCGCGCGCGACCAGCATGCCGCGTCGACCGCCGGAGTTGAGCGTGGGCTCGCCAGGATTCGCGCGGCTCTTGTCGTTGTCGAGGTATTCGAGCATCGCCGGTGAGTGCGCTACAGCACCAAGAAGATCGCGAAATTTTCCGAGCGCATGCTCGCGTATCGTGCGATCGTAGTCGGCAAGATAGAATGCCTCTACCGGACTCTTGCCAACAAAGACGTTGAAGTGATTCTCCCAGAAATCGGTCATCACTTCCTGCAATTGCCGGTTACTGCCCACTGCTCTCGCAACCCGCGCCGACTCCAGCTCTCCCACCAGCTGTGCCCGCGATTTGCGGACGTCCTTGAGCGCGGACATGTCCGCAGCTGCAGTCGGCCCAGCGGCGGTGCCTCTCTTCACGAGCCGCGACTGACGCAGCGTTTGCGCAAATTGACTCGCGAGATCGTTCTGGCTTTCCTGGAGCAGCGGATAGCGCGCCAGCATCTCGTCCATCGCGTCGTTGTTCAGGCGCTCGGGATTCAATTGCTGATCAATCCACGTATCCACGCCAATCGCTCTCACATTCTGTACATCGCCCGGACGAGGACCGAATGCGAGTCGATTCAATACCTGCAGAACTTGCTGGTCAGCGGTCTGCTCCCGTATTCCTGGCGCGCTGTTCTGGAGAACCGCGCGCTGACCCCTTGCAGGTTGCGCAAGGCTCGAGACCGCTCCGAGTAGCAAGGCAACCGCAAGACCCCGCGACCACCGGGGTACCGGGAAAGATCCAGGATTGCTCACATCCGTTTGACGACACGTACGTATCGCCGTTAATCGCGTTGACCGCGCGGTTTCGTACGTTCGTCCGCTACGTCGATGCTCGCCGGCGACCGCTATCTAGATGTGGATCGCCCGTCCTGAAACGCCGAGTGCAGCTTCCTTCACAGCCTCGGCGAGCGTCGGATGCGGATGCACGGTGATTCCGATGTCGTCGCTCGAGCCTCTGAACTCCATCGCGAGCACGACTTCCTGCAGCAGGTCCGCTGCGTCCACACCAACGATGTGGCATCCCAGTATTTCTTCCGTCTCCGCATCCGCGACGAACTTCACAAAGCCTTGTGTCTCGGCCATCGTGCGCGCACGACCGTTTGCGGAGAAGGGGAACTTGCCAGTCTTGTACGCGCGTCCACTGGCCTTCACCTCGTGCTCGGCGAGACCGCACGTTGCGATCTCCGGGTGCGTGTACACGATTGCCGGCATCGACTTGTAATCCATGTGGACCTGGTGACCGGCGATGATCTCCGCCGCCACGACTCCTTCTTCCTCGGCCTTGTGCGCAAGCAACTTCCCGCCGACCGCGTCACCGATTGCGAATACATGCGGAAGGTTCGTGCGCATTTCAGCATCGACTGCGATTTCGCCGCGCTTGCCGAGTGCAAGACCTAGCGCGGATGCGTCAATTCCAGTCAGCACCGGTCTGCGACCCACCGCAACCAGTACGTAGTCGCCTTCGAGCGTTTCCTTGGTGCCGTCCTTGTCGACATCCACGAAAACTCTGGATCCGTCGCGCCGCCCGCCAGTAACACGCGTCGCAGGCCGCAGGTCGAGGCCCTGCTTGCGGAAGATCTTGTCAGCTTCCTTGATCACTTCTTCATCCATGCCCGGAAGGATCGTTGCGGCAAGTTCCACCACCGTAACCTTTGCTCCGAGTCGACGCCACACCGATCCCAGCTCGAGTCCGATCACGCCGCCGCCGATCACTATGAGGTGTTGGGGCACCTCCGGAATCGCCAGTGCGCCAACATTCGACAACACTCGCTCTTCGTCGAATTTGAAAAACGGCAGCTCGATTGGGATCGAGCCGGTCGCGATGATTACGTCGCGCGCCTGATATTGCGTGACGGTTCCGTCGGCCGCTGTCACGTCAACGATATTGTTAGCGCGCAACGTACCCTGTCCCTTCGCCCAAGTGACCTTGTTTTTGCGGAAGAGAAACTCGATACCCTTGGTGTTCTGGGCAACCACATCCAGCTTGCGTTTCATCATCACGCCGAGGTCGGCTGTGACACCATCGATCTTCACGCCATGCTCGGCAGCGTGGTGTTGCGCGAATTCCAGATGCTCGGTCGATGTGAGCAACGCCTTCGACGGAATGCATCCAACATTTACGCACGTCCCGCCGAGCGTCTTGTCCATCTCGACGCAGACAGTGTTGAGCCCCAGTTGAGCGGCCCGAATCGCTGCTACATAGCCGCCAGGTCCACCACCGATGATTATAACGTCGCAGTTGTTCATGATTTAGCAGTTAGCGCGGCATATCTCGGCGAAATTTTCCGAGCAGGCGCGTCCGTGGTTAGAATATTGAAAAAGGATTCCACACTATCGCAGACAGCCAGCGCGTCCAGCCGTTCCTCGGACAGAAAACCGGCCTCCACGCAGTTGCGAAGATGCGCGAGAAGTGGTTGGTAGAAGCCGTCCACGTCCATCAATGCAATGGGCTTCGCGTGTATTCCGATCTGCGCCCAGGTAAATGCCTCGAAAAATTCGTCCAGCGTACCGATGCCGCCTGGGAGGACGGCGATAGCGTCACACAGATCCAATATGCGCGCCTTCCTCTCGTGCATCGTATCGACGATGTGCAGCTCGGTGAGGTTCGGGTGCGCGATCTCGCGATGGCCGAGCGAACGGGGAAGCACGCCGATCACCTCTCCCCCAATCGCGAGCGCGGCGTCGGCCAGCACACCCATCAAACCACGTGAGGCCCCACCATAGACTACACCGATGCCTTTGCGAGCAAGCCCGTCACCCAGTTCTCGCGCAACCTGCGCGAAGCGCGGTGATTCTCCGGAGTTGGCACCGCAATACACAGCTACACGCACTTGCGTATCACCTTACCGCGATTGCGCTGCGTGGTATTTCCCGGATGACTTCAAGCCGCGGTGCTGCTCCTTCCACGGAGTCACTCGATCAGCATCACTGCCGGATCTTCCATCAACTCCTTCACGCGCACCAGGAACAGCACCGCTGCCTGTCCATCGATGATCCGATGATCGTATGAGAGCGCCACGTACATCATCGGTCGAATCTCGACCTTTCCGTCGATTGCGACCGGTCTGTCCTGAATCTTGTGAAGACCGAGAATCGCTACCTGCGGGTAGTTGATGATCGGTGTCGACACAAGCGAACCGAATACGCCGCCGTTGGTGATCGTGAACGAGCCGCCGGTCAGGTCGTCCATCGTCAGCTTGACGTCACGCGCTTTCTTGGCCAATGCCGTGATGTCACGCGAAATGTCCAGCATTCCCTTGCGATCTGCGTCCTTGATATTCGGAACGACCAGACCCTGCTCGGATGCGACCGCGATCCCCATGTTGACGTAATTCTTGTAGACGATCTCGTCGCCATCCAGTTGAGCGTTCACAACCGGATAGTCGCGCAATGCCTGACACGCGGCACGCACGAAGAACGGCATGAACGAGAGACGTACTCCGTGCTCCTTCTCCACGCGCTCCTTCACGCGCGATCGCAGCGCCGTCACGGCGCTCATGTCGATCTCGTTGAACGTCGTGAGATGCGCTGTAGCGAGATGCGATTGCAGCAGATTCTCCGCAATTCGCTTGCGACGCGTCGAAAGCTTCTCGCGAGTCTCTCTTTCTCCAGCCTGCGCCGGAGCCGGCGCCGCGCGCAACGCCGGTGGCCCGCTGCTCGGAGGTGCTGACGGCGGCACTGACGGAGCTGCGGCCGACTGCGCGGTCTTCGCCGGCTGCGGTGCCGTCGCCGCCATGACGTCCGGCTTGCTGACAACACCGCCGCGCCCGGTTCCCGGAACCGACCCGATATCCACACCCCGCTCATCAGCAACTCTGCGAGCGGCTGGCGCCGACTTCTGCGGCGCGCTGGTTGCTGCGCCCGTCGCCGCCGCCGCTGCCGCCGTTGTCGGGGCTGGCGCTACCGGCGGAGTTGCCGGAGTTGTCGGAGTTGTCGGAGTTGTCGGAGTTGCCGGTACTGCTGCCGGAGCCGACGCTGGAGCGCCCGCGGATGCCGTTTCGTCGATCTCGCCGAGGACGTCGTCCACGTGCACGACATCGCCCTCCTTCACCGATTGCTTTGTCAGGACCCCGGCTCGCAGTGCCGGCACCTCGACGGTGATCTTGTCGGTATCGAGTTCGAGAACGGTATCGCCTGCACTCACCGAGTCGCCCTGATTCTTGACCCAGCGTGATACCGTCGCCTCGACTATGGACTCTCCAAGGGGGGGAACTTTCAACGAAATCATTTCTAGTATCTTGATGTTTGTTTTCTAAATATATCCCCTCACGGGGAGCATTACGGAGAGATTCTGCGCGCTCTAACCATCTCCGGCCACGGTGGCCTCGAACAGCTGGAAATCCGCGACGACCTGCCGATCCCCGAGCCTGGTCCCGCTCAGCTCCGCATTCGAGTTCTTGCATCGGCTCTGAATCATCTGGATCTCTTTGTCCTGCGAGGCCTTCCCGGCGTCAATATCGCGGCTCCGTGGGTCATGGGCGCGGATGCTGTTGGCATAATCGACGGAACAGATGAACTGGTAGTGGTGAACCCGGGCATCAGCGACGGAACATGCGAATACTGCCTGCGCGGCGAACAATCGCTTTGCGTCCGCTTCAAGTTGCTGGGCGAGCATCTGCCCGGAACCATTGCTCAGTATATAGTAGTGCCCGCTGAGAACGTCGCGCGCATTCCGCGCGATACTCCAATATCCGAAGCAGCCGCATTTTCACTGTCGACACTCACCGCGTGGCGAATGCTTGTCACCCGTGCCCAACTTCGGCCCGGCGAAGACGTTCTGATCCAGGGTATCGGGGGCGGTGTCGCAATCGCAGCTCTGCAGATCGCCAAACATATAGGCGCGCATGTCTGGGTCACATCGTCCAGTGATGCCAAGCTCGCCCGCGCTCGCGAACTAGGCGCGGACGAGACACTCAATTACAGTACGACCGACGTGGCGGAGCAGGTTCGTGCGCGAACCTGGAAGCGCGGCGTGGATGTCGTCGTTGATTCCGTTGGACAGGCGAGCTGGCAGTCCTCACTCGGCGCGCTCGGTAAATTCGGCAGACTCGTGACCTGCGGCGCGACCTCGGGTCCCATGGTGAAGACCGATGCGCGCAGGCTTTTCTGGAATCAGTGGTCCATACTGGGCTCCACGATGGGTAACAACGCCGAATTCGCTACCGTGGTGAACGAACTCCGCGGAGGGCGATTGCTCCCGCCGATCGACTCCGTGTTCGACATCACGCAGGGACGGGAAGCGTTTGAGCGCCTCGAAAACGGAGCCCAGTTTGGAAAGATCGTCGTGCGCGTCCCGTAACTGTCAACAACTCCATGACGGTTGGCGCATGACCGTTAATGCACAACGGCCGGTCGCCGATACACAATCTTACCAACCGTAGTCAACGTTCGACGGCTTTTCTGCGCGTCGTCAGGTCCCCAGATTGCAGGTAAGAAAATGGCCGAATCAGCTCAGTACACTCCGATCCAGCTCGCCGAGATCAAGGACGCCTTCGTCGGTGACCAGACGGTGATCTGTCCCATATGCGGCGGCCGAATGACCGCACGGCCGATCGGCGGTGGCTCTTTCGGCCTCGGCTACTCCCGCAAACGCGAGTGGCTCATATGCGGCGGCTGTCATCGCAGCGCGATCTTCGACGTCAAGCGCGGAACGCGAAACTAGCCGCTGCCGTCATCCCGCTTTCTCCGTCATCCCCGCGAAAGCGGGGATCCAACTGATGCCGATAAGGCTTCTACTGTCGCCGCCGGTGATCGGTGACATGCGTTCCGCTTTCGCAGGAATGACGGCGCCCCAATAGATTTCCCGCCATGGATTCCACCAGTTTCGGCGATCGCCTGCAGGACAGCTTCGACCAGCTCTATCACTACGTTCCCGCGCTGTTCGGCGCGCTCGTAATTCTCTTCGCCGGATACCTGCTCGCCAGGTTGCTGGAGAAGGGAACGGACAAGCTGCTCCGCAGAGTCCATTTCAACAGCATCCTCGAGCGGGGCGGTGTCCTCCAGGCGGTGGAGCGCTCCGGCTCGCACATGAACCCGACGCGAGTCACGGCGAGCGTCGTCTTCTGGTTCGTCATGTTCTCCGTACTGATGATCGCCGCGAATGCGCTCGGCCTCTCATCGCTCGGCAACATGTTCGGCGAACTCGTGAGCTACATCCCGAGTCTCATCGCGGCCATCGTCATCATCATTGTCGGGATAGTCCTGGGCGAGTTCGTCGGCGGCCTTATCATGGCGTCTGCCGGCGCCATTCACGGTGGCCCGACGCTGTCGCGCTTCGGCAAGGGCGGCGTCATCCTTATCGCCATCTTCATGGCGCTCCAGGAACTCGGTGTAGCCACGGATATCGTTACGACGGCTTTCGCGATTCTCTTCGGCGCGATTGCGCTGTCGGCCTCGCTCGCTTTTGGCCTCGGGAACCGCGAGCTCGCCGGCGAGGTCACGCGCGGCTGGTACGAGCGCTACAAGGCTGAACGCGAGTCGATCGATCGCGACAACGCGGCACTCGACGCCGCGGATCGTACCGAGGAATAGCCACCGATTTCAGCGCTTTATTACCCCCGAACGAATCCCGTAGCAGTCAGGCCTGGAGCGGCGTTTGTCGATTTCGCGTAAGTCGTTGTCCTACAAGCACTTATAGTATCGCCGTGACCTTGCCAAATGCCTCTTCAGAAACTATATTTCGGGGTTGCCTAACCGATCGATCAAAATCATCAGGTGGCGCCTTCCCAGGTAGTCACCGCAAGTGCGGTATTGACCCTTCATGACAGCTCCAAATAACCGCGAGCGGATACTGCCGCGGATGATCCACGAAGAGGTGCAGGAGTCGTTCATCAACTACTCGATGAGCGTCATCGTCTCCCGCGCATTGCCTGACGTGCGAGACGGCCTCAAGCCCGTGCATCGGCGCGTCCTCTACGCCATGAACGAGCTCGGCCTCGTTCCCGGCCGGCCCTACAAAAAATCGGCGACCGTCGTGGGAGATGTGCTCGGCAAGTATCACCCGCATGGTGACAGTTCCGTGTACGATGCGCTCGTCCGCATGGTGCAGGACTTCTCGTTACGCTATCCGTTGGTGGACGGTCAGGGAAACTTCGGTTCTGTCGATGGCGACAACGCTGCCGCCTACCGCTATACCGAAGCGCGTCTGACGCGAATCGCGACCGAGATGCTCGGCGACATCGACAAGAACACTGTCGATTTCCAGCCGAATTTCGATGACCGTCTGCAGGAACCGCGCGTGCTTCCGTCCGCGATGCCGAATCTCCTCGTCAACGGCTCGTCAGGAATCGCGGTTGGTATGGCGACCAATATTCCGCCACACAATCTGCGTGAAGTCACGAGCGCGCTAGTAGCGCTCATCGAGGATCCTGATCTTCCCTCCGCCGCACTTCGCAAACACATCAAGGGCCCGGATTTCCCGACTGCCGGATATATCTACGGCACGGCGGGAATCACCGACTACCAGGAAACCGGCCGCGGTCGCATCGTCATGCGCGCACGCGCGGTGATCGAGGAGCGCGAGAACTCCAATCGCGCTCAGATCGTCGTCACCGAGTTGCCGTATCAGGTGAACAAGTCCAGGTTGCTGATCGACATTCGCGATCAGGTGCGCGAGGGAAAGCTCGAAGGCATCAGCGACCTCCGGGACGAGAGTGATCGCGACGGAATGCGCATGGTCATCGAGCTCAAGCGCGATGCAATTCCGCGTGTAGTTCTGAACCAGCTGTACAAGCACACCGCGATGCAGTCCACGTTCGGTGTCATCATGCTTGCGCTCGTCCCCGACTCGGTGACAGGCCAGCTCGTGCCGAAGGTGCTTCCGCTCAAGGACGTGCTCATGCACTTCATCGCGCACCGTCACGAAGTCGTGACTCGGCGCACCCAGTTCGAGCTGGACAAGGCACTCGAGCGCGAGCACATACTCGAAGGCTTGAAGATCGCCGTCGACAACATCGACGCTGTCATCAAGCTCATCCGCGCGGCGAAGGACACGCCCACAGCGAGTGCGCAGTTGCAGGCGCGTTTCAAGCTCAGCGAGCGGCAGGCCGAGGCGATTCTCAACATGCGCCTCGCCAAGCTTACCGGTCTGGAGATCGAGAAGCTGGAAGCCGAGCTCAAGGATCTTCGCGCATTCATCAAGGAGATGCGTGACATTCTCGCGTCGCGTCCGCGCCGCATGCGGATCATTCGTGACGAGTTGGAGAAGATCAACGCGACCTACGGCGACGAGCGCCGCTCCGAGATCACCAACGACCAGGGCGAGTTCTCGGTCGAGGATCTGATCGCCGAGGAAGACATGGTGATCACGATCTCGCATACTGGATACATCAAGCGGACGTCCACCTCGACCTACCGCAAGCAGCGTCGCGGCGGCCGCGGCCTGAACGGGCAGGGGCTCAAGGAAGAGGACTTCATCGAGCATCTGTTCATCGGCTCGACGCATGACTACATCCTCTGCTTCACAGATGACGGGCGCTGTTTCTGGCTCAAGGTGCACGAGATCCCCCAGGCTGGCCGAGCCAGTAAGGGGAAGCCCATCGTTAACCTCATCAACGTCCAGCCCGATACTCAGATCCGGGCTGTGGTTCCCGTGCGCGAGTTCGGGGATACACAGTCCTTGCTATTCTGCACACGTCGCGGCACGGTCAAGAAGACCGCGCTGTCAGCGTATGCCAATCCGCGCGCCAACGGCATCAAGGCTATCAAGATTGATTCCAGCGACGAGTTGATCGACGTGCAGGTGACAAGCGGCACGAACGACGTGGTTCTCGCTACCAAGCATGGGTTGTCGGTGCGATTCCACGAGAAGGATGTGCGCGAGATGGGCCGCGATACTACAGGTGTCAAGGGGATCGAGCTGCGCCCCGACGATGCGGTGGTGGGAATGGTCGTCATCAAGCGTGAGGCGACTCTTCTCGTAGTAACAGAGAAGGGGCTCGGCAAGTGCTCGCACATCGATGACTACAGAGTTCAGAAGCGTGGAGGCAAGGGAATCATCACGGTCAATCGCACCGATAAAACCGGTGACGTTGTAACCCTGATGGAAGTCTTGCCAGAAGACGAGATCATGCTCATCACGAAACACGGCGTCATAATTCGCTCGTCGGTTTCGCAGGTGCGCGTGACTGGACGAATCGCACAGGGTGTGAAGCTCGTTAACCTTGATGAAGGCGATCTTGTGACTGCGGTTGCGCGTGTCATTCCCGAGGAAAAGGGCGAGGATGACGACGGCACCGTGGATGAGGAGACAGTCGAAACGCTTGCTGACGAAGAGTGACGAGAACCTGATCGAACCTGCGCGCCCCACAGGCGCTGATTCAGCTCCGGAAGTGGCGACGCCCAAGGGCAACTCCACCGCCGGCGCTGAATCCACGCCATCGGACGCGCAGCCATCTGAGCAAGTGCAGACGTCTTTCGCGTCTGCCGATGCGATCGCGCGTGACGTTGCCGCGGGCGATCAGCTGGAAGCACTGCGTGCTGCACTCCGCAAGGCGGAAGCGGAGCTGCAGCGCACGCGCCAGGAGGCAGATAGCAAGCGCCACCTGGTCGATATCATGCACGAGGTCATGGGGAATCTCTCGACGGAGGAGATCTTCCATATGGTTGCAAGACGCCTCGCTCGTGCGCTCCAGCTATCACACTCGTCGGTAATCCTCGCCAAGCCGGGCGACGTTCGCGGTCTGGTCGCTACCGCGTTCGAGCAGCCGAATCTCGCGAACCTGCAGATCGATCTGGATCGATACCCCGAAGTTTCCGCCGCCCTCGAGCAGAAAGGGCCGGTTCTGATCCAGGATCTCCAGACAAGCACATGGTACGCACGCCTTCGCGAACAATGGTCACGCGACGGCACCCGCATGAACGTGCGATCCGTGATCGCAATTCCATTTGCATTCGAGAAGGATCGCACGGGCGTATTTCTTCTCCGTCGTACTGTCGATCAGGACGCACTCGGAGCGAGCGACGTCGAGTTTGCCAGCACGGTGATCAAGAGTGCCGTCAATGCGATCGAGCAGGCACACACGATCGAGCAGACCAAGGCCGACAACGCGCGGCTCGACGCACTCGCGCATACCGACGCGCTCACGCATCTGCTCAACCGCCGCGCGCTGACGATCCGGCTCGTAGCCGAGCTGGAACGTGTGCGACGATA
>Ga0164241_10005250_pt1 | contig 12212 bp, 11 predicted proteins | sample OricomyardsoilBY_FD_108780 | JGI IMG/M metagenome (GOLD analysis project Ga0164241, IMG submission 108780) | Backyard soil microbial communities from Emeryville, California, USA - Original compost - Back yard soil (BY) | ecosystem: Environmental > Terrestrial > Soil > Unclassified | place: USA...
AGATGGCCCGCGCCTACGGTCCCGGCGGCACGATCGGCATCGGCGGCGGCTGGGACCTGGCGCTGCTCGGCCTCGACCTGTACCTGCGCGGCACCGCGCTCGACCCGGCGACCTGGGAGGACGACCCCGAGGTCAAGGAGTTCGCCAGGCGGTGCTGCCACGCGTGGGGCACGGTCGTGCAGGCCGCGTGGGGCACCAGCGACGAGGACATCGCCGCGGCCGTCGCGTTCGCCGTCCAGACGTTCGCGCCGGAGAGCTGACAGACGTCTGCCCGGCCCGGCGACGGCCGGGCCGGGCAGACGGTGTCGGTGCTTACAGGCCCGCGGTCTGGACCAGGAGGTTCGGCGTGCCGGCCGGCACACCGTTGATCACGTTCGGCGAGGCGGCCGCCTGCATCCACGCGTTCAGCGTCGAGCTGGCGACGTCACCTTGCGAGCTCTTGTACAGGGCGCCGATGCCGGCGACGTGCGGCGTGGCCATCGACGTGCCGCTGATCGTGTTCGTGCCGCCGCCCATCCACGAGGACGTGATGCCGACGCCCGGGCCGTACACCTCGACGCAGGAGCCGTAGTTCGAGAAGGACGCGTGGTTGTCACCGGAGTCGCTCGCGGCGACCGTGGTCACGTTCGCGGCGCTGGCCGGCGAGAACGAGCAGGCGTCGGTCGACGAGTTGCCCGCGGCGATCGCGGTGAACACGCCGGAGTCGGCCAGCCGGGTCGCGGCGTCGTTCACGGTCTGGTTGAAGCCGCCGCCGAGCGACATGTTCGCCACGGACGACGGGGCGTGGTTCGCGGCCACCCAGTCCATGCCGGCGATGACGGCCTCCCACGTGCCGCTGCCACCGCAGTCGAGCACGCGGACGCCGCGCAGCGCCACGTTCTTGGCCACACCCCAGGTCGCGCCGCCGATGGTGCCGGCGACGTGGGTGCCGTGGCCGTTGCAGTCCACACCGTTGCCACCGGTGGCGTCGAAGGCGATCTGAGCGCGGCCGGTGAAGTCCGGGTGGGTGGCGTCGATGCCGGTGTCGATGATGTAGGCCGTCGCGCCGGTGCCGTCGGCATTCCAGCTGTACGTCCCGGACAGCGGCAGCGTGGGCTGGTCGACGCGGTCGATGCCCCACGTGGCACCCGACTGGGTGCCCTCGAGGTGCACTTCCGCGTTCTGCTCGATCCGCGTCACGGCCGGGTTGTGCTGCAGCGCCGCGAGCTGGTCGGCGGACAGGGACGCCGAGAAGCCGTGGAGCGCGGTCGTGTAGACGTGGCGCGGCGTGACATCCAGGTCGGCGGCCAGCGAACGGGCCGACTGGACGCCCGCCTGCTCCTTCAGCGTGACGATGTACTGGCCGGCCACCCCGTCGCTCGCCGCGTTGAGCACCGGCACGGCGGACGCCGTCCCGGCGGCGGCCGGCGCCGCCATACCGACGGTCGCGCAGGCCACCGCGGCCAGCAGTACGGAGATTTTCTTGCGGTTCATCCATTACCTCGCAGGGTTGAGCAAGCCGATTACGGACCCTCGACTGGAACTGGCTTGCGAACATAATTTTCCAACTAGGTAACAAGTCGGACAATCCGCCACGGGGAGTAATGGAGCTGCTACCGCAGGTCAGCCGGTCAGGTCGGCCAGGTCGGCCGCCGAGATGCCGTCGGCGTGTCCCGCCGGCCACTGCACCAGCTCGATCCGGTAGCCGTCCGGGTCGGTGAGCCACGCCGTCCGGATCGCGTCGGGGTCGTCGGTGGGCTCGTACCCGTCGGCCGCCACGCCCTTCGTGGCGAGGTCGGCGAGCGTGGCGTCCATCGACTCGACGGTGATGACGAAGTGGTTGAGCCCGATGCCGAACGCGGTGGGATCGTCGGCGGGGTCGTGGACGAGCTCCATCGTGACGAACTCGTCGCCCGGCAGCTTGATCATGGTCAGGCTCCCGAACGGCGTCTCCGGAACGGTGCCGAGTATCTCGTAACCGACCGCCGTGTAGAACGCGAGCGACCGATCGAGATCGGCGACCCGGATACCGAAGTGCAATGTTCTCATGTGTCTCCTTCGCGGTTTCAGGTGGGTGACCGGAGTCTATTTCATCCTTGTGATCCATCTCATGATCATGCCGAAGATGATCACTCGAACGGCCGCTTGCGCGGTCCCGGCGCGGCGCAAACGGTTGGCGCGCAGGAAGTCCCGGCGCTGTCACATCACGTCGATCAGCAGCGCACATCACATCTCGGCAACGAACGATTGCGGCCAATCGGCTGCGCGCCGCCGGGGTACGCCGAATTGACTCCGTTGCGGGAATCCCGATATTCCTTTGCACCTCCCCGTGGGAACTCTTCCCGCCATTCCACTCTTATCCAGAAACGGAGCCGACCTTGCGTCGTTCCCGATTGTTGGCCGCTGCCGGTATCGCCGCGCTCGTCGCGGTGCTCGCCGCTCCGCCCGCCCTCGCCGGCGAGGGGCCCACCGGCTCGGCGTACGCGCTGTCCGTGCGCACGACCCTGCTGCACAAGCCGCTGATCAAGATCGACCCGCTGCCGCACGCCGCGTACCCGAAGGGCGCCGACGAGTCGGTCGCGGAGGTCGGCCCCAACCTCGCCGGCCTGGTCACCGCGAAGGTCCTCAACGCCTCCGCGGTCCACGAGCACGGCAACCTGGTCAGCGCCGCGGACCTCGCCGAGGTGTCGGTGCAGAACATCCTGACCGCGAAGCTCGTCACCGCGAAGTGCACGGCGGGCACGGACGGCCTCTCCGGCCGGTCGAGCATCGCCGAGCTGTCCGTGCTCGGGCAGAAGATCGACGTGAAGGCCAAGACCGACATCGACGTCCTCGGCGTGGCCACCGTGCGGATCAACGAGCAGGTCCGCCACGGCGACACGCTCACCGTGAACGCCGTGCACGTGATCATCGGCAGCGCGATCCGCGGCATCACGAGCGCCGATGTCGTGCTGTCCCAGGCGAAGTGCGCCGCGGCCGCGACCGGTGACTCCGACAGCGGCAACCCCGGGCCGACGTCGGACAACCCGGCGCCGACCGAGCCCTCCGAGCCCGGTAACGGCGGCACGTCCGAGCCGACCGAGCCGACCACCACGAACAGCGACGCGGCCGGCGGCGACGCCCAGGGCGATGTCACACCGTCCGCGGAGACCGAGAACCTGGCCGAGACCGGCGTGAGCGCCGCCCTCCCGATCGGCCTGGCCGGCGTGCTGCTGCTCGCGCTCGGCGCGGGTGCGCTCGCCTACACCCGCCGCCGCGCGGCCGGCAGCTGACCGATCCGGGCGCGAGGGGTTCGCCCCTCGCGCCCGGACAGGCGCTCTACCGCTGCTGCGCGCGTTCGACCCGGACGCCGGTGATCGCGTGGTGTTCGACCGCGGTGACCTCGATCGTCCATTCGGTCAGCCGGACCCGGTCGCCCGGTTCGGTGGGGATCCGGCCCAGCGCCACCAGGACCAGGCCGGCCACCGTCGCGTAGTCGCCTTCCGGGCGGTCCGGCAGCTCCACCCCGACGTCGGTCAGGTCGTGGACCGGGAACGTGCCGGGCAGGTGCAGCGCGCCCGCCTTGTCGGTGCGGGCGGCCATGACGTCGCGGTCGGTCTCGTCGTAGATCTCGCCGACGATCTCCTCCAGCAGGTCCTCCAGCGTCACGATGCCGTCGATCGCGCCGTGCTCGTTGGCCACCAGGCCGAACTGCTCGTGCTCGTCCTTGAAGCGGCGCAACGCATCCGTCACGCGCACCGAGTCGGGGAACACCAGCGGCGGGCGGGCCAGGTCGGTGAGCGTCGCCTCGCCGTCGAGCAGGTCGCGCAGCGACACCACGCCGATCACGTCGTCGAGGTGGCCGTCGCGGGCGACCGGGGCGCGGGTGTGGCCCGACATCGCCAGCTCGGCCCGTGCCTGCGCGATCGGCTGGTCCGCGCGCAGCGTGATCACGGCACGGCGGGGGACCAGCACCTCGCGCAGCAGCCGTTCGTGGATCTCCAGCGCCCCGGTGATGATCGTGCGCTGTTCGGCGTTGAGCCCGCGGTGCCCGACGACCAGATCGCGCAGCTCCTCGGGGGACAGCTGCTCGGAACCGGCGTCCGGGTTGCCGCCGCAGAGCCGCACGACCCCGTTCGTCGTCCGGCCGAGCAGCCACACCAGCGGCCGCGACACCCGCGACAGAAAGTCCAGCGGGCGCGCCACCGCCAGCGCCCACGGCAGCGCGTACTGCATCGCCAGCCGCTTGGGCGCCAGCTCGCCGAACACGAGCGTGATGAACGTCAGCAGCAACGTGATCACGGCGACGGCCGCGGGTTCCGCGGACGCGCGGAGGAAGGCGAACAACGGCGCGACCGGCCGCGCGAGCGACACCGCGGCGGTCGCGGAGGCCAGGAAACCGGCAAGCGTGATGCCCACCTGAATGGTGGCGAGAAACCGGTTCGGGTCGCGAGCCAGTCGAACCAGGGTCGAGGCAGCGGCCCCTTTTCGGCGTTCTAGTTGCCGTAACTGCCCCTCGCGCAGTGAAATAAGAGCTATCTCACTGCCCGCGAACAGGGCGTTGAGCACCACCAGGATGCCGACCAGTACGAGCGTGCCCCCGTAGCCATCCATACCGATCCTCGCCGTTCTCGTCCGCGGCAGACTGCCCCGCTGGTAACAACCCAACCATGCCGCTGGTCACGCTCGGTGTCGGTGCAATACCGTTTCGGGGAGCCACCAGCACCTGGGGAAGGAACCATGACCACCGACGACAACACCACGACGCAGACTGCGGCGGATTCCTCGGCCCGCCCGACCGGCTGGCGACGGCCGTTCTGGCTCACGGACATGCCGACGTGGCTGATGCTCACGCTGGTCGTCATCGGCATGCCGCGCACGATTCTCGGCGATCTGAACGTCGTGCCGCCCGAGAGCGGGATCCTCTACTTCGTCATCGCGCTGGGGCCCTACGTCGCATGGATCGCGGTGGCGATCTTCCGTGAGACCCGCAAGCCGATCGCGGACTTCGTCATGCTGGGCGTGCTGTACTGGCTGTCGCTGGTGCTCGTCCACCAGGTGCTCTGGAACGCCGGTGCGGGCGAGGGGCAGGAGACGCCCGCCGCCGCGCGCAGCTTCGCCGAGAACTTCAGCGAGGGCTTCCAGGAACTCGCGGTGCGTGGCTACACGGTGGTGATCGCCCTGGCGATCGGCCTCGGTTCGGGCATCGTCGTCGCGCTGATCGCGTTCGTGGCCAAGCTGGTCCGCACGCGACGCCAGAAGAAGGCCTGACCCAGCACGATCCACACGACGCCACCCTGCCGCGGTCACGCGGTGGGGTGGCGTTGTCACGTCCCGAAGTGGTCCGGTTTGCCCAGGTCTCCGCGCTCGACATCGACTGATCCGAGTCATATAGTCCGCGTGGAATAAACGGAACGGAGTCATCGGGAAGGACTAGTTGCGATGAGCAGATCGACGGTGCCGCTGACGCCGCTGGCGATGGCCGTGCTCGAGCTGCTCCACGAGCGGAGCATGCATCCGTACGAGATGACCCAGATCATGCGGGACCGGCGGGTCGACTACCGGGTGAAGCTGCGCCCCGGGTCGCTCTATCACACCGTGGAACGCTTGCAGGAGCAGGGAATCATCGAGGTCGTCGACACGCAGCGGCAGGGCCGGCGACCCGAGCGGACGGTGTACGGGCTCACCGAGCTCGGCCGGGACCGGTTCGTCGAACAGGCCCGCGCCATGATCGCCGCGCCGGCCCAGGAGTACCCCCAGTACCCGGTCGCCCTGTCGGCGGCCAACGAGCTGGACCAGGCCGACGCCGTCGAGCAGCTGAAGATGCGCGTGGTCACGCTGCGCGCGCAGATCGCCGCCGACCAGGTGGTCATCGACCACGTGCTGGTCCGGCAGCTGCCGAAGATGTACTGGATCGACTACGCGTACGTCCACCACCAGCGTCAGTCCGAACTGGACTGGACCGAACAGCTGATCGACGATCTCGAGGCGGGGCGGATCGAGTGGCCGACCGGGGAGCCGGTCACACCGCCCAAACTGTCCGTTGTGGACATAAAAGGGGAGAACGGTGACAAGGCAAGTTAACCCGTGGGCGGCGCTCGTCGCGCTGTGCATCGGGTTCTTCATGATTCTGCTGGACACGACGATCGTGTCCATCGCGATCCCGTCCATGGTGCGGGGTCTGCACACGGACCTGAACTCCGTGGTCTGGGTGATCAGCATCTACCTGCTGGTCTACGCGGTGCTGATGCTGTTCACCAGCAGGCTCGGCGACCGGTTCGGCCCGAAGCGGGTCTTCCTCGCCGGCATGGTGGTGTTCACCGCGGCCTCGCTGTGGTGCGGGCTGTCCGGCTCGGCCGAGACGCTCATCGCCGCCCGCGCCCTGCAGGGCCTCGGCGCGGCGCTGATGACGCCGCAGACGCTGTCGTTCATCACCCACCTGTTCCCGCCGGCCAAGCGCGGCCCCGCGATGGGCATGTGGGGTGCGGTCGCCGGCCTCGCGACGATCACCGGCCCGCTGCTCGGCGGCGTGCTGGTCGACAGCTTCGGCTGGGAGTGGATCTTCTTCGTCAACGTGCCGGTCGGCGTGGTCGGGATCGTGCTGGCCGTGCTGCTGGTGCCGGACTGGCAACCCAAGCGGCTGCACTCGTTCGACGTCCCCGGCATCCTGCTGTCGATCGCCGCGCTGAGCCTGCTGGTGTTCGGCATCCAGAACGGCCAGCACTTCGACTGGGGCACGGTCTTCGGCGGGGTCACCATCACCGAGATCATCGCCGCGGGCGCGGCGCTTCTCGTCGCGTTCGTCATGTGGCAGAAGTACAACCGCAACGAGCCGCTGGTGCCGTTGCGGGTGTTCAACAACCGCAACTTCTCCACCGCCACGGTCACCGCGACGGCCATCGGCTTCGCCATGACCGGCATGTTCATCCCGCTGGTCGTCTACACCCAGAACGTGCTGGGCCTCTCGCCGACCCAGGCGGGCCTGCTGACCGCGCCGATGTCGCTGCTGTCCGGGCTCATCGCGCCGTTCATCGGCCGCATGTCCGACAAGGCGAACGCCAAGTACCTGGTGATGATCGGGTTCCTCGCGCTGGCGGCGGGGTTGGGGCTGCTCGTGCTCGAGGCCGGCCCGGACACCGACCCGTGGTCGCTGGTCCCGGCGCTGCTGGTGGCCGGCATCGGCACCGGCTTCGTCTTCGCGCCGATGAGCAACATCGCGATGCGGTCGGTCGAGCCGATGCTGGCCGGCACCGCCTCGGGGATCTTCAACACCTCCCGGCAGGTCGGCGGCGTGCTCGGCAGCGCGGCGATCGGCGTGCTGCTGCAGGCGAGGATCAGCGCGTCGATGGGCGACGAGGCGGTCGAGGCGGCGAAGGCGCTGCCGCAGCAGTACCAGGCGGACTTCGTCGACAGCCTGTCGCACGCCGCGAACTCGGCCAACGAGCTGAACGACCGCGTGGGCGCGGCCATCCCGGCCGACCTCCCGCAGTCGGTGGCCGTCCGGATCCAGGAGCTCGCCGCCCAGGTCGTCCACGACGGACTCACCGACGCGGCCCGCGAGGCGATGCTGCTGCCGATCGGCGTGCTGCTCATCGGCGCGGTGGCCGCCCTGATGATGCGGCGCAACATCGCGCCGGAGTGGTCCCGGGAACCTGAGCCGGACACCACGCCCGAGCGGGTCTGATCGCCGGGTTTGATCGCAGTGGTGGCGCGGGATGTTCCCGCGCCACCACTCGGCGCATCAGGCCGCGGGCCGGTACCGGCGCGGCCCTGCGGAGCGGGGGCCTGGTCGGCGTGATCAGCGCGCACCGCGCCGCCGGACTCGGCGCGCGAGCCGAACCGGTGGCGGCAGAAGCCGAGCCAGCCGAGTTGATCGGGGTCGCCCGCTCACAACGAAGCGCTCGCCGAGGACGCGGCGCCCGTCCGGCGTGAAGAGCGGGCGCCATCAACGCGGCGGAGTCAGGCGCCGACGTAGTCCGCCAGGTGCTTGCCCGTCAGGGTCTTGCGGGCGGCGATCAGGTCGGCGGGCGGGCCCTCGAAGACGATCTTGCCGCCGTCGTGGCCGGCGCCGGGGCCGAGGTCGATGATCCAGTCGGCGTGGGCCATGACGGCCTGGTGGTGCTCGATGACGATGACCGACTTGCCGTTGTCCACCAGGCGGTCCAGCAGGGCCAGCAGCTGCTCCACGTCGGCCAGGTGCAGGCCCGTGGTCGGCTCGTCGAGGACGTAGACGCCGCCCTTGTCGCCCATGCGGGTGGCCAGCTTCAGCCGCTGCCGCTCGCCGCCGGACAGGGTGGTCAGCGGCTGGCCGATGGTCAGGTAGCCGAGGCCGACGTCGGCGAGGCGCTCGAGGATCTTGTGCGCGGCGGGCGTGTGTGCCGCGCCCCCGCCGAAGAACTCCTCGGCCTCGGTGACCGGCATCGCCAGTACCTCGCTGATGTCCTTGCCGCCCAGCTTGTAGTCCAGCACCGCCGCCTGGAACCGCTTGCCCTCGCACTCCTCGCACGTGGACTCGACGGTGGCCATGACGCCCAGCTCGGTGTAGACGACGCCCGCGCCGTTGCAGGTCGGGCAGGCGCCCTCGGAGTTGGCGCTGAACAGCGCCGGCTTCACGCCGTTGGCCTTGGCGAACGCCTTGCGGATCGGGTCGAGCAGCCCGGTGTAGGTGGCCGGGTTGCTCCGCCGCGAGCCCCGGATCGCGGCCTGGTCGATCACCACGACGCCGTCCCGGCCGGCGATCGAGCCGTCGATCAGCGAGCTCTTGCCCGAGCCGGCCACGCCGGTCACGACGACCAGCGCGCCGAGCGGGATGTCGACGTCGACCTCGCGAAGGTTGTGGGTGTCGGCGCCGCGGATCTCCAGCTTCCCCGTCGGCTTGCGCACCGAGGGCTTCAGCGTGGCGCGGTCGTCCAGGTGCTTGCCGGTGATGGTGCCGCTGGCCCGCAGCCCCTCGACGGTGCCCTCGAACATCACCTGGCCGCCGCCCGTGCCCGCGCCGGGGCCGAGGTCGATGACGTGGTCCGCGGTCGAGATCATCTCGGGCTTGTGCTCCACGACGAGCACGGTGTTGCCCTTGTCCCGCAACTGGAGCAGCAGGTCGTTCATCCGCTCGATGTCGTGCGGGTGCAGCCCGATCGACGGCTCGTCGAAGACGTAGGTGACGTCGGTGAGCGAGGAGCCGAGGTGGCGGATCATCTTGGTGCGCTGGGCCTCCCCGCCGGACAGGGTGCCGGCGGGCCGGTCGAGCGACAGGTAGCCCAGCCCGATCTCGGAGAACGAGTCGAGCAGCTCCTGCAGGCCGGTGAGCAGTGGGGCGACCGACCGCTCCTTGAGGTTGCGGACCCAGTCGGCCAGGTCGCTGATCTGCATGGTGCACAGGTCCGCGATGTTCTTGCCCTTGATCTTCGACGAGCGGGCCGACTCGGACAGGCGGGTGCCCTCGCAGTCGGGGCAGGTCTGGAACGTGATGGCCCGCTCGACGAACGCGCGGATGTGCGGCTGCATCGCGTCGACGTCCTTGGACAGCATCGACTTCTGGATCTTGGGGATCACGCCCTCGTAGGTGAGGTTGATCCCCTCGACCTTGATCTTGGTCGGCTCCTTGTGGAGCAGGTCGTGCAGCTCGCGCTTGTTGTACCGGCGGATCGGCTTGTCCATGTCGAAGAAGCCGCTGCCGCTGAAGATGCGGCCGTACCAGCCGTCCATGCTGTAGCCGGGGATGGTGAGCGCGCCCTCGGACAGCGACTTGTTCTCGTCGTAGAGCGCGGTCAGGTCGAAGTCGCTGACCGCGCCCATGCCCTCGCAGCGTGAGCACATGCCGCCGAGGTAGACGCGCTTGCGCACCACGGTCTGCTCGCCGGCGCCCTTGTCGGTGTGCATGATCCCGCTCGCGGTGCGGGTCGGGATGTTGAAGGAGAACGCCTGGGGCGAGCCGATGTGCGGCTTGCCGATGCGGCTGAACAGGATGCGCAGCATCGCGTTGGCGTCGGTGGCGGTGCCGACCGTGGAGCGGGGGTTGGTGCCCATCCGCTCCTGGTCGACGATGATCGCAGTGGTCAGGCCCTCGAGGACGTCGACCTCGGGCCGCTGCAGCGACGGCATGAAGCCCTGCAGGAAGGCGCTGTAGGTCTCGTTGATCAGGCGCTGCGACTCGGCCGCGATCGTGCTGAAGACCAGCGAGCTCTTGCCGGACCCGGAGACACCGGTGAACACGGTCAGCCTGCGCTTCGGGATCTCGACGCTGACGTCCTTGAGGTTGTTCACCCGCGCGCCGTGCACGCGGATCAGGTCATGGCTGTCGGCAGCCGTGCTCATCGGTGTCTCCATCGTGGGTTCGGCGTGGGTTTATCTTCGCTGCTCAGGGCAGCTGCTGGATGCGGATCATGTTGCCCGACGGATCGCGGAACGCGCAGTCGCGCACGCCGTAGGGCTGGTCGACCGGCTCCTGGACGACCTCGGCGTCGCTCGCCTGCAGCCGGGCGAAGGTCTCGTCGACGTCCTTGGTGCCGAGGTTGACGCCGCCGTAGGTGCCCTTGGCCATCATCTCGATGATCATCTTGCGCTCGTCGTCGGTGATGCCGGGGTCGATCGCGGGCGGGTGCAGGACGATCGACGTGTCGGGCTGGCCCGGCGGACCGACGGTGATCCAGTGCATGCCCTTGTAGCCGACGTCGTTGCGGACCTCGAAACCGAGGATGTCGCGGTAGAAGGCGATGGCCTTCTCCGGGTCGTTCTGGGGAAGGAACGTCGAGTGAATCGTGATGTCCATGCCGGTCACACTAAGTGCGCCCCGAAATAGGCGCTTCTCGATTCCTGACCGGTCTGGTGACCTGTTTCGCGACGCACGCTGGCATGCCGGCCGTGGCGGCCGCCTGGTCGCGCCGGTAGGTGCTCGGCGGCACGCCGACCAGCTCGGTGAAGCGGGTGCTGAAGGTGCCCAGCGAGGAGCAGCCGACGGCGAAGCAGACCTCGGTGACGCTCATGTCACCGCGCCGCAGCAGCGCCATGGCGCGCTCGATGCGCCTGGTCATCAGGTATCCGTAGGGCGACTCGCCGTAGGCGAGCTTGAACTGGCGGGACAGGTGCCCGGCGGACATGTTGACGCCGCGGGCCAGCGCCTCGACGTCCAGCGGCTGCGCGAACTCCCGGTCGATCCGGTCACGCACCCGGCGCAGCAACGCGAGATCACCGAGCCGGTGCGCGTCGGCGGATTTGCTGGTCACGTAGGCGATGGTGCCACATCTACCCGACAATTCCGGCCGAACACTCTCCGTGATCGAACCGTCAGCTTGCCTCTTCCGCGGTGAGCGGTTTGGCGATGTCCTCCAGCGGGGTCTGCGCGGCGCGCACGCCGAACAGCAGCTCCGCGATTCCGCCCAGCGCCATCACCACGGCGGCGATGCCGAAGCCGATCGCGACGAGGCTTCGGTTGCCGCTTTCGATGAACTGGCCGAACATCAGCGGGCCGACGATGCCGCCCGCGGCGGTGCCGACCGCGTAGAAGAACGCGATGGCCAGTGCCCGGGTCTCCATCGGGAAGATCTCGCTCACCGTCAGGTACGCGGCGCTGGCCCCGGCGGAGGCGAGGAAGAACGTCGCCACCAGCGTGGCCAGGAAGCCCCATTCGCCGCCTGCCTGGGTGAAGAACACCCAGATCAGCGGGACGGTCAGCACGGCCGAACCGAGGTAGGAGATCGTGATCATCGGGCGGCGGCCGACGGTGTCGAACAGCCGGCCGAGCAGCAGCGGGCCAAGCAGGTTGCTCACCGCGAAGCAGACGATGAACACCGGCACCAGGCCCGACGCGACGTCGTAGTAGTTGCCGACCAGCGTGCCGAGGTTGAACGTGATCCCGTTGTAGATGAACGCCTGCCCGACGAACAGCGCCAGCCCGAGCACCGTCCTCTTCGTCCGGGCCGGAGCCGTTGATCTCGGCCAGCACGGCCTCCGCGTCCGGTTCGGCCCGTTCGCCGGAGACGGGGTAGTCCCAGGTCAGCTCCTGGACGGGCAGGTCGCGGGGGTCGGTGCTGGCGGCCAGCCGCTCCTGATGATCCGGCCGAGGTGGTAGTAGAACCACAGTTCGCTGCGTGCGTCGCCGGGCGAGTCGACCGCCTTGTGCCGCCACTGCAGCGGCCGCTGGGTGTTGGTGAAGGTGCCTTCCTTCTCCGTGTGCGCGGCGGCGGGCAGGAAGAACACCTCGGTGCCGATGTCCGTTGTGGACATTTCGCCGGTCTCGAGCTCCGGTCCGTTGCGCC
>Ga0164241_10005251_pt1 | contig 12210 bp, 7 predicted proteins | sample OricomyardsoilBY_FD_108780 | JGI IMG/M metagenome (GOLD analysis project Ga0164241, IMG submission 108780) | Backyard soil microbial communities from Emeryville, California, USA - Original compost - Back yard soil (BY) | ecosystem: Environmental > Terrestrial > Soil > Unclassified | place: USA...
CGAATTCATTGGAGATTCGTGCGGTGGCCATGAAACCCGGCGCGGTCAGCAGCGGCGTGGCGGCGGCCGCTTTCGTCAACACCGCTGCGGTCGGCGGCGGCACCGGCTTGCGGGGACAATACTGGGCCAACGTCAGCCGCGCCGATTTCACGAATGAAACTTTCATCGCCGCGCCGTCCCTGACGCACCCGGAGGAAGTCGTGGATTTTGATTTAAGCACTGCCGGGCCGGATCCAATGATCAGTCCGGAAAATTTGATCGCCCGCTGGAGCGGATCGGTTCAGCCGCAATATACTGATAACTACGAATTAGCCGTCGTTGCCAAAGGCGGCGTGCGGCTTTGGATCAATGACCAACTGCTGATCAACGACTGGCCGGCGCAACCATCGCTCGTGACAAATCAAGCGGCGATTCAGATGCACGCGCAGCAGTTTTACAATGTGCGATTGGATTACGCCAACGGCACCGGCGGCACGGTTCAACTGCTCTGGCGGCGGACGTCCACCAAGTTTGCGGTCATTCCCAAAACCCAGCTTTATCCGCACCCGACGCCGCCGCCGACCATCGCCTTTGTCAATCCGGCGGAGAACGCCGGCTTTGCCGGTCAAGCCAGCGTGACGGCCGGCGTCGAGGCCAAATCGTCTTTGAACCAAATCGCGAACGTGGAATTTTTCGCCAATGACCAATCGCTCGGCCGTTTGACCAACAGCATTTACGCGCCGATCTACGCGCTGACCGCGACCGGCTTGAAGCAAGGTCGCTACACCTTGACCGCCGTGGCCACGGATGGCGGCGGTCTGACCAGCACGTCGGCGCCGGTTCACATCACCGTTGCCGCTGGCAGCGGATTGCCCTACGGAATGACGAACCGGGCAGAGGCAAGGCCGTTTCTCAAAATGCCCGCTACGTTCGGTGACGCCGTTCCGGCCTTGCTCTCGGAAACCGGCGTGTTCAGCGACACGCCCAAGCGCACGCCCGCCGCCGGATTGATCCCCTATCAACTGAACGCACCAATGTGGTCCGATGGCGCGGTGGAAAGCGATTTCATGGCGGTGCCGAATCGCGGTGACAGCATCACGCCTGATGAACAATTGCGGTTGCGCCCAACCGGCTTTTGGAAATTTCCCGACGGCACGGTTTTCGTTAAAAACCTGGACCTCGTGGTGGATGAAACGCATCCCGCCGCGCCACGCCGCCGGCTGGAAACGCAAATCCTCGTGCGCGATGACAACGGCGCGGTTTATGGCGCGACCTACAAATGGCGAACTGACAATCGCGATGCCGAACTGGTCACCGCCGGCACCAGCGAAGAAATCGCCATCACCAACGCCACCGGTGTCCGCACGCAGACGTGGTATTACGCGAGCCCGGCCGATTGTTTGACCTGCCACACGCCTGGAGCCGGCTACGTCCTCGGCGTGAACGCGCGGCAGATGAACGGAAATTTCACTTACCCGGCGACCGGCAACACCGACAACCAGATCCGGACCTTGAACCGCCTCGGACTGTTCAGTCCCGCCATTGACGAAACCAAGATCGCTGGCTTCCCAAAGCTCTCTGCGCTGACCGATGCCAACGCGCCGCTCGAACAACGCGTGCGTTCTTATCTGGATGTCAACTGCGCGCAATGCCACCGGCCCGGCGGCAGCGGCCCTTCGTTCGACGCCCGTTACGGCACACCGCTGGCTGACCAGCATATCGTCAACGCGCGGGCGGCGGTGACGTTGGGATTGAAAGATGCCCGCCTGGTGAGACCCGGAGATGCCGGGCAATCCGTCCTTTTTCTACGCCTCGCCAACTCCGTGCCGACGGTCAAAATGCCGCCGCTTTCGCACAACCAAATTGACGCGGAGGCCGCGAAGGTCATCGGCGACTGGATCAACCAGCTGCCCGTTAATGATGCTAAATAGTGCAATGAAACCGGCGCAGTCAGGCGAGTTGTTTTTTCGAGCCTGGTCAAAGGGCCGGCAATGGACAAAATCATTGCCGTCACCACCGAATTTTCAAAGCAAGCCAATCATTTATGAACATAAAATTAAATCACCTCACCAAGACGTTTCTGTTTTTAATGGTTTTGGTAGTGTCAACATTTCCGATTTTTGCCGCAGCCAACCTGCCGTTGCTGCAGCCGTTGTTCAGCGATCACGCGGTTTTGCAGCGTGACACCCAGGTCCCGGTTTGGGGTTGGACGGAACCGGGAGCCAAAGTTACCGTGACGTTTGCTGGTCAGGTGCAAACCGTCGTGGCCGGGCCGGATGGCAAATGGCTGGTGAAGTTGAAAGCCATGCCCGCTTCCGCTGAACCGCGCCCGCTCAGTGTCACCAGCACTGCCGGTCAGGCTACGCAGACCATCAACGATGTGCTGGTGGGCGATGTCTGGCTTTGTTCCGGGCAATCCAACATGGAAATGGGCATGTTGCTTACCAAGGCCACCAACGACATCGCCACGGCAAATTTTCCAAACCTCCGCCTCTTGACCGTGCCGCATACGGTCGCCTTGGAACCGCAGCATACTTTGAGTTGTCGCTGGCTGCCGTGCAGTCCGGCGACGCTCTCGCAAGGATCATGGGAGGGTTTTTCCGCCGTCGCCTTTTATTTCGGCCGCGAGTTGCAGCAGGAGTTGGGCGTTCCGATCGGGCTGATTCAAAGCGCCTGGGGCGGCACGATGGCCGAGGCGTGGACCAGCGCGGACGCCCTGGCAACAATGGGAGATTTCAAGGACGCGCTTGCCAAGGTGCACGCGAATGCGCTCGCCGAGGCGCAGCTTGGAAACAAATTTAGTTACTCGCAAATTTACGACCAATGGTATTCACAGCATGAGGAAGGTTCCGAGCAAGGCTGGCAAAAAACGGCCGCAGATGTGTCCGGCTGGCAGACGGTCAACATGCCGCAACCGTTCTCGAAGGTGGGACTCGGCAATTTCGACGGCACCGCCTGGTTCCGGCATGAATTCATCGTGCCGCAAAACTGGCCCGGCACGGCGGCGACGCTGGCGTTGGGAGAAATTGACGACGAAGACACGGTGTGGATCAACGGCGTGGAAGTGGGGCAGACACACCGGGTGGATCGCGATCGCAATTATGCGGTTCCGGCGGCGCTCCTCCAGCCGGGCACCAATGTCATCGCCATCCGGGTTTTGGACACGATTGGCGAAGGCGGTCTGCTCGCCCGGCCCGGCCAGATGCACCTGGCTTTCGACGCCAAAACCATTGATTTGGATGGAACGTGGACGATGAAAGCTACCTTGCCATTTTCCAGACAGAACGCGCCGCCGCCATCTCCAGATTCCAACAATCCGAATGTGGTGACGTATTTATTCAACGGCATGATTGCACCATTGCTGCCTTATGCCATCAAAGGGGTCATCTGGTATCAGGGGGAAGAAAACAGTAACCGCGGCGCACAATACCAACGGTTGCTGCCGACCTTGATCCAAGACTGGCGCACTCATTTTGGCGAAGGCAATTTTCCGTTTTACATCGTGCAGCTTGCCAATTATCAGGCGACCAACGCCGAGCCCCGCAATCATCCCTGGGCTGAACTGCGCGAGGCGCAGGCCATGACGGCGAAAGCCGTGCCGCACAGCGGACTGGCGGTGACAATTGATGTTGGCGATGCCAATGACATTCATCCCAAGGACAAGCACACCGTCGGACATCGGCTGGCGCTGATCGCGCTGGCCAAAGATTACGGTCGCAAGGTGGAGTATTCCGGGCCGACCTATAACTCTATGAAAATTACGGGTAACCAGGTGCGTTTGAAATTTGATCACGCCAAAGGTGGATTGGTGGCCAAGGGCGGCACGCTGGTTGGTTTCGCCGTGGCCGGAGCAGACGGAAAATTTGTCTGGGCAGCGGCAGAAATTGATGGCGACAGCGTGGTGCTTTCGGCTCCCGGCATTTCCCATCCCGAGGCCGTGCGTTATGCTTGGGACGTGAATCCTGTGTGCAATTTATACAACGAAGCCGGTTTGCCCGCCGTGCCGTTTCGCACGGATCACTAATTCAAAAATAACTTCATGAAAAAATATTTAAATTCTGGCTCGCAAATTTATCTCGCCATCATGCTGGGTTTCTCCGGGTTGCTTTCCGGCATTGCTCCGGTCGCCGCGCAGGAAACCATCCGCCAGTATCTTTCCGGCACCGATGGCGAACACACTGTGCCGTGGGATTTTTACTGCTCCGACGGGCGCAACAGCGGCATTTGGACAAACATCGCCGTGCCGTCGTGCTGGGAATTGCAGGGCTTCGGCAAGTTCCGTTACGGTCTTGACGACAAATCCTACGAGCCGATTCGCGGCGACTATCGCCATCAATTTAACGTTCCTGCCGATTGGCGTGGCAAGCGCGTCTTTATTGTGTTTGCGGGTGTGATGACCGACGCGTCGGTAAAGGTGAATGGACACGAAGCCGGGCCGGTGCATCAAGGCGCCTTTTACCAATTCAAATATGACATCACCGACCTGCTCAAATTCGGCGAAGAAAATCTGCTCGAAGTAGCCGTGACCGACAAGTCCGCGAACAATTCCGTCAACGGTGCCGAACGTTACGCGGACTTCTGGGTTTTTGGCGGAATTTTCCGGCCCGTCTGGTTGCAAGCCGAGCCAGCGCAGTTTATTGATCGCGTGGCGATTGATGCCCGCGCCGACGGGACGTTTTCGCTGGATTATTATCTCGGCGGTGAAGGCAAGGCGGACACGGTGGAAGTAACGCTTCAGGATGCGCAGGGAAAAACTGTCGGCGAACCCATTTCCACGCCGGTTGCGGCAGGACGTGTCACCACAAAAATTTCCTCGCCAAATTTATGGACGGCGGAAACGCCCGCGCTTTACACCGCCGCCGTGCAACTCAAGCAGGGCGACACGGTTTTGCATGAACTCAAACAGCGTTTTGGATTTCGCACAATTGAAGTTCGTCCGTGCGAAGGTTTATTTGTCAACGGCCAGCATGTGATGTTGCGCGGCGTTTGTCATCACGTCGCGTGGCCGACGCTGGGGCGTTCGTCGTCCGATCGAATTGCCAAGCTCGATGTTGATTTGATTCAGCAAATGAACATGAATGCCGTGCGCATGTCGCATTATCCGCCGGATGAAATATTTCTGGACTTGTGCGATGAAAAAGGTCTTTACGTCCTCGACGAACTCACCGGCTGGCAGCATAAATACGACACGGACATTGGTCGTCAGCACGTCAAAGAAATGATTGCGCGCGACGTGAATCATCCGAGCATCATCATCTGGGACAACGGCAACGAAGGCGGGTGGAACACCAATCTCGACGCCGACTACGCTCAACTCGATCCGCAACATCGCGCCGTGGATCATCCTTGGGCGAAGTTTGGCAACATTGATGATCCGCACTATCCGGACTACCGGTCCATGATGCGCGACCTTTCGGGCCAACTGGTTTATATGCCCACGGAATTTCTTCACGGGCTTTACGACGGCGGCCTCGGCGCGGGTTTGGACGATTATTGGAACGCGATGCGCGCGAGCAAAGTTTCGGCGGGCGGATTTCTCTGGGTTTTCGCCGATGAAGGCGTGCAACGCGGCGACATGGGCAACGCGATTGATGTGAACGGCAACAAGGCGCCCGATGGCATCCTCGGCCCGTTCCGCGAAAAGGAGGCGAGCTTTTACACCATCAAACAAATCTGGTCGCCCGTGCAATTGCCAAGTGAATTGCCAGCCGATTTCAATGGCACATTGCCGGTGGAAAATCGTTACGACTTTACCAGTTTGTCCAAATGCAGTTTCAACTGGCAACTGCGCAAGTTCGGACAATCCACAAATTTTGAAATCGTTGCCAGCAGCACGATTGACAGCCCCGATGTCGCGCCGGAAAAAGCTGGAAATTTGAAATTTCATTTGCCGGCTAATTGGGAAAATGCTGATGCGCTCGCAATCACGGCGCGCGATGACACAGGCCGCGAATTGTGGACGTGGGTTTATCCGTTGCAACCGCAAAATAGATTTGCGCCGGGCGGTTCGCCGGTCGCAGCCACGACGACAGGCGACGACACTATTTTGAAAAGCGACGGCACGGAAGCGGACATCGAATCTGCAACCGGCAAATTGCTCGGCGTCAAAGTGGATGGCAAAGATTTTTCACTGACGAGCGAGCCGATTGCAAATGCAAAATGGACCATGCTCGATTCCGGCTGGCTGAAATTAGATTATTCCGTTGATCCAACCGCGCGAACGAATCTCGCCGGCGTTGCGTTCGATTATCCCGAGGAAAAAATGGTCGGCAAAACGTGGCTCGGCGACGGGCCGTATCGCGTCTGGCGCAATCGCTTGAAAGGTGAAACCTTCGGCGTTTGGGAAACGGCCTACAACACGACGGAAACCGGCTATAAAGATTGGATTTATCCTGAATTCGCGGGCTATTTCGCCAACATCCGCTGGCTGAAACTGACGACGACCGAAGGCATTTTGACGCTGATGATTCCCGACGAAAAAACGTTTGTGCGCGTCGGCACGCCGCATTTTCCGCCCGCAAAACTGGCGGGCAATACGCTGGTGAAAATGCCGCCGGGAAACCTCGCCGTCTTGCGTGACATTCCCTCGATTGGAACCAAATTCAAAAAGGCGTCGCAACTCGGCCCGCAATCAACCACGCCGTTGGCGAGCGCGCCCTATTCGGGAACAATTTATTTTCGCTTTGAGCCTCGGCCATGAATGGTTCACAGCATCGGCCGAAGTAAAATGAAGTTCCCGGTTCCAGTTTCAAAATTTTGCATTCAACGGATAACTGCCGCGTTGTTGATTTTTTTGGCCGCGTGGCCGTTTTCCAAAATCGCCGCCGAAACTTCAACTGCGTTTGGATTGAAGCTGGGGGCGAAATCCACGGCATATTTGTCCATGCCGCAAAATGCCGGCGGCACGTTTCCGCCGCTCCTTTCCCAAACCGGCGCGTTCAAAAATGTCCGCGATTTTTCGCCGGCAGACGGATTGATGCCTTACGATGTCATCGTTCCGTTCTGGTCGGATGGCGCAGTCAAATCGCGCTTTATTTCCGTGCCGCCGGATCAAAAAATAAAATTTGCGCCGACGGGCGAATGGATTTTTCCGCGCGGCACCGTTTTCGTAAAAACATTTTCGCTGGCGACGAATGAATTGAATCCCAACTCACTGCGCAAGCTGGAAACGCGGTTTATTGTTTGCGATGCGACCGGCGGTGTTTATGGCGTCACTTACAAATGGCGCGCCGACGGCAGCGACGCGGATCTGCTCGCGACAAATTTGTCGGAAAATATTTTGATAAAAACGGCGACGAATGTCCGCACGCAAACGTGGTATTATCCGAGCCGCGCGGATTGCCTGACTTGCCACACGGCGAATGCGGGTTTTGTGCTGGGCGTGAAAACGCGACAGTTGAATCGTGATTTCAAATTTCCGAATGGCGCGGAGGAAAACGAATTGCGCGCGTGGCAGCGCGCGGGATTATTCGACACAAATTTTTCCGACGCGGAAATTAAAAATTTTCCAAAGCTCGCGCGCGCGGATGACGCGACGCAAAGTTTGGAAATTCGCGCGCGTTCGTATTTGGATGCGAACTGCGCGCAATGCCATCGCCCACACGGAACCGTCGCGTATTTTGACGCGCGTTACGACACGCCGCTGGCGAAACAAAACTTGATTGACGGCAATGTGTTGATTGACGAACGCATTGATAATCCACGCATCATCGCGCCGCACGACATCTGGCGCTCGATTCTTTACATGCGCACGGATACGACCGACGCCTTCAAAATGCCGCCGCTGGCGCGCAACGAAATTGACGAAGCGGGCATGAAATTATTGCGCGAATGGATTGAAAGTTTGCCCGGTCAAAATGTTTTGCCGCCGCCGGAAATTTCGCCGCGCGGCGGAAATTTTGACAAACCAGTTACTGTCATTTTGAACAGCGAACCGGGCGCAAAAATTTTTTACACGCTGGATGGAACCGTGCCGACGGCTTCCGATTTGCTTTACAAAAAGCCGGTTGAAATTTCCGGCCCGACGATTTTGCGCGCGAAAGCGTTCAAGCCGGGCTTCACCAAAAGCATCACCGCGCAGGGAATTTTTCTCATCGGCGGATGAATTTTTTTGCGATCACGGCGCGAACCATTTATCCGCCGGATTTTGGTTGGTGTAAAAATCTTTGAGTTTCATCGCGTCGGCGTGGCCATCCATGAAGCCGAGGTCGCAACGCAAATGATGGCGCGTGATGGGCCGGGCGTCTGCGTCGTCATTGATGACCGAACCGGGCGCGATCATTTCAAAGTGTCAGGTCGCAAGGTTTTGAAATCGTCTTCCGTGCCGACATCGCCGAGCATCACGGTGAGCGTGGGATTGTGAAAACCCGCCATGCGATTGGGCGTGGTCACGCCGGGATCGGTGAGATCAACAAAGCCAAGTTCGTTCAGGCCGTAGGAACTGTTGGTGGAAATCAGATCGCTGGGGCAAAGATGAATTTTGGGATTTTTCAGATAAGGATCGAGCAATTGCAGCCAGTCCACTCCGCCGCCGTTGACATCGTTGTAAGCCGTCGGCGGAAGAATGTCGCGATTGTCATCGGCATGCATAAATACCGCGAGCGTTTGCTGGCGGCAATTATTGACACACGCGCTCTGCTGGCCTTTCTGTTTTGCGCCGGCCAGTGCGGGCAGCAACAAAGCCGCGAGAATGGCGATGATAGCAATGACAACCAAAAGTTCAATCAACGTAAAACCGCGCGGCTGGTGGTCGTGAAATTTTCGGAACATAACTGCGCGGTAATTTTTTGAGGGCGAATTTAATTCGCGTCCGGCACGACGACCATGCCCCAGGGACTGCCCGGCGATTTGACGCGCGCGATTTCCTTGTCCGTCGCCAAGTCAACCACCGAGACATCGTCCGACGGGCCGTTCGCGGAAAATAAATATTTTCCGTCCGGCGAAATGGCGATGCCCCACGGACGTTTGCCGACTTTGATGTTGTCCAGCACTTGATACGTTTGCGCGTTCACCACGCACACCGTGCCGCCGCGCCCGGTGCTGGCATAAATTTTTTTCCCGTCCGGCGACAGGATGACGCATTGCGGACGCGAGTGCGGCGGCAGCGTGATGACTTTCAATAATTTTTGGTTCGCCGTATCAATCACGTTCAATTCGCCGACGGATTCCGAGGGAATGAATGCGCGCGAACCATCCGGCGAAAAGGCCACGCTGCGCGGACGCGGATGAACTTTGATGTGGCCGATGATTTTGTAAGTTTTCGCGTCAATGGCAAAAACGTCGCCCGCAGTTTCGCTGGTGATGTAGAAAAATTTTCCGTCGGGGCTCACGCCCACGCCTTCCGGTTCCCGGCTGACGGGAACGAACGTAACGATTTTTCCCGTCGCGGCTTCGAGCACCGTCGCCACGCCGACGTCTTCGTTGGAGATGTAAAGCAGTTTGCCATCGGCGCTCAAACAAAACTGTTCCGGGTCGGAACCGGCGGGAATTTTGCGCAGAAATTTTTTGGACGCGACATCCACAATGCCGATGCCGTCGGCGGTTTTGTCGGACTTCACGTTATCATCGTCGTGGCCTTTGGCAAAAATTGGATTGCCGTTGGCGTCGAGTTTCGGCGGCGGCTCAATCGGTGTGCCGCTCAATGCGACGTAAATGGTTTTTCCATCGGGACTGGCATGAATGCCGCGCGGACGTTTGCCGACGGGGATCGTCGCGACGACTTTGAAATCGCCGCCGTTGATGACGGTGAGGTCGCCGGAATGTTCATTGGAAACAAAAATCTCGTAACCGCCAGTCTGGCTTTTGCCTTGAGTTGCCAGGAGAAAAAATGCGGCACAGGCAATTGCGACTAGCGGCTTTCGTAAAAAATTTATTTTCATGGCTGGAATCGGTGAATGATGTTTTCGCAAAATTTTTATGGGCAATCAAGTCAGCCTTGCAGAATGAATTACAGCGGCGTTCTGGCATCTTTGATATATTGGACATGGCCGTCAAGAAATCCCCGGCAGCGTCCGCCGGCGTGAATAGTTCGGCCTTTCAATGTGGGATCAACGGTTGGAATCGTGTTTGGAAAATAAGGATCAACGGCAAGCTCCACGTCGCTCGGACCGCCGATCGGTCCGAGCGTGGCATCGGTCAGGCTGGCGGCTGCCAGATCGGCCACGGCCTGTGATTGCGATTTCCCCCAAAAATCTTCCGGTCCCACCGGGTCGTCGGGACGATCAAAACGCCAGGCCCAATAACGGGAAAGCGGCGCGTTGGTGTCATTGGAAGTGGCCTGCACGGACTGAATGGCGTTACCGGAAACTGAATTCATCGCCGCCGGGCAAGACCAGACATTTAGGTTCGGGCAATAATTTTGAAAGTTAGTTGCCGCCCAGCCGGCGCGCGGATCGGATGGCGGCCAAGTTGTCCACGGATGATAACCGCCGGGCAAACTATTTTTTAGACCACGCCGGTCGGGAAAATGATCGTTGCTTTCATTGAGATACATTTCAAAAGCGAGGCCGATTTGTTTGAGATTGGAAAGACAAACAGCTTGCTGTCCCTTTTGTTTGGCGCGGGCCAGCGCGGGTAACAAAAGCGCTGCCAGAATCGCGATGATCGCGATGACAACCAACAGCTCGATCAAAGTGAAACCGGGTGACTTCGTCTTTCGAGTGGAACGGTTCATTTTTGAAAAATGCGATAGAAGCAATGCGAGAAATTCATGGCGCAATTAAGCAGATTGAATAGCTCGCTGTAAAGCGGCGAGTGGTTTGAACTGTCAAAACGCCGGTCGCTCTGCTTATTAGTTTGGCCGGGCTTCCGCGAATAACATCTTTAATCCAAGCCCGCCACAAAATTATGCTAAACCAATACAAATTTCTTGGCCAGCGATACATCCAATTGATGCGCCATTTTGGTCGGTATTAAATCCGACGGCTCCGCCCGCTACCGCCTTTACGGAAAGAAAGGCCGCCAGACAAAAGACCTTCATTGATAACTTCACATTTTTATTTCGGATAATGAATTAAATTGAAATGTTATACAGGATACAGGTCATCAATTTTTTGGACAGCCCCACAACTGAGGTGTTTTGGTTCAGTGCCCTCCCGTGGCAATTATGAATGCAACAACCACTGCACCCAACGCAATGCTTGCCTCGAACTGGCTGGTTTTGAATCGCTCGCTGACAGAAATGGGATTTGTGAGCTTGCTGAACCGTTATGGCAGCCGGTGGTTACTTCCGTTTTCTGGGCCGGCCCGAACAGGCTTATTTGTCGAGAATTGTATATCGCTTTTGTATATGGGCTGCGGTTTTTATAGCCATCCCGGTTTAATCATGGCCAAAGGCCAAAACGCAAAAACCCTGTATTTACAAGCAGAATAGAGGAGAATGAAACATAGCCAAAACCTGTTTGGAATTACAGAACCGCTGCTCTACCACTGAGCTAAACTGGCGTGAAGAAAACCGGCTGGTTGACCGGACGGGTGCCCGGAACAGTCTTGAAAATAGAGTTCTTTGCGGCGGGCTGAAAGAAAAAAACTTCGCCTTCCCGACGGCTGGCGCTTGTTTTGGCGTGACTATTTTCTTCCCCGCCTCCCGCCCTGTTGTAAAATGCCCCTGCCTCGCGGCGGCAGCCTGAATTGACAAACACGATGTTTTCGCGCGGCGCAACCAGTTAAACCAAAATGGCCATTTCATCTCTAGCCGGAAAACCTGCGCCGAAAGATTTGCTGGTGGATCTCGTCCGTTTGGAGCGGGCTTATTATGAGCGCCAGCCCGACGTGTCGAATCCGAATCAATTGGTGAGTTTTGGCACGAGCGGGCATCGCGGCACGTCGCTGGACGGCACGTTCACCGAGGCGCACATTCTCGCGATTTCACAGGCGATTTGCGATTATCGCAAAAGTCACGGCACGGACGGCCCGTTGTTCATGGGCAAGGACACCCATGCGTTGTCCGCGCCGGCGCAGCGCACCGCGTTGGAAGTGCTGGCGGCGAATGACGTGCCGGCCGTCATCCAAATGAAGGATGGCGCGACGCCGACGCCGGTGATTTCCCGCGCGATTTTGGTTCACAATCGCGGGCGCCGGGAACGGCTGGCGGATGGCATTGTCATCACGCCGTCGCACAATCCGCCGACGGATGGCGGATTCAAATATAATCCCACGAACGGCGGCCCGGCGGACACGGACGTGACGCGCTGGGTGCAGGATCGCGCAAATGAACTGCTGCGCGCCGGCAAC
>Ga0164241_10005252_pt1 | contig 12209 bp, 18 predicted proteins | sample OricomyardsoilBY_FD_108780 | JGI IMG/M metagenome (GOLD analysis project Ga0164241, IMG submission 108780) | Backyard soil microbial communities from Emeryville, California, USA - Original compost - Back yard soil (BY) | ecosystem: Environmental > Terrestrial > Soil > Unclassified | place: USA...
AGTGAAGGGTGGTGTTGGCGTCCATTTTAGTTAACTCCATTGTGTTACGCCGGCGCCTTAATGGCACCGGCGAGAGGGTTGGTTTTTCAGTGGTGTGGGTTGCAGAGGTTGCAGCGCAGTGTGTTACTTCAGCAGTTACCGCCAGTGCTGCGCTAATTTCACTAACAGTTTTTACGCTTATTTTAAGAGGTGGTGTTGGTTAGCGCCCCTTAAAAGTTGCTCCGCGCGAGGGTGTAAGGAGAGCCACTCACTAATTTTAAGCCCGGAGTCGGCATCGCTAAGGGATTTTAACGGTGCGCTATCGTTAAAATTAAGCTCCGTGTGGCTTAAGATGTTGCCAGACGTGCTTAAAATAACGGTTTTAAGTCCGCTAATGGTCACGCTATCGTTAATTTTAAGCTCCAATTTTAGCATTTTAGCTCCTTATGAGGGGTTGCGTTGATCCCGCCATTAAAAACATACCATTAAGCATCCTTAATTTGCGAGTGATTTCAGTATGTTAGTTTTAATGGTAGTAATGGCGGAAAAAAAATTGATACGACATCAGGATTCACGTGAGTCATGGGGTCGCAGCTCTGACCCCAAAAAAACGGCAGCCTCATGTGAACCTGTGTTTTTCTGTATGCCAATTACACCAATTAAACCATTAGTCCTGCCGAATCGCTTTCACCCCTTCCCCCCTATAGGGGGGAAGGGGTGCCAGTTGCCGGTTTTAGCGATTTCATTGGATGATTCCACGAATGCGTGTCCAACCAATACGCCATTACCTAATAACGTGCATTTGCTGCCACAGCCACAGCCAGCAACGAGAATCAGTGTGGGCCGCGTTAGCGGCCCACAACTTATTAGTGTCACTTAACTCCGAAGGCTTTCTTCATCGCAGCGATGGCTTTCTTCTGCGCGTCCGTCGCGCCTTCCTCCAGAGTCTTGATCGCCTCGGCGACCGATGCTGCCCGAGCCTTAGCCTGATCCTCTGGCGTCGACGGCGTGGTTTTCTTGTCGCCTTTCTTGACGAGCGCCTTCACCGTCTTGAGATCAAGCTTGACCGGCTTGCCAGCGGCCTTGCCTTCCGTGACGCGGCGGTTCAGCTTGGCGAAGGCATCGAACGGATCCTGTCCCGCATGAATCTTGAAACCGTCGCCGAGATTTTCGGTTACTTTTGAAGTTACCTCGCGGACCTCTGTCAGCCGCTCAAGAACGGCAAGCTTAACGTAGGTGAGAAGCGTGGACTTGAAAGACTTGAGCGAACCGGCCGTCATCTTCGCGCTGCTGGCATAGATGCCGACAAGCTTAGTCGCGGCGGTATCAATCGACTCCTGAGTCGCGCCGAAATCATACTTCTTTTCGGCGTATGCATTCTGGACCTCTGCGGCGAAAGCGGCCTTGCCGTTCTTCACAAAGGACTCGCCCATGTCTGCGATATGCTTCTCAAAGGTATTGAGCGCGGGCGTGTTCTTGGTTACTTCCGAAGTTACCTTGGTCTGTGCTTTCGTGGCCATTGTGATATCCTTCCATAATGGCGTTGCTATTACATCCCTGTTTAGAGAAAAAACGGAAACGACTCGGTACTTCAGAAGTAACCTATAGGGTAGGGTACATGGACAGCACCCGGCACCCCCCGCCCGCCCTTTTCCCTGCTTCCGAAATCCCCAGTCCCAAAAACCAGGTAACACACCCGACTTACCAAAATGCTATTACCGAAATCCGAAGTAACACACTTGCGCTACCCCACCCGTCAGACTATGTTCCGCGCATGAATGACCAGACACCCATCGCCCCAGCCCTACCCCCCTCGGCCCCTCCGAAGGAGCAGAAGCTAACCCCTGCCCACGTGCCGAATTACCGGCAGGAGCTGCGGCCGCTGCCCCTGAGAGTGGCGCATAGCCAGTATAACCGGCTGGTCTCTGCCAGGAATCGGACCGGGATCTCTATTCAGGAGCATGTGCGCCGGGCGATCGATGTTTACCTAGCCGTCATGGAGAAGGAAGCGATGGAATTGGGGCTTATGGCTATGCCGCCCGCGCCGGAAAACCCCCTTAAACCCCCGCAAACCCCACGCCCGCCTACCCACGAGGCCCAGGCGAGGCCGAGAGTTGGTAAGCGCTGATGCCGAGAGCCCCCAGAAATCCCCAGATAGGCAACGTCGTAATGGCGGACACCCCGGAGATACCGGAGGAGTTCAAAAGCCCGCTTAAAACGGTCGCTGACGACATTGCCGCGGGCACGGCGGTATTCCCGAAGGCGCCTGCCGTTCCTCTCCGTCACCCTGCCGAAATAACCTACAAATCCAGGATTTCTATTCTGTCGGCATGGCGCTATCCCGGCGTCCTTGCCGACGCGCCCGAGTGGATCGACCGCAGCTGGACATCGTGGGGGGAATACGATCTCCAGCGCAAACTGGAGGCCGGGCCCGCTTTGCGGGTTCCGACCTCCAGCTTGGCCAGCCCGCAGGTCGAGAAGCTGGCCCGCATAGGCGACTATGTCGTCAGGCAGAATGTGGCGGTCGCCTACGATTGGGAGGAGACCGGCATCGACGTCTGGACCAAGGAGGAATTCGAGAGACTTTTTGTACCGGTCGACGACGCTCCCCTCAAGGACCCGGACGGCAACGACCCTGATGACAGCCAGGAGCCTGAGGAGCCTTTCGATGCAGATGCCGCCTAATTCACCGACGGTCGACGACGCCAAGATCAAGCTGGCCATGCGGCTGGTCGACATGGAGGCGCATATCATGGAGTTCGTCGACGGCCTGGCCAATGCCGGTTTTACGGATAAGCGCCTTTGTGCGATCGCCAGGACGGACATCGAGAAGGGATTCATGGCCCTGCAGAAGGCCATGCGCATGAACGCCAACGCCAACAACGAGTATGGTAAGGTGCCGCTTCCCGACGACGCCACCCTCTCCAGGCAGAGGACCGGCCCGGAGACCAGCATATCCGGTAAGCCGGCGATTACCAATAGGCCCGGCCTGCAGATGGGCGGCTATAGCGCCGGCGGGAGCACCGGCGAGGATATATGACAGCCCCCGCCGGCAGCGCCGCCGTTATGGCCCCAAAGTCCACCTTCATGGTGGACTTCGCCACGCTGGCCCGGGAAATTGCGCAGGACATCTTCCCGGTCGACCAGGTGGTGGCGCTTCATCGTCTCGACGACGAGGAGTGGGCCAAAATCCAGGCGCATCCCCGATTTATCGCCATGCTCGGCCAGATGCAGGTGGAGTGGAACAGTGCCGCCAACACGCGCGAGCGTATACGCATCAAGGCCCAGACTGGCCTGGAGAGCCAGCTTGAGGTTTTCATCAACGACATCAACGACGCGAGCATTCCTCTCAGCCAGCGTGTCGAGGCCGGGAAGTTCCTGGCGCGGCTGGGCGAGCTGGATAATGTCGGCGCCAACAATATGGGCGGCGGCGACGGCCGGGTGGTTATCAACATCGTCACGAGTCCCAGCGCGCCGCAGATCACCATAGAGGCGACTCCAGGCCAGCAGTCCCTCAAAGACCTGGCCGATGCCGATGCCTAGCATCGATTTTGTAGCCCCTCCCACAGTCGGGAGGTTCATGGAGAGCGACGCCTTCGCCCGGTTCATCGTCGGGCCGGTCGGCTCGGGCAAGACCACCGGCGTAATCTTCGAGCTTTTGCGCCGGTGCTCCATGCAGGAGCCCGACAACACCGGGGTGCGGCGGACGCGCTTCGCCATCGTCAGGCAGACTCTTCAGCAGATCAAGATGACCATCCTCCTGGACATCCTGACCTGGCTGAGGCCAATCGCCCATTACAAGGTCTCCGAGCAGCTGGTGACGATCCGCTTTAACGACGTGATCTCGGAATGGTATTTGATCCCTCTGGAAGATCCAGAGGATCAGCGGCGCCTGCTGTCCATGCAGCTGACCGGGGCGTGGTTGTCCGAGGCGATCGAGATGAGCCCCGATCTGGTGGTGGCGATTGCCGGCAGATGCGGGCGCTTCCCTTCAGCCGCCATGGGCGGCTGCACGTGGATGGGGCTGGTTGGCGACACCAACGCGCCGACCGAGGGCGGCGACTGGTGGCGCATGTTTGAAGAAGACCGCCCACTAGATTGGCAGGTGTTCTGGCAGCCGTCAGGGCTCGCGCCCGATGCCGAAAACCTGCCCTTTTTGATGCAGACCCGCGACACGCTCAAACTTGCACTGGACGATCCGATCCGGATCGCCCAGGGACGTACGTATTACGAACGGCTTGCCAGAGGCCGCAACAAGACCTGGATAACCCGCTACGTCCACGCCCAGTACGGCGAGGACCCCAGCGGTGCCGCGGTCTGGCGCGGGTCGTACAAACGGTCGTTTCACGTGAAACAGACCCTCACCCCCATCCAGGGGCAACCTCTCCTCATCGGCCAGGATTTCGGCAGGAACCCGTGTTCTCTCATCTGCCAGCCTGACCACGCCGGGCGCCTGCTCGTCCTGGAGGAGGTGTTGGGGGAAGACGTCGGGCTGGAGAATCATGTCACGAAAAATCTTCGCCCTCGCCTTTACCAGGAGCGTTATTGGGGCCTTCGGTTCGCCGCCGTCGGCGACCCCAGCGGCATTGCCAAGGGGAATTTTGGTGAAGAGACCTCGTTTGACGTTCTTCAGCGCCTGGGTATCCCCGCCTTCCCAGCCCCCACCAACAACCTCGACCCGCGCATCAACGCCGTCGAGACCCTGCTTCTCCAGCAGCGCGACGGCGGCCCTGCCATCCTCATCGACGAGGGACGCTGTCCTCGCCTTGTCAAGGCAATGGGGGGCTCGTATCGGTTCTCGAAGACGCAAAGCGGAGTGACCAAGCCGCTGCCGGATAAAAATCATCCGGAATCGGATCTCGCCGACGATCTGCAGTATGTGTGCCTGGTGGTGAACAGCGGCCTGGTCCACTTCATCTCCAGGAAAATCCGTCCGAGGGTGGTCAACAAGGCCAAGCCGCGTATATCCGCGGCCGGCTGGACGTGACTTATCCACCGTGATCTAATACGCCGCCTCAGAGGAAAACGCCGTGGCTGGACTGCGACTGGTCTCCCCCGAAAGCCTGATCGCCAGCGAAGACCAGGCGGCGCGTGAACAGGTCGCCGCTGAGCAGCTCGCCAACGACAATGCCCGGCTCAACAATTCGCTTGCTGCCTTCATAGAGAACCGGTTCGGGGTGTTCACCCGCCATCGCGATTCATCGCAGGGGTGGAGCGACCGGCTGGTCGAGGCGATGCGGGTATTCTCCGGCAAGTACGACCCGACCAAGCTGGCCGAGATCAAGAAATTCGGCGGGTCGGAAATCTATGCGAGGGTGACCGCCACCAAGTGCCGCGGTGCGACCTCTCTCCTGCGCGACATCTACCTCAACCAGGAGAAACCCTGGGCGCTGAAGCCGACGCCGGACCCTACCTTGCCGGATAATGTCCTTGATGATGTCAAGCAGCTGGTCGACCTGGAGGTGCAGAACGCGACGCAAGGCGGCGTCCAGCCGCCGCCAAACCAGGACCAGATCGCCGACCGCAGCAAGGGGCTGATCGCCAGCGCCATGCGCGCCGCGGTCAAGACGGCCAGGATGGAGGCCGAGCAGGCGTTCAAGAAGCTCGATGATCTGTTGGTAGAGGGCGGGTTCTACGAGGCGATAGGCGAGCTGCTGATCGACATCAGCCTGTTCCCGTTTTGTGTGCTCAAGGGGCCAATCGTACGCATCGAGCCGCAGGTCACCTGGGTCGAGGGACGGGCCCAGCTGGTCGACAAGCCAAAGATGTTCTGGAACCGGGTGTCGCCATTCGACGTCTGGTGGACGCCAGGCGTCTCCAACATCAAGGATGCCGAGGTCATCGAGCGCACGCGCATCACCCGCGCCGAGCTTAACCAGCTCCTCGGCCTGCCGGGCTACGACGAGGTGGCGATACGCGAGGTGCTGCAGTGGTACGGGCAGTCGGGCTACGTCGAGGCGCTGGCCTCGCATTCCGACACGTCGAGGGCGCTGGCTGAATCGCGCGAGGACCCGCGGCTCAACCAGTCGGGCATGATCGACATGATCGAGTACCATGGCTACGTGCAGGGCAGGATGCTGCTCGACTACGGGATGAGCCCAAGCCAAGTGCCGGACGAGTTGAAAGACTACTTCGTCGACGTCTTCAAGATCGGCCGCTACATCATCAAGGTCCAGCTCAACCCGAGCCTGCGCAAGCGACCCCCCTATTACGTGACCAGCTTCGAGAAGGTGCCGGGCACGGTCGTCGGCAACGCGCTGCCGGACGTGCTCGTCGACATCCAGGACGCCGCCAATGCGGCGCTCAGGGCGCTCATCAACAACATGTCGATCGCCAGCGGCCCGCAGGTCATCATCAACGACGATAGAGTCGCCGAAAACGAAAATTCGGACGAGCTGTATCCGTGGAAGCGCTGGCACACCAACAACGACCCGATGGGCAACACCGGGCAGAAGGTCGTCGATTTCTACCAGCCGGGCTCGAACGCCCAGGAGCTGCTCGGTGTCTACGAGAAATTCACCCAGATCGCCGACGAGCTTAGCGCCATCCCCCGCTACATTACCGGCTCTGAGCGCCTGGGCGGTGCCGGGCGTACCGCGTCCGGCCTTGCCATGCTCATGGGCAATGCAGCCAAGATCCTGCAAACCGTGGCCGCCAACATTGACGGGGACGTCATCAAGCCTGCCGTCTCCGAGCTTTACGACCTGATCATGTTGACCGACACGACCGGCATGCTGCGTGGCGACGAGTCGATCGACGTGCTCGGGGTTGCAGTGGCGATGCAGCGCGAAACACAGCGTCAGCGCAGCCTCGAGTTCCTCCAGATCACCGCCAATCCGATCGACACCCAGATCATGGGCATCCGCGGCCGCGCCAACGTGCTGCGCGCGGTCGCCGACGGGATCGGCATGGAGGGCGAAACGATCGTGCCGCCAGACGAGGAAATTCGTGCTATGCAGACCGGGCCGCCTCCGGGCGGGCCGCCTGGTGGACCCCCTGGTGCAGCGCCTCAGGGAGGACCGCCAGGTGCGCCGCCCGGACAGCCGCAGCAGCAAGGGGCTGCCGCCCCGCAGGCGCCCAACACCAACGTCGTCGGCAAGACGGCCGGGTCGGGCGCTGGCGCCAGGCAGCAAAGCGTCAACCCGGGCCAGGGACCCGCGTGATGGACAAGCCAGGTGTACCACCAAGAGGCAAGCGCAGGATGGCGCCGATGCCGACCAAGCCGGGCGACTACCTGTCCGGCGGCGACACCCGCGACAGCTACGCCAAGTCGATGACTCCAGAGGCGCGCAAGAAGGACGCCACCGGCGGCGGCATTACGACGCCGAGGACGTTCATGCAGAAGGGTGCCGCCAAGAAGACCGGTGGCTTCAAGGGGTTCAAGATTTGATGGCCAAGAAGCGCTCTCGCTGGGGCCAGCTGGAAGTCGGCAATATCGACGCCTACGACCGGCCTATGGTAAAGCGACCGGGCGGCTATTCGACGACCTTGTCGGGGAGCAGCGAGATTGACGGCAAGGAAGTCCTCCTGCCACATGTCGGTGACCTGACGGAAGGCACGTTCGGCACGGAGAAGTCCAGGAACCCGACGATCATCACCAACAAGAACGCGAAGATGCTCTACAGCAAGACGGGCAAGCATCTCGGCAAGTTCAGGGACTACCGGGCGGCCGACCAGTATTCCAAGGCACTGCATGAGATGCAGGTCAAGGACGACGCGCGAAAAGGACGGAAGTGATGGCATCCGGATTCACCATGGTACCACCGAGCAAAGAAGGAGCTCCGAAGAAGATGGCCAAGGCAAAAGGCAGCAGCAAAAGCGCCAGCAAGATGAAGATCCAGGCTGGACCGTCAGGGAAGATGCGGCCCTTCACCCCGGTGAAGCCGCAGAAGCCTGGCGTCACCCACAATACCAACGCCGGCGGCGGTGGCGGCTACGCCAAGAAATGACCAGGGCTCCCAGGGCGAAGGTCTCCAAGACCAGCGGCCAGGGCGTCAGCCGGTTCAGCTACCAGAAAGGCTACGCCTTGGGGAATAGGGGCACAGGCTCCCCGGGCGGAGGCGACGGCGGCCCATCGGTCAAGTCTGAAAAGAGCGAGACCTCCGGCGGCCGTCGCAGTTCTGCGAGCAAGCTGGAGAAATCCGGTGACATGAACATCAGCTACGGCAGCACGCTGCCGATAACCGACGTCAAGACGATTGGCGAGGTCGCCAAGAACAAGGCGCCGACGCCCGGGTTCCTCAAGCAAGGAAAAGCCCCGGCGAAGGCCACCAAGGATTCCGGCAAGGGGTCGGGATTCCTGAAGGGGCGTAAATGAAATCATCCGGACCAGTCCGGTTGCCGTCCACCAAAGTGCTCAAGCAGCTGGACAAAACGCAGCGAACGATCAATGACTACGCGAAAGTATCGCCTACGTCATACCCGTCGGTGGCGCCGGGCGTGCTGCAGCCGCTGAGGAAGTCATGAAGCAGGAAAAGATCGTCCACGCAGCCGTCGAGCTGCGCGCCGCCGCGCCGATGCTATGGGAGCAGTTCGTGCAGTCACTGCGCGAATACTCGTTCGACGCCACCACCAACATGCTCAATTGCCCACCAGAGCTGCTGCAGCGGGCCCAGGGCTACGCCGCGGCGATCGCCGAGCTGTCGATCGTGCTGAGCACGGCCCATGACATCCGGCTGAAGAACCTGGAAAGGAAGTTCCGTGCCTGACGAAAACGGCAATCCGACACCGGAGGAGCGCTTCGCCCCCAAGCTGCCGAAGCAGCTGCAGGACCAGGTTGACGCTGCCAACGCCTTTATTGCCAGCCAGGAGCCGCCACTGGAGCCTGAAGAAGGCGCCGATGGCGAGGGCGAGAGTGAGGGCGAAAGCGACGAGCTGGAGTTCAGCTTCGACCCGCAGCCGGAGCCGCCCGACGAGCCTGACAGCTGGGAGCGCCGCGCCCGCTCGGCGGCCGGGCGCCTGGAGCAGGCGCTGACCGCCAATCAGACGCTGAGCCGTCAGGTCAGCGAGCTGCAGCGCCAGATCGACGGGCTCAAGCTGCGTGGTGCCGAGGGCCCAGCCCCGCCGGCGGCGCCGGCGCCGCGCCAGCCGCTGGTCAAGCCGGAGGAGGTCAACGACTACGGTGACGAGTTCTTCGACGTGGTCGGCCGCCGCGCCCGCGACGAGATCGAGCCGAAGATCGAGACGCTGGAGCAGCGCCTGGCCCGGCTGGAGCAAGGCCAGCAGATCGTCTCGACGACGATCGCCAAGTCGCAGGTACGTAGCGTCTACGAGCAGCTGAACGACGAAATCGGCCCGGAGTGGGATAATATCAACCACCACCCGGTGTTCCACCAGTGGCTTGGCCAGCCCGACCCGTATTCCGGCCGGACGCGTAAGGAACTCCTCAATGAGGCGTTCACTAGACACGACGGCAACCGTGTGGTTAATTTCTTCCGGGGATTTGCTGAGGCTGTCGGTCTCCCGCTAACCCCAGGGCAAGCACCCGAAGCGCCCCAAGGCCACAAGAATGGCAATGGCAGCGGACGGCCTACCCTGGAACAGTTCGCGGCACCCGGCAGAGCCAGATCAGGCCAGCAGCCATTGCCGCCTGAAAAGCCCACCTACACCCGCGCATACGTCACTCAGCTGAGTGACCAGAAGCGTCGTGGTCTGTGGCGTGGCCGTGAAGCGGAGCTACTCGCCATAGAGCAGGACATCTTCCAGGCTCAGCACGAGGGACGGTTAACCTAACCCCCTTTTGCTAGAGGTCTGTCATGGCATATCCCGTTGCCGGCGCGGGTACGACCCCGCCTATATACCCGACTGGTTCAATGACTCCGACGCCGGCCTATTCCGGGACTTTTATCCCGGAGCTGTGGTCGACAAAGCTCATCGAAAAGTTTTACGCATCGACCGTCCTGGGAGCGATCTCGAACACGGACTACGAGGGCGAGATCAAGAACAAGGGCGACAAGGTCAAGATTCGGACCAAGCCGACCATCACGATCAAGGACTACCGCGCTGACGGTCTTCTCGAAGTTGAGCGTCCCAGCTCGAACATCATCGAGATGCTGATCGACAAGGGCAAGTATTTCAACCTCATTCTTGACGACGTCTACGAGGTCCAGTCGGACCTGAACATGATGAACATGTGGTCGGACGATGCCGCCCAGCAGTTCAAGATCGTCGTCGACCAGGAGGTGCTGAAGTCGCTGATGGGGCAGGCGGCGACCGACAACAAAGGCGGTACGGCCGGCAAGGTCTCTCATGCCATAAATCTCGGCACTACTGTTTCGGCGCCCGGGCCGCTCCAGATCGTCGCCCGTAACCCGGCCGGCACCGCTGGCAAGGTCGAGATCGTCGATCTCCTCGTGCGTCTGGGCCAGGCGCTCGACGAGCAGAACATTCCGGAGACCGGCCGCTGGGTCGTCATTCCGGCGTGGATCGGCTCGCAGATCAAGATGTCGGAGCTGCGCGATGCATCCCTTACTGGCGATGGCACCAGCATTCTTCGCAACGGCCGCCTGGGCATGGTGGATCGGTTTACGATCTATGTGTCCAACCTGCTGCCGTCTGGCGCGGCTGCCGGCCTGGCCGCTGGCGAGTGGGTGATCTACGCCGGGACTCAACATGCGCTGTCGTTCGCCTCGCAGATCAACAACGTCGAGACGCTGCGCTCCGAGCATACCTTCGGCCAGCTGCTCCGCGGCCTGCAAGTTTTCGGTTATAAGGTTTTAGACGGAACTGCACTTGCACAGGCGATCGTGGTGCCCGGCTAAACGGGAGTTAACCATGACTGCTCTTGAGACGGTCGGGCAGTACCTGAAGGAGGCACGTGTCCTCCTTCAGGACGTCACTCCGCCGTATCGCTACGAGGATGTCGAGCTTGTCGATTGCCTGAACATCGGCCTGCTCGAAGCTAGACGGCTCCGGGCCGACCTGTTCCTGCCGCTCAACAAGGGCATTTTCATCGACACCAATGGGACGCTAGACCGCGCCGCCAAGGTGCCGATCGACGAGATGTACAGGCCGGCGCTGGTCTACTACATTGTCGGCCGCGCCCAGTTGCGCGACGACGAGGCGACGACCGACCAGCGCTCGGCGGCGTTCATGACGAAATTTACAAGCCAGCTGCTGGTGATCAATTCATGAGCTGCGACCAGGCCGAGCGACTGCTGCAGACCCTGCGCACCCAGATCCCGGGCGTGACCGACGACATGCTGAACCTGCAGCTGTTCAACGTCATCGACGAGTTCTTCCGGCGCACCAACGCCTGGCAGCACTACGATGACATCCCGCTGCAGGAAAACATCCAGCAGTACGTCATCCCGGTGCCGTCGGGGGCTGTCATCGTCCGCGCCATGGGGGCGTCGCACAATGGCATGCCGATAACCTTCCAGATGTCGCCGCCGGACCTTGTCTGGCTGTTCCATCAACCGGACCTGCCTATGATCGAACACCCCGTGGTGATGGGCGTGTCACTGTCGGTCGCCAAGGACTGCATGGCGAAAAGCTGCGATTGCTGGGAAATTCCGGAGTGGTGCTGGAACTCGTTTTTCCAGGCGTGGCTCGACGGGGTTCTCGCCCGCTTCTATTCGATGCCGGCCAAGCCGTGGAGCAACAGCGCACAGGCGGTGTACCACCACAAGCGGTTCCGCAACCTTATGGGAGGGCATAAGCAGGAGGCGGAGAAGGGCTTCGTTCATTCGCTGCCAGGCTGGAACTTTCCACGAGTTGGAGGGTGGATGTGAGCAACAAGCCTTACGATGTAGCCCGCGTCCGCATGCTGACCGCCAGCCTCGACTGGCCGGAGACCGACATCATACTGTCACTGTGGAGCGGTACGCCGACGTTCAATCCGAAGCACACGGTGATCGGGCATATTGTCGGCCTGGGCGGCGACGTGACGCTACGCGGCCATTCCATGCCTACCGCTGACACCACGGTCGCCGGCGACGGCACGGCGCAGAGTGACGTCATGCTGATCAAGACGGTGCCGATCGGGCCGGACATCACCTGGATGACCCTCTCGGAGAGGTGGTCGACGACAAAATCCAGTAAGCTGCTGATCTATATAGACGAAGCGATGTTCCTGCCGTTCAGGGCCAATGGCCTAGACGTGGTCGTTACGCCGGACTGGCTCCAGCAGAAAGGCTGGTTCCGTGGCTGACCATCCGATTCTGCCCGCAGGGTTCAACAGCTGGGACATCAACGGCGACGATCTCGACGGGCCGGGCGTCAACGAGCCG
>Ga0164241_10005253_pt1 | contig 12209 bp, 10 predicted proteins | sample OricomyardsoilBY_FD_108780 | JGI IMG/M metagenome (GOLD analysis project Ga0164241, IMG submission 108780) | Backyard soil microbial communities from Emeryville, California, USA - Original compost - Back yard soil (BY) | ecosystem: Environmental > Terrestrial > Soil > Unclassified | place: USA...
GGCGCAGTCTCGCTCGCGATCACCTGATCGACTTCGATGCCTTCGTCGTCGCTCGACAAGGACACACCGCGGGCAGGTCCTCTGCTGCCCAACAAGGCTTTGGTGAGCGCGTCCGAGAGTTCACGCGCCGTTTGATAGCGCTTGTTCGGATCGCGATCCAACGCGCGCGTGAACCAAGCGTCGAAGCTCGGCGGCAAATCGGGGCGCAGCTTGCTCGGCTTGGGCAGCGGCGCGCTGGCGATCTGCGCCAGAATCATGGCCACGCCCTGCTCGACGTTCCACACCGTTTGAGCGGTCAGGCATTCGTACACGATGCAACCGAGCGCCCACAGATCGGCGCGGTGATCGACCTCGCCCTTGCCCTTGGCTTGCTCGGGGCTCATGTACGCGGGCGTGCCGAACAGCGCGCCTTCTCGCGTCAAACGCACGGTCTGCGCGTCCGGAGTGGTCGGCTCGTAGAACTTCGCCAAACCGAAGTCGACGATCTTGACGAGGAGCTTGCCCTCTTCGTCCTTGGTCAAGAAAATGTTCTCGGGTTTCAGATCGCGATGCACCACGTTCGATTCGTGGGCCTTGGCCAGACCGCGCGCGGTGTGCGTCGCGACGCGCAGCGTCGTCTCGACGTCGATCTGTCGCACGCGAGTCATCAGATCGTAGAGGCTCTCGCCCTCGAGCAGCTCCATCACCAGGAACGGCCGCTCCTCGAACATGCCGGAATCGTACACGTCGCAGATGTAAGGGCTGCGAATGGCGGCGGCCGCGCGCGCTTCACGAATGAAGCGCTCACGCACGACACGCGACGTGATCAGTTCGGCTGCGAGGATCTTGACGGCGACTCGCTTACCGATGTCGACGTTCTCGGCTTCGTAGACCGCCGCCATGCCGCCGCGACCGATCTCTTTGGTGATCCGAAACTTGCCCTCGAGGACTGTCCCGACCGGAACTTGAGACTGATTCTGAGACGGCATTGACGAAGGGGCAGCTGCGGCGAATCGAGGCGGACGGGAACGGCAGTACAGTACCCGAATTGCGTGCCTATCCCGAAGCTCCGTCGGTTTTGGCCGCTGGGCCGCCAAAGCTGGGTCACACGGCCGGGCGCTGATCGATGACGCATCGCGCAGTCGCCATTACGCGCCCCTCACCGGGGTCGGATTTGGCTGGCCGGTGTTTCCGACCGTCAAGAAATCCAAGCAATTTTCCCTGAGTGGCACACTGACTCGATTTGGAAACAATTCGGAAACACGGACCCCGGTAGGTCCGTTTGTGCCTGCAGCACAAGCCAGGCGATAGCGATCGTAGCGGTGCCCCCGCAGTTCAGGAGGGGAGGCCTCGCGACGGGCGATACCCCCCAAAAAAGTGGAGAGCCAGATGAAGAAGGTCGAGGCGATTATCAAGCCGTTCAAGCTGGACGAGGTCAAGGATGCCTTGTCCGAAGTCGGTATCCAAGGCATGACGGTGACCGAAGTCAAAGGCTTCGGCCGTACCGGCGGCAAGAAGGAAGTCTATCGCGGCTCCGCCTACGTCGTGGACTTCGTACCGAAGGTGAAGCTCGAAATCGTCGTCCCCGATCAGATGGTGCACCAAGTGATCGACGCGATCGAGAAGAGCGCGAAGACCGGCCGCATCGGTGACGGCAAGATCTTCGTCAGCCCGGTGGATGAAGCGGTGCGTATCCGCACCGGTGAGCGCGCCGAAGAAGCGATCTGAAGACTCTCCTTTCGCGTTGCCGGGCCAAAATTAGGCCCAACGGCTCGCGCCTCAGCCGTGTGTGCGAACGGGTTGACTACTGCCGGATGAAGAAGCCGGCAGTAGCCCCGGGCGCCCGATAAGGATAAAGCTTGCGCCATGGATGCGAAAGAAGCCATCGAACTCGGCAAGAAGCACGAGGCGGTCATGGTCGATCTGAAGTTCATCGACCTGATCGGCAAATGGCAGCATACGTCTGTTCCATTCCACCGCTTGACGCTCGACGCCTTCGAAGAAGGCTTCGGCTTCGACGGCTCGTCGATCCGCGGCTTTCAGCCCATCAATCAGAGCGACATGCTGCTGATTCCGGATCCGAGCAGTGCGGTGCTCGATCCATTCACGCGTTTTCCGACGCTTTCCTTGCTGTGCAACATCCAGGACACGCTGACTCGTGAGAGTTACTCGCGTGACCCTCGCTACATCGCCAAGAAGGCGGAAGCGTATTTGCAGAGCACCGGCCTTGCCGATACCTGCGCCTTCGGGCCCGAGGCAGAGTTCTTCATCTTCGACGGCGTGCGCTACGAGGTGAACGCGCACGAAGCCTTCTATTCCGTCGACTCGGGCGAGGCGATTTGGAACAGCGGGCGTGACGAAGGGCCCAACCTCGGCCACAAGATCCGCAGCCAAGAAGGCTACTTCCCGGTCCAACCGCAGGACACGCTCACGGATCTGCGAACCGAGATCTGCCTCGAGCTCGAGCGCATGGGTATCGAGGTGGAGGTCAGCCATCACGAACAGGCGAGCGCCGGCCAAGGCGAGATCGACATGCGCTACGACAGCTTGCTCAAGTGCGCGGACAAGCTGATGTGGTTCAAGCACATCGTGAAGAACGTGGCCCATCGCAATGGCCGCACGGCGACTTTCATGCCCAAGCCTGTGTTTGGCGACAACGGCAACGGTATGCACTGCCATCAGTCGTTGTGGAAAGACAACAAGCCGCTGTTCGCGGGTGACGGCTACGGGGGCCTGAGCGAGATGGCGCTCTATTATATGGGCGGCGTGCTGAAGCACGCTCGAGCCCTCGCCGCGCTCACCAATCCCACGACCAACAGCTACAAACGACTCGTGCCCGGCTACGAAGCGCCGGTCAACCTCACCTACTCGAGCCGCAATCGTTCAGCCGCGGTTCGCATCTCGACCTACTCGCCTTCGCCCAAATCACGTCGCCTGGAGTTGCGCTTCCCAGATCCGGCGTGCAATCCGTACCTCGCGTTCTCGGCCATGCTGATGGCGGGGCTCGACGGCATTCAGAACAAGATCGACCCTGGCGCGCCGCTCGACCGCGACATCTACTCGCTGTCGGCTGAAGAGCTGCGCGACGTGGAGCGTTTGCCCGCTTCGCTCGAAGAGTCGCTCGATGCGCTGGAGAACGACCACGAGTTCTTGCTCAAGGGCGACGTGTTCACGCAAGATCTGATCGACATGTGGCTCGACTACAAGCGTGAGCAAGACGTACAAGCCTCCCGCTTGCGTCCCACGCCGTTCGAGTATTTTTTATACTACGACGTCTGAGTGTAGGTGGAGTGGCGCTCGGCCCGAGCCCACTCGGCGCTCCTAGATTGGCAATCGAGCGCGCGGCCGAACTCACAATGTAGGCCATATCCCCACATTTCTAGTAGCTATTGCAGTCAGTGAAGGACGAGCGCCGTCCGAGCATCTGCTATGCTTGAATGCGGTCAGCGCCTAGAGCGCGAGGCCCAGACGGTTACTTTGGCGGACGACGAGCTTTACGAGTCGACTCTCGAGGTCACGATTTCTCGCGACATGCGGAGTCTGATCCGAGTCGCGGAGCAGCAGCAGGCGCTGCTGCTGGTGCTTTCAGGCCCGCGTTTGGGCAATCGCACCGTATTGGCAGACTCGCCGATGGAGATCGGCCGCGGTTCCAATTCCGGCTTGGTGCTCGATGCGGATTCCGTGAGTCGCCGTCACGCCAAGATCGAGCCGCTCGACTCCGGCTACCGTCTGACGGATCTCAACTCGACCAACGGCACCTACGTCAACGGCATCCGTGTGAAAGAGCACACATTGCAGGATGGCGACCGGGTGCAGATCGGCAAGGCGCTGCTCAAGTACCTGGCCGGCGGCAACATCGAAGGCGCGTACCACGAAGAGGTGCAGCGCCTGATGAGCTTCGACGCCCTGACCGGCGTCCACAACAAGCGCCACTTCGACGAAAATCTGCGGGTCGCGTTGTCGGCCGCGCAGACCGGCCCGGTGAGCCTCTTGGTGCTCGATATCGACCACTTCAAAAAGGTCAACGACACCTACGGCCACATGGCGGGCGATGCCGTGCTGTGCGCGACGGCCAACGTGGTCAAAAGCTCGGTGCCGCCCGAATACCTGTTCGCGCGCGTCGGCGGTGAAGAGTTCGCCGTGCTGTGTCCCAACACGCCGCTCGCGCAAGCCAAGCAGTGCGCCGAGCGCATCCGCGTGGCAGTGGCCGAAAACATCCCGACCTTCGAGGAGAAGCGCCTACCGGTGACGGCCAGCTTCGGCGTGGCCGAGTTCAAAGCCGGCTCGGATGAAGAGCCGGAAGCGCTGTTCGGCCGCGCCGACGAAAAGCTCTACCAAGCGAAGGACTCGGGTCGAAACCGCGTCTGTGCTTAGACCTCTCCGAACGAGCCCGATCGTCGGCAGCTGACTCGACTTCCGCTTCGGTCTCGGTTCCCTTCTCGGGCGGCCTAGTGGCATAGGAGATTGATCGCGCGTCAGTCTGGTTTTTTGATGGTCACGCGACCGCTCGGAGCGCGGCTCAGCCTTCGGCGTCGCGTTGCGTGAAAAAGCGTTGCAAGGCTTGGAGTACGAGCTCGGGCTGCTCCTCGTGCGGCCAATGTCCGGCATCGTCGAGCAGCCCGACTGTTGCGTGAGGCAGGGCGAGTCGCCAACGCTCGAGAAACTCGAGCGTGAAGGCGCGATCGCGCGCGCCCCACAAAACCAGGGCAGGGATTTCGGCGAGTCGCTCACGGTTTGCCCACAACGCGGCGTAGTGCGCATGCGAACCGAGTAGTGAACGCGCCAGCGCCCAGAGTACGGTCTCCCGCGCCGCCCTGTCTTTGAACGGCGCGAGGTATTGCGCATGCACCGACGGCGTGAGTCGGCGCTTGTCGCCGTACACGGAGGGCATCAAAACGCGCAGCGAAAAGTTCAGATACCGATAGAGCAAACGCCCGAACGCGCTGCCCGCCAAGCGCCCTTGCCGCACGAACTTGGGATCCTCGAACGGCCACATGAAGCTGTTCAACACGACCAAACGCGCAATGCGCTCGGGTCGAGCCTCGGCAAACGGCAACGCGATCGGGCCACCGAAATCATGAACAACGAGCGTAAACCGCTCGAGGCCCAACTTTTCGACGAACTCGTTGAACACCCGCGCGTGATCCTCGGGTCGATAATCAAACGCCGAGGGCCGCTCGGACAACCCGAAGCCCAAGTGATCGAACGCGATGCACCGATGAGACGCGCGAAGCTCGCGGATCAGTGAGCGGTACTCGAACGACCAGGTCGGCGTGCCGTGCACGAACACGACCGGCTCGCCCGCCCCCTCATCCACGTAGTGCACGCGGCCCTCGGAAAGTGGGAGCGAGCGCGAGAAGAAGGGAAAGGCTTCGCGATCGAGCCAGGGAGCCACGGCGGGTACGGGGGACGCGGGACGAGCCAGTTGTAGGGCGTTGGACATGCGAAAAGCCTCCATTTGGTGGGGAGCCGGTCAATTGGTCAATTTAGGTTGACCAATTAGTAAATGGTGGTTGACTAGTCGTCAAGTGTGATTGACGATTCCCGGGCCTATTGCGATGGTCCGGGGGCCGAGCCGATGACCAAGTCCCCGAGCGACCCCGCGTTCGAAGCGCGCAAACGCGAGAGCGTTGCTCAGCTGCTTTTCAAGTGCGCCCGCTTGGTCAACGAGCGCGCACTCGCACGCGTCAACGAGGAACCGCACGCGATCCGCTTCCGTACCACCCACACCAACTTGTTCCCGCACTTGGATTTCGAGGGCGTGCGCATCACGGAACTCGCGCGTCGCCTAGACATCAGCAAGCAAGCCATCAGCCAAACCATCGCCGAGCTGGAACTGATGGACGTGGTCGAGACAATCCCCGACCCAAGCGACGGTCGAGCTCGCCTCGCTCGCTTTACGGAAAAGGGCAAGCTCGCAATTCTGCAAGGCCTCAGCGTGCTGCGCGAAATCGAAACCGAGATGGAGCGCACGATCGGAGCCGCGAAGTTCGAGGCACTCCATGACGCGCTGCTGGCGCTCGAGCACATGCTCGAGCGCCAGCAGCGCGAGTGAGTTGGCGCAAAACGACAGTTCAAGCCATATCGAGCATGCTTTGAACGATCTGCTGGCGAAGCTAGCGGTTCAAAGAAAACTTACGATTGCGTCGGTGCCCTTCCGGGCGATCTCGCGCTCAGTGTAACCAAAGACCCACGAACACGGAGGTCGCGTTGGCGAGGGCAGAGGCGGCGAAGCAGCGGGACCAGCTCAGTCGCTCGAAACTGAAACGGTAGATCAGCGCTTCCACGAGCAACGCGAAGCTCTCGGCCACGAGCAGAAACAGCGGACGGGGGAGGCCTAGCAGCGGCCATATGAACCAGACGGACGGGTGCGTGGCGAGTTGCGCGATACAGACGGCAGCGACGCGGCGTGTGCGTGAGCCGCCCGCGGCTAGCAGCGGCACCGCGACCACGAGCTCACTCCCGAGAGTGACGGCGAAAGCGATCAGCCAGGCGTGGAGGAGCGGCATGCGTGGAGGTTAGCCGGCTTGCACGCTGCGCGCCGGGTTTCGGATTCATCGCGATCGGCGGCGCGAACCCAAAAGAAGGCCAGCAGCGCCAACTCTAGGTAGCCATGGAACGTGGCTAGGGAGAGGTATAGTCCGCGTGTTCGGTGTAAGTCGAAATAGGCGCCGACCCAGACGGCGAGAGCGGCGATGCAAACGGCCGCCACGCCAGGAGCCCCGAGGTCAGCGAACAGCGCGCGCACGCTCATGCGAAACGTGGGCGTACCGCGCGTTGGCTGCTCTTGCTGCGGGATCCAATTGAGCCAGACCGAATAGTGAACGCTTTGTAAGAATAGGTAGCTCGTGGTGATGCCCAGCGCCAAGCGCGCATCGGCAAACGGAGCGAGCCAATCGGAGACGGTGAATACGTGCAAATGGAACGAAGCCGCGAACGGCGAGGCGAGGGTTTGCTCGTAGAGCGCGCCGGATGCGAGTACACCGAGCACGACTGCGACCAACGCCGTGGGTGCCAGCAGCCAGCGCTTGTTGGCTCGAAATAAGGTGGCCCAAGCCAGGAGCGCGATCACGTTGTGCGCGTGCAGAAACACATAGCGGGCGAGCTTCGGCTGGCTGAGGGCAGAGAGAGTGGCAAGCGCGAGCAACGCGCCGGCCACGAGCGCACGCGCGTGTGAGCCGCCGTCGCGCAACCCGGCGAGCACGGCTATACCCGTGAGGGTTGCGGCCGCGCCGAATTCAACGCGATCGACTTGGCCAAGCCAACCGAACTCCTCCATGACGCGCAGCGCGAGCAACGCAGCGCAGCCGAGCCAAATCGTACTCTGCCACCAGCGCGCGAGCTTGCGTCGCAGGACGAGGTAGCGCACATCCGCCGCGACGTGCGCGACGCCGAGCAGAATCGGTCCGAGAGTGAAGAGCAGGACCGGAAAATAGACCGCTCCGAGCGCCGCGGCGAGCACGCTCGCGCAGGCGATCGTCGCGATTCGACGATCGCGATCTGCGAGCGTGGCGCGCGCGAAATCACTCTGCACGAGCCAGCTGAACCAACCCCGCCGACACCAGTCGAGGGGTTCGCTCAGTCGCTCCGCGGCGCTCAGGAGCGACATGGTTCAGCGACGGCGACGTGAAATGCCGAGTGCTGCCAAGCCCAGACCGAGCATCAACGCGGCCGCGCCCTTCTCGCTGCCCAGCGCACCCACGCTGCAGCCACCATCGTCTTTATTGCCGTTGCTTTCGGTTACGGTCGTTGCGCCGGCGGCTCCCGGCGCCGTTTCTTGCTCGCAGACAAGGCATTCGTACGTGGTCACCTGGCCGGAGGCGCTGCCCTTGCGGCACGTCGACTTCGTGCAGATGCCGTCTTGGTCGTAGTTGGCGCCTGCGTTGTGGCAAGCAGTGTTCTCTGTCCGACAAACATCCGGCGGGGGGATATCGGCGCGCGCCGCTGGTGCGGCCAATAGGCTCGCGGCAAACGTCAATCCCAGTACGCCGTTCATCATCCCATTCATGGTCTTCCCATCTACAAGAGTCGTGCCAGGAATGCCCAATTCGGGACTCGAGCCAAAACCGCGCCCAGCGGCGAGCCGAGCGCGATCACGAACCGACACGCGTGCCAGGGTTATGAAGCGCGGTTGTGCCACTTGGCACAAAGCGGAAGCCAGATGAAGGCTACGGAACTCCCTTCAAGAGAGTTTGCGGCGCAAGTGATTCAGCACGTCAATGCGCGTGATTAGGCCAGAAAAGTGCTCGGATTCACGTACGATTGCAACTAAGCCCTGATCGAAGAGCGGCATCAGTGATTCGAGCGGTGCGTGTGCATCGACCGTCACGAGCTTGGTGCTCATGAATTCGCGCACGGGGTTGCGGAACAAGTTCGGGTCGCGCTGCGCAGCAAGGAGAAGGTCCGACTCGTCGACCAGGCCGACTATCTCGCCATTTTCTAGCACGGGCAACTGCGAGACATCGTACAGACGCATGCGAGAATAGGCGATGAGTAGGCTATCGCTCGGGACGACGGAGATGACCGCGCCGGCCTCTGGGCGGCGCGAGATGAGATCGCGCAGATCGCCATAGCTCGTACCCGGCAGAAAGCCTTGGTCACGCATCCAATAGTCGTTGAACATCTTCGATAGGTACTTGCCGCCGCTATCGCAGACCAGGCTGACTACACGCTTGGCCGTCGATTGCTCACGGCAATAGCGGAGCGCGGCTGCGAGTAGTGTCCCACTGGACGAGCCGGCAAAGATGCCTTCCTGTTTGAGGAGAGTTCGCGCCGCGGAAAAACTCTCCTCGTCGCTCACCGTGTAGGCTTTGCGCACCCGCGAGAGATCGCAAATCGATGGCACGAAGTCTTCACCGACGCCTTCGACCAGCCACGAGCCGGCGGTGCCGATTTTGCCCGTAGCTACGTAGTCCGCCAAGATCGAGCCTTTGGGGTCGGCGAGCACGAGCTCCACGTTCGGTGCGACGCGCTCGAAGTAGCGGCTGAAACCGGTCAGCGTGCCGCCGGAGCCGACGCCACACACGACCGCGTCGAGCTTGCCGTTCATCTGCTTCCAGATCTCGGGTGCGGTGCTGGTTTCGTGGGCGAGGGGGTTCGCGGGATTGGCGAATTGATTGATGTAGTGCGCGCCGAGTTCGCGCGCGATGCGCTCAGCGTAGTCTTGATAATATTCGGGGTGCCCTTTGCCCACGTCACTGCGTGTCATGCGCACTTCGGCGCCCAGCGCACGCAGATGATGCACCTTTTCCTGGCTCATCTTGTCGGGGATGACGAGCACGAGTTTGTAGCCCTTGCGCGCCGCAACCAGCGCAAGGCCGAGCCCGGTGTTGCCAGCGGTGGCCTCGACCAACGTTGCGCCTGGACGGATCGCACCGCTCTTTTCAGCGGCTTCGATCATCGACAGACCGATGCGATCTTTGATCGAGCCGCCGGGGTTTTGATTTTCGAGCTTGAGGTACAGCTCGCACGGACCAGTGTCGATGCGGCTCACGCGCACCAGTGGAGTGTTGCCGATCAGCGAGAGGACATCCGGACACGGGGGCTCGAGTTCGGGCATGCCTCAGACTGACCCTTCGTCGCCAGATCCGCAATGCCCACACTGGAGCTGTTTCAGCGGCCGGCGGCGTGCAGGGCCACTTCGAGATCCCGCCACAAATCTTCGATATGCTCGATGCCGACCGACAAGCGAACGAGTGAGTCACTGATGCCCAAGGCCTTGCGGTTGTCCGCGGGAATGGACGCGTGCGTCATCAATGCAGGGTGCTCGGCGAGGGATTCCACACCGCCCAAACTCTCGGCCAGGGCGAAAATGCGCAACGCTTGCAGGAAGCGGCGAGAGCCATCGAGGTCGCACGCGAGCTCGACCGAGATCATGCCGCCAGGGCCGGACATCTGACGTTTGGCGAGATCGTGCTGCGGGTGGCTCGCGAGGCCGGGGTAGTGCACGCGGCTCACACCACGGTGCGCGGCCAAGCGCGAGGCCAACTCGCTCGCGCCAGCCACGTGCGCGTGCATGCGCAGTGGCAGGGTCTTGATGCCGCGCATCACCAAATAGCAATCCATCGGGCTCGGAACGGCGCCGATCGCGTTTTGCAAGAAGGGGATGCGCTCGCACAACTCGGCGTCGCTCGTGATCAGCGCGCCGCCGACCACGTCGGAGTGCCCATTGATGTACTTGGTCGTCGAATGCAGCACTACGTCGGCACCGAGCGAGAGTGGTCGTTGCAACACGGGTGACGCGAACGTGTTGTCGACGACCACGCGCACGCCGCGCGCTTTGGCGATCGCAGAAATCGCGGAGATATCTGCCAATTTGAGGGTGGGGTTGGTCGGTGTTTCGAACCAAACGAAGCGCGTCGTGGGTTTGATTGCGGCTTCGAACTTCGACAAGTCGCCCAGATCGACGAAGCTCGATTCGAGTCCGAACGGCTTCATCACTTTGTCGAACAGGCGGAATGTGCCGCCGTACACGTCGTCGCCCGAGATCACGTGGTCGCCAGGCTTCAGGGAGTGAAGCAGCGTGGTGGCTGCGGCGCAGCCACTCGAGAAAGCGAAGCCGCGTGCGCCGCCTTCGAGTGCGGCCAGCGCCGCTTCGAGCGCGCTGCGCGTGGGATTGCCGCTGCGCGAGTAGTCGTACTTGAGCGGCTTGCCGGGCTCGGGCTGGGCGAACGTGCTGGCCATGACGACTGGGGGCATCACCGCGCCGTGTATCGGGTCGGGCTCGTAGCCCGCGTGAACGGCGAGGGTTTCGAAAGCGTAGGCGCGGTCTTCCGTCATATGAGTAGCGTACCGGGATGGGCTGACGGACGCACGCGCAGCGTCCAACGCCGACGATTGTCTTCGATGTGCGTGCCGCGCCGCACAGGAGCACCCCCAACAAAAACCAGAAACCCGCTGAATCATCGAGATCCAGCGGGTTTCGCGGGTCAGGGAACGCGCGGGCGCGCCCCTGTCAGTCGGCTTTCGAATCAGGCGCGCGCTTGCGCTTTGGCCTTGGCCTTGGCCTTTTTGGCCGGGGCGGCGGCTTCGACGCCGTTCGCCTTGACGCCGTTCGACTTCGCGCTCGAGCCGAGCAGGTCGGCGGCGAGCTTCTTCGAGCGGGCGGTGTTTTCCCAGGTGAACTCGCTGCGGCCGAAGTGACCGTAGCTGGAGGTCGGTTGGTACACCGGGCGGAGCAGGTCGAGCTCCTCAATCAACGCGCGCGGGCGCATGTCGAAATTCTTCATCACGTACGCGGCGAGTTGCTCGTCCGGGATCTTGCCGGTGCCGAACGTCTGCACGTACACGCCCATCGGTTGCGCGACGCCGATTGCGTAGGCGACCTGCACTTCGCACTTCTTGGCTAGGCCGGCGGCGACGATGTTCTTCGCCACGAAGCGTGCGTAGTAGCAAGCCGAGCGATCGACCTTCGACGGATCCTTGCCGCTGAAGGCGCCGCCGCCGTGACGGCCCATGCCGCCGTAGGTGTCGACGATGATCTTGCGACCCGTGAGGCCAGCGTCGCCGCACGGTCCACCGACTACGAAGCGACCGGTCGGGTTCACGAAGTACTTGGTCTTGGAGTCGAGCAGGTGCTTCGGCAGCGCCTTCTTGACGACGAGCTCCATGACGGCCTCTTTCAAGGCCTTGTGCTTCACTTCCGGCCCGTGCTGGGTGGAGACGACGACCGTCTCGATGCGCTTCGGCACGTCGTTCTCGTATTCGACGGTGACTTGGCTCTTGCCGTCCGGACGGAGGAAATCGACCGCGCCCTTCTTGCGTACGGCAGCGAGCTGCTTGGACAGTTGGTGCGCGTACATGATCGGCGCGGGCATCAGCTCGGGCGTCTCGTCGCACGCGTAGCCGAACATCAAGCCCTGGTCGCCGGCGCCCTGATCCTTGTGCAGGCCCTGACCCTCGGTCACGCCTTGCGAGATGTCGGGCGACTGCGGCTCGACCGCGATCAAGATGCCGCAGGTGTCGGCGTCGAAGCCGATGTCGGAGCTGGTGTAGCCGATGTCTTTGATCGCCTTGCGCGCGAGCTTGCCGAAGTCGATGTTCGACTTGGTCGTGATCTCACCGGCGATGACGACGAAACCCGTCTTGACGAGCGTCTCGCACGCGACGCGGCTGTACTTGTCGCCAGCGAGCGCGGCGTCGAGCACAGCGTCCGAAATGGCGTCGCAAACTTTGTCCGGATGACCTTCAGTGACGGATTCGGACGTGAAGAGATAGCTGCTCATCGTGAC
>Ga0164241_10005254_pt1 | contig 12209 bp, 9 predicted proteins | sample OricomyardsoilBY_FD_108780 | JGI IMG/M metagenome (GOLD analysis project Ga0164241, IMG submission 108780) | Backyard soil microbial communities from Emeryville, California, USA - Original compost - Back yard soil (BY) | ecosystem: Environmental > Terrestrial > Soil > Unclassified | place: USA...
CCGAACAGCAAGCGGGTGGAAACGCTGTTCGAGAATCTCACCAGCTACAAGAACCGCAATGGCGGCATCTGGGGCCGGGGCGAGGCCCACATCTTCCGCAACGTGAAGCTCGCCGACAACGCCATCGGGTACACGCATTCCTCCGGCTCGAACGGCAAAGACCCCCTTACGTCGTTGGTGGTGGATTCGCTGTTCGTGGGCGAAACCGAGAACGTCGGCAATCCGGTTACGCCGGAGGAAATTGCCTACAAGCGCAGCCTGCCCAAGCGCCTGATTCCCGACTTTCCGATCCGCGGCTACGAGTACTACGACTACCGTCACGACGTGGTCAACACGACGTTCGTGAACTTCAAGGACAACGCCCAGCGCAAAACTGGAGCGCTTTCCTGGCTGTTGTACACGAGCTCCGGCGTCACCACCGGCAACACCATCAAGGGTGCCAAGTTCATCAATGCCAAGCCGGTGTACTTCCCGAAGATCGACAAGCGATTCGACAACGACAACCGGGGTGGCGTGGCTTACCGGACTGCAGGGTTCCTGGATCTGGACGGCTCGGTGGGTGGTATCCGCAACGGCTATATCCTGATCAACGACGGCGAGAACGACAACGTCGCCACGGACAAGACCTGCAAGATCCAGCCAACCTGGAATGCCGCCGTGTGTCCGGGTGATGTCGGACGCCTGTTCTTGAACAAGCCAGGCGGAACCCTGCGTGATCTGTCGGCCGGCTCGCCCGTCACGCTCAGCCGCAATGGCAAGGACTTCAAGGTCACGGCCAATCAGATGAATGTGCGCTCCGGTACCGAGATGCGGGTGAATACCGACAGGCAGGAAGTTTTCCTCAGTGTGAGGGAAATGGACAAAGGCTCCTGGGTGATGTTTGAACTGCCGGGGTTCACCAATGCTGCGTCGGGGAAGCAGCAGGACAGCATGGAGGCCTTGCGCAAGGCGGGGGAGACCTCGTATTTCAGGGATAAGAATGCCCTGTGGGTGAAGCTGGTAGTGACCGATGCGGACTTTAAAGGGCCGGTTCTCGAGCCGGTTGGGCAGTTGGTTGCGCAGACCACGATAACGGTGAGCCGATCAGCACCTGCGGTCGCCAGCATCAGTCGATAGCATCGCAGTCTGCAGGAGATTGGATATCAAGCAGGTGAGGGCGCAGTCATCGCCTGCTATCTGATTCTCCCTTGAGTTCTTCGCGAATCACCCGGCGCAGCGTCCTTTCCTCAATCGGCAACGTTCCTAAGGCCTGTCGCAACACTTGCCACTGCGCGCGATCCTAGAAAATCACGCGCGCCGGTGGAGTTAGCAGACCGACGGTCCGCATGCGTGTCTAGCACGCCGCTCTCGAACGCTGAGTCTAGGTGGATGGGGCAGGTGTATATCGATAGATGATCGTGAATGTGATCGTCGCATTTCCGACGAAAGAAGTAAGTGAAGGGGCAGTCGCGTAAAAGAGCGTCGACGTGCCAATGCGTCCAAGAGACGTAAGCATGTTTAGCGTGAAGTATCCGTCAAGCCTCCAAGTTGGAGAGCTATCTTTAAGCATTACAAACCAACTTTCTCCCAAAAGCAGCGGCCGCCTGACGTCCGAAAACGTCTTCAAGATTTCGCGTGATCCCTGATCCCACTGGTAAGCTACAGCGCCAAGCTGAGTATTGAATGGATACGCGCAAAGGCTGGTTCCATCCTTGTGATCATCACAAAGGAGGCGCCATAGATCGCTTTGAAGATCGACGCTCCCTACGACGAAGTCCCCGAGAAGCAGATAGCCGACGCAGGCATTTGAAGGTGGATAGTCACTTGGGTTGGGGCAAGTAGCTGATCCGTAGATCTCCAGTTCATAGTTCAGAGTTGCTTCTTTAAGTTGACCCAAAGCCGGATCGAAGCGCGGAACGTCCATCGAAAAGGATTGCTGAGGGCGGAATGCACCGCGAGCGCCATCCTGATAGCGCTCAAACGGCAGCTTTACCTTTACAATCTCCGTTCGCTCTCGAAGGCACTTGGCGGGGAACGGTCCAAACGTCGACATCGTATAAAGGTGTGCGCCTATAACACTTCGACTAGGCTGACCCGGATCTAAGTACACTTCGGAGTACGCGTGGCCGAGGATGTAGTCAGCCCAGTTTGCATCGAAGTTGTTGGTGACATTTCCATGTGGGGCTTCCGGCAACGCCTTAATAACCAGATCCTTCGTGGAAGTTACATACTTGTCGATGACACTGGATGCTGGTGTGGCCACTGCCAATACTTGAATGTACGGAGCTAAATCGGGTCTTCGGACGGCTAAGTCGTGATACGCCTGAAGTGCAAACAAATTACCTTGGGAATGGGCGATGAGAATCACGCGACGCCCAGCCTCGATGCTATCTAGATACTGATTGACGTGAACATCAGAGACTCGCTTTACCTCGTTCGCGTCTATCTTCGCTATCTGCTGGGCAATCAGCGCTGCAACATCGACGTCTGGAATGCCAAGTAAAGGGCCTTTGCTATCCAGAGCACGCAAAATCTGTGGCAAAGGAAGTTGGCGCTGCTCCGGTGTGAGCATCTGATAGAAAGTCTCTGCCGCATCCGCAAGGAATTTGACACTGGGGTTGTACGCTACGTCGTATTGCGTATTAGGCAGCACGGAGGGGTTCGCTGATTCCCTATAAGTCCTTCGGGTCTTGTACATCGCGAGGGTGGCGTCGATATACGTGTTTTGGACGCCATTTCCAAAAACCACCGTCGTTCCTGGCTCGCACTCGACGGCCACGGAATTGGCTCCGCGAAGCATCGCAATCCAAAACGTCAGAAGTGCGAGAACGTATTTAGATGATCTCATTTGTCAGTTCGCCAGACTCGGCACATCGAATTTGCATGCAGCTGTACCATAGTCCTCGGGCGGAAGACGCACAGACAGACCAAGCAAATGTTGATCATATTCTGCATATGCACGGAGCCGATTCATTGTATTCGTGTGTTCCTGCTCCAGAGCGCTTACTGCATTCTCAAAGTTGCTTGTGACCGCGACTACACAAGAAATCGTCTCGACAATCGCTCGCGCCCTGGCTCTGGAGAGCTCGCGTGATGATCTATTTAAGGTTGCTAATTGTAGATCTGCAGCTAGTTGTAGCATGGCTTCACGAACCCGCGCTGAAGTTGGGAACTGATTGGCGATGTAGTATTCCAGGTCATCGCGTACGCCATCTGAATCGCTATCGATTCCTTCGATTGTGCTTGCGCCTGCTCCGCCCGGTGCGGGTGGCAAGCTGGTGCGGTTGGATCCAAGCACCTTTACCTCTCGTCGCGCTTCGATAGAACCGCCGTCACCGAAGCAGGTGAGCACGTACATTGTATTCGCAACAACTGCGGCGACAGTGGCGGAGCCAGAAATAGCGCGAGCGCCACTCCAACCGCCCGAGGCCACGCAAGAAGTCGCATTCTGCGCAGACCATGCCACATGCAGTGTTCCGCCATAGGCCACGCCAGCAGGATTGACTGAAAACGCCACGGTCGGCGGTGCGGGTGGCCCGACTTGTACGACAACAGATTTCGAATCCGTGACAGTAAACCCCGAGTCGGAACACTGAACACCAAACGTGTAGTACCCGCGCGCAAGCGGGCCCAATTCTCGTGTGCCGGAGGTTGGCAAGGGACCATCATCCCACTTCCCAGGAAGTAGGCGCCCGAAGGTGTTGCATCGTTGGGCGTTCGTTGATGACCAAGTAAGAGTGGCTACGCCATTGTCCGGCAACGCAATCGAGTCCACTCGCAGTGAGACTGTAGGAAGAGAGGGAGTCGGAGAAGGGGTGGGTGTTGGTGTTGGTGTTGGCGTCGGAGTCGGCGAGGGTGATGGTGTCGGGGTCGGCTCAGAGCTGACTGGTGGGGTGGTACCAGCCTCCTGCGCGCTGCCCCCTCCGCATGAGGCTAAAGCCAGTAGGCCCACCGTGCAGCAGACCAATCGGACTCCGCGGATGATTGTTAGCACCATTACCCTTGCTAGCTTATTGTTTGTATAACGAAACTTGGAAGTGCGAGACACTAGCATGATGCCTGTTATCGATTAAGAAGTCGCACATAGACGAAGAGGTCTACTGCCGGCAGTCGCCCCACGGCAAGGCGATGGTTGACATGACATCGTTGCGAACGACTACCAATGACATTGCAGATAGATATCGACAACCGGGGTGGCGTGGCTTACCGCACTGCAGGGTTCCTGGACCTGGACGGCTCGGTGGGTGGCATCCGCAACTCCTATATCCTGATCAACGACGGCGAGAACGACAACGTCGCCACGGACAAGACCTGCAAGATCCAGCCGACCTGGAACGCCGCCGTGTGCAAGGGAGACATCGGACGCTTATTTCTCAACAAGCCCGGTGGAACCCTACGTGATCTGTCGGCTGGGTCGCCCGTCACGCTCAGCCGCAATGGCAGGGACTTCAAGGTCACGGCCAATCAGATGAATGTGCGCGCCGGTACCGAGATGCGGGTGAATACCGACAGACAGGAAGTCTTTCTCAGTGTGAGGGAAATGGACAAAGGCTCCTGGGTGATGTTTGAACTGCCGGGGTTCACCAATGCTGCGTCGGGGAAACAGCAGGACAGCATGGAGGCGTTGCGGAAGGCGGGGGAGACCTCGTATTTCAGGGATAAGAATGCCCTGTGGGTCAAGCTGGTAGTGACCGATGCGGACTTTAAAGGGCCGGTTCTCGAGCCGGTTGGGCAGTTGGTTGCGCAGACGACGATAACGGTAAGTCGATCAGCGCCTGCGGTAGCTAATATCAATCGATAGTATTCCTCTCCAGTTCGAGGACCCGCACGGTGACGAAGTGTCACGTCGGGTTCCCACAAACAGAGGACGAGTTCTTCCAGGGACGGTCGTGAATGTCTGCACAGCGGCAACGTATCGGCGCCGTCATGGTAGTGCTCCTTGCCGGTGGCTGTGGGGGCGGTGGCGAGTCCGCAGCGCCGCCACCGTCCAGTCCACCACCCGTCGCTACGCCAAATCGGCAGCCCGTGCTGCAGAGTGGCCCTACGTTGATCCGGATGGTCCAGCATCATCACTACGACTTCGACATCACACGTGATGGACCTAAGTTCACTGATCCTGATGGCGATGCGCTGAGTTACACGTTCAGCTGGGAATTGCAGCCTTGGCAGGGCGTAACCCTTAATGGCTCGCACCTTGTCGTGGAAAGTGCCACTGTGGGCTCCTTTCCCATCACGATGCGGGTTACCGACGGCACGTTCGCAGTCTTCCAGTCGGTTGTGTTCGAGATCGTTCCCAACGCCGTACCGACGATGGCTGTGCCGCATGAGCTGGTACTCGTTGCTCCCGACAACTCTGTCGATCTGGATGTATCCCGCGGCAATACGCACGTGGTCGATGCGGATGGTGACTCGCTGACGTACGACGTCAAGGTTTCGCCGAATGTACTCGGACTCGCGGCAACCGGGACGCACGTCAGTGGCACCGTGAGTGGCGTCGGCGCAGTGCGTGTTTCGGTGACCGTGAGTGATCCTTATGGCGCGAAAGTATCCGAGCAGTTCAACATCGCCGCCCCTGGGCCGGACCCCGGCCGTCCGGTGCTGCCAGCCACTCGCCACGTCTACGACGACCTGACGGTCGGTCTGCCGGGGATGTATCTGGAAGACCTCGGAAAAGGTGTGGCCTTGTTCTACGACACCACGCCGGCCGTAAATCCGATCACAGACGCAGGCGCCACACTGGGGCGCGTGTTGTTCTACGACAAGCGCCTGTCTTCCACGAACACCCACTCCTGCGGCTCGTGCCACGAACAGCAGCATGGCTTTGCAAATGTCGACCGCTTCCCCATGGGTGCCGCGGGAGAACGCGGTACGCGAAACGCCATGGCCATCGTTAACGCTCGCTTCAATATCCATAACAAGTACTTTGGCGATCAACGCACCGATACCTTGGAGGCCTTGGCGCTGCAACCGATCGAGAACCAGACCGAGCTTGCCAATACGGTTCCGAACGCATTGAGAAAATTGCGTGAGGCGGACTTCTATCCACCGCTGTTCCAGGCGGCCTTCGGGACGCCAGAAATCAGTGCCGACCGCGTGGCAAAGGCTCTAGCGCAGTTTGTCCGTTCGCTGGTTTCGTACCGGGCCCGTGTGGACGAAGCCTATCCAGGAATCCGTGGAATCGCGGATCCAGCGTTCTCTCCGCTGCTCACAGCCCAGGAAAATCTGGGAGCGTCCTTGTTCATCAGCGGTACTTGCGGACACTGTCACACCAGCATGGCCTTCATCGGTCTTGATCCCAGGAACAACGGACTGGATGAGGTGCCTGCGGATCCAGGTGCCGGGAACGGTGAGTTTCGCGTGGCGTCGCTACGGAATATCGCCAGGACGGCGCCATACATGCACGATGGCCGATTCGCAACGCTGCGCGAAGTGATCGATCATTACGATCACGGTGTGAAGGATTCGGCCCACACGAGTTTGCGGTCGGGTTTCCGTCTGAATCTTACAGAAGAGGAAAAGCTGGCGCTGGAGGCATTCCTGCTGACGTTCACCGACGACGCAATGTTGTCAGACCCGAAGTTCTCCGATCCATTCCACTAGAAGCTGGGCCTGTTACGGAGTCTTGGTTACGGGAACCTTAATCGGCTTGCTAATGTCTGGCGCGCCATTTGTGATCGGATACAGAGAAGAAGGCACCTTGCGAGGCGACGGCGACCTCAGCCCGTACGCCAATCCGTCCCGGGCATGATGCGCTTCATGAACTCATCGAACATAGGCACGGTGAATGCCGTGTCGCCATGGTTCGGGCTCCAGATCATGCCCTTCGAGATCAGTTGGTTTCGCGTCGGCCCCAGGGCAGTGACCTTGCGGTGCAGAACATTGGAAATGTCGCCCGAGCGGTGTGGCCCCGGACCGAGTTCGGCCATCGCGCGAAGGTAGCGCTTCTCTGCTGGAGTGAGGCGGTCAAATCGAACGCGAAAGAAGCTCTCATCTAACGCCGCTACCGCGCTGGCCGTGGCGCGTTCAACGTCATCGGCCGTGATCGGCGACCGCGCGGCGACATCCCACACGTGCTTTCCCCACTCCTGCAAAAAGTAGGGGTAGCCCTTCGTCTCGCGGACGATGCGGTCGAGGGCTTCGTGAGTGAAGGCCACGTTCTGCTGCTGGGCGGGCAGCGCAATGGCATCGCGTGCGGCGACTTCATCCAACGCGCCGATCTGCGGGAGGAGAGTTATAGAGATATTAGTGAAATTATAAGAAGTGAATAATTTCTATATAAATGGGAATTAGCATGCTGCGTCGCACCAACCCCTTGTACTTCCCGAAGATCGACAAGCGATTCGACAACGACAACCGGGGTGGCGTGGCTTACCGGACTGCGGGATTCCAGGACCTGGACGGCTCGGTCGGTGGCATCCGCAACTCCTATATCCTGATCAACGACGGCGAGAACGACAACGTTGCCACGGACAAGACCTGCAAGATCCAGCCAACCTGGAACGCCGCTGTGTGCAAGGGAGACATCGGGCGTCTATTTCTTAACAAGCCCGGTGGAACCATACGTGATCTGTCGGCCGGCTCGCCCGTCACGCTCAGCCGCAATGGCAAGGACTTCAAGGTCACGGCCAATCAGATGAATGTGCGCGCCGGTATCCTGTGCCGCTAGGAGGCGATGGCGAATGCTCTCCATTCTCTCCGGCGCCTCTGCCGCGTCCTGTACTTGAGCTGAAAGGTGCTGGAGCACCTCGCGGTAAACACTATTGACGTTGATAGAGCCCCTGTTCGCACTCTGAACGGCGCGTGCCTGAATCCATTTAGCCGCATCTTGAAGAGCTTTCGCCAACGCCAAGGTTCGACTTCTCGCGACGATATCCTTGAGGGCAGCGGACAGCTCAGACATATCATGACTGTAGCGATGGTAGCTGAGCCCATCAGCTGGAGAAATCGTGTCGCTTTCGAGTCGTCTCTCCGCATGCAGAATAAACATAGCTGGTACGACTTCTCGCAGCACCCTGATGTAAGCCGCCTCACCAAACTCCGCGCCCTCTGGCGTCAGCTTCCGTGCTATGGAGGCAGGGCGCCTAACTAGGCGCTTGCCGTTCTGCGTTAAGACCTCAATTACTTCGTCCTCTCCCTCCTCGCCGGGACGAGCTCGATCAGCTTTTGCAACAAATGGCCAAAAGGCTTTCGCGTGGTCACCTTCCCAGATAGTTAAGAGAAGGGCTTTTGTCTCGGTACTGCGCTGGGCTCTGAGTATTACGCCGGATGAGAGCTCAACCTCGAATCGATCGTAGCTAACCTCTGTGAGGGCAGTGCGATGCCCCCTGTTTCCGGCAGGTGATAGCATGTGAAAAGCCAATCGCAATAGCGTGCTTTTCCCTGCGCCATTGTCGCCGTACAAGATGGCCGCTTCCGAGAAAGAGCCTTCGTTGGGGAGGTTGTACGTGTAGAGCCCGAAGAGCTTGTCAACACGGATTCTCGAAATCAGATTTCTAGGAGCATTCAACATCCATATTTCCCCTGTCGAGTAGAGATCCCGCAACGAAATGCAACACGACCAAGCTCACGGCGCATGAACGTTGAGGAGAGTCTATTGTCTTCGCTATGCGCTTATATGCCTCTCGAAACGAAATCCCTTCCTTCAGCGCCAACTCTTACGCCTGATCCGACGCATGAATCGAAGGACCCACCTTCGCCGTGATCGCCGCCTCATCAAACATCACCTTCGCCAGCGCGGCAGCTATGATGTCCAGCATCTGCGCGCAGACCTCGGCGCCCCGAAACAGCGGAAGCTTCAGCAGCTGCAGATCCCGTTGATGCTCTGGAGGCAGCTTCGCAAAGATTTCCAGTGCCTCGGGGAGGCAGGCATGCGCCGGCGCGGTTCTGCCGCGCACCAAGTGGAATATATCCGGATTGCGCTTCTGCGGCATGATGGATGAGCCGGTGGTGAACGCATCGGGCAGTATCAAGAACCCGAACTCGGCGATCTAGGCGACGTGGAGGTGCCCGGAAGGCGGTGCTCGATTGGGCACCGGACGTGCCGGGCTACCACCTGCGAGGTTCCTCGCCGGAAGTTTCCCTTCAGCTGACGAATGACCGCACCGCAGCGACAATCCCATCTGACCGCTTCTGCATGTAAGCTCGCCAGCCACTTCTCGCGATTCCTAAGCACACGCGTAATGCTTTCCCGCTTCGTCTTCGTCACCGTCCAATCAGGCGCCGAGCGCACCTTGAAGAACGAGGTCGCGCGCGAGCATCCCGACCTCAAGTTCGCGTTCTCCCGGCCGGGCTTCGTCACGTTTCGCTCGTCGGAGGATTTCGCAAACGACTTCGCTCTGCGCTCTGTGTTCGCGCGCACCTGGGGCTTCTCACTCGGCAAAGTCAACGGCAGCGACGACTCGCAGCGTGCACGCGACGCATGGCGACTCATCGGCGAGCAGTTGCCGGATGAACCGATCCGCGATCTGCACGTTTGGCGGCGAGATCGCGTGCTGCCCGGCGACGAGGGTTACGACGGCGCCGCCGACGAACTCGCGCGCTCGCTTGGCGCGCTGCTCATCGAGAATCGACCGGCTACTGACAAGCCTCGCGTCGTGAACAGCGCGGCCGCGATCGGCGATCTCGTGCTTGTCGAACGCGACGAATGGTGGCTCGGCTGGCATCGCGAAAATACCCCGGAGACGCGCTGGCCCGGCGGCGTGCCGCCGATCGCGCTGCCACCGCGCATGATCTCGCGCGCATACCTCAAGATCGTCGAAGCGCTCGAGTGGTCGCAGCTTCCGATTGAGCCCGGCGACCGCTGTGTCGAGATCGGCAGCTCGCCCGGCGGGTCGTGCCTCGCGCTGCTCGAGCGCGGCTTGCTCGTGACGGGCATCGATCCGGCCGGGATGGACGCCGAGGTGCTCGCGCACCCCAACTTCACCCACATCCGCGCGATCGCGAAAAACGTCAAGCGCGGCATATTCCGCGGATGCCGCTGGCTCGTCATGGACGCGAACGTCGCACCGAACTACACGCTCGACACGCTCGACGGCGTGCTGACGCAGGGTGGCGCCCGGCCCGAAGGTCTCGTGTTGACTTTGAAGCTGACCGACCCGGCGCTAGCGGAAAAACTGCCCGCGATTGCCGAGCGCATCCGCCGCTACGGCTACCGCCGCGTGCGAATGCGACAGCTCGCGTACAACCGACAGGAGATTTGCGCCGTCGCGACTGAGGCACTCGCGTCATCCGAGTCGGAGTGAGATTCGAAGACAGGGGCATTTCCCATCGATTGCCCGGCTGCTGCCGCAGAAACGCGGCGACTGAGGCTGGACCGAGCCTCGATGCGACCAGAGCATCGAGGCATCGACCCGATTCTTATCGGCTGACCGTTACCCCGACCTACGAGTTCAAGGGGCCGTCCGGTTGCTGGCAGTTTGTGCCTTCGGAGGCGGGCTACCATTTGCGGGCCTGCTGACCGTGATGCTGGCTTGCAGATCCGTGGGACGAATAATCTCGCTGATCGGCGCTGCGGCCACCAGTTTCACCCAGACGGTGTTGCCGTCCTTGAACCAGGATGTCTCGCTCGCCTTGCGCAAGGCGTCCATGCTGCTCTGCTGCTGTCCGGAAGCGGCTGTGGTGTAACCCGGCAGCTTGAACATGACCCATGAGCCCTTGTCCATTTCGGACAGGCTGAGCGTGAGTTCCGGTCTTTCGGTTTTGACCTCGATCTCGGTGCCGGCCTTCACAGTGCTCTGGTCGCCCGGGGCCTTGAATTCCTTGCCGTTGCGAACAAGCGTGACAGGCGCCTGCGGGGGACGACGAGCAAACAGCGCGGCACGTTGCGCCTTGACGAGAGGATCGTTTGCACCAATCCCACCTATCGACGACAGCAATGCGAACCGGGCCGTCCGCGATTCGAGATTGACGGCGCGCGGGAGCTCTCCTCTGGCGTCGGTGAGATTCAGGCGGCCGATGTCACCCTTGCATATCGAAGCGTTCCACGTCGGCTCGATCTTGCAGGTGTCGTCGGTGACGACACTGTCGTTCTCGCCGTCGTTGAGCATGACGTGGGAATCGGGGATGCCGGTCACCGAACCGTCCAGGTCGTGGAATGACAACGTCCGATAAGCATTGCCGCCGCGGTTGTCATTATCGAACCGGGTATCGTATTTCGGGAAATAGACCGGCTTGGCGTTGACGAATTTCGCACCGCTGATCGAGCTTCCAGTACTCAAGCCCGCGCTCGTGAACAGCAGGAAGGAAAGCGCGCCGGTCTTTCGCAGCTTGTTGTCCTGGTAATTCACGAATGTGGTGTTCACCACATCATCGCGGTAGTCATAGTATTCGTAGCCCCGGATGGGGAAATCCGGAATCGTCGGCTTCGGCAGGCTGCGGCCATAGGCCTTTTCCTCGGGAGTGGTGGGGTTGCCGATATTTTCGGTCTCGCCCACGACCAGCGAATCAACCAGCCGCGCACTGAACGGCAGGCTGCCAATGTCACCAGCCGCCTGCGTCATGCCAATGGCATTGTCAGCGAATTTCGCGTGGCTGTAGACGTACATGTCGCCCCGGCCCCACAGACCACCATTGCGGTTCTTGTAGCTGGTCAGGTTATCGAAGTGCGACTCCAGCACCTTGCTCTCCAGATCGTTGGGATCTGCCAACGGCAGCAACGGAATGGAAGCCGTACCGAAGGTGTTGTCCTCGTTGATGTGCCGGTCAATCATGAACCCGTCGAAGTTCGAATGGGACACGTTGCCCTTGAATGCGCGCACAGGCGTGCGGCGCGGCCAGGTGTTCTTGGCGATGTCCGTGCCGAGGAACGCACCTTGCGGATGCATTGGCAGGGAAAACCAGAAGCCCGTCTCCTCGGAACCGGCGGCCACGTTGTCAATGAAGGAGTTGTCCGGGTTGGTGATCCAGTAAGCCGCCACCGTGTTGTCCGAGGGGAGCAGGGTGTCCTTGCCGGAAAAGCTGGTTTTCCTGATGTCCTGGCGGTTCCCGCTGATCTCTCCGTTTGCGGCGAGATTGATCGGGACGCAGGGCTTGGTGGGATGGCACTTGATCTGGATCGCCAGGTTGTGCACGAACTCGTTGCCGTGCTCGATGCCGTCTTCGAGGAAGAAGCAGTGACCGACGATGTTGTAGGTCACATTGTTTTCGACGCGCACATCGTTCGTGCCGTGCACCGTCACGCAGCGGTTGTAGGTGTCGTGGATGGACGCGTTCTTGATGTACTGGCCTTTGCC
>Ga0164241_10005255_pt1 | contig 12207 bp, 11 predicted proteins | sample OricomyardsoilBY_FD_108780 | JGI IMG/M metagenome (GOLD analysis project Ga0164241, IMG submission 108780) | Backyard soil microbial communities from Emeryville, California, USA - Original compost - Back yard soil (BY) | ecosystem: Environmental > Terrestrial > Soil > Unclassified | place: USA...
CTTGCTGACCAGCGTCATCCCGGCCTTCTTCATCAGCTCGTCGACCGTCGCGAAGCTGGTCTCGTCCAGCAACGCGACGATCGCCTGGAACCCACGATCCATGTTGGCACCGTGGTCCGCGTCCCCGATCGCCGAATCCAGCTCGGTCAGGTACGCCGCGTTGTCATGCAAAGAACCCGCGGCATCACGCAGCCAGTTGACGAAGTTGTCGACTCCCATGCTCACGCGCCCCAGCGTAGGCCGGGGGTGTTCACTGGTGCGTCCCAGAGGCGTACCAGTTCGTCGTCCGCCTTCAGCAGGGTGACCGAGCAGCCGGCCATCTCCAGTGAGGTGATGTAGTTGCCGACCAGCGAGCGGGCGACGGTGATGCCGGCCCGGTCGAGCAACTGGGCGACCTCGTTGTACATCAGGTACAGCTCGAGCAGCGGCGTACCGCCCATGCCGTTGACGAACGCGATCACCGAATCGCCTTGCTGGTAAGGCAGATCGGAGACGACCGGGTCGACCAGCATCGCGGCGATGTCCTTCGCCGGTGCCAGCGGCAACCGCTGCCGGCCGGGCTCGCCGTGGATGCCGATGCCGACCTCCATCTCGTTGTCGGCCAGGTCGAACGTCGGCTTGCCCGCCGCCGGGACCGTGCACGAGGTCAGCGCCATACCCATGCTGCGGCCGTTGTCGTTGACCTTCTTGGCCAGGTCCGCCACCTGCTGCAGCGGCTGACCTTCCTCGGCTGCCGCGCCGACGATCTTCTCCAGCAGGACAGTCACACCGACACCGCGGCGGCCCGCGGTGTACAGGCTGTCCTGCACGGCGACGTCGTCGTTCGTGACCACGGACAGCACCTCGGTGCCCGCGTCCGCGGCGGCCAGTTCGGCGGCCATCTCGAAGTTCATCACGTCGCCGGTGTAGTTCTTCACGATGTGCAGCACACCGGCACCCGCGTCGACCTCCTTGGTCGCCGCCATCATCTGGTCGGGCACCGGCGAGGTGAACACCTCACCGGCACAGGCCGCGTCCAGCATCCCGGGCCCGACGAAGCCGCCGTGCATCGGCTCGTGCCCGGATCCACCCCCGGAGATCAGTCCCACCTTCCCCGGCCTCGGTGCGTCAATGCGGTACACGATCCGGTTCTCGTGATCCACCCGCAACCGATCCGGATGCGCTGCCGCCATCCCCCGCAGCGCCTCACTCACAACATCACCAGGTTCGTTGATGAGCTTCTTCATGTCACCCATCTGAGCACACGCCCGCCCGGAACGGGAGCCCCCTGGTCAGACGGTCGCCGCGGCCTTGACCTCGGACAGCAACGGAATCGACCGGATCGGTCGGCTCAGCGTGAGCAGAAGAGACGCGACGGTGAGGATCGCGCCCAGAACGACCACCGCGGTCCGGTGCCCGAAGCTCGCCAGCATCACGCCGCCGAGGGCAGGAGCGAGCGGCTGGGAGCTGGTGGCGAGGAACATGACGGCACTCTGCGCCCGGCCTTGCAGATTGTCCGGTGTGATCAGCATCTGGTAACCGAACAGGCCCGAGTTGAGCGCCGGGAGTAAGAGCATCGCAACGCAGAGCAGCCCGACCAGTGCGGCTGGTGCACTGGTGAACGCCGTCGCGGTGAACGTGCAGGCGACGATCCACGACCCGACGATCGCGATGGCACCGGTGCTGAACATGGCGAGCAGTTTCGGGGTGATGACGGCGCCGAGCAGTCCGCCGACGCCCATGCCGGTCTCCAGCAACCCGATCACCGACGGTCGGACGCCGCGCTGCTGCAGGTCGAGGATGAGGACCAGGACCGTCCCGTTGGCCGCGAAGTTCAGTGCAGTGCCGACCAGTGCGATCGTGCGCAGGGCGGGCTGCCCGAACAGCCAGGTCACACCCGAGCGGATGGAGCGCAGCATCGACTCGGGCTTGGCATCGCGGGTTTCGGGAGCACCCAGTGGGTGGCGGATCAGCGCCAGCAGAACGGACATCGCTAAGTAGGACACCGCGTCGATCGCCACCGGGACCACGCGGCCGACGGTGTAGAGCAGTCCGCCCAGCGGGGCACCGGCAAGCCCAGCGACGTACGCACGGCCCTGGTTGGTGGCGACCGCGGTGCCGATGTCCTCAGGCGGGACGATCTGCCGGAGGGCGGCGTTCTGGGCCGGCAGGAAGAAGGCGATGCTCACTCCGCTGCCCAGGGCCACCGCGAGCAGGTGCCAGATGGTCAGCCGGTCCATCCAGCCGGCCACGCCGACCGAGCCGTACAGGACAGTGACGGCCATGCCGCAACTGATCAGAACCAGGCGGCGGCTCGTCCGGTCGACCACTGCTCCCGCAGGCAAGGAGGACAGGGTGGCGCCCAGGGCGTATGCCGCGCCGACCAGACCTGCCTGCGCCGGAGAGCCGGTGATGGCCATGGCGAGGAGCGTGAAGACGAAGGTGCTCATCGCCGAGCCGACGGAGCTGATCGTCTGACCGCTCAGCAGCTTGAGATAGTCACCGTTGTGCAGGAGCCCCCGACCAGCCATAACTGCGAGGTTAGGTCTGTATCAGGTCATCCATCGGCGATGAATGGATTGCAGGTTGCTGCAATCAGTCCTTCGGGCGCAGCAAGGGCCGGACGACCTCGCGGGCGTCGTGGATGCGGGACTTGACCGTCCCGAGCGGGGCTCCGACGACGGCGGCGATCTCCTCGTAGGACAGTCCGTAGACGTCGCGAAGAACCAGCGGGGTCACCATCTGCGGACGGTCGCGCTCCAGCGTCTCCAGGGCCTCGAGCAGGTCCAGCCGGGTGCCGGCGATGACGCTGGTGGTGCGCGGGTCGGGCCGCTCCATCGTCTCGGGGTTATGGGCCGCCTGGGCCGTGCGCTTCAGCTTGCGGTACGTCGAGCGGGCCGAGTTCGCCGCGACCGAGTGGACCCAGGTGGAGAAGCTGCTCCGGCCGGAGTACGAGTTGATCTTGGTCGCGATGTTGAGCAACGCCTCCTGGGCCGCGTCCTCGGCGTCCGCGGAGTACGGCAGGACGCTGCGGCAGATCCGCAGAACGCGTGGATGCACCAGTCTGAGCAGGTCGTCCATCGCGTTCTTGTCGCCTGCCTGGGCCAGCTCGGCCAGCGTTCCGAGGTCGTCCGTCGGGCTGGTGCTTTCGCTCATCTGCGCCTTTGCTGTCGCTCGGCCCCCGGTAGGGGACTCCTAGTGATCCATAATGCCTTGTATGGGGGTCCCGACCAGACTTGGCCGCTACGTCGTGCGTCGACGCCTGGGCTCAGGCGGTTTCGCTACGGTATGGCTTGCTCACGATGAGCAACTGGACGCCGAGGTGGCGATCAAGGTGCTGGCGGACAACTGGGGTCACGACGACTCCGTCCGCCGCCGGTTCCTGGAAGAGGGCCGCTTCCTGCGGCGGGTCGAGTCCGAGCACGTGGTCCAGGTGCACGACGTCGGCGAGCTCGACGACGGCCGGCCCTTCCTCGTGCTCACGTACGCCGACCGCGGCACGCTGGCCGACCGGCTGAAGAAGGATCCGCTGCCGCTGCCCGAGGCGGTCGACGTCGTCGTCCAGGTCGGTCGCGGTCTGCAGGCACTGCACCGGCGCGGCCTGCTGCACCGCGACGTGAAACCCGCGAACGTTCTGTTCCGCAGCACGGACGAGGGGGAGCGGGCCGTCCTGTCCGACCTCGGCCTGGGCAAGTCGCTCGACGAAGTGTCACGAATCACAATGCCCGGCGGCACCCCGTCGTACGTCGCGCCCGAGCAGGCGATGGGCGAGCGGCTGGACCAGCGTGCCGACCAGTACTCCCTCGGAGCAGTCGCGTACGCCGCTCTGACCGGGCGGTCACCGCATCAGATCGACGGACTGGGTGCGGCCGGCCGGGTCGCCGCTCCGCCGCCACCCAGCTCACTCGGGTTCGAAGTGCCGGAGCAGATCGACGCGGCGATCGTGCGCGCACTGGATCCGGATCGGGAGAAGCGCTGGCCGGACGTGCAGTCCTTCAGCCGCGAGCTCGTCGGGGCCCTGGACGAGACAACCCACAGCTTCGTGCCGACCGCCGTCCCGATCCGCGAGACCGTCGTGGTCGGCAGCTCGGCGGACGACGGCGAGCGGACGGCGCTGAGCGATGCCAACCAGCCCACGGTGATGAAGCCGGCGACCGAGCAGTCCGAGGAGACTGCGGCGCCCGACAGCGCCACCGAGCCTGTCGCCGAACCCACGGTTGCTCCGAAGCGCCGGAGGGGCCGGTGGGTGATCGCCGCCGTGCTCGTGCTGGTCCTAGGCGGCGGCGCCGGGTTCGGGGCGCAGCGCTATCTGGCGGCGCGGGAGATCGTGCCGCTCGCGTACGGCGGGATCAAGCTGGAGATTCCCAGGGGCTGGGCGAAGTCGGTGGCCGACGCGCAGTGGACGCCGCCGGGCAGCAGTAAGTCCTATCCGGCGCTCCGGGTCAGCGAGGACTCCAGCTGGTCGACGAGGTCCCCGGGAGTCTTCGTCGGCATGACCGACGCGAAGGACGCGGGGCTGTCGGTCGGCAGTGGTACGTCGTTCGGGTGCGCCACCGACGAGCAGGTGAAGTCGTCGCAGATCGACGGCTCCGCCGTCACCGAGCGGTTCTCCGTCGGCTGCGACGGCGGGCACAGTATGCTCCTGCAGCGAGTCGTGGACACGGGGACCATCGGCTCGATGCTCGTTCAGGTCCTGGTGCCGGCGGACGACCGCGACCGCGCCCTCGAGATCGCTGACTCGGTCTCATTCACGGGCTGACGAGCAGTTCTGTCCTGCTTCGTCCGAGGAAGTCCCTGGTGCTGCGTTTCGCCTTCGATCGGCTGCGGCCGTCTCCTGCCCTGATCCAGTCCACCCGCCGGCGCTTCTACCGCGTCCGCTCCACCATCTTCCGCATCTTCTGGCCGGTCGACTGATCCCCGCCTGCGCCGCCGAGGTCGTCTGTGTGGGGATGCAGCGTCAGCCAGGTGACCGCCAGAGCCAGTAGCCATAGGCCGCTGCCGAGCCAGGCCAGGGTGTGGAGGCCGCTGACCATGCCGGCCGGCTGACCGACCACGGCGCCGTACACGGCGATGCCGAGGGCACCTACTGCTTGGCGGCAGGTGTTGTTGACGCCGCTGGCAAAGCCGGCGCGGTCCGGGGGGAGTGACGCGACTGCTGCGTTGACGACGGCGGCGGTGAGGAAGCCCATGCCGATCCCGAGCCCGAGCTCCACCGGGACGAGGTCGGCGTACCCGTCGTTGACGGTCAGCAGCCAGGCAGACCCGGCCGCACCGAAGAACAGTCCGATGGTCATGGGCAGCCGAGGTCCGTAGCGGGCGGTGATGCGGCCGGACACCGGCGCGAGGAGGGACAGCGGCAGGAACAGCGGGATGAGTTCGAGACCGGCGCGGAACGCGTTGTGGCCAAGGTGTTCCTGCAGATAGAGCGTCAGCACGAGCACGGTGCCGAGGCCGACGAGATTCATCAGGCCGGCGGTGACATTCGCTCCGACGAAGTCCTTGCCGATGCGGAGTCGGCCCCGTGCATGCTGCCGGGCCGGCTGATGGTGGGGGAGTAGCCGCCAGGCCAGTGGCAGAGCGATGGCGATGATCGGCAGGTTGACGAGGAACACTGCGCGCCAGCCGAGGCCGCTCACCAACGCACCGCCCAGCAATGGGCCGGATGGCAACGAGAGAGCTCCGGCGCCGGCCCAGATACCGACTGCGCGTGCTCTCGCCGCTCGATCGACGTACAGGTCGGTGATGACGGCCAGCGTGCCGGGGAGGAGCAGTGCGGCGCCGACGCCTTGGACTGCGCGTGCTGCCACGAGTAGCTCGATGGTTGGCGCCACACCGCAGCCCAGCGAGGCCAGACCGAACACTGTGAGGCCGGTGAGAACCACACGCCTGTGGCCGATCCGATCGCCCAGTGCACCGCAGACGAGGAGCAGTGCGGCGAGCGTGATCATGTAGCCGTCGACCACCCACTGCTGCCCGGCGAGAGTGGTGGTGAGGTCTGTCCGGATCGCTGGAAGGGCCACGTTGACCACTGTCACGTCCAGTTGGACCAGGAAGATCCCGACGCAGAGGAGGGCGAGAAGCATGTGTTCCAACCTCCCACCGAATCACTTCGGGTTGCGTCGAAGTGTGGCGGTGTGAGCATGGAGGCATGGAGTTCACCGGGGATGCCGATGTGGCCCGCGCGGCCGCGCTACTCGCCGAGCCTGCTCGCGCGAAGGTGCTGATGGCGCTGGCGGACGGCCGCGCGTTGCCCGCGTCGCTGCTCGCCACGGAGGCCGGTGTGTCACCGCAGACGGTCAGCTCACACCTCCACAAACTGCTGGACGGCGGACTGCTGGAGATGGAGCGGTCGGGGCGACACAGGTACTACAGACTGTCCGGTCCCGAGGTGGCTGCGGCGGTCGAGGCGGTGGCGCGCATCGCCAAGCCGAAGCCGATCAGATCGCTTCGGCAGAGCACACGGGCAGCGGCACTCCGCGAAGCGCGTACCTGCTACGACCACCTGGCCGGTCGGCTCGGCGTCGACCTACTGGAAGGCCTGGTACGGCGTGAGGCGCTGGTGCGGACGGATGGCGGTGCAGGCACGGACCGCCGGGCGGACGATCCGCTGGCCGCGCAACTGCCCGATGGGCCTTATGCGTTGGGCCCCGCAGCTCCTGAGGTCTTCGGTGAGCTGGGTGCCGACCTGACGGAGAAGGCATCGGGCAGGCGATTGCTGAGGTTCTGCGTCGACTGGAGTGAGCAGCGGCATCATCTGGCCGGTCGGCTCGGCGCGATGGTTGCCGACGCGATGCTGGAGCGGGACTGGGTACGCCGAAGGCCGCGGCAACGTGCGGTCGACCTGACCGACGCCGGCCGTCGCGCTCTGGCCGAACTGCTGGGCTAGAGCGGGCTGTCCTGCCGGTCCACGCTCTTGGTCGCGTGGTCCAGGACGTCCAGCAAGGCGTCCTTGTCCTGCGGCAGGCCGGTCGAGCTCATCTCGACCGCGCAGTTGCCGCTGTCGTCGGCCAGCCAGCGGACGATCACGTACCGGATCGCCAGGCTGGGCGACTGGTCGTCCGGTGGAAGGTAGGTGTAGACCAGCGTGGCCTGGCCGTCCTCCTCCGTCTGGGAGACGATCGTCAGCAGTTGGTTCTTGTCCAGGTTGCTGAGGTCCTTGACCCGAGCAGCCATCGACGCGGCCGGGGGCCGGCTGATGGTGAAGCCCGCCTCGATCCGGATCCAGCGCTTGGAGGTGGGATCGGTGAACCGGGCGTAGGTCGACTGATCGGCGGGCTTGGTGATCCGCCAGTCGTTCGGCACCCGGACGCGGACGTCGGATCTGACCGTCCCCTTCACGTCGAAGGTGCGCGTCGTGTAGCTGAGGTCGTCCGACCGCAGCGCCGCTGTGTAGTCGGGCCTGGGCGTGCGAGTAGGTGGTGCGGGCGTGGGCGTCACCGAAGGCGTCGTCGGCCGGCCGGTCCCGAGCGGAACCGCGGCCCCGGAGGCGACCGCGGGCAACTCCCCGCCGATCAGCAGACCGACACCGTACCCACCCGCTCCGCCGAGCGCCGTGATCACCACGAGCCCGGAACCCAGCAGGGCGCCAACGGTCCCCCGACGAGCCACGCCTGCCTCACCTCCCCAGTTCGAGCCTTACTCCAAAGACACCTCAGCCCGCGGTCAGGTTGCCGCGGCCCGGTAACGATTCCGTGAAAAACCGCCCTTTCGGGCAATCGCCCTCGCTCAACCAGTCTCCCGCACGGACCGGGTGGCCCTGAGCGCGACCTCGTCGAGCGCGGGCGCGTCGTCGGGCAGGCCGGTGATGCTCATCTCCACGTTGCCGATGCCGTCACCGTTCGTCGCGACCCAGCGGACGATGACATAGCGACGGGTCTCGTTCGGGATGTAGGTGTAGACCAGTGTCGACACCGTCCGGTTCTCGCCGTCGTCGGCGGTGATCTGTTCGTCGGTCTGACTCTGGATCTGCAGGTCGTCCTGCGGCGGCAGGCTCTTCTTCAGGTCGACGATCAGCTGGGCACGCGAATCCGCGGTGCTGAGGACCGCCGGCCTGACCGCCTCGACCCGCAGGCCGCGCTCCCTGCGGGAGTCGAGGAACTTCACCTCGCCGGGGTACTTCGGATCCCGCTTCATCCCCCAGTCGTCCGGTGCCTCGATCGACAGTCCTACCGAGCCGGTCCCCTTCGGCCTGACCGTGAACTGTTCCCGCTGGTAGTCCAGTTCGGTCTCGAGCGGCGGGATCGTGTTGGGCACCGGGGTCTTGACCGGCAGTGAGGGCTCCGACGGAGTCGTGGACGGCGTCGGCTCGGCCTCGGCCGGTGTCACCTGACCGAGCGGTGCCGCATCACCGGACGCGGTCGCCTCCGGGATGTCCCAGCGGTCGCCGGCGAAGTAGCCGCCGGCCGCCCCGAGGGCGGCGATCAGCAGCAGAACGATGACCAGAATCGGACGTCTCACCGGCCTGCCGATCCGCGATTCGGCGACGGCAGGGTGGTGTCGGGGAGGGCGTCGTACGACGGGATCCGCGGGCTGGTGAAGGGCATGCCACAGCGGCCGGGCAGCACCGGAGCGTACGGCGGGCTGACCGGGTGGGCGCAGGCGGTCGCGGTCACGGCGTCATCTTCTCAGGCGACCCGGGCAGGTGCCCAAAAGCCGTGATCCGGTCGTCGCACTCGACGGCACTGAATCCTTTCAACGAGGTCTTGACACCCCCACGGGGCGTCCGTACCGTCCCGCTGAAGAAAGTAACACGACTTCACGATTACTTCACATCTACCGGCGGTATTTCTGGGGCGACTCGCGCCTCGAGGCTCAGGAGGAAACCCATGGCACTCGAACAGTCCGTCAGCCGGAGGCGTCTCCTGCAGTTGATGGGTGGCGCCGCTGCGGTCGCCACTGCGCCGGCGCTGGCGGCCTGCGGTGGCAACGGCGGCTCGTCGTCGTCCGGCGGTCAGCTGAAGGTGATCGGCGCCGGCAGCCAGGAGGCCGGTCTGCGCAAGGCGCTGGACGACTACAAGAAGGCGCACTCCGACTTCGACTTCAACCTCTCGTTCTCGCCGGCCGACCAGCTGCAGACCGCGCTCCGGGCCCAGCTCGCGGCCGGCAACGCGCCCGACCTGCACGCCGTCTACCCCGGTAACGGCAGCGCGATGTCGATGGCCCAGCTGAGCAAGGCGAACTTGCTCGCCGACCTGAGCAGCCAGTCCTGGACGCAGAAGATCCCGACCGGGTTCAAGGGCGCGTTCCAGCAGGACGGCAAGACGTTCCTGTTCTCCCCCGGCACCAGCGTGCTCGGCGCGATCTACAACAAGAAGGCGTTCGCCGCCGCGGGCGTCGAGCCGCCGACGACCTGGTCGGAGCTACTGACCGTCTGCGACAAGCTGAAGAAGAAGGGCATCGTCCCGATCGCGCTCGGCGCGCAGACGCCGTGGGTCACCCAGCTGATCGACTACGCGCTGGTCCCCGGCACGGTCTACGCCAAGACCCCGGACTTCGACGACAAGATGACCGCCGGCAACGCGTCGTTCGCCGACTCCGGCTGGGCCGACGCGATGGACAAGTACCTGGAACTGCAGAAGAAGGGCTTCTTCAACGACAACCCGAACGGGACGACGTACGAGCAAGCCACCTCGATGGTCGGCACCGGCAAGGCCGCGATGGCGGTCCAGGTGTCCGCGGTCCTGCAGGCGTTCCGTGACGCGTCGCCGGCGCCCGACGACCTGGGCATGTTCCCGTTCCCGGCCACCGACGTCGCGGCCGACAACTGGATCCCGGGCGGTGTCGTGGTCGGCATCGCGGTCAGCGCGAAGAGCAAGAAGGCCGAGCAGGCGAAGAAGTTCATCGAGTACTGCGGTCAGCCGGAGGTCGTGAACGCCTGGGCCGAGGCGGTCGCCTGCGTCCCGCTGTACTCCGACGGCGATGCGAAGGTCGACCCGGTGCTGAAGCCGTTCCTGCCGTACCTGAAGGACAACAAGGCGGTGCCGTTCATGGACCAGCGCTGGCCGAACGCCGAGGTCCAGCCGACCCACTTCGCCGTCGTCCAGGAGTTGCTCGGCGGCAAGACCACGGTCGACGGCGCCCTGAAGAAGATGGACGAGGCCTACCGGAAGGGCGCTTGACGTCCTCCCCGCCTGGAGGGCGAGGATTCCAACTACTACGCGGAGGTAGCGTGTTGAGGTTCACGCTTCGGCGAGACCCGGACCGGCGTCTCTCGGCGTGCGCTGACGGCCCGTCCGGCCGCGATGTTGACGGCGGCATTCACATCCGCGTTCGCCTGAAATCCGCAGGCCGTGCATCGGAAGACCGCTTGGCTCTCGCGGTTGTCGGGTGCGCGGTGCCTGCAGACGCTGCAGGTTTGCGACGTGTACGCAGGATTGACCTTCTCGACTCGTCCGGCGGCCTTGTGCTCCAGGCGTTGGACGAGCAGTCCCCAACCGTTGGCCAGGATGCCGCGGTTCAGTCCTGCTTTGGCGCGGCGCCGGTTCGGCAGGTACGTGCCTGGTTGTTCGGAGCTGGGCTTGGGTTTCGGTCGCCTGGTCATCTGGGCGATGCGCAGGTCCTCGACGCGGATGACATCGAAACCTCGCGCGAGGTAGGTGCTGGTCTTCTCCACCCAGTCTTTGCGCCGGTCGGCGGCACGGGCGTGCAGTTTGGCGATCGTGGCCTGCACCCGCCGGCGCCGGCCGGAGCCGTGGCGGGACCGGGCGAGGCGGCGTTGCAGTTGCCTGACCCGTTCCTGCTCGTGTTCCGACAGACCGGGGCAGGTCAGGAGTTCGCCGGTGGACAGTGCGGCAGAGACGGTCACGCCGCGGTCCAGGCCGACGACCTGTCCTGTACCTGGTGCCGGGACCGGTTCTGGGATGACCGCGAAGGCGATGTGCCAGCGGCCCGCGCGATCGCGGGTGATCCGGTACGACTTGGCATCGGGAACCGCACGCGACAGCCGGAACCTTACCCAGCCGACCTTGGGTATGTTGACCGCGGCCCATCGTCGGTTCATCTGGGTTATCCGGGCCGCTTGGGGGCCGACGATGCGAAAGCCTTCGTGCAGCCCGGCCCTGCGCCATGTCGGTCGCTGATGAGTGCCGCCGTAGAAGTTTCGGACGGCCTGGTCGAAGTCCCGCAAAGCCTGCTGTTGCACGGTTTGCGACCCGGTTCTCAGCCAGCCGAACTCGGCACGAGCCGCAGTCAGTTGCCTCGCTTGCTCGACATACCCGGGAGTCGAGCCCCTGTTGGGTGTCCACATCGACCATTGCTCAAGCGCCAGGTTCCACACGTACCGTGCATGCCTGCAGTGCTCCAGCAACGCAGCCTGTTGCGTCGGAGTCGGGAATATCCGGAACCGAGACACGGAATCAATTCAATCAATGAGGACCGACATTCCCAGTTTCCGAAGGGAGGCGGTCGCGGCTCGTCCCTGCTGTGAAGCACGGGACTCCCGCGACCAAGCCGATGACGACAGTTGTTGCACCACCACCTGAGTCCGTACGACCAGACGCCGTACGGAAGGGGAAGCGTCGCGGCGGTGGGGTGGCGCCGCCGTGGTTGTTCGCGGTGCCGGCGCTGATCGTGTACGCGCTGGTGATGCTCTACCCGAGCATCGTCGGGGCGGGATCGGCGTTCACCGACTGGTCCGGTGTCGGCGACGCGCGGTCGTTCGTGGGCCTGGACAACTTCACCGAACTGGTGCACGACGACCAGGCGCTCGGCGCGTTGCGGAACACGTTGTTCCTCACGATCGCGATCGTCGTCGTACAGAACGGGATCGGGCTGCTGCTCGCCCTCGGCGTGCACACCGGTATCAAGAGCCGGATGGCGCTGCGGGTGATCTTCTTCGCGCCGGTCGTGGTCAGCCCGGTGATGGTGTCGTTCCTGTGGAAGTACGTCTACAACCCGGCGCCGGAGGCCGGTCTGAACGCGGCGCTGAACGCGGTCGGGCTCGGCGCGCTCCGGCAGGACTGGCTCGGCAATCCGTCACTGGCGATCTGGTCGGTCGCGTTCACGGTGATCTGGCAGTGCGCCGGCTACTCGATGGTGATCTTCCTGGCCGGTCTGGAAGGCGTACCGCAGGAACTGCACGAGTCCGCGATGGTGGACGGCGCCGGCACGGTCGCGCGGTTCCGGCACATCACCTGGCCGCTGCTCGCTCCCGCGGTGACGATCAACGTGATGCTGTCGACGGTCGGCGGGCTGACGCTGTTCACCCAGATCATCGCGATGACCAACGGC
>Ga0164241_10005256_pt1 | contig 12206 bp, 10 predicted proteins | sample OricomyardsoilBY_FD_108780 | JGI IMG/M metagenome (GOLD analysis project Ga0164241, IMG submission 108780) | Backyard soil microbial communities from Emeryville, California, USA - Original compost - Back yard soil (BY) | ecosystem: Environmental > Terrestrial > Soil > Unclassified | place: USA...
TGATATCTCCTATTTGCATGTGTTTACTTATTCTGAAAGAGCCAATACACACGCCCTTGAAATACAGCCTCCGGTTCCGATAAATATCCGGCACGATCGTACGAAAATTTTGCGCTCATTATCTTATAAAAAAATGCAACACTTTGAAGCTTCGCATTCAGGGCAAACCAGAAAAGTATTGTTTGAAGGAAGTAACAAAAATGCGATGATGGAGGGTTACACGGATAACTATATCAAAGTAAACACTCTATACAGGGAAGCGTGGACGAATGAAATAATAGATTGGGAATTATAGATTTTGAATAAACTCTTTTCTATATTACATTTTTAATTTTTTCAAAACACGGTCAAGACATGAATAAACTTTTCAGAGGCCTGATAGCGGCTTACGGCGCTAAAAAATTAGGCGGTGGATGTATCAGCACGGTCATAATTTTTGTAATTATTTATGTAGCGCTGGGGCATGTTCATTGCTGATTTGCCGGGCGAAAATGAAAAGCCCCGTTTAAAAACAGTAAACGGCTTTATTAAAGATTTTTGTTGCACGATGACTGTCGTTTATTTTGAAACAATGGTTTCGCTCTTCATTTTTTCATTTCATTCAGCATCACTATTATCTTATCTAATTTTTCAATTTCTATCGAATCCAGTTTAGCTTGCAGCGCTTCTATTTCTAACTTGGCTTGCGTATTCGTTTCGTAATCTTTCTGGGCCTGCGCTCTATCACGTTCATTCTGCCTGTTTTGTGCCATCATGATAATGGGAGCTGCATACGCAGCTTGTGTGGAAAAAAGAAGGTTTAATAAGATGAAGGGATACGCATCCCAGTGATGCATGAAGCCCACTAAATTCAGGACCATCCAGATAATGACAAAAATGGTTTGGTATATAATGAAACGCCAGGAACCCATATCGTTAGCAACTCTGTCTGCAGTCTTTTGGCCGAAGGTTAATCGATCCTGGTAAATCTGATGCCATGTTTTATTTGTCAACATATTTCTAAATTTTAATTTTTAAATTGAAACATCTTGTAAATGTAGATTTTCAAAACCAATGGGAAAATAAAAGATTCTTAAATATTTGCTGAATAGGATTCTTTGGCAATAACAAGAACAGGAGAATTGAATTGGAAAGAAGCAGGTTGCAGTTGTTCAATGTGTATTAAAATTTTAAAGCGGCACCCAAATTTTCGTAAAAAGTAGATTGCGGTATTTAAATCACCCGAAAAGAATTCACGAAAAAAAAATGGTTTACTGACTATTTGTTTCTGAACGCGCGGATCGCACTCTTTGCCTAATGATTTTTTTTGGCACGCAATTTACTTTACTGATTACAACTAAATTTTAATATCATGCTTAAATGGGCAGCCATCTTTTTTATCATCGCTATCATTGCAGCAATCTTCGGCTTTGGCGGATTAGCTGCGGGCGCGGCTTCAATTGCTAAAGTACTATTCTTTATTTTCATTGTACTGTTTGTTTTGACGCTAATATTTGGCGCAAAGCTTTTTGGAAAGTAATAGAATATACTGATTCAAAAAACTTGAATGTGTAAGCAAGAGTCTTCATTTTTATCGCCGACGATGGGAAAAGATGTAGAATTGTTTACACATTTTTTATTTGATCGCTAAATCAACCACGAGAGCTAAGCGCACGCTCCTTAAACCTTAAAAAAACATGTGGCTTGTTACTGACAAACTTCATGGAATATCGAAATTTATTAAACGAATAATTACGTGGATTTAAAATCAGGATTTCCTTATTGGCTTATAAAAAATGGCTTGCCATATAGCTACCCTACGCTCAAAGATGCTTCTTTGGAGAGCGAGGTTGTTGTGCTCGGAGGTGGAATATCAGGCGCTTTATCAGCCTTCTATTTAACAGAGGCCGGAATTGATTGCGTAGTCGTAGATGCGCGAAGCATTGGATTGGGCAGCACTTGCGCCAGCACTTCATTGTTGCAGTATGAGATTGATACACCATTATGCAAGTTGCAAAAAATGATTGGCCATCAAAATGCAGTACACGCCTATCAACTTTGCGCAAATGCAATTGACAAATTAAAAGAGATAGCAGCAGAAATAGGATTTGATCAATTTGAATACAAAAAGAGTTTATACTATGCTGCAAGCAAAAAAGATGTTTCCTTTTTGAAAGAAGAATATAAAATCAGGAAGGAGAATGATTTTGATATTATGCTTTTGGACGAACGAACGATTAGCGATATTTTTGGTTTTAGTGCACCCGCTGCAATTCTTTCTGAAATGGGTGCTCAAACAGATGCTTACATGTTTACGCATGCACTTCATCAGCATAATTTAATAAAAGGAACCAAAATTTTTGACCGGGTAAACATCACCAAAATCCGACACAATAAAGATGGAGTAATTCTTACTACCCAGGATAAAAAAAGCATCAAGGCAAAGAAACTAATATACGCTGTTGGTTACGAGGCAGTGAATTTTATTGATAAAAAAATAGTTGATCTAAATTCAACTTATGCGATCATCAGTGAGGATTTCGACGATAATAATTTTGCGTGGCCGGGCGAAGCGCTTATATGGAATACCGATGACCCTTACCTTTACCTGAGAACCACCAAAGACCGGCGTATCATTATTGGCGGCCGGGACGAAAAGTTTTATAATCCACGAAAAAGAGATAGGCTGCTTGATTCGAAAGCCATCAACCTTGAAAAAGATTTCAAAAAAATCTTTCCTAAAATACTTTTCAAAAAAGAATACCAGTGGACCGGGACATTCGGATCAACGAAAGATGGCCTTCCTTATATTGGGCCGTATGAAAAGCTTCCCAACAGCCTTTTTGCCCTTGGGTTCGGTGGCAATGGAATTACCTTCAGCCAGATAGCGGCAGAAATTAATAGAGACCTGATTTTGGGTAAAAAAAATCCGGATGCAGAAATATTTAAGTTCGAAAGAAAATAGCCATGTGTTCCAGTGAACGTGAAACAAATTCTATTCGTTTAAGAGCGGCGAATTCAAGATTTACTTCAATGAAGTGTAGAATCAGGACGATGCAAAATAAGAATTTGTCAAATTTGTTCTTTTGCTATATGCGAAACGTCCTTGTAATCACACGGTCTCCGTCAGATCAGCCGTGCTTTTTTGCGACCTGTATATCTGAACATATTCCGGTGAATTTTGCATTAGAAAGTCATGCTTCCCTTTTGCAATTAACTCTCCTTCCATCAGCACAATGATTTGATCATAATCCTTTACCGGATCAATTTTCTGAGTCACAGATACAAGCGTCGTTTCCGGATAATTTTCTTTTACGTTCGTCGAAATTTTTTCTTCGGTTAATGAATCTACTCTTGCTGTAAAATCATCAAGTAACAACACTTTTGGATTGATGGCTAAAGCACGTGCCAGCATGATGCGTTGTTTTTGTCCGCCGGAAAGGCTGGAGCCACGTTCTGAAACTACTGTGTCTAATCCTTGCGGAAGTGTTGTTATAAAGTCATCCAATTCAGCCGTTTCAATTGCTTTTTGCAGCGCTTCTTCAGTCACTTCTGTATTAAAAGCGATGTTTTCGCGAAGCGTTAAATTGAAAATAATGCTATCCTGGAAAACCAGTCCTATCTGGCTCAAAAGTGAATCCTTGCTATAATCATTAATGTTGATACCATCATAAAATATATGCCCTTCATTTGGCTTTATCAATGTGGTTAATAAATAAAGTATTTGCGTTTTTCCTGCCGCAGTCGGCCCTATAATGGCCGTTCTTGTTCCACCTTCAATGGTGAATGAAATATTTTTTAGCGCTGGATTTTCACCATATTTTACACTTACGTTTTCCAAATTGATATTTCCGGTTAATTGTTTGTTTACTGTTCCCTTGTCAACGAAATCAGGCGCATCAAGTGTGCGGTGAATGCGGCCATAGGAAGCAGAAGCGCGCGCGATCACAGTACTCATAAAACCAATCATGATGATGGGGAAAATTAAGATAGCAATATAACTATTAAAGGCTGCGAATTCTCCTAAGGTCATGTTGTTGTTGATTACAAAATGGCCACCAATACCAAGAACAGCCAGTCGCGCAAGATTGGAGGTTAAAACAATGATCGGGATTAGCGTAGCGAATAAACGAAGAATAGACAAGCCCAAATTTTTTGCTTCGCCGCTGGCATCCATAAATTTATTGTACTCTGTAAATTGCGCATTCAGTACCCTTATCAGCGCCGCACCGAGAATGCTTTCATTGATTACTTTATTCAGCCAGTCTATTACTTCCTGTGTTTTTTTAAATAAGGTTTTTACTTTTTTGAAAATGAGGAAAAACGTGGTGGCAATAATTGGAATAATCAGCAAGACAAGCAACCCCAATCTCCAGTTAATATTCAATAATAAAATGCTGGCTCCGATAATGAGCACCAGAGAAGACACAATCGTAACCACCGCCTGGGCCACAAACATTTTTATTGCATCCACATCGGAGGTGAGATTGGTCAGCAGTTTTCCAGGCGTAGCATCCTGTATGTAAACGTAATCTTGTTGTGAAATTTTAGAAGCAAGTTTTTTTCTCAAGTCCCGTGCTACTCTCTCCGAAGCAAGAGTTTGTAGTATCGTTTGGACATAGCTGAAAATAAAAATCAAAACCGCGGCGATGGCGAACCAGGTGATGATTTTTTGCATGTCGAAGGTTCCTTTACTATAATCGTCAATACCAAACTGTATAATTTTTGGAATCACGAGATTCAATCCGTTGCTCAGTAATGCAAAAAGCAAAAGTGCACTAACCATACCTGAATAGGGCTTCAACACTTTGAAGATATTTGGCTTCGGTTCTTTTTGCTTTTTTTCTTTGTCCTTCATCACGATGTTATTTCACCAATAAAAATAATTGATCACAGAAAAAGATTCTGTAAATTTTAGGGAGCAAAAGTAAACTGAATTATTTTTTAAGAAATAATCATTTTCGGTGAATGGTAATATTTGGTAGGTAAATTAACCAGTTAGCTAATTAGAGGAGCGTCCCTCTCAACATCAGCAACGCTACGTTAAAAAAGATAACGAGCCCGGTAACATCCACCAACGTGGCAACGAAAGGAGCAGAGGATGAAGCCGGATCGGCACCCAGCCTTTTTAAAATTAACGGAAGCATGCTGCCGATGAGCGACGACCAAAGAACAACACCCACCAGTGAAAAACATACTGTGAATCCGATGAGTATCCAATGAGGTCCATAATTATAAGAGGTAATGATCTGCTGATTCGTCAAAAAGCTCCAGACAGCAATTCTGAAAAATCCAACGATTCCGAGTATGGTGCCCAGCATCAATCCAGATGCAATTTCGCGTCGCATTACCCGCCACCAATCTTTTAAAGATACTTCTCCCAAAGCCATCGCCTGGATAATCAACGTGGATGCCTGTGTGCCACTGTTACCGCCTGTGCTGATGATCAGCGGAATAAAATTAGTCAGGATAATCACTTTGGCCATTTCGTCATTGAAAAAAGCCATCGCGGTGGCCGTAAGCATTTCGCCCAAAAAAAGTATGATAAGCCATCCTACTCTTTTTTTGACCAATGTAAAAATGGGCGTCTCCAGGTAAGGCATGTCCAATGCTTCAGCACCCCCTATCTTCTGAATATCTTCACTAAATTCTTCAGCGGCTACCCACAATACATCATCAATCGTAACAATGCCAAGCAGCACATTATAATCATCTACAACGGGAAGGGCTACCCGATTATTCATCTTGAAAACTTCACTGGCGGTTTCCTGGTCGTCACGTGCATTTAATTCGATGTACCTGCCGTCCATCAGTTCATTTACTCTCGTATCCGGCGAAGCAAGAATAAATTCCCTGATCCTGAGATCATCCAGCAATTCGCCGTGATCGTTGATCACATAGACTACATCAATGGTTTCTGTATTTTTTCCGACGCTTCTGATAATGTTTAAAACCTCCGTCACCGTGTTATATTCATGTACATAAATATAATCCGGCGTCATCAACCGCCCAACACTGTTTTCAGGATATCCAAGGAGAGACAGGGTGATCTTTCTTTCTTCCGGGACCAGGGTTTTTACCAGTTCCCTTACTACTTCATTAGGGAGATCTTCGAAGAACGAAGTCCTGTCATCCGGCTCCATTTCATTTAATATCTGTGCGCTTTTAGTGGGAGGGAGATTTTTTATAATTCTTTTCTGAGTAGGGTGTTCCAAAATTCTGAAAAGTGCCAGGGCCCGATGCATGGAGAGGTGAAGGAAAATTTCTATCTCCTTGTCTTCGTTTTCATAAATGAGTTCAGCAACATCGCTGATGTTTTGTTCGTTCAAAAATTCACTGATAGCCGTATCATCACCCCCTTTCAAAATATCTTCGTATTGTCCCTGAACTGAAATTTCTTCTTCGGTCATTGAATCTTACTTTTCAGATAAGGGCGCAAAAATAATTTAACTTTATCTAATTAGCTAATTAGCTGATGCAGCAATAAACCACTGACTCACTTGCAGAATAGATAGTAATATGATACACGAATCTTTATTTATAAAAAAAACGAAAGGAAAGGGCAGAGGTGTTTTTACTGGCAAAAGTATTCCCGCAAATTCCATTATAGAAGACTCGCCGGTAATCGTGCTGAGCGGTGAGGATAGAATACTGCTGGATAAAACTTTGTTGCATGACTATATTTTTGAATGGGGTGAAGACAAACATGAATGCTGTATGGCGTTGGGGTTTATTCCGCTTTATAACCACAGCTACCAAAGCAATTGCGAGTATTTTATGGATTTCGAAGAGGACACGATACATGTAAAAACAGTCAGAGATATAGCAGCCGGCGAAGAAATTACGATCAATTATAATGGAGACTGGAATGATGAAAAAAAAATTTGGTTTGAGGTGGAGGATTAGTTTCTGTTGCTAATACGGTTTGTAACACCGTTTCAATTTCTAAAGATCCTTTTTCTCCAAATAATAAATTAGAATGAAGCATATAAGGCGCGTTGATATGATTTATAATCACCCAAATTTCACTTTTAATCCAAACAAATACCGGCTCCTAATGCTTTCTATGAACACCTTGCCATAATTCCTGTGTATCAAAACTGACACACAAGCTGTATCAAAACCGAACACTTATATTTTTTCTTAAAATCTAACAGATTGAAAATGAACACCCAAATATGTGGCTTGGTTTTTTAAGGAATCAGTAATGAAATTAGCGCATGCGCTAATTAATTAAAGAATACATAACCTGGTAAACGAATAAACAAATTAACCATTTAACCAATTAACCCCGTCCGAACGGTGTTCAGCCGGGCGGGCAATAAACAAACCAACCATGCTCTCTTTAAAGAAAATTTACAAATGGTACAACAATGGCGTTAACCGCACATTTGTCTTAAAAGATATTCATCTTGATGTAAAAGAAGGTGAATTTATTTCTATTATGGGACCGTCGGGTTCAGGGAAGTCAACACTTTTAAATGTAATTGGAATGCTTGATGATCCTAATGAAGGCGAATATACTTTTATGGGTGAAGATGTATTTAAGCTGAAAGAAAAACAACGTTCCCACCTGTTTAAAACCCATATTGGCTTTGTATTTCAGGCCTATCATTTAATTGACGAATTAACTGTTTACGAAAATATTGAAACGCCGCTAATTTATCAGAACATCAAAGGTTCTGAGCGAAAATCAATGGTGGCTGATATGCTGGACAGGTTCCAGATTGTTGGGAAAAAAGATCTTTTTCCGACACAACTTTCAGGAGGTCAGCAACAATTAGTGGGCATTGCACGCGCCTTGATTGTAAAACCCAAATTGATTCTTGCTGATGAACCAACAGGTAACCTCAATTCAAAACAGGGAGAATACATTATGGATGTTTTTAAAGAACTAAACAACGAAGGGGTAACCATCATCCAGGTAACGCATTCAGAAAAAAACGCAGAATATGGATCGAGGATTGTGAATTTATTGGACGGAAGAGTTGTGTTGTGAGTAGGGAGTTGTGAATAGTGAATGGGCAATGGTGAATGCCTGCCCGAACGGCAACAGGCGGGGTGAATAATGAAAAGTGAATAATGAACGAACCATGAACAATGAACTACAAATTATGAATTAAGAATTAAAATTTAAGAAACTATAAAATATGAAATCACTTTTTTTTATCGTGTTATTTGCATGCTTTACCACAATTGCGCCGGCGCAAAAAAAACTGACATTAAAGGATGCAATTGAAATAGGAATTTCAAACAACCTGGACGTTTTGCAGTCCGACTTGCAAATGCAGGAAGCAGGCATTGCATTGAAACAATCTAAAGAAAATAAATTACCCGATCTAAACGCTTCGGCTAACCAGGGTATAAATTTTGGAAGAAGCATTGACCCCTATACCAACGGCTATATTGATCAAAGCGTGGGTTACGTAAACTATGGAGCGAACACCAATTTTTTGCTATTCAATGGTTTTTCATTACAAAACGCAGTCAAAGCAAACAAACTGGGATTTCAGGCATCGCAATTGGAATTGCAACAGGCAAAAGATAATCTAACCATTAAGATCATTCTTGCCTATTTGCAGGTGCTCAACACGGAAGAGATTCTGTCTCAATCGCGGGACTTTGCGCAGGTGACGCAGGAGCAAGTGGACCGGCTCGGGGTTTTAAATAAATCCGGAAGTATATTGCCCTCAGATTATTATGATCTGAAAGGCCAGCTTGCTGCGGACCAAATAACGATCGTAGAAAATAAGGCAGCTTTAGAATCTGCAAAAGTTGCATTGTCACAACTTTTAAATATTCCTTACGATAAAGATCTTGAAGTGGAAAAAATGCCTGACAGCAGTTTCAATATCAATTATACTGACACACCGGATCAAATATATGCTACCGCGCTGCAACAATTTGCCGAAGTAACCGCAACTGAAATGAGAACACAAAGCGCTGAGAAAAATATACGGGCGGTGAAAGGACAGTTGTATCCTTCGCTGAGCTTTAATGGCAACATCAATACAAACTATTCGAGTGTGGCCACCCGCGACTTTTATGTGAATACTACCGAAGCGCCTTCTTCAAATTATGTTACTGTAGATGGAACCAATTATCCGGTAATTGCACAGCATGATAATTATAATAGTCAAAAAATTATTTTCGGTAACCAATTAAATAATAATCTCTATTATACTTTAAACCTTGGCCTTAACATTCCCCTATTTAATGCGCACCGGGTCAGAAACCAGGTAAAGCTTGCTACGCTTTATTATAAAAATAATGAGTTGATCGAACAGACCACGAAAACACAGTTGCAGCAAAATATTGAGCAGGCTTACGTAAATCTTAATTCGGCGAGGGATAAGTACAAATTACTCCAGGAACAGGTGGAGTCATACGCCGAGTCTTTTCATAGTGCCGAAATACGCTTTAACGCGGGTGTCATCACTTCCGTAGATTATCTGATTGTAAACAACAGTTATAACCGCGCGAAAAGTAATTTAACTACCGCGAAATATGATTTTGTTTTAAGAGAAAAAGTATTGGACTATTATGGCGGCAAGTCCCTTTGGTAGATCGCTTCAGATTTTTTCTAATCCGAAATGATCGGTCTGATTGGATCCGGCGATTTATAAAAGGCAAGGCTGTAATGTTCATAATTATAACCTTGCTTTTTAATTTGATGGGAATATCGTTTTCGTTTGGCGCTTGTTGCTTAATAAAACACTAAACCAACAAAAAAACGATTTTCTAATTTAGACTTCTACAAGCCCTCCCCATCTGAATAAATCCCCCTGAAATGTGGTTTATCCACGCCATCTGGAAGAATCAAATGAAGAAATAATTTGGATCCGTGAAGTTGAATTTTTAGAATATCTTGAGTAAGAATAGAAGAAGACATAGGAAATACCGATCTAAAAACAATTCCGGATAAGCATGGAAGAAACAAAGCCAATAGCTGATCAAACAAAAATTCCTTTAAACAGAATAATTGGTTTAACGACTGCGATCCTGCTGGTGGCGGGGAATATAATTGGAACAGGCGTATTTAAGAAAATAGTGCCTATGGCGCAAACCGGTCTGAATGAAAAATATATCCTCGGTGCCTGGATTGTTGCTGGTATTATCACGCTTTTTGGCGCGTTCACTATTGCAGGTCTCTCCAAATTGACCACAGCGTCCGGAGGCAGTTATGAATATATGCGATTATGTTTCGGAAACTTCCTGGCTTTTTTATCAGGATGGTCAGGATACGTCATTGTATGCAGCGGTTCTCTTGCCGCGGTGGGCTTCATTTTCGCGCAATCAGTCAATTCTATTATCGCGCTTCCTAATCCGATGTTCGGGTTAAAAGATGTATCTATAGGAAATTATATTTTCCCTTTTGCCGATTCGGGAATAAAAATACTGGCAATCGCAACCATTATTCTTTTGACCTGGCTCAATTACCGTGGTATAAAAAATGGAACCGTTTTAAACAACATCGTTACGGGCGCAAAAATTTTGGGGATACTAATACTCATTATCTCAGGATTGTTTCTTACATCTCGGCATATTGATTACATGCCAGTTGATAAAATGGTGACCAAAAGCGCGGGCACTGTGAGTCTTTTCTTTGCGGCAATGCTCAGCGCGTTCTGGGCTTATGATGGTTTTACCAATGTCGCCTTTGTGGCGGGCGAAATAAAGAATCCGAAACGAAACGTAGCGATCGCGGTTATTTCAGGCGTAGGCCTCGTAATGATTCTATATCTTTTGATAAATTATACATACATCAAAACGCTGGGGTTACAGCAATTAGCGGGGCTGGGTAATAATAAAATTGCGGCAACTTCTATGGCTGCAAGCATTATGGGTCCTACCGGATCTTTGATGATTTCCATTCTGATTATGCTCAGTTCATTCGGAACGCTCAATGTGCTGGTTATTTTATACGCCCGCTTATATTTCAGAATGGCGCAGGAAAATTTCTTTTTCAAAAGTGCTGCAAAAGTTCATCCTGTTTACAGGACACCTTACATCGCTTTGATTTATTCTATGGGCTGGAGCGTGATACTCGTTTTTTCAGGCACATTCGACCGTCTCACTGACATGTCCATTTTTTCTGCTTTTCTTTTTTATTCGCTGCTTGCTGCCGGACTTATTAAAATGAAAAAGAAAGGTGTGATAAAAGAGAAAGTTCCGTTTTATCCCTGGGCGCCGGTAATCTTTATTTTGGTAACGGCGGGTTTATTAATAAGCACGTTCATCAACCAGCCAAAACTTTCTTTGATTGGTTTGATTTTAATGTTGACGGGTGTGCCGGTTTACTTTTTGTTTAAAAAACGATATGGGTACAAATCTACTTCCCAGGCAAATGAATAAATGATTAAAGTAATGACACACGAAATTCATCCGGGGAAAATTAAAGATTGTAAATTAAACCTGCGCTACACTTTGCATTGGTAAAGCAACAAAAAGCACAGATTTTTACTTTCATCGTATTGTTGCCTGAGCGCAGTGCTCCTGGAAGGCATGTTGATTTGCCTCTTGCTGTCGTTCGACTTTGAATTTGAGATGAATATTATAAGTTTTAACTTGCTTTGTAAAAGAAGTTATCGTGAAAACAGATCATCTTAAAAATATTTATGAAGAATATTAAGCTGATAGAAGTACCGAGCGAGATAGGCGCCGGTACGCGCGGAGCCAGCCTCGGAATAGAGGCTATCAAAATAGCCGCCCTGGATTTTATGAGTAATTTTTTTGTTCATTTTACGTCAGAAAAAGTAGAAACAGAAAATCATTTATTATTTGAGCCGATACAATCTCCGTATGCAAAAAGAATAAGCGGAATAACAACCATGTATGATCGCGTTTCAAAAGCGGTCAAAGAAACCATTAAAAACAATTTTTTTCCATTAGTGATCAGTGGTGATCATAGCATAGCAGGGGGAACAATAGCAGGAATAAAGATGGCAAAGCCTGATAGCAGGCTTGGAGTAATCTGGATTGATGCGCATCCGGATCTTCACACACCTTATACTACGCCTTCCGGCAATATGCATGGCATGCCTTTATCCCTATCAATCAATAAAAACAATAAAGAAAATAAAGTGCACGAACCGGATGAGAAGACAAAAAAAGAGTGGGATTATCTAAAAAATATCGGAAAAATAAAGCCGAAAATCCAGGGAGAGGATATTGTTTTTATTTCGCTGCGCGATTTTGAAAAGGAAGAAAAAGCACTCATCGATAAA
>Ga0164241_10005257_pt1 | contig 12201 bp, 7 predicted proteins | sample OricomyardsoilBY_FD_108780 | JGI IMG/M metagenome (GOLD analysis project Ga0164241, IMG submission 108780) | Backyard soil microbial communities from Emeryville, California, USA - Original compost - Back yard soil (BY) | ecosystem: Environmental > Terrestrial > Soil > Unclassified | place: USA...
GCGCACATTGGGATTGTGCGGATGGCTGGCAAAATGGGCACCCACCAATTTATCATACCACGGCCATTCGTATTCCGTATCGGCCGCCGCATGTATCCCTACAAAGCCGCCTCCAGCCTGAATAAATCGCTCAAACGCCGCCTGCTGATCAGGATTGAGCACATTGCGGGTGGTGTTATTAAAGATGACCGCCTTGTATTGTTTGAGGTTGAAGTCGTCGAAGAACGAGGCATCGCGCGTCGTATCCACCAAAAAGCCATTTTCCTTTCCCAGCTTCAGGAGTGCCTGGACACCTGTAGGAATCGAGGTGTGTTTCCAACCTTTCGTTTTCGAAAATACGAGCACACGCGGGGGATCGGCATCCTTACACGACGATACCAACACGGCGAGGATAACAGACCAGCCCAAAAACAGTGGCCATACTTTTGACATCAAACGGATCATGCAAGTGGGTGCTTAGATAACGACCTGTTTATCGGAAATTTCGGGTTCCGGCAATTCAGTGGTAAAAATAGAACAATGTCGGCACGGCGTATTGCTTTCTATACAAACGGTAGCGCAAGGCATCGCACGACATGAAGAACTTTAATATTATATTTTCCACCACTGGACAGGAGCAGGGAGCCTGGTCACGGGAAGTGTTGAAGCTGAATAGCGTGTTTAGAACGATTCCTCGTAGACCACCTTACCACTTTTTTTTCGGGAGACACGAATGTAGTCGACACTTCCGGTTCCGCGAAACTTGAAAATCATGCCAACCCAGGGCACGGCCTTGAGTTGCGTAGTGAGATCGAAAGCCTTTTTGTTATTGATATACATATTGGCCAGCGTGTCGGCGATCTCAAATCGAAGATCCACCCAGTCCGCAAGATTCACACCCAGGACGGAAGTGTCACTTAGCTTTCCTTTATCGTCATAAAATTCGAGTGTCGATACGCATCCCGGAACACTTAAAGGAAGCACCATCGCCGCCCCCTCAAACAGAATATGTAATTCAGTATACCGGCAGGCGGCGCCTCCTTCACCAAAATCGTTCCTCACACGCGTTTCGAACACAAAATCATCGCTGTTTATCTCAGGAAGATCACCCACTTTATAGTAGCTACACCAGGGAGGCTCGGGTTGAAGTACTATCCCGGTGTTGCGTATTCTTTCTATCGGAAGACCAAGTCTGCCGTCCTGCAGGGCGTCGTCCGTTTCGAAATAGATCGGTGTTGGCGTCGTGTCCAGAAGGGGTAGCCAGCCATTGCTCTTTATAAGCAGGCTGTGCTTCTTTACAACTTCATAGTTGACTTTAAGCCGGGCATCAAAAAAACCAGGATGATAATAGATAGACGTAAACTGCTTCAGGTGCGGATCGATCACCATACTTAGTCTGGGATCCCAGGATTGCTGAATGCTCACTGAGTCATCTTTATCCGCACTTGAAACGTCGTAATCGAAGATCACCGTATTGGGTACACCCGTGTCCACCACCTTTTTGCTGCTGAATGTATAATTCTTGCTTCGCTTTGCACCCGACAACCGAAACGCGGAGACATAAAAAATCACGGACCCGGTACACGCAATGAGGGCGATCCAAATCACGACCCGGCTGGGCCAGAATTTGTTCGCACGCCTCACCACGTCGGATGTTACTGATGCATTGACTCCGGCGGTTCTGGCTTCATCCTTTACCAGCTGAAGTTGTTTGAACGCTTGCCAGTTTTGAGCACCGCCAAACACTGCCAGGGCATTCAGCGTGGTAATCGTAGGCTTCCCGGAATATTCAATCTTCTTCCACACGCGCTTGAGCGTGACCACACTGAGCTGTACACCAGTGCGTTCGTGAATCTTCGCTGACAGTTGTTCAAAATCACGCGTCGACCAATTCAATCCATGGCCCCAGCCCAGGCTGGTCTCAATGTCAGAAATCAGCGCCCGAAGCGCAATGTCGTGATGGTCGTCGTTCGTCATCTGGTAGGTTGTTGCAGCGCAGTTACCACTTGAACAAGCTTGAACAGACTTGTCAAACGGCGCCGTTGGCAACTCCTGACAAATTTCATTGTTTCGAATCACATAACCGAACGATCAGGCTTTCTATGACAGCGATTCTTTCCTCCACTTTCATTCACCCCGTACAGCAAAACATTCTGAAGCGCTGGCGCGACTCCACAGCGTATTTCAATCGGGGCCTACTCATTTTTTTCATCACAAACTTCCTCACGCAAATTGCGTCAGGAGGCACCGGCATCATCCATCCAGGAGTGAAATGGAGGTTTAAAACGCAGGGCACCGTTCGCGCTCAGCCGATCGTGTCTGGTTCTCTGATTCTCGTGGGCAGCAGTGACGGAAATCTTTATGCACTCGATAAACGAGACGGTTCGATGAAATGGAAGGTACCCACCGGGGGCCCGATCACGGGCGCTGTCGCCATACACGAATCGTCGGTTTACTTTGTGTCCGACGACCATTATGTCTACGCCGCGGACCTGGCGACGGGTTCCATAAAATGGAAGTATAAAATGAACGGCCTTCGACACGCCTATTGGGAATGGGATTATTACACGGCCGCACCGATAGCAGAAGGTAATGTAGTATGGGTGGGATCAGGCGACGGCTTTCTGTATGCATTGGAATCGAAAACCGGGAAATTCAAGTGGAAATTTGAAACCACGGGCAGGATACGCGCAACACCGGCGATCACGGAGCAGGTAGTTTACCTTCCCTCCAACGACGGCATGGTATATGCCATCAACAAAACATCTGGCAAACTATTGTGGAAGTTTGCGACCGACGGCGCCAGCTACGATTCAGAAAAATCAGGATGGGATCGCAATGCCATTTATGCGCCACCCATTATCCAGGACAGCCTTATGGTGATCGCCAGTCGCGACGGGAAAACTTACGCGGTAGATTTGTATACGCACAAGGAACGATGGCATGTTACGTATGGTCCCACCTGGGCGATGTCAACGAGCGTGACAAACTCAGCAGTGTACATTGGCTGGTCCGATAATAACCTGCTGAGTTCCATCGACCTTAAGTCGGGGAAGGAGAACTGGAAGTTTACCGCTTCATCTGTCATTTATACAAAGCCGTTCCTTACGGACAATGAAGTATTGGTCGCTTCCGCCGACAACAAGTTGTACTGTGTTCGAAAGAACGATGGAACCAAACTGTGGGAATATCAAACCAGCGGAAGCGTATATAGCGCACCCGTTGTTTCTGATGGTGTGGTGTTCTTTGGTAGCGATGATGGGTTCATTTACGCATTACAGGAAAAAGCCAGGGCGATCAAGGCGGTCTTTCAGCCGATCATTAACGACCCCGGGCTTGAACAGGCATTTCTCGCCGATACACACATCACACCCTGGCTGAAGGAACATGGCTTCATTCAACTGGACACCACTTCTATTCAAACTTTCATCAGGCAACGGATCTCAGACGGCCAGGCCAGCGTAATCGTATTTGCTTATGAGCAACTTCCTGCCTCCATCGTTGGCCGGGCACCTGAGCATGGCCTGTTGCGCCAATATTTAAACAGCGGGGGTAAGGTCGTGTGGTTTGGGAATGTCCCCAACCTGTACACGTTCGATCAGCAGGGAAAGCCTACGAAAGACGTCACGCGCGGCGAGCGCTTGTTGGGCGTAAAGTTCATCAGGCCGGAAGAATCGGGTAACTATTACAGTAAGACGACGCAACAGGGACAAAACCTCGGGCTGCCTTCGTGGAAAACATTCACCTATGCAAACATCGCCGAAGAAGGGATAACGCCCCTCGCCATCGATGGATTCGGACGAGTGACCGCATGGCTCAAGCGTTACAACGACAAACCAGGATCAGGATTTTTCTCATGTCGCACGTGGGGATGGTATTCTCCTGTGCATGACGATGATCTTCGGATCATTCTTGACATCGCCAATTATGAACTTGAGTAAGTTTTTATCTCCCCTTTCGCACCCAATGCGCGCGCATACCGCGGCTGTGCTCGTCTGCCTCATCACCGGGCTCTGCCATCACGACGTATCCGCACAACGCAATGGCAGTACGCCGGAGTTCGGACAGTCACCCGCAGTAGCGTGGACGTTCTCAACCCGTGCACCTATCGTGTCTTCTCCGGTGATCGACAATGAAATTGTATACTTTGGAGGAGAGGATAGTGTATGGTACGCGTTGAACCTTATCAGCGGCAAAGAGATCTGGAAAATAAAAACGCGCGCACCCATCCGTTCTACACCGGCGGTGTACCTGGATCGCGTATTTCTTGCGGGTGGTAATGGCGTGCTGGCCTGCGCCGACAAGCAGACGGGTAAAATAATCTGGCGCCGATCCTTTGACGAAACGGCACAGTTTATGGGTGAGCGCACCTACGACTTCGCGGACTACTATCATTCCACACCGATCGTTGACCATGACGTAGTCTACCTGGCTTCATCGAATGGAGTTATGAATGCGTTTCAAGCTACCACGGGCGATGTCTTATGGCAGTTTCGTGCCGGGGATATCGTTCACAGCGAAGCGGTTATTGCAGGCGGTAAAATTGTCTTTGGGTGCTTTGATGGCAATCTCTATGCTTTGCATCTCAGCAATGGACAACTGGCCTGGAAGTTTAAGACAATAGGTCATCGTTACTTTCCAAAAGGAGAGGTGCAGGGCTCCGTTGCCACAGATGGTACACGGGTTTTTTTCGGTGCGCGTGACTACAACTTCTATGCACTGGATGTCCAATCAGGAACGGCTGCCTGGAACCGCTCGTTTCCTAACGGCTGGGCTATGTCTGCCAGCGTTCAAGACACCGTAGTCTACATCGGCACCTCCGACGATCGGATACTTGTGGCTGCAGATACACGCTCCGGCCGATTCTACTGGAGCACCGATGTACACTTCAACATTTTTGGCAATAGCGCCATTGCGAAGCGAACCATGATCGTGGGTACGATCTGGGGAAAGCTGTTTGCCCTGGATCAGCAGACAGGAAAGATTTTATGGAGCCTTGAAACCGATGGCTATCGCGCGAACAATCCGAAATACTTCAACAGTGATGAACGGTTCAGGGCGGATATCGGCAGCATCTTGAAATCACCTTTCGCGTGGATTGCCGCAGAACATCAAATGGGTGGAATATTTTCGACACCGGCGATAAGTAACAACTGGATTGTCATCACCACGACAGAAGGAATAGTGTATGGGTTAAAGGGAGAATCACAATAGGAGTCATTCGCTGAACGACCGACTTGTAAACGCATTTGAGAGTCGGGACGTTAGAAGGTCATACGAATTTTACGGCTGCAGCTTTCCAATGAATTTGACCGCCAGGTTTTGCCAAACAAGACAAGAGCTGGCTGGAGCAAAGAAGAATTTCGCGGAGTTACGTCAATTCTTACGCTCGATATCCTTAAGGTTCTCCATTTTTTTATTTCTCAGGAAGCCGTTGATGTCCTCGAAATGTTCTATAACGCGCTTATTAGCAAACTCAAATACTTTCGTCGCCAGTCCATCCAGAAAATCGCGGTCGTGAGAAACAAGGATCAGAGTACCATCGAAAGCGCGCAATGCATCTTTCAGAATGTCCTTCGTCTTAATATCGAGGTGGTTGGTAGGTTCATCCAGAATGAGCAGGTTCACCGGAGTAAGCAGCAATTTCAGCATTGCGAGGCGGGTCTTCTCGCCACCAGACAACATCTTCACCTTCTTATCGATGGAATCACCCCCAAACATGAAGGCGCCGAGCAGGTCTCTGATCTTGGTGCGAATGTCACCCTCGGCCACAGTTTCGATCGTTTCGAATACGGTAAGTGATTCATCCAGCAACGCGGCCTGATTCTGCGCGAAGTAACCAATCATCGAGTTGTGTCCTACCTGAAGTTTACCTTCGTAGTCGATCTCGCCCATGATCGCCTTTACCATCGTCGACTTACCTTCTCCGTTTCGTCCGACGAAAGCAACCTTATCGCCACGCGCAATGGTCATAGCGGCATTTTGAAATACAACGTGGTCGCCATACTTCTTGGTCAGTCCTTCGATGATGACGGGGTAATTGCCCGAGCGCGGCGCGGGTGGAAATTTCAGGTTAAGGGAAGACGTATCCACTTCATCGACCTGTATGATCTCGATCTTCTCCAGCATTTTCACCCGGGACTGTACTTGCAAGGTCTTCGAGTAAGTACCTTTGAATCGATCAATAAACTCCTGAATATCGGCAATCTGTTTTTGCTGATCGTCGAACTGCTTCTGTTGCTGTTCGCGACGTTCCTTCCGCAGCTGAAGGTAGTGGGTATAGTTCGTACGGTAGTCATAAATGCGACCCATCGTTACCTCGATCGTACGATTGGTCAGGTTGTCGACAAACGTTTTATCGTGACTGATCACAATCACGGCCTTTGCATTATGAATTAGAAATTCTTCGAGCCATTGAATGGACTCAATGTCCATGTGGTTGGTAGGCTCATCCAACAAAATGAGGTCAGGCTTCTGCAGGAGGATTTTCGCCAGTTCAATGCGCATGCGCCACCCGCCGCTAAATTCTTTGGTGGGCCTGCTCAGGTCGCTGCGTGTAAAGCCGAGTCCCATCAACGTCTTCTCTACTTCTGCATCGAAGTTGATTTCCTCAATCGAATAATATTTCTCACTCAGTTCAGATACCTGCTCGATAATGCGCGAGTATTCTTCAGACTCATAATCCGTTCTTGTTTCGAGCTGATGATTCAACTCATCCATCTCACGTTTCATGGCGAGTATCTTGCCGAAAGCCTTTGATGCTTCCTCAAAAACGGTCGCAGTGTCTTCCGTTAGCAGATGCTGTGGAAGATAAGCGATCACCGCATCGCCTGGCGCCGATATCTTGCCACGCGTTGGCTTATTCGCGCCTGCAATAACCTTCAACAAAGTGGATTTTCCTGCGCCATTCTTGCCCATGAGCGCGATACGATCATTCTCATTAATGTTGAAAGTGATGTTGCTGAAAAGGGGAGAACCGTTAAACTCTACTGTTACTGCGTCGACTGAAATCATGGTTTACCAATCAGGCCGCAAAGATATTATTTAACGCGACAAAATTGGATTAACGGCACCGGAACATTACTGCGAATCGGTTAGATTTGACGTCTCAATCGAATACGATGAAGTATCTTCACACCCTTGTTGCCATTTCCGTCCTCTTTGCATCCTGTAGGCCCAAAACCGAAAGTGAATCTGGCATAGCCACTGATACCGCGGTTATAGCTGCTGGTTCCGTATTATTCAACCAGGACTGCAGCGCCTGCCACACCTTCGACAAAGATGCGATCGGTCCACGGCTGGGCGGGATAACAGCCTCGGCTTCTGCCGATTGGATCGCGCATTTTATCTCCGATCCGAAGAAGGTAATCGATTCCGGAGACGAACGCGCGAACAAACTATACAACCGTTTCAAAACCATCATGCCCTCGTTCACCCACTACGACCAATCTCAGTTGGGGGCCGTGCTGGCGTTCCTTAAAAGTAAAGAGCAGGTTGCCAAGGCCGAACCACCAGAAGATCCGAACGCATTGCGCAATCCCATTCCAGCGCGCATCGCTATGTCAGATCTGATCGGAGAATTGAAACTCGTTACAACGCTTCCGGCTTCCAGCGATGAAAAGCCAAGGACGCGAATCATCAAAATGGAAATTCAACCCGACACGCATAAGCCATTTGTACTCGATCTTCGGGGCAAGTTGTTCGATGTCAGTTCTGGCACACCGGAGTTATACTTTGATATAGCAACAGCTCGGCAGGACTTTATTCACAAGCCCGGACTGGCAACAGGATTTGGAAGTGTGGCATTCCATCCCGCTTTCTTCAAGAACGGATTGATGTACACCACGCACACCGAAGCGAACAACACAAAACCGGCGGATTTTGCGTACGCGGATTCTATATCCGTCACGCTGCAATGGGTGATAACCGAATGGAAGACCTCGGATCCAAAAGCAAAGACTTTTCAAGGCGAGGGAAGAGAACTGATGCGCATCAACATGGTTACTGGGATGCACGGTGTGCAGGAAGCGACTTTCAATCCTTATGCAAAACCTGGAAGTAAAGATTATGGATTGTTGTATGTCGGTGTTGGCGATGGAGCCTGCGTAGAATACGGCTTCCCTGAATTGGTGAGACATCACCTGATCTGGGGATCAATTATCCGCATTGATCCGGCCGGGCGAAACAGTAAGAACCAACAATACGGCATACCGGCAGACAATCCCTTTGTGGGCAAGTCCGATGCTGAGGTGTATGCCTTTGGTTTCAGGAATCCGCATCACATCACGTGGCTGAAGTCAGGTGAAATGCTGGCCTCGAACATCGGCCAACATGAGATCGAATCTTACAGCATCATCAGAAAGGGCGGAGACTACGGCTGGCCTATACGCGAGGGTTCATTTCTGCACAACGAACGCGGGAACATCAATGTTGTATATACGCTGCCACCCGAAGACGCCACAGCTGGGATTATTTATCCCGTGATTGAATATGATCACGACGAAGGGAATGCGATGAGCGACGGTTTTGAATATACGGGCAGCAAGGTGCCGCTCCTGAAAGGAAAATTCCTGTACGCAGACATTGTCAAGGGTCGGTTATTCTACTCGGAAGTAAAGGAGATGAAAATCGGACAAAGGGCGGAAATTCACGAGTGGCAGGTAAAGCTTGATGGTAAACTGACGACCATGGAAGAGCTCAGCGGCGACAAGCGTGTAGACGTTCGGGTGGGTCGTGATGGCGAAGGAGAACTTTATTTGTTCACAAAACCCGACGGTAAAGTCTATCAAATCACAAACGCATCTAGGGCATCGGCGACAGCCGCCTTGCGATAGCAACTATGACCTTTCTACAAGTAACGTCTGTATCACGTGGTGGGCTGGATGGGCTGATTCTTGAGAATGTCAGTTTTGTTCAACGACGCGGTCAAAAAATAGCCATTGCAGGCGAAACGGGTTCAGGAAAGAGTACCTTGTTGAAAATTGTCGGAGGGTTACAACAACCAGACAGCGGTGAAGTTTGGTTTGAAGGAAGCCGCGTCGATGGACGCGATGTCTTGGTACCTGGTCATCCTGAAATTGCGTATCTGGCCCAGGATTTTGATCTACCGAAATCACTTCGCGTGGAGCAAGTGCTTGAGTATGCGCGCAAACAATCCGCAGACGAACAGCTCCATCTCCATGAGATTTGTCACATCGGACATCTGTTAACGAGACGAACAAACGAGTTGTCGGGAGGCGAACGACAACGGGTAGCACTAGCACGCCTGCTGGCTGGCAGACCCAGGCTTTTGCTGCTCGATGAGCCGTATACAAATCTGGATCGAATTCACCGCGCACTGTTGAAACGCGTTATTGATGGCGTCGCGCGTTTGGGAATCAGCTGCATCATGATATCTCACGATCCGCAGGAGTTGTTGTCGTGGGCAGAGTCCCTCATCATACTAAGGCACGGCAAAATGGTACAACGAGGTACGCCAAAGCACCTGTATGAATTTCCAGGTAGCGCGTATGTTGCCGCGTTGCTCGGAAGCTTCACCGCAATGAGCGAGCGTACGCCTGGTTTTGGCGAGTATTTTCGCCGCAATAACGTGCGGGGTACACGCTATTTAAGACCTGAACAGATGCGCATCGGTTCTCATGGTGTACAAGGCATTGTCCGCATGGTGCGATTTCTGGGAAGCCATTACGAGGTGGAAGTTGAATGCGACGGAATCGTCGTAACGGCGCTGGATTTAAACGGACGCATGAACAATGGAGATTCCGTCCTCGTATCGTTGGATCGCGTTTAAGCCGTGTGCTACATTGCGAAACTGAATTCATACGTTGTTAAGTTGGCGCAGGCTGTCGTAATCCCGTAGTCCCGTGTATTTTGACTGGTCACAACTATGTGGACAATATCGGAAGTTGCAATCACATGGAGATTTCTATTCAGGTGATGTGAGCATTATGGAATTGATGGGTGTGGTGCGGAGCCTGCGCACATCTATCACCCGTGTTCTCACAGCACAAGGCAACAGACGCTCTGTTCCGTTATTGGCGCAACGTATTTGTTATCGCCTGCAAAATAGGCGACCGGGTGTTGCCTGCCCGCCGTGTTATTTCTCATCGTGCAACTAACGATACTCAGACAACCAGTACTCAGGATCTGTTAAGGAATGATTACCCTTGTCCGGATCGTGAGGTGTGTCAGGAAGGATGCATCCGCCATTCATCAATCATCTTCAGCACCGATGAAGTGCCTGTTACCGTTCATGGAAATCTGCAATCGTTGTCGGTCCGTGAATTTCGTCGTTACTTCCATTTCAGTGAAAATTTAATAAGGATTCGGAACCTGCGCGCAGTATGTTTGCGTTTAACATTTTTGTTAAACAAAGCTGACAATGGCCACCGACGCAGCGCAGACCGAGCAACTCATTAAGAACAAGGCGAGAATCCTTATGTTCCAGAAAGGATTCCTCAGTGCCACCACGCAGGAAATCGCGGACGAGGCCGGGGTGAACAGGGCACTCATTCACTATTACTTTAGATCACGCGAGCAGCTCATGGATATTCTGCTACAGGAAACGGTCCAGGAAAAGAGAGAACGCGTTCGCGCAGTACTGAGCGCAACCACCCCGTTTCGGGTCAAAGTAGCCAACTACATTAACACGCTGGTCGACTATGGTTTGAAGTATCCATATATCGACAATTTTGTGATTCATGAGACAGCGCGTAACCCCGAGAAGACAAAAACATTGTGCTCCAGGGACCGGATAAAATCCAGCGAGTTACTGCGCCAGGGCCTGGAAGAGGAAATCGCCGCTGGCAAATTAGCACCCATTTCGGCAGAACATTTTGTTATCAACCTGGTTTCCCTTATCAACTATCCACTACTGGCCAAGGGGGTACTTCAAACTATTCACGGCATGTCCGATTCGGCATATAAAAAGTTTCTTACAGAGAGAAAGCGGGTCATTTACCGCACGATTTTCAGTGAAGATATGCCAGCAGAAGCAGCCCTCGAACCAACTACAACTACCCAACCCTAAGAATGCAAATTATGCAACTGAGTTTCCAAAAACGAAATCTCAAATGGTGGTACATGCTCGCACTGATCATCCCGATGATGGTCGCGCATTCGGCATGGGCACAAAGAGGTGGCCCTGAGGCCCCGTCATCCGGGGATACTCTGCAGTCCGCCACCCTTGATCAGGTCATTAACTATGCGATCGCTCATCAGGCACAAGTAAAACAGGCTGAAGCCGATGAAGCAATTACACGCAGCGTGATCAACGGCAAGCTGGCGGACTGGCTGCCTCAGCTAAATTTCTCGATGAACTATCAGCGTTATTTCGATCTGCAGTCCAGCGTGATTGGCGGAAATACGGTCCGCTTCGGTGTTGAGAACACGTCTTCTTTAAACTTCAACGCCACGCAGACCGTCTTCAATCGCGATGTATTGTTAGCCAGCAGCACAGCTTCGAAGGTTCGTACACAAGCTGAGCAAAACACAGAGCGAAGCAAGATCGACGTAGTCGTGAATGTATCGAAAGCATTCTACGACCTGCTGGCCACCGAAAAGCAGATTGACGTAAACGAAGAGTCCATCGTGAGGCTTCGGCGCAGCTTAAAAGACGCGCGCAGCCGCTACGACGCCGGTATCGCCGACAAGACCGACTACAAGCGCGCACAAATTCAACTTTCGAACACGGAAGTATCTTTGAAAACGTCGCAGGAACTGGTCAAGTACAAGAAAGAATACCTGAAGATGCTGATGGGATATCCCGTAGATCGCGGCTTTGACATTCGCTACGATACGGTGGCTATGGAACAGGAAGTGCCAGTCGACACCCTCCAGGAGTTGGTCTATACCAGCAACATAGACTACCGGATCCTGTACATGCAAAAGGAGCTCCAGGAGGCTAACGTTAAATATGCAAACTGGGCTTTTCTGCCCTCTCTGAACCTGTTCGGCAATTACATTTTGAATTATCAGAACAATTCATTTTCCGAGTTGTATCATCAGCGTTATCCCTTTTCGTATGTCGGAGCCACGCTTGCCATTCCAATTTTTCAGGGAGGAAAACGTATAGCAAAAGTGCGTGAGCAGCAATGGACGAGTCGCCGTATCGAGTGGGGACTTGCTAACATGCGCAATGCCATCAGCACAGAATACAATCGTGCGCTGGCATCGTATAAAAGCAATTTGGCGAACTTCATCGCGCAAAAGGAAAATGTCGAA
>Ga0164241_10005258_pt1 | contig 12200 bp, 9 predicted proteins | sample OricomyardsoilBY_FD_108780 | JGI IMG/M metagenome (GOLD analysis project Ga0164241, IMG submission 108780) | Backyard soil microbial communities from Emeryville, California, USA - Original compost - Back yard soil (BY) | ecosystem: Environmental > Terrestrial > Soil > Unclassified | place: USA...
AATTTTATTAAAGCAGCAGAGAAAAAGATCGCCAAAAAGAAAAAAAAAGCCGGACAAAAAAAGAAAATTGAAAATGCGTGGGTTACCAACAGTTTGGCCGCCACCATCTTTTTAGGATTCGATATTTCCAAACGAAGTCCAGGTACATGTTTACTGAATATCGAGACAAAAGAAATTCATATTATCGCTTTTGCCCGCAACCGCAAACAGTTTACGCTGTGGCAAAATACAAAAAAAGATCAATGTCGAGATTCTTATACCTTGCTAACGAATCAGGATGAAAAAGATTTCAAGGTCAACATTACGCTCTTTGAACCCATTCAATCTACGACGAGCAAGAAAAAGAAGGGAAAGAATGATCAAGACAATGAAAACGAGTTGAATTCGAGTGTGGCAAGTGCGGATAATGTCATTCTCTGTGAAACCTGGCAAAAAGTATTTCAACGCTTGGATAGCATTTTGGGGATCGATGTGAAAACTGAAACATGGTTAAAGAAAAACATTTGTTGTGTTATGGAGGGATTTTATGTTGATGACCAAAAACAGAACACGGCTGTCATTTTAGGTCAAATTCATGGAATTGTTCGTTATCATTTGTGGAAACGATATTGCCAGTTTCATGTGTTGACCCCAGGTCAAATTAAAAAAGCTTTTTCTGGATCTGGCTCCGCTACGAAATGGTTGATGTGGACTTCGTTTCTCACCCAAACACAACAATCTGCATTAGGTTTAACATTCTTGCATCCTCCAATTAAGGTGGCAAAAGAGTCGGATATAGATTCGGATTCGGATTTGGATTCAGATTCAAGTTCAACAAAGGATCACGATATTCCTTGTCCGCACCAGGACATTGTTGACTCGTTTGCCATGTGTTTTGCATCTTGGAAAAATCGATGGACATCATCAGCATCATCTTCCAAGCATAAAAAAAAAACCGCTTCCAAAAAAAGTAATAGTCTTCGTAGTAATAGCAGCGACAATGGAAGCGACAATGGAAAAGGACGGAGTGACAGTGTTAGTGAAGCAAGCGATGGAAAAAGAAAAACAAAAAAATCATCAACGACTTCTCTCGCTATTACGAAACTCACCTCATTAAAACCGATCAAACAAAAGTAATTTAAAAAAAAAGATATAAGAACGACACGCTTGCAGACGCAACACACTTGTGTCCATAGAAGAAAAATACAGAGATTTTTTTCTTTTTTTTTTTGTACCATTGTATTTTTTTTCCGTGTGGTGGTGGTGGTGGTGGTGAGCGAAAAAATAATCTCTGTTTTTTTGACGATATGGACGATGTAAAACAGAAACAGATATGCCATCACGACGCAATCGCACGGTTTCTTTGCCACTCAGCATTGGAGCAGGCAAATGGACACAAAAGCAGTTTAAACGAGGCCATAAAGGTGGAGGACGTGTGTCGGCGGCGGCACCTCCTCCTCCTCCTCCTCGACCCTCCCAACCCGTGATTTCCGTGTTACCGATGATTGTTGTACCTATGTCCAACAACAACAGTGACAATAACCACAATTTCGCTTGTGAGCCGATTTCGCCGAAAGTCGTCAAATCAAATTGTCACACTCTTGAAACCAAGGCGGTTGAGGTTCAAAAAGATGATGTGGTCAAAGAAAAGGAACAGGCAAAGGAAGGATTGAGTTTTCAGCGTTTCTTGAGTCGTAAAAGCAGCAGCGACAAAATTGTCGGCAAGGAAGGCAAGGAAGGCAAGGCAGCGGAGAAAGTCGAGAAAAAAGCAGCAGCAGCAGTAGCAGCACCAGCAGCCGTACCCTTACCGATTCCTACAACACAGAAAGATGGAGTCAAAGAAGTGGTTTCGACACTCGATGAACCCCGTCGTCTAACTGCAGATCGTTATGTGATGGGATCTTCCTTTATTATCAAATCGGACGAACATTTGATCGAGAAAATTCTGATGAAAATGAATTCGTGGCATCCAGAAGATGCAAGTAAAAAGACGCGCATGTATAAAGAAAGTGACATGAAAATTATTATCAAAGAAATTACATTGCGAGTGGATAAAATCAATTCGATTTTTTACATGCCGCTGATGTCTGAAATTTTGGAGCGTGTGTCGAATTTGGTTCGTCGCAAATTCGGACAAAATGGTGTGTTGTTGTTGGCGATGGATCTGTTCAAAGCTTTTGTGGAAGTGGGATACGGTCCGAATATTCCTTCGTCGATCGAATATCTGTGTGCCCATCATTTGGACTCGATGATGTTGACCATGATTAAGGAAGACGGATCCTTGACCCAGGAGAGTAAACGCAAGAAATTGATTGAACATCAAGCTAAAAAGGATAAAGCGCGCTTTTCTGTAACTCCTGCGGTAACCACACCAAATAATTCAGTGACCACTGCATCGACAACAACGACGAATGCAACCATGGTGGTAATGGCTGTTTAAGAAGTCAATTGAGAAGCAAGAAAGACGACGTAAGGGTGAAGACGTTGGCGATCTTGTGCCAGAATCAATAATTGGTCTTTGTCTTGCGGAAGAGGTTTTAGTTTGTGTTTGATAAATTCTTTTTGTACGTCTTCATCTCTCGCTAGAACTTCCAGTAAACGAACAGTCCACTTGGAATCTTCCATCATTAAATTCATCAGTTGCTGTGAATCTTTGTACCTCATTCCAATTTTCATACATCGCATCGGACTTCCCGACATAGGAGCGCATAAAAACATAAATTGTTTAATTTTATCTTTCCAAACTATCCCACCCACACCACCGCCATTGTGTGCTTTTTTTTTTGTTGAAAACAACTTAGAAGCCCCACCAACGCGTCGGATCGGAAGAGTCTTGCCGTTTTTCTTCTTTCGGTTAAAAGGCGATGACGATAAACGGGGCCGAGGAGGCGCCATGACACGAACTTGTTTTGCTTTCAATATCGCGCGACGTAGCGCGGGTTTGACATCATAGATGGGAACACGTTTCTCGAGATGAGCTCCTTGATGATAATTCATTCGATAATAAAACGGATTTGGATTGTACAAGTATTTCTTTTGCGGTTGTCGCTGTTGTTGTTTTTGTTGTTGTTGTTGCAAATGTTGTTGATTGTTTGTCAAAATGGTTGTGGGTATAATGGTTGGTACAATTCGATGTTTTATGATAGTCGGAGAAGTCTGAATGGACGCAGTAGTAGGTGGGTGCAACGATCTCGTCACCATACTCGCAGAATTTCCTTTAAATCTTTCACCCGTTGTCCATGAGGAGGAGGAAGAAGAAGAAGAAGAAGAAAAGGGTTTCTTTGAAACAATGACATTTTTGCTGACTTTGGAAAGGGTGCCTCCGGCAGACGGAGGCGGTGGTGGTGGTGGTGTCGGCGGCGGCGCTACATCCGTTTTTGTTTGTGCGGAACCCATTGTTTGTTTGTGGGGGTGGTGGAGGCCTCTTGATTTCACGCGCGCACACCAACTACTTCGGAACTTAATTTTTCCATTGAAGATCAACGAGACAAACGCACACGTTTCACCCAAAAAAAAAAACAGTTTTTTTTTTGTTTTTTTTTGTTTTGGATTGTTGTTGTTGCTTGCACAAAAAAACTAAGCGAGTTTGAAAATTTTTGTGTGCGTGTGTGCGTCAATTGAAAGTTTCTTTTTTTTTTGCAACAGCAGCAGGACAACAAAAAAAAGAAGCCCGACAACAACAACAATGTTTCATAAATCAAGTCAGGCAATGTTGGTTCCATGGGGAATGATGGATGGTTCTTCTCAATTTATGTTACCACAACAACGACATTTGGGAGGTTATAATAATCCTTCTGTTACGGGGAATCAGTTTCCCAATACGAGATATATTTCATATCAACCCTTGAATCGACATTATCATCAAAATCTTCAACAAAAAGAGAATTGGAATCACAACAAGGGTGGATGGTCGCTGTTTGGATATTGTTCGGATCAACTATCGGCTATGAAGGAGTATGAGAACAATTTCGTGCAAGGATTATGGTCTGTTGGAGAGCAATTAGCTGCAATTAATAAACGTGCAGCTGCAAATTCAAGTTGTTTCAGCAAATTACCCGCATCTTGGCGTACACATTATACGAATGATGTTCAGCCCAAAATTCAACAAATTTTGAACTCACTCAGAGAAGCCTATCAATCAGCCGCTCAAAATCGCACGAAAGATCCATTATTCCCCAGCTTTAACGGAGGAGAAGGAGGAGAACGAGGGGTCACAGGGGTCACCGTTATTCCATCCGTTCAAAAAAATGCTGGTTCTCACCAACGAAAAAAAACAAAAAAGACAACAACCATATCAACAGCAAATCGCCGACGCATGGTTTCTGTTGGTCGACAACGGAAACCGTCCGCTTTTATTTCGAAAAAAACGGCAGGGACGCAAAACATCAAAACTAAAAAAACCAAACTCACCACGCCGAAAAAGAAAAATGTAAAAGCGAAAAGTGCAACAACAGCAGGAGGCGCTGCGAGCAAAAAACCAGCAGCGGCTCGGACCAAAAACGCCGCCAAGAAAAAGAAAAATCATGTAAATTGAAAAACAAGAACAATCAAAACGAAGCCACAACACGTTTTAGAATGATTTTTTTCTTCTTCTTCACTATCTAGTAAAAAAGTGTATCTGTTTCTGCGGCTACTTTTGCTTCTGCTTCTAGTTCCACTTCCTCATAACCACAAACGAATTTTTCGCAGTTAATAGAAACACATAAACACATAACATCAAATATTATGTGTGAATGTGTCCGGAATTGCGTTGCATGCCGGCTTTAAGAAGATGATATGAAGATCTCATTTGATGATGAGAATTGTGTGGTTGGGGTTGCTCCGAGTCTTGCTCAAAGCCTCTAACGATTGGAGGCAATGATGTTTGTAATTTTAAATAAAATTCATCTTGTTCTCGCGAGTTGTCAAATTGTTGAAACTTGGGTGAAAGCAGCAATGGTGATGGTAAATCGGATTGTAACAAAGGTGAAACTGATGCATTGGAATTGTTGCCACCACCACCACCACCACCAGATTTGACTATATTGTGTTTTCTAAAAGTGTTTCCATCATGGTTTGCTTGCATAGATGAATTCAAAGAAACGACGGTACTCGCTAAATTGCATAAACACAATAATCCAACGATGACTAACAACACAATAATTACTGTATTCCATTCAAAATATTGAGACCAATTGTTATCTTGGTCGTTTTTGTCACATTTGACACCTTTATTTTTCTTGTCGGTTGTGTTTTTGTGTTGGCTGTCGTCCATCTTTTTTTTTCGTTTGTGATGCTGGTGTCTGAAAAAAAACATAATTTTGAGAGGGGGTGAGGGAAATGTCAATCCTTATTCCACACACACATGCACAAGACGAATATCAATCACAAGTTTAAGTTGTTCCATTCCGAAAAGTCAAAAAAAAAATCAATGGCGAGTCGAGGAGAATCGACTCGACTCCAAATCCTTCCAGCCAACTCCAAAAAAAAAGAAGACAGAACATCCATAGGAACAACAACAACAACAGTAGCAGCAATAGCACCAGCAACAACAACAACAACAACAACAGTAGCAGCAACAGCAAGAGCAACAACAGCAACAAAAACAGTAAAAATTATTGGCGCAAAAAAGGATGCTGCTGCTACTGCTGCTCCTACTACTGCTGCTTCTTCTTCTTCTTCTTCAGTGACGTGGTGGTTGGCAAAAATAAAAACATTTCGAGATTTGGTGGATGAATTTCAGTTCGAACCGATTTATTTACGTTTTAGTGGCAAAGATGCCAAGGAATCGCCGTCTGGATTTGGATTGTATGCAAGTCAACAACCTTGGATTACGTGGACGCACTTTTCAGAAGATGATTGTCAAACTGTGTTTTCAGGTCAAGATCGACCACGACAACAATCAAGTAAACAAGACAAACAAGAATGTGAATATCTCGAATTTAAAGGTTTTGACTTCATTCGTTGTTTATCTGAGAAAAAATCAGCGTCTGCAACGCTTGCTTCTGTTTCTGCTTTGACTTCAGTTGTGGCTGCATCATCCTCATCCTCATCATCATCATCCTCATCATCATCATCCTCATCATCATCATCATCATTGACGACACATGGATCGAAAAGTCCAAAATCGCGCAAAAAATACTTTGGTATTCGATATGTTTTCAATTCTCAAAAATTATTGTTTTGGAATAAACGGTGGTTTAGTATTCCGGCAACGCCGGTCAAAAAATTGCCGTTTCATTTCATCAATCAAAACATTGTTTCCAATGAACTGAAATTTACCGTCGAACTCAAAAAACCAAGAGTGCTGGGCATCGATTTACACACTTTAAGTTTACTGGGAGGGGGTCGTTCTACTTTACTTCAGGTGAATCAACAGCACATGAAAATTTCAAGCCGAATTCCAGATCACCATAAATTTCGAGGAGAAACAAATATTACTTATCAACTGCAACCGCAGCAGAAGCAACAGCATCAACAAAACACACCTCGAGTCGGTGATTTAAATATTGAATGTTTTAATTGTGAAAAAACACAACTACTACAACCACCAGAAATCAAACACACTATCACCAATCTTCCAGAAACGGTGTATCGTAAATTTGCAGAAGTTGACTATGTGGTTTGGACTCTAACCCAACAACGGTGTCGTTGCGATTTTTTTGCTTTACTCTCGTCTGATGATGATGATGATGATAATGATGATGATAATAATGATACCGCGAAAACAAAACCAAAACAATATCGACTCGTGTTTCGATTCGAATCTTTTTTGTCTTAGATTTTTTTTGTCATTTTGAGAAAATCAGAATGAAAATCAAAACGTTGATGGATCGCCGCTGTTTGCGCTAACGTTTGCCAGGTCTTACTCGGCACGAAGTCCAACATTTCCTTGTGATCGGATTGAATTTGAATAAACATCGAAGGATAAGATAACATCAGTAACATAAAGACCGCTTCTTCCAAAGGCCCCCAATGTAAAACCCTGACTGCATACGTGATTTCCTTGATAAAGACTTGAATGAGCCATTTGACGTAAACCAATGGACCACCCACAACACCTCCACCACTGGCTTGCCTCAATTCACTGTACCAGGTTTCGCGGGAGCGAACATCACCAAAACAATAACCCAAAAATGGCAAACGTTCGCTTTTCAAGCCCAAGGTCTGACGTTTGAACAATTCACTGATGACCACGAGCCATGTTTTTTCGTCTGGAATCTGTGGCGTATTTTTTAACTGAGAAGGAAATAACGATGTTAATTGTAATCGAGGCATTGCATTGAGTTGTTGTAAAAATTCGCACAAGGAGTTTTTGGAATCTGCGACGTGATGAATTCCGTAATCAATGAAAAAAATGGATTCGACATGCGGCCAAAATTGCGGTTGTTGTTCCAAGGCGGTTGCCAAACATTCCATTTTTTGCCACGTGCACCACGTATACAAGGCCGTGTCTTTCAAAACATTGAAGCGTTTCGGAATTCGACTGCCATGGGCTTCTCCGCGCAATTTATTGTTTTCTTCATACAAGGAATACAATGCACTGTTTTCGATTTCCAAAGGAAAAACCAAAGTGTGTTGTGCAAATCCCTTGCGAGCTCGAATGGCACTAATGCGAGCCATCCATTTGGGTTCCGTCATGATCAACATATTGACTGGCCACGACAATAATTTGTCACCCAACAAAAAATAATCTTCCGCCGTTTTATTGGAAGAATTCGAATCTTCTGACTCTCGAGAGCGAATATCGAAAAACATGGTCGCAATCAACGTCTCTTTTGCAATCAATGGCTCTGTTTGTGGCGCATCAAGAGTCGCCATAAAAGACTCGGACGAAGAATTAAACAGGTGGCGGTAAAACCATGTTAGATCCTGTCGTGTATATAATCCTTGCACAAATCCTAACTCGTATCGCCACTCTAACGCAGAATTTTTATATTGTCCTTCCAATTCACTTTGAGAAATCGCATGCACACCGTACTGCTGTGCCACAGTCACTCCGAAGCGTGGGTTTGACGACCAATCCACGACGTTGATGTGCCGTGGCAAACTTAAGAGGCTATAGAGAATTGCATAAAACGAGTTTTCCACAGTTGTGGTTCTTGGAACCATGATCGAACTTTGAGAATTGTCCTTTTCCTTGACATTTTGCGGTTGTTGTTGTTGTTGTTGTTGTTGTTGTTGTTGTTGTTGTTGTTGTTGTTGTTGTTGACTTGGTTGGGTTGGTTGTAAAATTTCTGGATGTTTCACAAACGCAGGTTCTACGGTATGGTTCCAAAAATCCAAGAATGACGCTGTGTTTGGAAATATCATCGGCAAATTACATAATTTCAAGTCATGTAACATTTGCACCGACATCCAATGATTTTCTTGTTGTTGTTGCTGTTGTTGTTGTTGTTGCTTTCCATGTTCTTTGGCGTCTTTGTCTTTGGATTTTGTTGTTTGGATTGTCATCACGAGATCCGTCCATCGCTTGAGATTGGGAAGAAAATTTTCCCTGAGTCCAAAATCGGTCTCGGTGATCAGAATAGCAAAATCGTCGTCGCCGCGATCACAGTCATCTTGAACACATGATGCAAATCGCTGCAAAGCTCGCCATCGATTGCTATATCGCGCGTTGCACCAAATCTGTGCGAAAAATGGATCTTGTATCATATGACAGCTACTCCCGACCCAAGTTATCTGTAAGTTTTCGTTGGTATCTATACTTTGCCAATGCGGTTGATGACGGGCCAATAGTTCATTTTCCATTCCCATTACGAAACAAACACATCGAAAAGGTTTTTCTTTTTTTGCCGGCCCCAAAATCTGTGTACTGGACGAAAGATTAAAATCAAAGCCAACACTAGAATATTTAATCCGATTGCGTTCGAGTTCTTGGTTCAAAAACAGCATGTGATGTGCCGTTTGTTGACACGTTAAAAAGATTTCCGCACATTTCGTGGTAAACAAGGGACATGCAACTTTCTTGCATCGCTCCACTTCATGTTCGTTCAAAAATTTGATTTCCGCGATCGCCTGTTCGAGATGTCGTTCCTCCATGGATTCGATATAGACAACAGCGTCTTTGTTGACATAAAGCAACAAATCAGGAGCACCCCACACAATGGGAATTGCTCCCGCGACTTTTGCATTCACAATCTTTTCTGTAAAGTAGCCCATTTTGCTCGCATTTTCGAAACAAATCACAAATTTATAATTGAAATAATATTTGGCGGAGGAATCGAATAAAGATTCTTCATGGGGTCTCACAAATCGATCCGCACCGACTTGGCTTGGAGTCTCGTGCAAGTCTTTGCCTAAAATATCCACTTTCCGATAAGTTTCACTGAGCAAAACACAAAATCGTTGACGTTCCTCTGCTCCATTCAAGTACATATAGGCACAAAATTTTTTGTTGCTCGAAGTATCATCGATGACGGCGGGTGTTGTGACGTTCTTGTTGGAGAGAACAAACGGCGATAGCGTTTGAGGTTTATACAATTGCCGTTCAAACAGAGTTACGATGGCAAACGGAACATGGATAAACCGTTTGGAAGATCGAGCAACAGCATCACAATCTGAATTTTTTTCCAGCTGTGGATTCAAAATTACGGTCGACAACGTACAATTGGCGCTTCGTGCCCGATCCCAATGTACTTCACGTTCTCCGGTAATATAGATAGATTGCATGCATTGACGATACCCCGATGCATTGCGACATGTTTGTTGGTACATCTGGTAGCGATATCCTGAATCGCCAAAAATGAGAATATCCGGAACAAAGATTGGATCACGAACCCATTGTAGGTTGTAGTCAGATGGTTTGTCTTGATCCCGTAAGTTGACACCGATATTTTTGAAGGTATTACGAAGCAACGATGCTGTTTCCTTGGGATTCTGAAACATTGCTTTGAAAAAATTTTCAAATTCATGTGCACCATCCGTCAATCCAATCGTCACAATTCTTGTCTTTTTTTCAAGCGTGGCGCAAAAACTTTCCTGCTTCAACAATTCGAAATTGTGCAAGACATGAAATCGGAGATCATTGAAACTTCGAAATGTAATGTGATGCAAGTGTGGAAACATAAACATAGGATATTGAGAATACAATCGAATCCAACATCGAAGTAAGGCCTCTGCATATCCCCATTTTTTTTTTCTTGTACTCTCCACAATTTCATTCCACAAACGTCCAACAACAATGATTTCATTTTCCACCACCAGCACCCGTCTCTTTTCTTCTTGACTTCTTTTCATTGTCATACCATGGCTCAACATCTCGATTTTTTCTTTGTTGTTTATCTTTTCTTTTTGGATACTATGACTGCTACTACTTCTGACAAAAAAATTTTTTTGGTTTTGAGAGCAGCATCAGAAGACAAAAAAAAGAGAGAGAAAAAAAATGGCAGAACGACAACAACGACGAGTGGTTTCTGTGGCGCTCAAATCATTTCATTTCAACGAAAAAGAAATAAAATCCAAGGCAGTAACAAGCATAACAACAACGCTTATTAAAAAAAAAGAAGAAGAATATTGGACAGATTCGGATGAAACTACGACCGAATTAAAAATCAACAACGATAATCTCAAATCATTTGAACCATGGACGCCATCCCCCCAGTCAGCATCTTTATCGTCATCCCCTTCTCCTTTTCTCCCTCCCCGTCGATCTGGTCTCTCTACGCCTCATTCTCGTCGTCGACCTCGCGCTCCATCACCACCACCATCGTCACCACCACCACCACCACCACATGATAAGAAGAAGGAAGTGGATGCGGCGGAGGTGGTGCCGTTGAAACAAAAAAAGAAACAAATCCTCACTCCTATTTCATTCGTTCAACAAACGTCAACGTCAACGCAACACCAACCGCCGCCGCCCGTGGCAACAATATTGCCTCCTCCTCCTCTTACACCCACAACCCAAACATTTCGTCCAGAAACAGCCGAAAACGAGGTACCACAACAATGGGTAAATCCTTTTGCTCTACCAGAATCAACGTTGACCAAGGTTTCGCTACCGCCACCACCGCCTCCGCCTCCGCCGCTGCCGCTATTCCTCCTACCAACACCATCACCACCACCACCACCACTATTATCACCACTACGACTACCAGGTATCGTTCAACCGTCTTTGGGTTACATTCAAAACAATAACAACAGCACCGACAAATTGCGGTTACAAGAAGTTCAAGCGACGGCCAATAGCAAACAAGTGCGAAATAAGGAATCGCCGGCGAACAATGTTACCCGCAGTGCGGAACAAATAATTCAGGAATGTCGCGATCTTGGGTCACAATATCTGTGTCAGATCGAACGTGAATTGTTATTACAAGAAAAAACACCCATAAACATACCAGAAAAAATGTTGTCAAACATCAAAACTTGGGTTCGCGACACGGTTCAATCCTGCAATTATGTCAATGTTGGAGAAGCGGTGGAAAAAGCTTGTACCGTCGTGTTTCAAAAAAGATGGAAAACGGAACACGATTTTTTTACTATCCAGAAATGTTTGCAAGAGGTTGTGGTCTTGTTTGATTGTGAATATCGTAAACTATTAACTGTTTTGCAAAAATTTCAATTTATGATTCAACATTGCTATCAACAAGCTGGTTTAGTTCAATATCAATATCGTCGATATTTTGATCGTGTAAAAGAAAGAGTTATTTACTGTGAAGGATTATTGTCTTCACTCATATTTCATGCAGAACGACACTGGAATATTCAACTTGAGCTTTCGACAACAGTTTTAACGTTTCAAAACTTACATGCTATAGCAAAAGCACGAATTTTACACATTCTCGACAAGGAAAAGAAATTCGATTTACTTCATGAAGGTGTTTCGGCGCCTCTGTGGTTCGAATGGCCTAGTGCTCTCACTCATGTGGAAGAGGATGCCGATGAAGCGGAAGAGGATGCGATGTAGAATTTTTTGAAGGTTGATTGATGATGATTTGATGCGACAATATAAAGCACGGTTCGACCATTTTCCTTAAACATCAGGGCCAAAGCAATTGATAAGCTATCTCTGCATTCCGACCGTAAAAGCATAATTACTTCCAATAGCCGGAACACATGCTGGTTCCTTTTTATTTTCCATCACTGTTGGTAGGAGCACACCCGTTTTACACGATATGCATGCACATGTACATTTACTGGCTTCTTTTTTTTTGCGTTGGTCCGATCGAGTCACACTTTTTTTGGTGGTTGACTTTTCCTTCTTGACCGCGGACATGATTTCTACGTGGTGTACGTGGTGATCT
>Ga0164241_10005259_pt1 | contig 12196 bp, 9 predicted proteins | sample OricomyardsoilBY_FD_108780 | JGI IMG/M metagenome (GOLD analysis project Ga0164241, IMG submission 108780) | Backyard soil microbial communities from Emeryville, California, USA - Original compost - Back yard soil (BY) | ecosystem: Environmental > Terrestrial > Soil > Unclassified | place: USA...
AGTAAATCGAATGGCGAACGGTGGCGTCTGCGGGCGAGACGTCGAGCATCCCGTGGGCGTACGGCTCGACGGGTGGATAGAGCGTGCGACGCGAAGGCATGACGATCGCGTATAGCAGCACGCGCGCCGTCGGGTCACTCCTCGAAGAACCAGTAGTGCAGCGAGTCGAACGTGTTCGCGTAGCCGTCCGGCCGCACGCCGAGCGCGCGCACCTCGATCGTCGTCTGCGGGCCCGTGACCGTCGGCGGCAGGACCAGCTCGACCTCTTCCCACGGCGACGCGTCCACTGCGACCTTCGTCAAGCCGACGCCACCGACGCCGACCGTGACCTCGAGCGGCTCCTTCGCGGCGAGGCGCGCGATCATTCGGACGGGTTTTCCTTTCGGGAGATCGACGACGAAGCGATCGGAGACCCGGTCGTGTCGTCCGCCGTCGGCGACCTCGCGGCTGTCGTCGGTCCAGCTCGTCGTGACGAGGTTCAACGTGTCCGAAGTGGCGCCGAGCACGTAGCGGTGGCGCGCCTCGCTCTCGAGATCGCTCACGTCGACCTCGTCGAGGAGCAGCGCCTCTACCGTGCGTGACGTGGGAAGGCCCCCGCGGCCCAGGATCTCGTAGCGCGCGTCATAGGCGACCATCGTCGTCCCGCCGAGGATCGATTGGTCCGTCACGGTCGCCTCGGTCAGGCGTTCACCGAGCACCGGAGGACACGCCATCCACTGTGGGTAGAGGATGAAGTGCGTCGGTCGGACGTCCGCGTCGAGGTGCTCATAGTGCTCGTACCGCGAGCCCGGCCCGCCGACCCAGTACTTTGCTTCGCCCTCGGTCGTGAGCCCGACGACGTCGAACGTCTTCCGATCCGACATGTACGCGATCGCGCCGGTGTCGCTCACTCCGACGACGGCGTCTTGCGGGAGGTTCGCCTTGGCCCACTCTCCGAGCGTGACCTGTTGCTGGTCGATCGCGCGAGCGCTGTTCGCGAGATCCTTCAAGGTCCAATCGAGCTTCGTCGAGAGCGCGCCCGCCGCGAGCCCCGTCGTCAGCGCGCCGACGAAGGTCAGCTCCTTCTTGAAGCGAACCGCAAGCCGCTCGAGCCCGGCGCCGAGGCACGCGACGAGGAAGAACCAACCCGGGGCGAATGGATAGATGTACCGAACGCGGTTCCAGAGGATCGTGAGGAAGGTGCACGGGATGAGCGTGCCGAGCGCGAGCAAGAGCCCCAGCGCCGCGCGAGGGACCTTCTTCGTCAGGAAGGCGACCGGAAAGAGCGCGAGCAGCCCCGCGCCGATGACGTAGTTCGCGTGCTCCGGAATGAAGATGGCCGTGTACGCGCCGCCACCCAACAGATCGTCGAGCAGCATGCGAATGTTGCCGCCGACGACGCCGGTGAGCTTGGCCCCCACGTAATAGGGATTGCCGACGGCCCATTTCACCATCGCGGTCGTCGAGCGCGCGTGCCCGGTCGCGATGAAGTTCACCAGCGGTTGGAGGACGACGGCCGCCATGGGAACGAGCGCGGGCGAGCGCGCCTTCACGGTGGCGAAGCGACCTTCGACGCTCGAGCCCTTCCACGCGATCACGACGAACGCGGCGACCGAGAAGAGCCCGCCTTCTGGACGAAAGAGCGGACAGAGCGCCGCCATCAGCCCGAGACGCATCGCGCGCGAGAACGTCTGCTCGCGCGCGTCGGCTTCGCAGTAATCGGCCGCCATGCGCGCCGTGCGGACCATCGCCCACGTGAGCGCGATGGTCTCCATGCCGCTCCACGCGAACCACGTGAAGGCGCCGAACAAGAGACACATCGCGGCAGCGCCCCAGGCCGCGCCCGTGCCGCAGATCGGCTCGACGAGACGCCTGGTCTCGACGGCGGTGGCCGCGTGAAGCAGCGTGCCGAGAAGCCAACAGCCCCAGATCGCCGAGAGACCGTGCAGGCCGAAGAGCTGAAATGGCGCCAGCAAGAGCGGCCAGAGGAAGCTCGTCGCGCCGCTCGAGAAGCCCTCGCCAGGCGAGAACGTGAACGGGTGACCTTGGGCGAAGCGCTTCGCGTAGACGAGGTGGATGAACGAGTCGTCGAGCGGCATCGCCGGGCGACCCGCGTCCGCGAGGATCTTCGTGATCGCCAGGTACGCGAGGACCGTGCTCACTGCGAGCGGGCCGGCGTACGGTCTCGCGCGCGCGACCGCCGCGCGACGGACCTCTTCGAACGACGGCAGCTTCACGCCACGTCTCGAAGGGGAGGGGTCATCGGCGCTGTCTAGTCCAACCTCCGGCGCGCATGAAGTCCTCGGCAGGAGGTGCCTTCGCCCTGCCGCGCGTGGTAGACGGCGGCCGCCGATGATCTACCCGCCGCGGCCGAACCACCCCTACGCGCACGCCGCGAAGCTCTCGCCGGGAACCGATCCCGTCGAGATCGACTCGATCCTGGCGGCGAAAGGCCCGCTCGAGATCGAGATCGGCGGTGGCAAGGGCGGCTTCGTGTTCGAGCGCCTCGCCGCGGCGCCAGAGGTGCGCGTCCTCGGGTTCGAGATCCGCCTGAAGCTCGCGTGCACGGTCGACGAGAAGCTCGCGAAGCTCGAGCTGTCCGATCGCGCGCGCGTCCTGGCAGAGGACGCGAAGCTCGCGCTACCTCGCATCAAGCCGAGCGGCGTCGCGCGCGCAGTGTTCCTGCACTTCCCCGATCCGTGGTGGAAGAAGCGCCACGAGAAGCGCCTCGTGATGAGCGACGTCGTCCTCGCCGAGATCGTCCGCCTCCTCGAGCCGGGCGGGGCGCTGTTCGTGCAGACGGACGTCGAAGATCGCGCGATCCTCTACCGCGAGCAGGTCGAGACCCGGCCCGAGCTCACGCCGTTTGGGGACGCCGTGGGCGATCCGACCCTGGCAGAGAACCCGTACGGTGCCCGCAGCCCGCGCGAGCACCGCGCCATCGCTGATGGCCTCCCGGTGTATCGAATGCGCTGGCGTCGGACCTGAGCGCGGCGAACGAGTAACGCTATGCTTCGGGGCGCGCATGCGTGATCGAGCCGACGTCGTGGTGGTGGGCGGCGGGATCATGGGCCTCGCCGTCGCGTACAACCTCGCGAAGAACCACGGCGTCCGCAACGTCACGGTGCTCGAGAAGGGTTACCTCACGAGTGGCGCCAGCGGCCGCAACGGCGGGGGCGTGCGCGCCCAGTTCTCGAGCGAGACGAACGTGCGCCTCATGCAGGAGAGCCTCCGCATCTGTCGTGACTTCGCGCGCGAGATGAAGATCAACGTGTGGTTCCGGCAGGGCGGATACCTGTTCCTGGTCCGCACCGAAGAGGGCCGCCGGACGCTCGAGGCGAGCGTGCGCGTGCAGAACCTCTGCGGACACCCGACACGCATGATGACGCCTCGAGAGGCGCGCGCCGTCGTCCCCGAGCTCGACACGGACGGCGTCGTCGCGGCGGCCTACAACGCAGAGGACGCGGTCGTCTTTCCCTGGCCGTTCGTCTGGGGCTACGCGAGCGCGGCAGAGAAGCTCGGCGTCGAGATCGCGACCTTCACCGAGGTGACGGGCTTCGAGACACGCGGCGCCCAGATCACCGCCGTGCAGACGACGAAGGGACGCATCAAGACGCGGCGCGTGGTCAACGCGTGCGGCGCATGGAGCCCAGAGGTCGCGCGCATGCTGGGCGTCGAGCTCCCGAACAAGCCGCATCGCCACGAGATCTGCTCGAGCGAGCCTCTGAAGCCGTGGCTCACGCCGCTCGTGGCCGATCTGACGAATGGCCTCTACTTTTCGCAGTCGACGCGCGGCGAGATCGTCGGCGGCATCTCGAACCACGCCGTCCCCGAGGGCATCGACATGCGCTCGAGCTCGAAGTTTCTCGGGCTCTACGCGCGCGCGTTGACGAGGGTCGTGCCGATCCTCGGCGACGTGAAGGTGCTTCGCCAGTGGGCCGGCTGCTACGATCTCACGCCCGACTCGGGGCCCATCGTGGGGCAGGTCGACGGCGTCGAGGAGTTCTTCCAAGTCTCGGGCTTCATGGGCCACGGCTTCATGATGGCGCCGGTCATCGGACGCCTCTTGGCCGAGCACATCGCGACGGGCGTGAACCTGCCGCTGTTCGATCGGTGGGCGCTGCGTCGCTTCAAAGAGGGGCGTCTGCTCACCGAGACGATGATCATCGGCTGAGCGGCGCGCCGACGTAGCGGGCGCGGGGCCTCACCATGCGGCCTTGCTCACGCTGCTCGAGCACGTGCGCGATCCACCCGGCCGTGCGGCCAGTCGCAAAGAGCGCGCTCGCGGTGCCCGGCGGCGCTCCGAGCGCGTCGGCGACGGCGACGAGTCCGATATCGAGCGTGCCCCCGAGCCCGAATAGGTTCCTGCCCGCGTCGGCGATCGCGAGCGAGACCCGCACCCGCGGCGACCGCGGCGCGAGCTCCCGCGCCAGCGCGAGCAACGCTGCGCCGCGTGGATCTCCCGCGGGGTAGAGCGTGTGTCCGAGCCCAGGGATCGCCTCGCCGCGCGCGGCGCGCTCCTCGAGCGCCCGCGCTGCGTGGCTCGCGGACTCGGTCTCTCGGACGAGCGCCTCGACGCGATCGCACGCGCCTCCGTGCCCGGTCCCGGTCATCGCGCACGCGGCCGCGATCAGGCACGCGTACGTGTCGGCGCCCGACGAGGCGACCACGCGCGCCGCGAACGTCGAGACGTTCAGCTCGTGATCGGCGGCGAGGACGAGCGCGCGGTCGATCGCTCGAGCCGCGTCTCTCGGACGCGTGAGGCCGAGGCGGCGCGCCATGCCGAGCGCCACGCGCTCCGCGCCTCGGGCGGGGTCGGAAGCTGCGTGCGCGCCGCGAGGCTCGAGGACGAGCGGCAGCGTCGCGAGTAGATCGCGGGCACGAGCGAGCTCGCCCGCTCGCGCCGCCTCTGCGTTCGCGACGCGCGCAGCGAAGCGGGCGGGATCGTGCGCCGCGAGCGACACGAGGAACCCAGGCAATCGATGAAGCGCCGACGGGCCGCCCTCGAGCGCCGCGGCCATCTTCGGCTTCGAAAGTCGGAGCGCGCTCGCCGCGGAAGCCTCGTCAGGCAACGTCCCCGTCCACAGGAGCTCCGCGACGCGCTCGAGCGTGACGTCTTCGTTCGCGAGGTCGACGGCGAGCCTGCCGCGATAGCGCGGACCCGACGGCGTGATCTCCGTGATGGCCGAGTCGAGGACAGGCTCTCCCCACGCGAGCGCGCCCGCGGCGGCCGGCGCGTGACCCGAGCGCGCGTCGTGCTGCACCTTCAATCGCAAGAGCTCGCTCTGCATGTAGCGGCGCGCGCGCCCACCCGGAGGGCCAGGGAGGGACGAGAGCAGGCCTCGGCTCGCGTACGCGTAGAGCGTCGCCGGCTTGATGCCGAGGAGCGCGCACGCCTCTTTGGCGGTCATCAGATCGGCGTCGTGGGGCGAGGATGTGGATCGTCGAATCAACGTTGCTCAATGTTACCCGAGACCCCACTGTCTCGGCGGAGGACAGAATGGCGAACATGGTGAGCGCGGAAGGAAGCGAGAAGAAGGCGGCGCCGACGAGCCAGGGGCTCGAGGGCGTCGTCGTGGCAGAGACGGCGCTCTCCGACGTCGATGGGGAGCGCGGACGACTCGTCATCGCCGGCCACGACGTCGAGGATTGGGCGCCGAGCACCTCGTTCGAGGAGGGGTTTGCGACGCTCGCGGAGATCGGCGGCGGACCTCGCCGGACCGCCGGAGAGGCAGCGCGCGCGCTCGGCGCCGCGCGGCGTCACGCCCACCGCGCGCTCGCGACGTCGGGCCGCGCGCTCACGGCGTCGAGCGGCATGGACGCGCTTCGCGCGGTCCTAGCGCAGCCGATGCCCCCGGACGCAGGGGACGAGGACGCGTGGGCAGTCGGCGCCGTCGCGACCGCGGCCGCGGCCTGGGCGCGGCGGCAGGCCGGTCTCGACCCCGTCGAGCCGGATCCGGCCGCCGGACACGTGGAGGACTACCTCCGCATGGCGACGGGAGCGCCGGCGAGCGCCGAGCTCGTGCGCGCCCTCGAGACGTATCTCGTCACGGTGAGCGACCACGGGATGAACGCGTCGACGTTCGCGGCGCGCGTCGTGACGTCGACGGGCAGCGACCTGATCTCGAGCGTGGTCGCGGCGATCGGCGCGCTCAAGGGGCCGCTCCACGGCGGCGCGCCCGGGCCGGTGCTCGACATGCTCGACGCGATCGGCGCCCCCATGAACGCGGCGACGTTCATCGACGCCGAGCTCGCGGCAGGCCGCCGCATCATGGGCATGGGGCATCGCATCTATCGCGTCCGTGATCCTCGCGCGGCCGTGCTCGAGAAGGCCACGCTGGCGCTCTCGATCGAGACGCCGCGCCTGGCGCTCGCTCGCGCGGTAGAGGCGGTCGCCTCGAGCGCGCTCGCGAAGAAGTATCCGGACCGACCCCTCGCCGCGAACGTCGAGTTCTACACGGCGGTCGTACTCGACGCGGTCGGACTGCCGCGTGAGCTCTTCGCGCCGACCTTCGCAGTCGGTCGCGTCGTGGGTTGGACCGCGCACGTCTTCGAGCAGCGCAAGACCGGGCGCCTCATTCGACCCGCGTCGCGCTACGTCCCTCGCGCCTGACGGTCAGAGATCTCGCTCGGACTGCTGGGTCGTTACTGCGACTCGCAGTCGCGCATGCCGCAACCGCCCTTGCCTTTGCACTCGTTCTTGCCTTTGCACTCGTTCGAGGCCGTCTTGCAGCCGCCCTTGCCCTTGCAGTCGTTCTTGCCGCTGCAGCACTCTTTCTTTGCGGCCGAGGACGACGCCGACGCGGCGAGCTCTGCGCCGGCGTTCACGGCTGCGGTCTTCGCTTCGGGCTTGGCGGCCGCGTTCGCGTCCTGGTCTCCACAGCCCGTCAGGGCGGCGACGATCCCGGAGGCGGCGGCGAGGACGAGATCACGTTGGATGCGCATGGGGCTCAGAAGTAGCACTGGCTTCGCGATCTGTCCGCCCGCGATCCTCACGGACGCTCGCGACGAGGCCAACCGCGGACCCGCCCGCGAAGAGCGCCCAGCCGACGACGACGTACGGCACGAGGTCGCTCGCGCGAAAGACCCACGCGAGAGCGAGGCCTAGGAAGAAGAGGCGCGTCGCTTCGATCGGCAGGCCCCAGGACCGTCGCTCGAGGAGCGCGCCCCAGGTACCGAGCGTGAGGAACGTCACCGCGACGAGTGCAGCCTTGTCCGAGACGCTGAGCTCTTCCGCGAACCAGAGCACGCCGAAGACGAGCGCGGTCGCGCCGATGAACTGAACTGCCACGTAGCGGAAGAGCGCGCGGTTCTGGACGACATCGTATTTCGTGCGGTCGGGAGCCACGGGCGGAACGGTGACGATGCCGCCGAGATCCTCGGGCTGCCACTCGGGCGGCATGACCCAGACGAGGACTTTGTCGCGAAGCCGCGACGTGCGGCGGCTCATGTCGACGAGCCTCGCGAAGCCTTCGAAGTTCGCCCAGAACGAGCTCATGCTCTCGAGGGGTTTGACCGTCCCGTAGTTGGGCTCGACGCCCTCTTCGACGAACGTGCCGAACACCTTGTCCCAGGTGATGAAGACCCCCGCGTAGTTCTTGTCGATGTAGTCGGGATCGATCGCGTGGTGAATTCGATGGTGCGACGGCGTGTTCATCACGCGCTCGACGACACCGAGCTTCCCGATGGCGCGCGTGTGAATCCAAAACTGGTAGAGCGTGTTGAACGTGAGGCACGTCACGAAGACGAGCGGCGAGACGCCGAGCACCGCGAGCGGCACGTAGAACAGCCACGACGTCAGGCTGGTGAACCAGCTCTGCCGGAGCGCAGTCGAGAGGTTGTACTCCTCGCTCTGGTGATGCACGACGTGCGTCGCCCAGAAGAAATTGATGCGGTGGCTGGCGCGGTGGTACGCGTAATATCCGAGGTCGGTCCCGACGAACGCGAGCACCCAGACGAGCGGGCTCGACTGCGAGACGTCGAGCACACGGAGCCGGTCGTAGAAGAACGTGTACGCGCCGACGCCTAGCGCAGTGACCACGAGCGCGGCGAGCATCTGCTGACCGACCCCGCACGCGAGGCTCGTGATCGAATCGGCGAAGCGATAGAGCGGCTCGAGCCCGCGCTTGCGACGCCGACGGTCGACCCAGACCTCGAGCGCGATCAACGCCAGAAAGAAAGGAATCGCGATGGCGATGGCCTTCTCTTTCATGAGAAGGAGGCTACCACGCGCGGCCGCAGTCGCCTCCGTTTCGAGGATAGGTTCGCCCTCGTGGGCGTCCGGCCGCCGGCTCCGGTCCTCTCGACGGCGCTTACGGCGCCTTGGGTGCGGCGGAGGCCTTCGGCGCCGCGGAGCCAGCCTTCGGAGCCGCCGACGCAGAGGGGGCGGCGCTCGCGGACGGTGCGGCGCTCGCGTCGGGAGCTGCGCTGGCGCTCGCGGCGGGTGCTGCAGCCTCGACGAGCTTCGCGGTCTTGATGAAGTCGAGCTCCGGGTACTTCTCGCGGAGGAACTTGTTGCCGATCTTCTGGATCTCGCCCTGGTGGTCGCTCGGGGCGCCGTCGTAGCCGGCATACAGCTTGTCGACCGTGCTCATGCCGTCATCGATCACCTTGCAAAGGGGAGCGAAGCCCATGCCGTCGAGGCGCGAGTTGTCGGCGAGATTGATGAAGAGCTGCGTGTTGCGCGTGTCGGGGCTGCCAGCCATCGCGTAGACGACGGTGCCGCGCGAGTTCGTGCCCTTCACCGGATCGGGGGGCAGGTTCGCGTCACGCCAGACCTTCGAGACGTCGGGGTTTCCGTGGATGCCGAACTGGACCACGAACGGCGACGGCTTCTTCACCACTCGGAAGAACGACACGTCGTTGAAGAACCCGATCTTGATCAAGTTGTACAGGCGGTCGGCGCCGTTCGGCGCTTGGTCCCGGGTGCACTCGATCGTGAAGTCGCCCGCCGTCGTCTCGAACTTCGCCTGGAACGTCGCCGGCGCCGTCTCGGTCGCCTTGGACGGATCCTTCAGCGCCGGATCCGTCGACTCGGCGAACGGTCCCTTCATCTTGGGTGTGGCGCCTGCGGCGCTGCCGCTGCCAGCCGGCTTCATCACCGTGCCGGGCTTGTCTGCGGTCGGCTCGGGCGTCGAGTCGCACGCAGAGACGCAGACACCGAGAGCCAGAGTGGACGCGAGGAGAGCGACGTTTCGGTTCATCGAGGCCGCGTTCTTGCACGGCTTGGGGCCGGTCTGCAAGCGGCCCGGCTCCCTGGGCGAGCGCCGAGTCAGGGCGCGGAGAGAAGAGCCTCGAGCGCTTTCCTCTGGTCGTCAGTCGCGTTGGGGTGATGATCGAGCGTCTCGACGAGCGTCACGCCGATGACCATCCCGGGCTCCTCTCGGACGAGGCGCGTCAGCTCCTCGAGCGCGCGCGGGAACGTCTTGGGCTGAAGGGCGTGCACGAACCACGTGTCGTCGATGAGCGGCGGAATGACGAGGTGGTAGGCCGGAGGCCGATCTGCGAGCGCGTCGAGCACCGACTTCTTGGTCCAGAGCAGCCAATCGGCGTCGATGTGGACGAGCTCGAAGTCGCCGCGGCGCGCGAGCACGAAGCAGTCGGCCGTCGTCCCCTCGGTGAAGAGGCCCTGCAAGACCACGTGCTCGACGGGCTTGTCGGTCAGCAACGCATCGAATCGGTCGGGGGCAACGAGCACTTCCCGGTATTCGAGAAAGAGCGACTCGGGAAACGCTTGGGGGATGCGACCGTCGATGAACTCGCGGACGTCCGGATAGCGGCGGAATGCCAGGTACGCGTCCGCGTTGAGGTCGCTCGAGAAGACGTTCCCACCGAGGGAGTGGCGCTCCATGAAGTCGCCGACCTGCACCGGGTTCTGGCGTGCGTCGATCCCGATCGCGTAGGGCCGCAGATAGATGTCCTTCGTGACGACGATGAGCAGCATGGTCAGCGCGGCGAGGAGCCCTGTCGCCAGGTTCACCGTGCGGGCTGGGGTCTTCGCGTTCTGTAGGCGCTTCGAGAACGCGAGGAACGTCGGGGGTACGGCGAGCACCGCGAACTCGGGCGTGAAGCGGACGAACCACACCGCCGCGGCGAGCAAGAGGATCCCGAGCCACGTGGAGGGTCGGCGGAGGGTTTGACGATCCAAGGCGAGCGCGCCGAGACGCGCTCCCATCAGGACGACACACATCACGAGCGGCGTGTTGCTGGCGTCGAGGAAGTCCCAGAGCGGCAGCCACTCTCTCGGTGAGACCTTCACCGAGCTGGTGTTCATCGCGCTGAAGTAGTCCGTGACTGCGTCGAGGTATGGCTTGATGGGATGAAACACCAAGGCCGGAATCACCAAGAAGAGGGGCGAAAGAAGGTAGAACCACCCCCCTTCGAGAGGACGCTTCTCGGAGCGTGCGTCGAGCCAGGCGTCGGCGAGGACAGCGGTGTGCACCATGACGCCGAGGACCCACGATGGGTGGAAGAGCGCCCACGGGACCATGAGCGCCAGCTGCGCGATCACCCACCGCCGTTTGGGGCTCCGCGCCGCATGCGTCGCGAGGCAGTACGCGCCAGCGACGAAGGGCAACGCGTAGACGTGCGGTCGGTCTGCGACGCGGCCGAACATGGTCATCAGCAGCAGCGCGAGGAGTATGAGCCGCAGGGGAAGGTCTGCGAGGGCGGAGCGCTTGGGGGATAGAAGATCGAGATGCCACCAGGTGATCGCGAGCGTCGCCATCAGGGCCACAAAACGAAGCGCGACCAAGCCGCCCGGACCGAACCACTCGTAGACCGAATACATGACGACGCCTGCGGGCCACTCCCAGTTGACCCACGGCGCTCCAGCCATCGAATAGCTGAAGGGCTCCGTCGTCGGCACGCTGTGGTGCTCGAGCACGTAGCGACCCGTGAGCATGTGCCACCAGTGATCGTCGAGGCTCAGTGGGTACCAGACGGTGATCGCGACCCCGATCGTGAGCACGGCGAGGACGAGCAGTCGCGGGAGATGCTTCATGGTTCGGTCGGCGTCTCTGGCGCGTCGGTGGGAGAGGGAGGGGCAGCGAGGACCTCTGCGAACGGGATGGGGGTCTTCGTGATGCTGCGGATGCGATGTCCGGCGAAGACCTCGAGCAGGTAGGGCTTGGGCATGTGACCGACGACGAAGACGCGTCGGTTCTCGTCGAGCATCTCCGTCGTCAAGCTGCGGGCGGTCGAGGCGTCATCCGCGCTCGGATCGGTCATCAAGAGATCGTGGTCCAATTGGAGCGGGCACATCGCCTCTTTCTGGGGAGCGATCGCGACCAACGCGGCGGGTCCATCCGGCAGCTCCGCCGCTACGAGGCCGCGCTGGAACCCGTTGAATTGACGCAAGCCCCGCTCGGCGACCATGTCGTCTCCGACGTGAACGGCGAGCGCCCAACCCACGCACGCGGCCAGAAGCGCGACTTTCAGCCCGTCGCGGCGCCACGTGAGCCAAGTCAGGAGCAGGAGCGTCGCCAGACCGAGTGGGAGCAGCGTGAGCGCGCGCTGGCGTAGCGCGTTCTCGGGTATCGCGAGGACGATGGGTGCCACTCCGAGAGCGACGCCGACAGCGCCGCCGAGCACCATCCGGCGCCAGTCGATTTTCCACCCGTCCGTGACGAGCGCGGCGGCGACGGCGAGGAGCGGGACGAGCTCGAGGAGGTAGCGTTGGTTGAAGCCCCACCCGTCGTGACGCGCCAGGCCCGCCCACGCGAAGAGCGCCAGCACCGCGAACACGGGGATCGACAACCGCTGCAAGAACGAGCGCTTCGCGCCATCTATCGCGACGCGCACGGAGAGACGAGACGACCAGGCGACGGCGACCGCGATGAGCGCGATGACGATCCACGGTGAGGATTGAAGGAGCGCTTTCTTCATCCCGCCGACGACGAGAAAGACTCCGGTGCCCGGCGTCTTGGGGAGCGAGGCTGCGCCCATCGGATCCTGAAACGCTGGGTGCGCCGAGTAGTCGATGACCATGACGTAGAGCGTGGTCAGCTTGTCCTGAACGCTGAGCGCGAGAGAGCCGGCGTGTGCGCCGACCGCGGGTATGTACCCGGCCCCTTTGGTGAAGGGATTGTAAGTGCCGAGCCGGGCGTGGTTGATGAGCGACGTCGCTCCGACGGGGATCGCGACGCCGAAGAGCTGCCAGAAGCCTCCGTCGCCACCGCTGCCGAGCACGAAGATGCCGATCAGCACCGGCAGGAAC
>Ga0164241_10005260_pt1 | contig 12195 bp, 9 predicted proteins | sample OricomyardsoilBY_FD_108780 | JGI IMG/M metagenome (GOLD analysis project Ga0164241, IMG submission 108780) | Backyard soil microbial communities from Emeryville, California, USA - Original compost - Back yard soil (BY) | ecosystem: Environmental > Terrestrial > Soil > Unclassified | place: USA...
CTTTCCATCGTAACGATCGCGGTCAAGAAGGGTGGCGAGAACGATATTGGCTCGTCGATAATGAGCCTCCGGGTCCAGGCCTTCGAAGCCAAAATCACTTTCAAATTGGCTGTAGTCAAGGATTCCGCGCTCGTTGGGATTCTTCAAAATCACTTCGGCAGGAATATCTCCCTCGATACCAGCGCCCCCCTGAGAAGCCGATAGGAGCCGCACAACGTAGTCGTAGTAGGCGTCAACGACGGCTTTTCGTTGGGCAATCAGGCTGAGAAGCTGCGGCTCGGCCAGCCCTTTGGGAAGGGGTTCCAACGGAGAACCATAGCGTTTGGTCAACACAGCCTTGTCGTCTTCATTGTAAGGTTTTACCGAGGGCCGCAGGAGTTCGAGATATTTTCGGCGAGCGCGGTCGTAATCGCCGGTGTCCAAGTAGGCCGCGGCATATTGAAAGAATCGATCATCAGACGGCCACTCGTAGTAGGCTTCGGCGAACAATTGATCGCCGCGAACCCCATTATTTGCCCGTACCGCCGCGAGTCCCTGATCATAAAGAGAGTTGGCCTTGAGGGGACGATACAGAAAATTCCATCCCAAAAGCACCAAAATGGCGGCGGCAACGGTTGCCATGAGCGCAATCTTGATCGTCGGCCACATGGCGGTCTGAAGGTTGTACCAAAGGCTTCCGTAACGGGCTTCAAGGTCAGAACCGGAGCCTTTTTCAAAGCCCACAGGAATCGTGATCTTTCGTCCCAAAATTTTGCCGACGGCATTGGCCAGTGTTCGCAGTTGAGTTCGACCAAGCAGAAGCCGAACCACCTTGTCGAGGTCGTCCAGAACGACTTCTTTTTCCCCAATCAGTTCTTCAATGGCCAAGCGCAGATTGAGCGGTAAAGGAAGCAGCGCTTTTTGAATTGTGGCAAATTCTTCGTCGGAATACGAAAGGTCCCTTTGGGCGGAAACCGAGGCCAAGTCGACGGACTGAGCGGGATTCAGAAGTTCCGCGTCGGTATGGTCGTCGGCCGTAATTCCAAACTGGGACTCGAAGTCTCCTAATTGAAATTCGTCGGCCTCGCCCATGGCGTCGAACGCTTCGACATCCTCGGCCTTGGTGTCAGCAAAACCGGCAAGCTCGGGAAAGTCGGCGTCCATTCCAGAATCGCCAAACTCAAAGTCGTCTTCGGGACTTTCATCCGCAGTGCCGCTGGAGAAGAGTTCCTCACCGGGAGTTTCAAAAAAGGAGTCATCGAGATCTTCAGGGGAGACGCCGCGGGTCGATCGTGTGGAATCGGCATTCAAAGGCGGCTCCGTCTCTGTTTCGAAACCGGATTCGGGCAGGGGTTCGTCTAAGAGTGAGGAGTCAAAACTTCCGAGATCGTCTAAGACGTCGGAACCAATTTCAACGGGACCGACTTCGTCCAAGGTCTCAAGAAAATCCGAGCTTTCCATTTCGGGAAGATCAGGAGCTTCCAAGGGGCCGTCGGCCGGAGCGGGAGCTAATTCTGAAAAGAGATCGTCGAGACTGGGACCCGAAGGCTCTTCATGGGGTTCGGGGACGGGGACGGAAAAAAGATCGTCGAGATCAGAGGCGGCTTCGGAAGCCGGCTCGTCTTCCGTGGAAGGCTCCACGGATTCTTGGCCGCCGCCGTCGGACGTGGGCATACCACCCAGAAGATCGGCCAGATCGTCTAGCTGGGATTCGGGCGGGAGAATTTCATCAGGAGGAAGACCCATCTGTTCTCGGATCTCGGGCTCACGCGCCAGAGCTTGAACGATGGACTTGAACTGTTCAACAGCGTCTATCGAGGGCATCTGTCCTCATTATCGGAATTCCACTTCAACCCTTTCCGAAATTCTCCGAGAAGTATAACAGAATGAAGTCCATCATGACATTCGTCGCCGTAATCTTTCTCATTGGTCTGCCCACCGCTGTTTTTGCGGCTGAAAACGAAGGAAATTCTAAAAAGCCCCTTCCGCCTCCGGCTAAACCCGGGCCCGAAAACATCAACACCTACATTCACTTGCTTGTCGACAACCTCGAAAAGGCCCAACCGCCTCTCATTGAAGACCGAAAACTGATCCTCACGTGGAAGGCCGATTATTTGCCGCGATCAGTTTCGGCGGCCTTCCGTTTTGAGCACTTTCGTCAAAAGCATGTCTTCTGGCGAAATCAAAACGGAGTCTACTTTTTAGTGATGGACCTCACCCCCGACATGCCCATGACGCTCGATTACCGCTTAATCGTGGATGGACTATGGGAAGCCGACCCAACCAACCCCCAGTCAGTGCAAGACGCTCAAGGCGTTGTGGTGAGCCAAATTTCTCTTACCTCGACCGACAAACCCATGGTCGACGGGCCGGTTCAGCGGCCTCTGGGACAGGTTGATTTTGTGTATCGCGGAAAGCCCGGCCAAACCGTTTCCATTATGGGAAACTTCAACCAATGGGATCCTTTTGCAGACTACCTCACAGAAACATCGCCCGGCGAATACCGCGCTTCATTAACGCTGCCTCCAGGAACTGTCCTCTACCGTTTTGTGATTGGGACGAAGTCTGTGCTTGACCCCGGCAACGCCCATACCGGTACCGACGACCAGGGCGGAACTTTTTCGTTTTTTCAGAACCAAAAAATCCAGCCGACGACAATTTTGGCGGCGTCCCTCCCTCAAAACTCGTCCTACTGATGGCAACGCCCTGGCACACCGCCCTGGAAGAAGCCCAGCAGTCGGGGCGGTTGATCGACCTTGTCGATTCCCGCTTTCACCAGAACGGACTAACCCCCGATCCCGAAATCTTCCAGCGCTCGTTCCAATCGTGGCTAACAAATCGAAGCTACGAACCCGACAGCCGCGGACGAAGTTCAGCGCGAAAAGCCGTGTCTCGGTTTTATCAAGACCGTGGAATCGCAGTAAAAGAAGACGCCGTGCTTCTCACTTCGGGGACGAGTGAAGCCTATCGTCTTATTTTTACGGCCTTGTCATCCAAGGGTGATCTTGCCCTTCTTCCTCGTCCGGGCTATCCGCTTTTTGAGCATCTGGCGGCGCACGCTCGCCTTCAAACGGCTTTTTATCGTCAACCGTACCGCCTGGGCTGGCAGCCCGACTCCAAAAGCCTTGTGCCGTTGCTCACCAAACAATGCCGCTTTTTAGTTTTGATCAGTCCCAATAACCCCACGGGACAGACCCTCACGGTAGAAACGCTCCGGCAGCTCGACGAACTTCCCGGCACAGAAGATTTGGTTTGGATTGTTGACGAGGTCTTTGACGCTTGCTCCCCAGAGCCTATCCCTCGACCCGGCGCTCTTTTTCCTCATCGAAAAGTCATCACGCTCAACGGGATCTCAAAACGGTTTGGAAGCCCCGACTTGAAGCTGGCCTGGTTGGCTCTTTCGGGACCGGATTCATGGGTTGAATCGGTGTCTGAGCACCTGGCCCTCGTCAACGACGCTTACCTCGGCGTCAACGATTACAGCCAAGTCCTTTTACCAGAATTATTTACTTCGATGAATTCATGGCAAAAAACTGTCCGCGATCTTTTACAGACGAATCGAAGGGCCGCCGAATTATGGATGACGCAGCACCCCCAAGTGGAAGGGCTCTTGCCCAACGGAGGAATTCACGGCCTCTGGAAATGGAAGACTGCGGCTGATGACGACGAAGCGTGGTCGATCTCTCTGCTGAAAAATCAACAACTTTCCGTCCACCCCGGTTACTTTTACGACGTGGAAGAGCCGGGAATCTGGACGGTTTACACCCTTCTTGTTGAGCCCCTTCGTTTTCAGGAAGGCCTGGAACGACTCTCGGCGGAGCTCAGTTCAAGCGTGGGGCACTCTTGGACGCGTCTGTAATCGCTGTTAAGAGACTAGAATCGTCCGTGGTATCCTGGCCGATTTCCCAAACCATAATTCCCGCCAAATGCGTTGCCCGGGCATAAGCGACCTTTTGCCGGACCGTATCCACCCCATTGAAGTAATAACCCGACGCCGTGTCCTGATTTGGAGCAGGCTGGTACCGTTCTTGAAGGGTTTTATAGCTGACGGCCGCCGACCACGACGGGCCCGATTTGGTGTAGCCGCGTCCGTAAAACGGCACTCCCAAAAGCAATTTGGCGGGATCGACTCCTTGGGCCAGCATGGCAGTGATATGCGTCTCGGCGTTGGCCAGGGTGGCGTGCCGGCCCCAATCGTCGTAGAGCATTCCATGAACTTGATCCACCGCGTCGTAAGCCGCTTGGGTCAGAGGACGGCTCGGGCTGACAGCCACAGTGAGTCTCCAGCCTTGGGGCGCAAAGGCTTCGTGAATCTGGAGCAGAAGGGCCGCGTAGCCCGCTTGGTCCACTTCCAGCGGATATTCCCAGTCCAAATCGGCACCGTCGTAGCCTTGTGCCGTCAAAAGATCGACCAGTGAACGAACAAAGACAGCCCGAAGCGCTTTTGATCGGACGACGCGCTGAAGGTGACCTCGCGAACTGTGTTCCGCGATTCCCACCAAAACACGAGTCCCATACTCTTGCTGAACCTGATGTAAGAACGCCGCACGCGACGGCGTTAACGAGTCCGTGTTCACGGTTCCGTTGCGGTGCGTAGAGAGCGCAAAATAGACGACGTCCGTCAGCTGACGAATTTGTTCAGGTTCAACGGCGTCGATTTTATAATCCGGAAGGTAGCCGACAACCTCTAACGGAACTTCAGGCGGCGTGACCGCCTTTACAGCAGAAACCGAAGCCGTGGGCGGAGCCACATAAAAAGAAAGGCTTCCCGTTCCACACGACACCAACATCAACAAAAAAACAAAACTTATTGGATAACTTCTCATTCGATTCCAGCTTATAGACGAAAATATCAAAAAGGTCCAGTCCACCAGAGTCCTGCCTCGTCCTTGTGTGACCGCCGTTCAACCATTACACTCAAAATCATGATTGGAATCATTGCTGCCATGGCCCCCGAAGCGGATTTATTACGCAACGCCCTGAGCCCGAGTCAAACACGCGAAATTTGGGGACTATCGTTTACGTCGGGAACCCTTGAGGGCCGGCAGGTTGTCGTCCTTCAGTGCGGTATCGGGAAGGTGAACGCCGCGATTGGCACGGCTTTGCTCATCCAGCTTTTTCAACCCAAAGCCATTCTGAACACGGGCTCGGCAGGAGGACTTCTCGCGTCGCAGTCCTTTGGTGAAGTCGTGGTGAGCACGGCGGTTCTTCATCACGACGTTGACGTCGAAGCCTTCGGCTACGCCCCCGGTCAGGTGCCTGGGCTTCCCGCCAGGTTTGAGGCTGATCCGGCCCTCGTTTCCCTTGCCGACCAGTGCCTTGAAGGCGAACCGCATACGAAAGGAATCATCGGTTCGGGCGACGTTTTTGTCCACGAAGCCCAGCGTATTGCCGAAATTCGGCGGCGGTTTCCCGATCTTTGCGCGGTCGAAATGGAAGGCTCGGCGATTGCCCAAACCTGTTTCTTAGCAAATATTCCCTTTGTCGTGGTTCGAGCTCTCAGCGACATTGCCGGCTCGGAGTCCCCCCTCAAATTTGATGAGTTCCTGCCGCTGGCTTCCCAGAACTCGAGCCGTCTGGTTCGAGCCATGCTTCGCCAGCTATAATGCCCTACCGTCACGGGATACCATCCACTTCCGGAGGAATCATGGAAAAAATTGCTAGCTTTCAAATTGACCATCTTCGACTCAAGCGCGGCATCTACGTCAGCCGCATCGACGGCTGGCGGGAGCAGTCAGTGACCACCTTTGACTTGAGGTGGAAGGAACCCAACAACGAACCGGTCATGGACGTTCCCGCGTCGCACACCTTGGAACACCTGGGAGCGACCTTCCTTCGATCCCACGAAATTTGGAAAGAAAAGACGCTCTACTTTGGTCCCATGGGTTGTCGAACAGGCTTCTACATGGTTCTTTTTGATCGGTTAGCGAGTTCCGACGTCGTCCCGGTGGTCAAAGAATTTGTCGACTGGGTTCTCGCGTTCCAAGGCGCGGTCCCAGGGGCCTCGGCCAAAGAATGCGGAAACTGGCGCGATCACAACCTTGAAATGGCCCAATGGGAAGCCCGGAAATTTCGTGCGGAAGTCCTCGATCACCTCACAGGCGAGAACCTGCATTACCCGAGCTAACTCGTGACAGGGCCGTTTTTTAGTTTCAATGAAGATCTTTTGCCGGTCGAACAAGCCGTCGTTTCCTGGGATGTGATCGTTGTCGGCGGAGGGCCTGCCGGGCTTTTTGCGGCGGGACGAGCGGCGGAACTCGGCGCCAAAGTGCTCGTGGTCGAGCGTAACCCCGACTTAGGCCGAAAGCTCCTCATTTCCGGCGGCGGACGATGCAATCTTACCAACGCCGAAACCGACGTGCGCGTCTTGGCCGAGCACTACCAACAAGCTCGAAACGCGCTCCTTTCCCCCTTTACCAAATTCCCTCCCGAGCGGGTTCTTGAATGGTTTGAAACCCACGGACTCCCGACCAAAGTCGAGGCGCTTCAGCGGGCCTTTCCTGCCGACGACCGCGCGCAGTCAGTTTTAGAAGCTCTCCAGCGGTACGCGCACAGCAACGGCGTCAGCTGGGACAAGAACAATCGGGTTCTCGGCCTCGAATGCGTTGCCGGCGGCGATCAAAAAAAGATTGCGGCGCTCAAAACAGCACGGGGACGACGAACCGCCGAGCGCTTCATTTTGGCCACGGGAGGAAACAGCCGGCCTGAAACGGGCTCCACCGGGGACGGCTTTGCTTGGCTCAAAGAACTGGGCCTGCGCGTGCGCGTGCCGGAACCCAGTCTCGTTCCCATCGCTGTCAAAGAACCTTGGGTTGCCGATTTAGCGGGAATCGCCTTTGCCGACGTGGGACTGTCCGCCAAACAAGGCGACACGGTCTTGGAAAAACGCCGCGGCAAGCTTCTGTTCACCCATTTTGGGCTTTCCGGCCCCTTGGTGCTCAACTTTGCGTCGGCACTGGCTCTGTGGCGTTCCCGAACCGCCCGAAAGGGTGACCTTAGCTTGGCAATCGACCTCTTTCCCGACGAAGACAACCCCACCTTTGACCGAAAACTGACCGACCAATTTCGCCATGGCGGTGCCAAAAAACTCAAAAATTCCTTGGGACAGTTTGGTGCGCCAAGACTGATCACTCAAATTTTACGACAGGCACGCGTTGACGGCGAAGTCATCGCGGCTCAACTCACGAAGGACGACCGAAACCGCTTGGCCGCGGCGTTCAAGGGGCTCACTCTCACCTTTCGAAAGTTGATGGACGAATCGCGGGCGGTGGTGACGTCCGGCGGACTTCATATCGACGAAGTGGATTGGCGAACAATGACGATTAAGGGCTTCGCAAACCTCGGCGTTGTCGGAGATCTTCTGGACATCAACCGGCCCTCTGGCGGCTTCAGCCTTCAACTTTGTTGGTCAACAGCCTGGGTTGCCGGGTCGTACGCGGGGAGGCAAAGTGACGCCGTCGTCCCCACATCGGGTTCCGAGCTGATCTCTAAGCGCCCTTGATGATGCCGAGCAAATTGACGAACCAGCGCTAAGCCCAAACCAGAGCCGGATTCGCCTTCCGTGCCGACGCGGACAGAAGCGCGCCATTCCAATTTGAGCCGTTCCAGAACTTCGGAGTCCATGCCCACGCCTTGATCGACCACGCGGACAACAATCTCGCTGCCCCCTCGTGACGCCTCAATCTGAACCGAAGAGCCCTTTCTTGAAAACTTCATAGCGTTGGAAACCAGATTTCGTACAGCGGATTCCAGCATTTGCCGATCCCCCTTCACGGTTAAACCCGCTTCACAGTCCGTGTTCAAGAGAATTCCCTTTGTCGCCGCCGTTTGATTCAACGACTCGACAGCCTCCTCAAGAATCAGCTCCACTTGCAAGATTTCTGGATGGAACTCCATGGCCCCTTGTTCCAATTTTGCCCATTGCAGCAAATCTTCAGACAAGTTGTAGAGCCTATGGGCAGAATGACTGACGAGTTGGAGCGATGAGAGCCGTTCTTCACGGCTGAGTTCATCAAATCGAGTCACAGTGAGGTCGATGAGGTTCATAATGCCGCTGAGCGGAGACCTGAGGTCGTGGCCAATAATCGAAAAAAACCGATCTTTGTCGGCGTTAAGCCGACGAAGGTTGAGGAGGGCCCGGCGAAGTTCAAGCCGGGCCACAACCTGTCGTCCCAAAATTTCGAGGGCTTTACGCTGTTCAGCGGTCAACTCCCGTGAAACACGGTCAATGGTACACAGAGTACCGATGGCCAAACCTTCGTCAGTGATCAACGGCTGGCCTGCGTAAAATCGAATCTCGGGATCGCCCAGGACCAACGGATTGTCCACAAAACGAACGTCTTGCGTCGCGTCCCTCACTTCCAAAATATGATCTGACAGGATGGCGTGGGCACAAAAGGCTATGTCCCGGTCCATCTCTCGTTTTTCGATCCCAATCGAGGATTTAAACCATTGGCGTTGACGGTCTATAAGACTGATCAATGCAATGGGAACCTGACAAATCGTGGCGGCCAATTGGCAAAGCTCATCGTAGTCGAGTTCAAAATCCGTGTCCAAGATTTCGTACGAGTCGAGGGCTTGGAGACGACGTTCCTCGTTGGCGGGAAGCGATGCCGCGATCATGACCACAGTGTTCCCCGAAACGGGTCAGGTTTCAAGAGAAATCAGAGGCGGACTCGGTTGAACCGCAGGAAGCCTGACAATGAACCGAGCGCCGCCTTCGGGGGCATTTTCAGCGGTTACCGATCCACCGTGGGCTTCCACGGTTCTTTGAACGACGCTCAACCCCAGACCCGTGCCTTGTTTGCGCGGCTTCGTCGTGAAAAAGGTTTCAAAGACCTTCTCACTATCGCCTGAGGGGAGTCCGGGCCCCGAATCCGTGATCATGACCGTGATGTCCTCAGCCTTTTGAAAAATCTGCACCGTCAAGGTTCCCTTCATGTTCATTGCCTGTACGGCATTCTTAACGATATTTGTCCAAACTTGGATGAGTTGATCAGGGTGCGCGAGGATGGGCGGTACAGGACTAAAATCACGGATCACCTCAATTTCCCGATACGACGCGTAGAGGGTGAGAACCGTTTCAACAGACTCTTGGAGGTCAACGGGCTCGGGCAAAGCGTCTTGTTTGTCCGTTCGCGAAAAGGAACGGACGGCGTCGAGAAGGTTGTCAACCTTTTCCCAGGCGCGGAGAGAACTTGTGGTTGCCGACTGGACCGTGAGGAGTTCAAAAGCGAACTTTAACCCTTCCCTTCCCGCCTCGTTGATCGAAAGGGCGTCCCACGCTGAACTCCACTGCGTCACTCCTCGGTCAAGGGCGTCTTCCGCCCAACTGGAAGGATCGCCAAACCCTCGCCGTTCAAAATCAACGGCCAGTTCGGCTCGGTGCAGACGCCGCGTTCGGGAGTCGAGCCGCGGCTGTCCTAAAGAAACGAGGCCTTGGTCCAAAATCTGCCAAAAGGCGGCCGTTTGGGCCAAATTCAACGAAGCCAATATTTTGGGCATCGTCGGCATAACATTGACCCACCAGGCGGCTGACTCAGAAAGAGCGGCGGCAACCAAGGCCAACGGCGAATTGAGTTCGTGCAAGAGGGTGGCTGAAAGTTCCCCCAGGGCAACCATTTTTTCCGTTTGAAGGCTGGCGGCTTGAATCGACTGCTTCAGGACCAGCGTATCGTCAAAAAAGCGATTGATCATTCGCATGACCACGTACGTCATTAAAATACAAACAAGAAAAGTTTCCATAATATCAAGAACTTGGTCGATCGGCGTTGGATAATATTTCACCGAATCGGGAGAGAAAAACCCGACAACAACGCACGCCAGAGCAAGGAAAACCCCGATGCCCGTATAAATGGCCGCCGATTGAGGACGATGAAGAAAGGCAATGCAAGTCATCAAGAATTCTACGACAAGCAAGGTGGGGCCGTGGATTCCAGAGTTGACGAAGAAATTCACGCAGTAGTAAAGCAGAATCAGGATCGTGACAAAGTGAAGCGTGTTACGAAACATTCGTCGGATACGAACGAAGTAGTAGCAGCCTAAACAGAGGAACACAAGGACAACATCTGTCGCAAGCTGAAGCCATGACGGATTTAAAATGGCGTCGGCAACAACGAAATATCCGGCTCCAAAGAGTCCGATGAAGATGACGGCATTGAGCACTCGATGCCGAAGCTCGGTGGTCTTTGTTGATCCGGCAATCACAGCAAGCCAGCGATCAGTCACGGTCAAAAACTTTTCCATATTGCTTCATTGTCGGCGTGAAGTCAGTTCAATGCAAAAAATTCTACTGACAAGCTGCTTTGAAAAAGCAAAAAAAAGCCGGCTTAACGCCGGCTGATATTTGAAATCTGATGGATTAAGCCTGACCCGCTGAACCCAAGACTTCCTTGTTTTTGTGCATGTAGAGTTTCTTCAGTTCGTCACGAGCCGGTCCAAGATACTTGCGGGGATCGAACTCGGAGGGGTTTTCCATCAGAACCTTGCGAATCGAAGCGGTCATCGCCAGTCGTCCGTCGGAATCGATGTTGATCTTGCAAACAGCGCTCTTGGAAGCTCGGCGCAACTGCTCTTCGGGAATGCCGACCGGATCCTTCAATTTGCCGCCGAATTTTTCCAGGGTGCGAACGTGCTCAATGGGGACCGACGACGATCCGTGAAGAACAATCGGAAAGCCTGGGAGCTTCTTCTCAATCTCTTCGAGAATATCAAAGCGAAGCGTGGGAGGAATCAAAACACCGTCGGGACTGAGCGTACATTGCTCTCTCTTAAACTTCACCGCGCCGTGACTGGTCCCAATCGAGATTGCCAAGGAGTCGACCCCTGTACGGCTGACGAAGTCAATCACTTCTTCGGGCTTCGTGTAACTCGAATGCTCGGCAACAACGTCGTCTTCAATGCCGGCCAAAACGCCCAGTTCGCCCTCTACCGTCACACCGTGGCTGTGGGCGTAGTCCACAACCGTTTTCGTGAGTTTGATATTCTCTTCGTAGGGGAGGTGCGAGCCGTCGATCATTACCGACGAGAAGCCGCTTTCTACACAGCTCTTCACCAGCTCCAAACTATCACCGTGGTCCAAGTGAAGGACGATTGGAATCTCGTACCCCAATTCCTTGGCGTATTCGACCGCACCGCGGGCCATGTTCTTCAGAAGGGTAGCGTTGGCGTACTTTCGGGCACCCGAAGACACCTGCAAAATCACAGGGGATTTGGTCTCAACACAGGCCTGAATAATGGCTTGCAGTTGTTCCATGTTGTTAAAATTATAGGCGGGGAGGGCATAACCACCCTTGACGGCCTTAGCGAACAGATCTTTTGTGTTCACGAGGCCGAGTTCCTTGTAGGAAGTTGCCATAAGGTTCTCCTTAGCTTGTATCAGCTTACGCGATAGTCTGGCTTGAATTGGGGTGCCAGGTCAAGGGAATCAAAGTTCTGACTTCCCCGGGTTTTCCAATTTTATCCCCAAGTTATCCACATTGATCGGCTCTCTCGCGGCTTATCATTTTAGAAGGAATTGACAAAAGAAACGTAATGGACTCGATTTTCTTGCCATCAGGTCGACCAAAGAAACGAAAATACACCCCAATTTGAGGCCTTCGGACGAAAATAGTTCAAAAAAAGGCTCAAGTTTACCAAATTATTGTGTAGCAACCCCTGGACACTAAGCCCTCCAGGGGAACGATGAAATCTATCCCCAAGTTATCCACAAGCAAGAAGGTTGAACAAATTTCCGCTCCCCTGAATTTGTAGTTGTCAAGAAGGGTTGGCCCTGTTTTCTAAAAGTTTCTCTCGAAATACGTTCACGCTTTTTTGTCTCTCGACCAGGAAAATATCGTCTTCGGGATTGCCGTGAACAATCTCATAATCGGGGATGACAGACTGGCCGCGGCGTTGATCGCGAACCTTGGAGCGAATTCCTTCGTTGACGAGTTGTTGCTCTTCATCAACGTAGCGGGACAGAAGTTCTAACAGAGATAAGCTGCCTAAGCCTAATCGTGCAAGTTGTTGTTCCAACCAGACTTCATCGGCAGCATGAAGCTGCCAATGGCTTTCGGCAAAGAGCTTGAGCACCGCGTAGCGTAAAAATCGTTCATAAATTTTCACGGCGGCCGCTCTATCGGTTTCCAGAAGATAGTTCTTTCCAACCTCGGGAAGCTGCTCTTTTGTATACACAGTTTTTCCCGAGATACTCCCAAGAAGTTCTCGAGCTATCCA
>Ga0164241_10005261_pt1 | contig 12193 bp, 9 predicted proteins | sample OricomyardsoilBY_FD_108780 | JGI IMG/M metagenome (GOLD analysis project Ga0164241, IMG submission 108780) | Backyard soil microbial communities from Emeryville, California, USA - Original compost - Back yard soil (BY) | ecosystem: Environmental > Terrestrial > Soil > Unclassified | place: USA...
AGCTAAATTTCTTTATGGCTTACGGAGACGTAGTTTAAATTATTTGAAGCTGCTTTATTCGTCAGCGAATTTCATTTGATTGCTCTGACAGCTAATAGCTATAAATTAGTCTATCATTAATGGCCTGCACATGCCTTGCATTATTGCCTTCCATTTTTTCAATGGCCATGATTTGGTCTTGTGACGCTTCCACAACGTGTTTCAATATTACCCATTGAACACTTTCAGTAAATGGGGGAGTGGTCAATGATCCATGGTATACATAATAAGATTTGATGTCATTCTTCGTGAATTGAGAGAACAAGTCATCAAGCTTCACCTCGCCGGTTTGTAATGTATCTTCTTCTCCCTCCTCATCTGGGATCTTACTAAGGAACTCTTTGATGAATTTGTTTTCTGCTCCTGTTTTGAAGAGCACAGCTATCACCAGGTAAGATGGTTTGTTTGCGTTCATAGAATCACTCAGCACATTTACGATGTGCATTTCCATGGGGAAAGTGGTGCCATCTACAAGGTGCTCTGACGGAGTATGAAAATGAAATTGCTTGCACATATATACTTTTCCATTCACCTTGCAGGTGCTTCCTTCTTTGAATTCAAGCTCGACGGTATGACCGAGATTTTTTGCGGCGTTGATATCTGATTGAAAAGCAAATGAAATTTGTTCTTTCCCGCTTTTATCTGTGTTAAGTGAAACAATATCGATGGGCGATTGAGCAAGTTTGTCGCTGTTCCGTGGAAAACCATAACCCTGTTCGGCTTTTACTTTGGCATCTGGCGCTTCCGCCCTCACTTCGTTATCGGTGAGTAAGGTATCCGATTGAACATGGTCATTTGAAATGACTGGAGCTGCTGATGTTTTCTTTTCCTCATTGCCCAGGTTGTTGCTGTTGCAGGAAATCAAAAGGAAGGTGGCAAAACAAAAGGTAATTGCCAGCAATCTACGGTGTTGAGTTGAGTTCATGATAGAATTTTTGTGAAAAATTAAATTTAAATGAAAATTGGATTCTTGGATCAGTGGCTGTCCATCCGTCACTGAAATTCTTACGATTGAGATACTGTAGTTCCAGTTCCACCATCATATCTTTTACCGGAGTATAAATAAGGTTAGTGAGGGCATATCCTCCCATTTTAAAGGCACTGGGCACCTGTCCGTTTGTATTGAAGACTGAAACGGACGAATAACCAATAGTACTGCTGAATTTCTTATTCCAGTAATGATCATAAAAGCCTACAAAACCTATTATGGGCAGCGCAACACCTTTAATGGAATTCGTGCCTGTATTTTTAATCCCAATATCCGCAGGTGCATCCCTGATATAATTCCCGATACCTTCCCCGTAAACCAATTGCAGGTGAATTATATCTTTCTTAAGAACTTTAATTCCTGAACTAAGGTTCAGTCCCCAGCCGGTTTGATGTCCACTATAATTTATTCCGGATGGATCCAGGTCTTTCCATTTTAGTTTTCGTAGCACACCGGCGAGTTCTATATAACCCCATGATCTCCCAAAGCGATATTCTGCGGTCAGATCAGGCAGGCTATATTGAGGCTTTACATTTTTTAGCGCTATCGTATCTGAATACAATCCATCATCTGAGGTGGCATTGGGTTTCTCTAATGCTATCGTCAATTTTGTATTGCCTTGTATGGGCATATAGCGAATTTGAACACTACGAATATTGGCCATTCCATTAGGCCCCCAATAGTCAAAATCGTTCGGGAATACATCTACATCCATAAACGGGCTCGAGGTTTGGCCAACGCCAAATTTTCCTAACTCGGCGTAAGCATGCCGAAGATGGAAAGTGGTTTGTCCTGCATCCGCACCTGAACCAAAGAGATCAAATTCAAACAAAGTAGTTAACGGACCCAATGGCGTGGGGAAATAACTTCGTGTACCAAATCTTGTTTCACGGGCACTGAAATAAATTTGTCCATCGGGCGCAAATTGATCTTTATAAGAAGATAATTTAGTAGGTCTTGGTACATCATACCATTTGGGATCGATTTGTTTGAAATCATAAATAACATCGGTGAGAATGAAGCCATAAATTTCAAAGTTTGGCTTCTTTTGCGCAACCTGGGTGATTACCTTTTTATTTCTTGTTGAATCGGCTGATAGTTGTTGCGCCATTGCAGTGATGGTAAATAATATCATGCCTGATAAGAAGATCAACTTCAATGAAGTGGATAAAGAACCATAATTTTCCCGCGGTTTTTCAAAACACCCTCGCATAAAGCAAGTATTTGTCCATGCAATTTCGGGGTTTATTGAGATGCAGGCAAAAATTAATTATCAGGGAGAAGCAAAACAACCGTAAATATCTACCGTAGAATTCAGGCTTTGAAAAAGAAAGTCAGTGTCTAAATTATTTGAAGTTGCATTATGGTGGTAAAAAAAAGAAGAAGGTATGTATATTTGAGAGATCATATCAAAGCAGCCCGTATGAAACAATATAACCAGGTTTCAGGACAAAATATTCAACGCATAGAAGCGCTAAGCGATGGCGTGTTTGCTATTGCATTAACATTACTTGTACTTGATATCAGGGTACCCATCCGTGAAAATGTTGTTTATGAAAAAGACCTGGCAATTGCATTTGGTAAACTTACTCCAAAGCTGCTTACCTATTTTCTAAGTTTTATGACGCTTGGTATCTTTTGGACGGCACACTCTTCACAATTTTATTTCATTGAAAAAAGTGACAGAAACTTTAACTGGATTAATCTTTCTTTTTTACTTTTTGTGACGCTAACCCCTTTCACTACTGCTTTTTTAAGTGAATACATTAACTTCAGATTTGCGGTTGGTGTCTATTGGCTTAACCTTTTCCTGCTGGGCATAATGCTCGGCAGAATATTAAATTATGCTGATAAACATAATTACTTTAAAAGTAACATTCCCGGAAAAAATGAAATAAAAAAAGCAATGATTCGACGGGGAATTGTTGCTCAATCTTTATACGCGCTTGGCGCGTTACTCTGTTTTATTAACACTTATCTGAGCATTGCCGCTCTAACAATAATTCAACTCTTTTTCGCTTTGGCGTTATTTTCAAAATCACAATCTCCGGCCTTTTTTGGAAGACAAAGTAAATCAGCAAAATGAGTGTCAGCTGCCAGTTAAACATAAATATTCAACAGTGAGATTTTATGAAACAGCAATAAATTATTGGGATTTTATAGCCCATTGCGCAGAATAAAGAAGAGTGACAATTCCATTAACTTTAGCCGTTGGTGAAGCCATTGCTTCAAATCCCATGCTCAACAGCAACTGCAATTAGAAAACAAGACTGATTCAATTTTAGATGAGAAAATGGATTCTAAGGTTTTTGTCTTTTAAAGTGAAAAGAACAATGCCCGCGGATGCAGAGGTATTAGACTTCTATTTAAAAATCGATATCGGCAAATGACCTAATTTCATACTTTTAATTTTTGATTTCCATACAATGAATATAAACGGCAAACATTTCCGGACTGTGTGGTTGAATGAAAATAATCTGCAGGTAATAAGTATTATCGATCAACGAATGCTGCCTCATCAGTTTGTTATTGAAGAGCTGCATAGGGTAAGCGAAGTAGTGCATGCTATTAAAGATATGCATGTAAGAGGAGCGGGGCTTATTGGTGCAACAGCGGGTTACGGAATGTACCTGGCAACAATAGCTGCTGCTGAAACAACATCTTTTGACGAACAATTGAATCAATCTGCAAAGGAGATTGCAGCAGCCAGGCCAACAGCAGTAAATCTTTCATGGGCTGTGAACAGGCAGTTAGCGGCAATAGCTACAGGAAGTTCGGTTGATGAAAAAATAAAGATCGCAAAAGATACGGCCATTGCCATTGCACATGAGGATGCAGAACATTGCAGAAGAATTGGCATGCATGGTGTAAAAATTATTGAAGCCATCTCAAAAAAGAAAAACGGCGCTCCGGTAAATATTCTTACTCATTGCAATGCAGGCTGGCTGGCCTTTGTGGATTATGGCTCTGCTACCTCGCCTGTTTATGAAGCGTATGAAAAGGGCATCAACGTACACGTATGGGTTGATGAAACAAGGCCACGCAACCAGGGCGCAGGATTAACGGCATGGGAATTATTAAATCACGGTGTACCGCACACGGTAATTGCTGACAATACAGGCGGACATTTAATGTAACATGGTATGGTGGATCTTGTAATCACCGGTGCAGACCGTGTTACACGCAACGGGGATGCTGCAAATAAAATTGGCACCTATTTAAAAGCGCTTGCTGCGGCGGATAATAATATCCCCTTTTACATAGCGCTTCCATCATCTACTTTCGACTGGAAGCTTAGCGATGGATTAAAAGAAATTCCGATTGAAACCAGGAGTGCGGATGAAGTAAAATATGTTCAAGGTTTTTGTGAGAACGAAATAAAAAAAGTGCTGATCACGCCGCCGGGCAGCCCCGCAATTAATTATGGTTTTGATGTAACACCAGCCAGGCTTATTACAGCGCTGATAACAGAACGCGGTATTTGTAATGCCAATGAAAAAGCAATTCTGCAATTATACCCGGAAAAATTATTATAATCATGAACGAAGAAGGTGTTATCAAATTCAATTGCACATGGATAAAAGAGGCTCCGCTGAATATGGAATTAATAAAGGAATTGAATATCTGGCGCGACAAATTATACAACCTAAAACTGTTGGGTGTAACAAAGGAGGGTATCGGTTATGGAAATATCAGTTGCAGGTACAAAGACCATTTTATTATTAGCGGCTCAGGAACAGGCAAGCTAAAACATCTCACTAATGAACACTACACTACTGTTATAAATTACAGTGTTGAGGAAAACACGCTTACTGCTGTTGGCCCGGTAATCGCCTCTTCTGAATCCCTGACACATGCAATGATCTATAAAAATCAATCCACTGTCAATGCTGTTTTTCACGTTCATCATTTTGCCTTATGGAAAAAGTTATTAAATAAAATTCCTACCACGCGCGCCAATGTCACCTATGGCACTCCGGCAATGGCAAACGAAATAGTAAGGCTCTTCAAAGAAACGAACCTTGCATCAGAAAAAATATTTGTGATGGCAGGCCATCAAGAAGGAATTGTTTCTTTTGGCAAAGATGTAAATGAAGCGGGCAATATATTATTAGCCGCGTTAAATACGTAGGACAGGTCGCGACCTGTCCCTACAAGCCTATATACAAAAACTAAATGATGACATAATGTGGTTACCCGTTCATCAAATTGCCAATTCTTCTTCCAATCAGGAATAGTAACGAAGAGTTACAGGCCGGGAGACTTGCGCCAGCCCTTGTTTTTCTGACACTGTAGCTGGGTTATGTCACTATTCTTTCATAGTTGCCTTCGACTAAAGTCGGGGGTTACAAAATCGGCCATGCCTACGGCATTTGAAGTATATTTTTCTAAAAAGTGCCAGCGGCACGACCGATTTTGTAACATGGGAATTTATTCCCTTGTACCAGCAAGTCGGAAAAATAACGCTAATCAGTAAACGAAATAAATCAGATGTGGTTTGTGGTGCACAAGCCCTGACGGGGTCCGGGCGTTAACTACGTAGAGACAGGTCGCGACCTGTCCCCACAGAAAAAATTAATCAATCAAAAAACGGAAGCAGTGATTTTTAGATCTGTCCTTTTAAACGCTGTTGTTGCTTCGGTTTTTATTCTGTCAGCTTCGGATTTTTTATGTTGTTTTTCCAATGCGGTTGCAAGCCCGGTAAGGCTCCAGCCATTATGTGGATTAATTACTAAGTCTTCTTTATAGACACGTTCAGCTTCTGCAAACTTTTTTGCTTTCAACAGCACATTGCCCAAATATTGCCTTGTAGGATGTACCCAATCTTTTGGCTCATTATAAACCATGCTGTCTTCTGCTGCAACGGCCTGCTTTAAAAATGAGATGGATGCAGTAAAATTATTTTGTTCTTCTTCTATAACGCCCTGCAACACTTTTTCGGCAACTATTGCTCCGTTGATACCAGGGTTCGCATAGCTTGGTGCAGGCGCTTTCACCTGATCATTATTCAACTCTTGTTGTAAGCTGCCTAAATGTTTTTTAGCATTCATGAAATCACGCTTTCTTGCATAAGCCAAACCCTGTCCATAATGCCAAAGCAAATTGGCATATACCAGGCCTGCCGGGTTTTCAGGTGTTTTTAGTATCTCATCCCATTTACCAAAACGGATCAATGTTAAATAAGGTGTCATATAAACATACTGAATAAAGACACCAAAATAATCAGGTTGGGCCTGCCAACTGCTGTCGAAACTGTTTTTGCAATCAACAGATGATTGCATGGCAACAGCAAATGTTCCATCCATATTGGCGCATGTTGCCTGCATGTGCAGGTTATGAATTAAGTACAAAGGTGCATTATTAGCAACGGCAGGATATTTACTTAAATAATCATAATATCCTTTTACCGCTTTTTCATTTGTTTGTTCACCCAGGTCGTAGTAACCGGAGCGTATGAATATATGTGACGGCATGTGAACAACATGAGAAACGCCGGGCATTAGGGAAGCCAGTTGTTCAGATACCTGCATTGCTTTTTCAGGATGTGCTGAGGCTTCCACTGCGTGAATATAATAATGCGACGCGCCGGGATGCTGCGGTGACATGTTAAGAATTTTTTCAAGCGTGTTCACTATCTCGGGCGTCCATTGTTTTGGCTGATATGTTTTAGTGTATAAATCCCACGGATGCTGCACCATTAATGCATCAACATATAAAGTGGCTGCATCAGCGCTTGCAGGAAAATCCGCATATACTTTTTTCATTGCATCAGCATACAACTGATTTAAATGTTCCCGTGTTTGAGTGGTATCATTTGTATAGCGCACCTGAATTGCACCAATTAAACTCTTTTCAACAGCACTGCAATTAGCGCTAAGTTCTTTTGCTTTGCGTATGGCAACCATTGCTTCCGGTGAAGCGCTATAGCCAAAATCATTAATGTTTGGACCATAAGCCAGGGCCAGGCCCCAATAACCCATTGCAAAGCTGCTGTCAAATTTTGTTGCCTTGTCAAAGGATGCCAGCGCTTCAATAATGTGAAAGCCATAATACATATTAATGCCTTGTTCAAAATATATTTCAGCGCTATCGTTTGTTGCTGTAACCGGCATTCGATAATGGCCCCATCCATTTAAAAGTGGAATGTTATTGCTTGAATCACCGGGGATAAAATTATTGAGATCAGGGCTGCAACTGATTATATCCGACTGTTTCATTTTTATAGCCGCTGCGCGTGCTGCTTCATCAATTACGGCATGGTTTGACTGCTTATTCGTGCGCGAAAAACTATACATCATCAAAGCAGCAATTGTTATGGCAGTTAGAGATTTCATGATTAAAGATTTTGGAAAAATGAATTTAATAATAATACGCTCTTACAAGTCCTGGCTGGTTTTTATCTATACATTCAACGATCCTGAATCAATATAGAATCAGCATTGTCTTTGCATTTGCAAGATAAAAAATCTTTTAAGATGATACACGATCCTCAACACTAACTTTTTTGAAGTCTAATTAAGGCATTAATCACATCGGATAGATCCTTGCTATGACAGACTTGCAGGCACAGTAAATCAGCTTTATTTATTAAATGCGTAGGGACAGGTCGCGACCTGTCCCTACAAATAAAAACAGTAACCCGCAGCTTCCGTTTCAGATGAGATATGGATGATGAGTAATTCCTGGCGAGACCTGTGCCTTGCATAGACAAATCACAAATCCAATGGCTTCATTTTTGGCACTAATAGTTGCATGATTATCCAGGCGAGAAGGTAGGCGCCGGCACAAATGGCAAACATGATATAGTAGGCAACTTCAATTTTACCTATCGATCGATAATACACAAACATGTTTTTTTGAACTAACAGCGTGAGCAGGATACCTCCCAATCCACCAAACATGCCACCAATGCCGGTTACAGAAGCGGTAGTTGATTTCGGAAACATATCGCTTACGGTAGTAAATATATTAGCGCTCCAGGCCTGGTGGGCTGCAGTAGCTAAACCAATAATGAGTACCGCATACCACATATTAATAGCACCGGCAACCTGTACAAATAAAATAGGAACTACCAGGAAAGCAAAAATGAGCATAGAGATTTTACGTGCACGGAAAACAGGCCACCCTTTTTTTATTAGTGATAAAGGAAGCCAACCTCCGCCCACACTTCCGATAGTTGATATCATATAAACCGTTGCCACCGGAATAGGAATTCCCGTGAGGGTTAAGTGGTATTGACTTTCCATGAAATCAGGAAGCCAAAATAAATAGAACCACCAAATGGGATCAGTAAGAAATTTTCCGATAGCGAATGCCCACGTTTGTTTATAGCTTAACAATTTTGCCCATGAAATTTTTGCACCCGCTATTTCGTGAGCTTCAGTTTCATCCTTATCACTGTGAATGTATTCAAATTCTTCAGGAGAAAGACGCTTTTGTTTTCTGGGAACTTCGTAAAATATAAACCATAATATCAGCCAAACAAAACCCAAAAGTCCGGTAAGGATAAATGCCCATTTCCAACCCCACGCCACGGCGATAAAAGGTACGGTGAGCGGTGCAATGACGGCTCCCACGTTAGTTCCAGAATTAAATATTCCGGTAGCAAGCGCGCGTTCTTTTTTGGGAAACCATTCGGCTACCGTCTTAATAGCTGCCGGAAAATTTCCGGACTCTGTAAGTCCAAGAAAAGAACGTACCACACCAAACCCGAACAAGGTTGACACAAACCCGTGGCATACGGCAGCTACACTCCACAAGCCGGTTGAAAGTGCGTAGCCGATTTTTGTTCCCAGTTTATCTATTACACGCCCGGCGCCCAGCATGCCAACAGCATAAAAACACTTAAATACTATTTCGATATTTGCATAGTCCGCGTCATTCCAGTGCAATTCTTCTGTAAAAACAGATTTTAATAAACTGATTACTTGTCTGTCCAGGTAGTTAATCGTGGAGGCAAAGAATACAAGCGCACAAATCGTCCACCTGTATTTTCCTATTGTTTTCTGCATAGCAATTATGTTTTTAAAATTTTACCGGGTTACCTCGTTTGGGAATCAATCTCCAATCTTGAGATGAATATGATATTGAAGGACAATGTTATAAGATTTATTGTTATTAACCTGTTTTTTTTACGCAATCGTTGCCGATTTTTTTTAACGGTTGTTTTGATTAACAAAGGGATTTTCAGCGCTATAATGCTAAGAGCAGTTCAATCGAAAATAGAGACATTCAAAGGAGCTTAATTATCTATACAGCTTGAATTAATTATTCCATAATTGCAATCCATTGTATAAATTTAGCCTTAAATTTATACAATGAAGAAAATATTATTTGCTGTTTGCATCAGCGCTGCACTGAATGCCTGTAACAGCGGAAGTAATAACGCGGAGGAGAAGCCTGCGATGGATATATTGGCTTCCCACCTCGATACAACGGTAAAACCTTCGGTCGATTTTTTTGAATATGCCAATGGCGGATGGCTAAAGAAAAATCCGATCCCTGCGTCTGAGAGCGGCTGGGGCATTGGTAATATAGTGCAGGATACCATATACGAGCGGTTAAAAACTATCAATGAAAATGCCGTGAAAGCTAATGCCGCAAGTGGAACGGTTACGCAAAAAATAGGCGACTTCTGGCAAAGTGCTATGGATACGGTCGCCTTAAATAAAGCGGGGCTGTCGCCTTTGCAGCCTGATATTGATAAAATAAATGCAATTAAAAATATAAATGATCTCATTAATGAGGCTGCAGAATTGAAAATGAAGGGAGTTAGTTGTCTTTTCAGCGACTACGTCGCCCAGGACGACAAGAACAGTGACCAGATGATATACAATCTTGGCCAGGGGGGCCTTGGTATGCCTAACAGGGATTATTATTTTAATACAGATGCCCGAACAGAAAATATCAGAAAAGCTTATAAAGAATATCTCTTAAAAACATTTATGCAGTTAGGTACAGACAGCACGGCTTCACAAAAGAATGCAAACGCGGTATATGCGCTCGAAACAAAACTCGCGACTGCAAGCCGAAAGTTGCAAGACCTTCGCGATCCTTATAGAAATTATAACAAGATGGCTGTTGCACAGCTCGATAAACTTGCGCCAAACATTAGCTGGAGCAATTATACAAAAGAAATTGGCATCAGTCATTTAGATTCAGTGGTGGTAGGTCAACCGGAGTTTTATACGGCCCTAAACACTGCAATTAAAGCCACGCCTCTGGCTGATTGGAAAGCCTATTTACAGTTTCATTTAATACAAAGCTTTAGCGGTTATTTAGACTCCGTTAGTTTTAATAATGCCTTTACTTACAAACAGAATTTAAGTGGCGCTAAAGAACCACGCCCGCGGTGGAAGCGGGTTTTAGATGCTGAAGAAGATGCTATGGGTGAAGCATTGGGACAGCTTTTTGTAAAGGAATATTTTGATTCAACTGCAAAAAAAAGATATAGTGACCTGGTAGAAAATATCAGGGATGCGTATAAAGACCGGATAAATCAACTGACCTGGATGAGCGGGGCTACTAAAGAAAAGGCGCTTGACAAGCTTTCAAAAATCACTAAGAAAGTTGGCTATCCTGACAAGTGGAAAGATTTTAGCGCTTTAAAAATTGATAAAGGTCCTTATGTTTTAAATATGCAGCGGGCTAATACCTGGTGGCACAATTATGATATTAATAAGCTCGGAAAGCCCGTTGACCGCAGCGAATGGGGTATGACTCCGCAAACATATAATGCCTATTACAATCCAAGTAATAACGAAATCGTGTTACCTGCTGCTATATTTGCTGTGCCGGGTTATGCAGATAGTCAGCTTGATGATGCTTTGGTATACGGCTATGCAGCGGCTTCTACTATTGGCCATGAAATGACGCATGGCTTTGACGACCAGGGAAGACAATATGATGCAGAAGGAAATTTAAAGAACTGGTGGACAAGCAAAGATTCTACAGAGTTTGGTGAACGCGCTAAAAAAATAGTTAACCAGTTTAGTGAATTTAACCCCGTAGATACTTTGCATATCAATGGATCGGCCACACAGGGCGAGAACATTGCGGATCTTGGAGGTATGTTACTTGGCCTGGATGCATTTAAGAAAACAGAAGCTTACAAAAAGAATGAAAAGATTGGTGGCCTTACGCAACTGCAACGATATTTTTTAGGGTATGCATTGGGTTGGTTGTATGAAGAAAGAAAAGAACGTTTGGCCAGCCAGGTTATGACAGATGTGCATGCTCCTGCAAAAGAAAGGGTGAATGGCCCGGTTGTGAATGTACCTGAATTTTATGATGCGTTTGGCGTAAAGCCCGGAGAAAAAATGTATCGTCCGGATAGCTTAAGAGTAAATATTTGGTAGAAGATATCCAAAGTATAAAAACATATTTTTTTATGCTTGCGTAGAATTAAAATAACACTTGATGACCTAACGGTAACTATACACGAAAAACGGAAGCAGCTACCGTGTTTTGTAGGAAAAAGTTATTAATAATTGAACGGCATTATTATCAGCAAATGATTGTATTTCGCTATGACTTTAAAACAAAAAGTACATCAGCACTATCTGCAAATGGTGAATGATAAAATAAGTTTATTCCAACAGGATTTAGCAGACTTAAAAGAAAGCGGCGCCAACGAAACAAAAAGCACTGCCGGTGATAAACACGAAACGGCTTTAGCCATGCTGCAAATTGAGGAGGCAAATAAACGGGTACAATTAGAAAAAGTAATTGCCCAAAAAATAGTGGTAAAAAAAATTAACCCAACCATTGTTGCATCTCTTGTTGTAAGCGGCAGCCTCGTAAAAACCGATAAAGGCTATTTGTTTATAAGTGTTGCTTTAGGCAAAGCCGTTGTAGAAGGAATAGTAGTCACGGCGTTGTCTCCTCAATCTCCGTTGGGAAAGCAGCTAATGGGATTGAAAGCAGGAGATATAGCCGTCTTCAACAAAAGTTACTATATTGAAACGATTGAGTAATCAGCGTAAAGGCTTATCGCTAAAAGTAAAAAGCGAAGGCCGTAAAGAAAAGTAATTTCAACGGATAAAAACATCGGGAAAGAACTTGAATGCTTATCTCATTCAGCAAAAATTGAAATATATTCACCCCCATTTTTTGAAAGCGGCGATCATAAAAAGAACTTCATTTAAATATATTTCAATAGCAATG
>Ga0164241_10005262_pt1 | contig 12193 bp, 12 predicted proteins | sample OricomyardsoilBY_FD_108780 | JGI IMG/M metagenome (GOLD analysis project Ga0164241, IMG submission 108780) | Backyard soil microbial communities from Emeryville, California, USA - Original compost - Back yard soil (BY) | ecosystem: Environmental > Terrestrial > Soil > Unclassified | place: USA...
ACGCCCATCATCACGAACCCCAAGAAAGCCGCAGAAGCGCTGCAGTGGGTCGTCAAAGAGATGGACATGCGTTACGACGACCTGGCGAGCTTCGGCTTCCGGCACATCGACGACTTCAACAAGGCAGTGGTCAACGACGAGATCGTGCTTCCGGCCGGGAGTGAGCGCACGCTGAAGCCATACCCGTATCTGCTCATCGTCGTTGACGAGCTGGCCGACCTGATGATGGTCGCACCGCGTGATGTCGAAGACTCGATTGTGCGCATCACTCAGTTGGCACGGGCATCCGGCATTCACCTCGTGCTGGCCACCCAGCGACCGAGCGTTGACGTCGTCACCGGCCTGATCAAGGCCAACGTGCCATCTCGACTCGCATTCGCCGTGACGAGTGTGACCGACTCCCGCGTCATCCTGGATCAGCCTGGTGCCGACAAACTGATCGGGCAGGGCGACGCGTTGTTCCTGCCGATGGGCGCCTCGAAGTCGATTCGCGTGCAGGGCGCGTGGGTCAATGAGGCCGAAATCCAGAAGGTTGTTGAGCACGTCACGACCCAGGCGCGGCCGGAATACCGTCAGGATGTCGCAGCGGTCGCCGAGAAGAAGCACATCGATGCTGACATCGGCGACGATCTCGAACTTCTGTTGGCTGCTGCCGAGCTGGTCGTCTCAACTCAGTTCGGTTCGACATCGATGCTGCAACGCAAGCTGCGAGTCGGGTTTGCCAAGGCAGGTCGCCTGATGGATCTGCTTGAGTCCCGTGAAATCGTCGGTCCGTCCGAGGGGTCGAAGGCGCGTGACGTGCTGGTCACGGCCGAGCAACTGCCGCAGGTGCTTGCCCGCCTTCGCGGCGATGACGCGCCGGCGTCCGCCTCGGCACCCGCCGCAGCTGAGCCGACGACGGTGCGCGGCGACGACCGTTACGCGGGCGATCCGGTGGCGGCGCAGACCTCCGGCTATCCTGAAGAAGATGGGCCCTCAGATGAGGATGCCTGGCAGCTGACCGGCAGGGAGTAGCCACACGTGACTGGTGACACCGCCGACGCTGACGGATCCCCGGCACGCAGCAGCAACTGGAACGTGCCGAATCTGATCACCGTTGTGCGCATCCTTCTGGCCCCACTGTTCGTCTGGATGCTTCTGGCCGACAACGGGGCGGACGGCGCGCTGCGCTGGTGGGCCGGTGTGTTGTTCATCCTCGCTATTGCGACCGATGGAGTCGATGGGGCGATCGCGCGCGGCCGCGGCTTGGTGACCGAGCTCGGCAAGCTGCTCGACCCGATCGCCGACAAGATCCTCATCGGCGGCGCGCTGATCTCGCTGTCGATTCTGAACGAACTGCCGTGGTGGGTCACGGTTGTGATCCTCGTGCGCGAGGTGGGTATCACGGTTTACCGATTCGTCGTGATTTCGCACGGTGTCATCGCGGCGTCTCGCGGTGGCAAGCTGAAGACCATCGTGCAGTCCGTTGCGATCTCGCTCGCCCTGCTTCCCTTCTGGGTGCTGTTCGCACCGAATGAAACGTGGGTGTACTGGTTCGACGGCATCCTGATGACGCTGGCGGTCATCCTCACCGTCTACACGGGGCTCGACTATTTGTGGCAGGCATGGCGTGCATCCCGCGCACGCGCGAAGCAGGCGGGACAGTGAGCGGCGTGACGGATGACACGGCGCAGTTGATCGCGTCCCTCGCCGCACGCGGTCTCACGCTTGCCGTCGCCGAATCGTTGACCGGTGGCGCGTTGACCGCCGAGTTCACCAGGCCGGCCGGCGCATCCGCTGTGGTGCTGGGCGGCGCTGTCGTGTACGCCACGGAATTGAAGCATGTGTTGGTCGGAGTCGACGCGACACTGCTTGCAGAACACGGGCCGGTGCATCCCGATGTGGCGGCACAGTTGGCCGATGGGGTGCGCACCGCATTGGCGGTCGATGGGCGGCCGGCAGACATCGGGGTTTCCACGACGGGAGTCGCGGGCCCAGACGGACAGGGTGGCCAGCAACCGGGCACCGTTTTCGTCGGGGTTTCGACGATCCAGGGCACCGATGTGGTGCGATTATCGTTGTCGGGCTCGCGCGAAGAGATCCGTGCCGAGAGCGTTCGTCAGGCTGTTGAGCAGGTGATGAACGCGGTCGGATTCGTTCCTGCGCGCGGGGAATAGCGCGAGATTGTGGGGCGTTACAGCCAGTGTATTCACAAGTAAATTCCAGTCATCGTCGTTAGAGTTTTGGCACAGGATGCGTGTAAGGTTGTGCATCCACGGAACGAAAACCCGATGGGTTGGCAGGACATGAGAGGGAGGCTCCAATGATTCTTGTACGTCAAGAAATCGGCGACGTGCTCAGAGACTTCCGCCTGCAGAAGGGCCGCACCCTGCGTCAGGTTGCAAGTAAGGCCAGCGTGGCCTTGGGTTACCTGAGCGAGGTTGAACGCGGCCAGAAGGAAGCGTCGAGCGAGATTCTCGCGTCGGTGGCTGATGCCCTCGACACACCGATCTCGGTCATCATGCGCGAGGTAGGCGATCGGCTTGCGGTGCTTGAAGGTATCGAGCCGCTGATCCCCGACACGGTGCCGGACGAATTCGTCGCCGAGCTGGACGCGGACCTCGTTGCCCACTGACAGCACGAACGACACACGGGCGCCCCGGTTCGACCGGGGCGCTCGTTTTCGTCTCCGGCGGCACGCGAGGAGGGTGTCATGCGATTAAGCGAGTTTCGCCAGGCAGTGTCCGATGAGTTCGGCGATGCGCACGGGAACGTGCTGTTGCACGATCTTGTGCTCGGTGAGCTGGGCGGACAGACCGCCGATGAGGCGTTGAAATCCGGTGTTCCGGCACGTGAGGTCTGGTTTGCGCTCTGCGCCGCAGCCGACGTGCCCCGATCGCACTGGCACACGGCTGGAAGGCCTGCGTCACACGTCGTGGATTAATCGTGACGACACGCCATTAACCCATCTCGAATATACATTCGGATCTTGATACTCTGTCTCCACAGACGTACTCGAAGCGAGTTGTCCACAGATTCCCGGTGTGCTCACCGCGAATGTCACTGGCCCAGCGTACAGTCTCGTTACGTCAGCGCTTACTACGTCAGCGAAGCCTGCGAAAGGGAGATCCAATGCCATCACCAGCCGATCGCGAGAAATCACTCGAGACCGCCCTCGCTCAGATCGACAGACAGTTCGGTAAGGGCTCGGTCATGCGCCTGGGCAGCGATGAACGTGCCCCGGTCGCCGTAATCCCTACCGGTTCGATCGCGCTGGATGTCGCGCTCGGTATCGGGGGACTGCCCCGTGGCCGCGTCGTCGAGATCTACGGTCCGGAGTCGTCGGGAAAGACCACGCTCACGCTGCACGCGATTGCCAATGCGCAGGCGGCAGGTGGCATTGCGGCATTTGTTGACGCGGAACACGCGCTTGATCCCGACTACGCCAAGAGCCTCGGAGTCGACATCGACGCGCTTCTCGTCTCCCAGCCAGACACGGGTGAGCAGGCGTTGGAGATCGCCGACATGCTCGTTCGCAGCGGTTCGATCGACCTGATCGTCATCGACTCGGTTGCGGCGCTGGTGCCGCGCGCCGAGATCGAGGGAGAGATGGGCGACTCGCATGTCGGGCTGCAGGCCCGCTTGATGTCGCAGGCACTGCGCAAGCTGACCGGTGGGCTGAGCCAGACCGGTACGACGATGATCTTCATCAACCAGCTGCGCGAGAAGATCGGCGTGTTCTTCGGCAGCCCAGAGACAACGGCCGGTGGTAAGGCGCTGAAGTTCTATGCGTCGGTCCGACTTGACATTCGACGCATTGAGACGCTGAAAGACGGCACGGATGCTGTGGGAAACCGCACACGAGTCAAGGTCGTCAAAAACAAGATGGCGCCGCCGTTCAAACAGGCGGAGTTCGACATTCTTTATGGCGTCGGCATCTCTCGCGAGGGCAGTCTGATCGATTTCGGTGTTGAACATGGCATCGTGAAGAAGTCGGGTGCTTGGTACACGTATGAGGGCGACCAGCTCGGCCAGGGCAAAGAGAACTCGCGCAACTTCCTGATTTCCAACCCCGAGATCGCCAACGAGATCGAGCAGAAGATCAAGGTGAAGTTGGGGATCGTCACCGATCCGAATGCGCCCGTTGTCGCCGCTGACGATGCGGGGTCGGGAACGGTTGATTCGATCGAAGGCAAACTCGCGCGGCGCAAGGGCGCGTGATCGTTTACCGGATGCAGTTGACGCGGAGCTAGGAGGTGAGCCGTGGTCGTTCGATTTATCGACTCGAAGAGTCGTGACTCGCAGCATCGTGACACGAAGGGCGCTGGAGCACGTAACCGGGGCGCTGGCCGCGGCGAGGCTGACCGCGACGAGACGGGCGCAGAACAGTTGGCCCCGGTCACGTACTTGCCGGGAGCCAAACCGACCGACCACGCAGAACGCGCGTGTCTGAGCGTGGAACGCGCCGGCAGGTCGAAGTCATCGGCCGCGCGTACGGGCACGCAGCGTGACCCCGACGATCCGACCGATTCCGCGAACACCGGTGATGCGTCGAAAGATCGAGGGGGTAAGCGTGCCGGTGCTCGCGCGGCGAACGTCTCGCTGCACCAGCTGGCACGCCGAGGGATGTCGCGATGGGAATTGCAGCAGGTTCTGCAGCGACGTGAGGTCGACGATGCCACGGCTACCGCAGAACTCGATCGACTCGAAAGCGTCGGTCTGCTCGATGACGCGGCCCTTGCCGTGACCCTGGTGTACACGCAGCACACGCGTAAGGGGCTCGGCCGTACCGCCATCGCACACGAGCTGCGTCGCCGTCACATCGACCAGGAGATCATCGATGACGCCTTGACCGAGATCGAGGACGACGACGAACGTGAACGCGCGCTCGAGCTTGCGCACAAGCGAGCCGGTCAACTGCGCGGCGTCGACGACGAAACTGCGCGGCGCCGGTTGAGCGGTTTCCTCGCGCGCAAAGGCTACTCGAACGACATCGTCCGAGCCGCTGTGGATTCCGCGCTAGGCAGCCGAGGCTCCGGTGTGCGCTTCCAGTAGCGGTCGCATCCGCGCGCGGGCCCGGCAAAACGTAGACTAGAGCGATCATGAGCATCACAACGTCCACAAGCCCCAGCCAGGAGCGCACCATCATCCGCCCTTCCGCCGCTGCCGTCGACGAAAACGGCCGGGTGCGCACATACGAGGTGCGTACCTTCGGCTGTCAGATGAACGTGCACGACTCGGAGCGCTTGAGTGGCTCTCTTGAGGCCGCAGGCTACGCACCGGCGAACGGCGATGAGGCCGACATCGTCGTCATCAACACGTGCGCCGTGCGTGAGAACGCAGACAACAAGCTGTACGGAAACCTCGGTCATCTGGCGTCAGTGAAGCGCCGCCACGCGGGCATGCAGATTGCCGTCGGTGGATGCCTCGCGCAGAAAGACAAGAACGTCATTCTTGACAAGGCGCCGTGGGTCGACGTCGTCTTCGGAACGCACAACATGGGGTCGCTCCCGAATTTGCTGGAGCGCGCCCGGCATAACGACGAAGCGCAGATCGAGATCTTGGATGCGCTTGAGACGTTCCCATCCACGTTGCCGACGCGACGCGATTCAACGTACAGCGGCTGGGTGTCGATTTCGGTCGGATGCAACAACACCTGCACTTTCTGCATCGTGCCGTCGCTGCGCGGTAAAGAGAAAGATCGCCGCCCCGGCGAGATCCTCTCCGAGATTCAAACTCTGGTTGACGATGGCGTTGTCGAGGTCACGTTACTCGGCCAGAACGTCAACTCATACGGCGTTGAGTTCGGCGACCGCCAGGCGTTCGGCAAGCTCCTGCGGGCGGCCGGTGAGATCGACGGGCTCGAGCGTATTCGCTTCACGAGCCCACACCCGGCCGCATTCACCGACGATGTGATCGACGCGATGGCCGAGACACCATCGGTGATGCCACAGCTGCACATGCCGTTGCAATCGGGCTCTGACCGCATCCTCAAGTCGATGCGCCGCTCGTACCGTTCCGAGAAGTTCCTTGGAATCCTCGACCGCGTTCGCGCGCGCATTCCCGACGCTGCAATCAGCACCGACATCATCGTGGGATTCCCCGGTGAAACAGAAGATGACTTCCAAGAGACACTTCGAGTCGTCGAACAAGCCAGGTTCGCATCCGCGTTCACGTTCCAGTACTCGATCCGGCCTGGCACGCCTGCCGCGACGATGCCCGACCAGATTCCCAAAGAGGTCGTGCAAGAACGCTACGAACGATTGACAGCCCTTCAGGAACGCATCTCCTGGGAAGAGAACCAGAAGGTCATCGGACGCGAGGTCGAGCTGCTCGTCGCCAATGGCGAGGGTAAGAAAGACGACGCGACGCACCGGATGAGCGGTCGGGCGCACGACAGCCGGTTGGTGCACTTCGAAGTCCCCGCCGGTTCCCCGGTGCCTCGCCCCGGTGACACGGTCACGGTGACCGTGACCCAGGCCGCGCCATTCCACCTGATTGCCGACGCGCCAGATGGCGCCCCCTTGCGCATTCGGCGTACCGCCGCCGGCGAGGCATGGGATCGCGCACAGGCGGACTCGTGCGCGGTACCCGCACACAGCGGTTCAAGCGACGCGACAGGTCGAGTCTCGCTTGGGCTTCCAACCGTGCGCCCGGCGTCAACGCACTCGGGCGCGCCCGCGGCGGCCCGCGGCACGACGACAATCACGACAGTGCCGATCTACGACCCCAACGATGGCCAGCGCTGACAGTACGTCCAGCAGTGCAGACCAGGCCATGACGGCCGCAGGCAAAGATTCGGCATGGGATGCCGGCGAGCAGGTCACGCAGCCGACCATCGTGATCGTCGGCGCCACCGGAACGGGCAAATCCGATCTTGCCCTCGACACGGCTGAGGCGTTGCAACGTGACGGCACCGCAGCCGAGATCGTGAACGCTGATGCCATGCAGCTGTATCGGGGCATGGACATCGGTACGGCCAAGCTGCCGTTGCAGTCGCGCCGTGGCATCCGTCATCATCTTCTGGACGTGCTCGACGTGACGGATGAAGCCACCGTCGCGTGGTACCAACGCGAAGCCCGCGCGACTGTCGACGACATTGTGCGCCGGGGGGCTGTGCCGATTGTGGTCGGCGGATCCGGCCTCTACGTGTCCTCGCTGGTTTTTGATTTCTCGTTTCCGCCGCGCGACGCCACCGTACGCTCGCGTCTGGAGGCAGAACTCGTATCCGTCGGTTCACAGCAGCTGCATCGCCGCTTGGCGGAGGTCGCACCGCAGACGGCGGTGCGCGTCGATCCGTCCAATGGGCGTCGGGTCGTCCGCGCGCTCGAAGTGTTCGAACTGTCCGCCGAAGGCCACGGCGGTGCACTGCCAGAGACACCTCGACTCTGGCGTCCGGCCCGTCTGATCGGACTGCGTGCGCCACGTGAACAATTGACGGCGCGCCTGGACACCCGAGTTGAAGCGATGTGGCGCGCCGGCCTCGTCAACGAGGTCTCGCGGTTGATCCCAGACGGCATCGAGCGTGGTGTCACGGCGTCACGAGCGATCGGCTATGCCCAAGCACTCGCGCAGCTGAAGGGCGAATTGGACCCGGCGGACGCGATTGCGCAAACCCAACAACTCACGCGTCGGTACGCACGGCGACAGGTCAGCTGGTTCAAGCGTTATCCGGGGCTTGTGTGGCTCGATTGGGATGCGCCGGATCGCATCGGCGCAGTGCTGGGGCAGATGTCACAAGCGACGCACACGCCATGACCCATAGACTTGGGCCGTGCCGAGAACACTTCACTTCAGCAAGGGCCAGGGAACAGGCAACGACTTTGTGCTGTTCACCGACCCCGACGGAACGAACGAACTGACGCCGAGCCAGATCGCGGCCATTTGCGATCGACACTTCGGCGTCGGGGCCGACGGTGTCATCCGCGCTGTTCGCTCGGCAAATCTTGACGATGGCGCGGCCGCGTTGGCCGAGGACCCGGACGCCGAATGGTTCATGGATTACCACAATGCCGATGGGTCCGTGGCCGAGATGTGCGGCAATGGGATTCGCGTATACACGCAGTACCTGCTCGAAAACCACCTGGCGACGCTGGAACACGGCGACACGTTGCCGATCGGAACACGGGCCGGTGTGCGCGATGTGCAACGCAGCGCCAACGGTTTTCAGGTTGATCTCGGCCGCTGGGAGCTGGATGGCACTGAGCCGCTCGTACGCGCCAAAGAGCTGCCCGTGGCCCGCCCGGGCCTTGGCATCAACGTCGGCAACCCACATGTGGTGGTGGCCGTTGCCGACGATGATGAGCTTGCCGCGGTCGATCTGACGTTCGTGCCGCAACTGGATCCGGATCCGATAGACGGAGCAAACGTTGAGTTTGTCGTGCCGTCCGACCCGCTTGTGAAAGACGGCATCGGCCACATCTCGATGCGCGTTCACGAAAGGGGAGTGGGTGAAACGCTGTCGTGCGGGACAGGCACGGCCGCTGCAGCGCTGGCAACTCGATACTGGGCTGGGAGCGCGGCACCGAACGAGTGGCGTGTCACGATTCCGGGCGGTACGGTCGGCGTGCGGATGTTTCCTGCCGAAGACGGTGAGCACGTTGGCCTGTCAGGGCCGGCCGAGCTGGTCTTCGATGGTGAACTCGTCCTGGGCTGATCCGATCCCAAACGGACGCCGTCGGATGCGTTCAGCGGTGACGCATGACGTGCAGCACGCGGTATCCCTTGCTGGTGGTCGCGCGGGAAACCGTGTAATCGTCGCCGAGAGCACCCTGCATCCAACGATGCAGAGAATCCGAGCCCAGGTTGCGCTGAACGACGAGCCATGCCCCGGAGCCCGGCTCTAGCCGCGGGAGCCATCTTTCGAGCATGTTGTGCAGTTCGTTCTTGCCGACCCGAATCGGCGGATTCGACCAGATCGTCATGAATTCGACATCGTCTGGAACATCTTCGGGTAAAACAGCGTTGACATTCGCGAGTGCCATGGCAGCGGAATTGCGACGCACGAGGTCCAAGGCGCGCTGGTTCACGTCGACCGCCCAGACAGTCGCATGCGGTGAATTCAGTGCAAGCGTCAGAGCGATCGGACCCCAACCGCAACCGAGGTCGAGCAAGTTGCCGCCGGGCGGAGGTGGGGGTGTGTTGGACAAGAGGACCTGTGTGCCGGTGTCGATCCGTTCCGGACTGAAGATGCCGCTGGCCGTCGTGAGTTCGTAGCTGCGACCGCTCAGCGACACCGTGAGTGTCCGCAGGTGAGGGTCGCTCTCCGGAACAGAACTGAAGTAGTGATCACCAGCAGCCATACAGGAAAACGTACCGCAGAACCGAACAACTAGGGTTAGACGATAATGAGTGAGAGCCACGTGAACGACGAGACAACCACAGAACGCGACGATGCAGATGTCGTGGCGCGCGTGTTGGCGCACGCCGAACACACTTCGTCAGGATATTCGCTGTTCACCGTTTCAGCCCAGGCGTTGCAAAGCGGCGATGCTCCGGCGGCTCCGCAGGGTGGAGACGATGCGGATGGCGAACAGTTCGACCGTGAAGACCGAGCGGCGCTTCGCCGCGTCGGTGGGCTGTCCACCGAGCTTGAAGATGTCACAGAGGTTGAGTATCGCCAGCTGAGGCTGGAGAACGTCGTACTGATCGGGGTGTACTCGCAAGGATCCCAGTCTGACGCCGAGAACTCACTGCGCGAACTTGCCGCGCTGGCCGAGACGGCTGGAGCAGTTGTGCTCGACGGACTTCTGCAGCGCCGCCCGCATCCGGATCCAAGCACGTACCTTGGCAGCGGCAAGGCGCAGGAGCTGCGCGGAATCGTCGCATCGCTTGGCGCGGATACGGTCGTCGCCGACACCGAACTTGCACCGAGCCAGCGACGTGCGCTCGAAGACGTCGTCAAGGTCAAGGTGATCGATCGCACCGCCGTGATCCTCGATATCTTCAGTCAGCATGCTCAGAGCCGTGAGGGCAAAGCACAGGTCGAACTGGCGCAACTCGAGTACCTGCTGCCGCGCTTGCGCGGCTGGGGTGAGTCGATGAGCAGACAGGCCGGTGGTCAGGTCGGCGGCGCCGGAGCGGGAATGGGCAGCCGCGGGCCCGGCGAGACGAAGATCGAGTTGGATCGCCGCCGCATCCACACCAGAATGGCCAAGCTGCGCAAGCAGATTGCCGGGATGACGCCGGCACGGGAGGCCAAGCGTGCCAACCGAAAACGGCATTCCGTGCCGTCGGTGGCCATCGCCGGATACACAAACGCTGGCAAATCGAGTCTCTTGAATCGCATCACTAAGGCGGGCGTGCTCGTAGAGAACGCGCTGTTCGCCACCCTTGATGCGACAGTGCGCAAATCGGTCACGGCTGACGGACGTCTCTACACGCTGACCGACACGGTCGGGTTCGTGCGCAACCTTCCGCATCAGCTGGTCGAGGCGTTCCGCTCAACCCTGGAAGAGGTGGCGGACTCGGATGTCGTGGTGCACGTGGTCGACGCGTCGCACCCGGATCCGGCAAGCCAATTGTCGACCGTACGTGATGTGATCGGTGATGTGGGAGCACGTGATATCCCCGAGCTTGTGGTGTTCAACAAGGCTGACCTCATCGACGATGACCAGCGGTTGATTCTGCGTGGACTGGAGCCAGGGGCGGTCTTCGTCTCGGCGCGTACGGGCGAGGGCATCGATGAGGTGCTCACGGCGATTGCGCGCCTGATTCCCGATCCGTCGATCGCGATGACACTGCTCATTCCGTATGACCGCGGCGATTTGATCTCGGCTCTCCACGAGCGCGGGCGTGTGCTTGAGACGTCATACGCGGGAGACGGAACGCGGGTACGTGCTCTCGTTCTGCCGGAGTACGCGAGCGTGTTCGAGTCGTTCACTGCTGCCGAGGCGACGACGGATGTTCCCACGCCCGACGTCGTAAACGGTTGACCGCTGGAAAGTCGGCCTCGATCGCCTGAGCTAGACCGCGCGCAGCACGGCGACGACCTTACCGAGAATCTCGGCGAAGTCGCCAACGATCGGCTCGAAGTTCGTGTTGCGCGGCAGTAGCCAGGTGTGGCCGTCACGCTGCCTGAACACCTTGACTGTTGCTTCGTTGTCGAGCATTGCCGCCACGATGTCGCCGTTCTCCGCGGTCTTCTGCTGTCGGACGACCACCCAGTCGCCGTCGCAGATCGCGGCATCGATCATCGACTCTCCGATGACCTTGAGCATGAATAGCTCACCGTTGCCCACGAGTTGACGGGGGAGCGGGAAGACCTCATCGACCTGCTCCTCGGCGGTGATCGGCACGCCGGCGGCAATCCTGCCGACCAGTGGCACCATCGCTGCGTCGCCGACGGGAGTGACATTCTCGTATTCGGCGCTGCCGCCGGTCGACGTCGGCAGGTCGATCAGAATCTCGAGCGCACGGGGACGGTTGGGGTCACGTCGCAAATAACCGCTCAGTTCGAGCTGGTTGAGCTGGTGGGTCACGCTCGACAGCGAGGCGAGACCGACAGCATCCCCGATCTCACGCATGCTCGGCGGGTAACCCCGCTGGCTGACCGACCGCGCAATGACGTCGAGAATGGCGAGCTGCTTGTCGCTCAAACTCTTGCGGCGGCGCGTGCGGCGAGGTTTGGCTTCATCGCTGTTGGTTGCCACGATCTGCATCCTTCCGGCGGCAGAACCGCCCTTTTCGTGTGAACAAATCACCGCGGGTTGACCGAATGTCAGTGGTGCCTGGTTGCATGTGATCCAGACAGTCGAAACTGTATCCGTTCCGGCTGAAGAATACAAACACGTGTTCGAGCGTGTCGCAAGATTTGTGAGAAAAACTTGCGAACATAAACTTGATTTCGAACATAATAGAAGATAAATTCGGAACATAAGTTCGTATCCGGTGATTCCGGCCGAACGCCGGATGCGAACTTGCAGAACACGCAGCAACCGAAGATGCAGCGGTTGCACCAGCGAAAACGAATAGCAGGAGCACGAAAGCAAAGGGCGGTCAATGTGACCGCGGGAGGCAATCATGAGCACAGCACTCAATGCGACGATCATCCCGTTTCCGACGGCGAGTAATGGAATTGCGCGCGTGCAGTCACTGGCGGCGAGGACGTCAGCCCGACGCACATCAGCCCAGCGCATGTCAGCTTCGCGCACATCAGACGAGCGCAGCTCGGCGGTGTCGTCTCATCTTCGACTCACCCGTCGGGGGCGCTTTG
>Ga0164241_10005263_pt1 | contig 12191 bp, 8 predicted proteins | sample OricomyardsoilBY_FD_108780 | JGI IMG/M metagenome (GOLD analysis project Ga0164241, IMG submission 108780) | Backyard soil microbial communities from Emeryville, California, USA - Original compost - Back yard soil (BY) | ecosystem: Environmental > Terrestrial > Soil > Unclassified | place: USA...
CACACAAAATAGTAGAAACCGATTTATACTTTACCCCTTGGAACGGCCTTGCATTAGCAGCAGCAGCCTTAGCAATACTGGCATTTGTGTATATACGCAAAGATGAGAACCTGATTAAAAGCCTCGACAGGTTAAGATAAGCGCCGTGCCCGATATATTTGAAGATAAGGGGTTTGAAAAGGTAAATAACAGCCTTTATCCTATTGCTAAAGGGGAATACGAGAATTGTACTTTTAGCGATTGCGATTTCTCGAACACAGACCTGTCAAACTTTGTTTTTACCGATTGTACCTTTACTAATTGCAACCTTAGCATGGTAAAGTTGAAGAATACGGCCTTGAAAGGTGTGATGTTTGAAAACTGCAAAATGCTGGGTGTTATTTTTACCGATTGCAACCCATTTTTATTGGCAGTTAGTTTTGACGACTGCTACTTAAATGTAGCATCGTTTTATAAAGTAAAATTAAAAGGTACCACATTTAAAAACGTTAGCCTGCACGAAGCCGACTTTACCGAGGCCGACCTAACGGGTGCCATTTTTAATGATTGCGATTTAACCCATGCAATTTTTGAAAATACTATACTTGAAAAAGCCGATTTGCGCGGCGCCCACAACTACAGCATTGACCCCGAAATAAACAGGCTTAAAAAAGCCAAATTCTCGGCATTTGGTATTGCAGGCTTACTGCACAAGTACGATATAATTATTGAGTAAACGTAACAGCAATATATTTTCGTGTGTGAAAATGTAATGGGGTAACTAATTACTAAAAGGGTATTTTGTAACATTACTGCTTCACAAACTGCGATGTGGCAACTATGGTATTACCTCTTTTAATGACTACATTATATGCACCTCTTGCATATTGTGTAACGTCCAATCTTTGAAAGCCGCTGTACATAGGTAGGTGTTGCGTGTAAATGAGTTGGCCCGCAGCGTTTGCTATTTCTAAATCCACATCACCTTTCTCCCAATTGGTATAGCCATAATCTATAGTTACTATATCAGTAGCAGGGTTAGGGAATACTTTTAACTCCCTCTCCCTTTGGGAGAGGGTTGGGGTGAGGGTTGTTATTGTATCGCAGGCACTGCCTGCTAAGGCGCCTAAGCGGTAATTGGGATAGTATGGTAAACCATTGATAAAAGTAGGTAATTCATAGTTCAATATAAAGTGGCAACTGTCACTCTCTTCATCCGGATGGTCAATAACACTTACGCAGTAACCACCATTACCTGAATTTATATATATTTTACCATCTGGAGCCAATTGAGCTTGAAAATAAGAATGACCGAAGGGACAACCAAAAGTATCATTGTAATTAGCAATTATTCGCTTTGAACTTTCAATATTGGATTCCCAAAGATCATATTGATAAATACGTTTAATGGATATAATATATAAATATCTATTATTAGGAGAAAATTCAATCGAATTTGCCCACCAATGAACAAAAGAATCTCTTAATTCAGGTATAATAAATGATTCTCTTAGATCTAATTCTCCATTACATCGATCAAAATTGAAGATATTGATCGATCCATTATTTGTTGTACTACTTACAAAATAGTTACCATCAGGGGAAAAACGTTCAGGAACACCATATCCTCTGGCACTATTACTTCCACCACAAGATGTTATACGTTTTATTGAATCTGTACCGTTGAATAAAATAGTGGTATAACAATTAGAGGATGTTTTGTTTGTACATAACCACCAATCTCTACCATTTCCATGGCGTACAGCTGAAACAGCAACACAATTTTCTTCCGACAATACTAGTTCATTCTTCTTGATAATTCCTCCATGGAAGTTATTCAGGCTTACATCAACACGAGTATGCAGTAATTTTTTGCCTCCAATGAATTGTCCGTTTGATTGATTGAAGGAATCTACAAAGCAATGAAAAAAATCATATTGACTAGTATTAAGAGGATTAGGTAAAACAATGTGATATTGATACAAGCCAGGTATGCCATAAGTTTTAGTGAACCAGGAGCCGTCTATGCAACCTAGGCTATCTCCATTTTCAATTATTTCATCCAAACTGTTTCTAATCTCATTTCCATTACTATAAAACAAAATATTTTGCCCAACGTTATCGGATATAGTGGAATTAGATCTGAAAAACCATATATTTAATGAATCTCTGGATAAAGTTACTGGTTGTTGATTGAAATCAAATTTAGATATCCCAAACCAATGATGCGAGTTAGTATCATAGCCCGATACGCTTTCATATCCTGCTAGCCATATATAATCCTCTTTCTGCGCATTTAGCATGCAAAAGCATAAACATAATATGGCCAGCAGAGTATTTTTAATCATCCTTGTTATTTAATAATGCAGAATTTGTATTGTATAAACTGCCTTGCCCGTTATATATGATACAAAACCAAGCTACATACACGCATACTATTAGGCCCCCCAATCTTCCCTGTCCAAACTACGGAACTGGATGGCTTCGGCTAAGTGTTCGGTTTTTATTTCATCGCTGCCGGCAAGGTCGGCAATGGTGCGGCTTACTTTAAGTATGCGGTCGTAAGCACGTGCACTTAAGTTTAGTTTTTGCATAGCACGGCTAAGTAAGTTTCTGCCCGCATCGGTTATTTTACAAATGTCCTGCACCATTTGTGCTTCCATTTGCGCATTGCTATGCAAACCTTGTTTATCCTTAAAGCGCTCTATCTGTTTTTCGCGCGCGTGCAACACGCGTTCGCGTATTACGGTACTGTTGTCAGTATTGCGTTCGCCACTTAATTCGTTGAACGAAACAGGGGTTACTTCCACATGTAAATCAATCCTGTCCATTAGCGGTCCGCTAATTTTGTTCAGGTATTTTTGTACTACACCCGGCGCGCAAACACATTCTTTTTCGGGGTGGTTAAAATAACCGCAGGGGCATGGTTGCGTGCAGCAGTTGGAAAACTCAATCCAAGGTGAAAAGTGCTTCATTTGGCATTAATATTAATGAAAATAGCCACATAGGACTGCACATTAAGAAATGGAGGCTGGAATTGAACCTGTTTCAACAAGATGTCGCAACGATATTTGGGATAACAGAAGACGCTCTACGCTTTTGGGAAAATGGCCTTGCCATACCTAATATTCGGTATGCTCCGGCCATAATTTTGTTTCTTGGGTACAATCCGTATCCTAAAAAAGAAACCGAAACGGTGGGGGGCAAGATTAGCCACTATCGGTTACTGAATGGGTTAAGCTATAACAGGATGGGTGATATGTTTGGGGTAGATGCTTCGACAGTAAGTGCTTGGGAAAGGAATAAATTCGCTCCCCGGGGGTCTGTATTAGAATTACTAAAGAAGACTCTAAATTCTAAAGTGTAAAATGTTAATATCGCTAATACACTGAAAATTGAATAAGAAATATACAGAGAACTTCATAAAGGGGATTGAAATCCTCTTTTTTGTTTTCTGTTTATACGGGATGATAAATTAGATATAAAAAAGCATTTGTCTAATTATGTTGCCCAGTCTTCCCTATCCAAGCTTCTAAATTGTATAGCTTCAGCTAGATGTTCAGTTTTTATATCCTCGCTACCTGCTAAGTCAGCAATGGTGCGGCTTACCTTGATAATGCGATCATAAGCCCTTGCGCTCAAATTTAACTTCTGCATCGCGCGACCTAATAATGCTTTTCCGCTTTCACTAATAACACATATTTCTTGCACCATCTGAGCCTCCATTTGTGCATTGCTATATAATCCGTTTTTATCTGCAAATCTTTTCTCTTGCATTTTTCTGGCTTGTACAACCCGTTCACGGATCATGGCACTCGTTTCACTTTTTCGCGTGCTTGACAATTCTTCAAATGCAACTGGTGTTACCTCAACATGAAGGTCTATCCTGTCCATTAGTGGGCCAGAAATTCTATTTAAATATTTCTGGACTATTCCCGGTCCACAAGTACATTCTTTGGTAGGGTGATTATAAAAACCACAGGGGCAAGGATTACTACTGGCAAGTAATAAAAAATTGGCAGGAAAAGTTATTGACGATTTAGAACGCGTTATGGTAACCTTTCTATCCTCCATGGGTTGTCTCATCACTTCAAGAACAGTCCGTTTGAATTCGGGCAGTTCGTCTAAAAATAAAACGCCATTATGTGCTAAAGATATTTCTCCTGGATGAGGATTTGTTCCTCCACCTACAAGCCCCACATCACTAACCGTATGATGGGGTGCGCGAAAAGGACGTTCGTAAATAAGAGAAGTATTACTCGCCAATTTTCCAGCTACAGAATGAATCTTAGTAGTTTCTAATGATTCATTTAATGAAAGTGGAGGTAAAATAGTAGGAAATCTTTTGGCAAGCATCGTTTTACCGGCACCTGGTGGACCAATAAGAATAACATTATGATTGCCTGCTGCGGCAATCTCTAAAGCTCGTTTTATATTTTCTTGACCTTTAACATTGGAAAAATCATAGTCATTTTTTTCAATGTTATTAGCAAACTCAGCTCTCGTATCTATCACAGTGGGCTCAATTGTTTTCCTCCCTTCTAAAAACTCAATTACTTCGGTTAGGCTTTCAACGCCTATTACATCAATTTGGTTTACGATAGCGGCTTCGCGGGCATTTTGCTTGGGTAATATAAAGCCCTTAAATTTTTCCTTGCGGGCTTGTATAGCTATGGGTAATGCACCTTTAATAGGTAGTATGCTACCATCTAACGATAGCTCGCCCATAATAATGTATTTGCCCAATTCTTCATTTTCAATTTTACCATCGGCGGCTAGTATGCCTATAGCCATGGGTAAATCGTAAGATGTACCTTCTTTACGTATATCCGCAGGCGAAAGGTTAATAACCGTTCGACGCCTTGGCATTTCATAGCCCGATTGCTTTACTGCGGTCCCAATTCTGAACATTGATTCCTTGACTGCATTGTCGGGCAAGCCAACAGTAAAAAAATTAGGCTGGCCATTTTCAACACTTACTTCTACGGTAATTGTTACAGCGTCAACTCCATAAATAGCACTTCCAAATGTTTTGACTAGCATTTACAACAAGCTTATGGTTAATGATAGCAAATATATTTTTTTGTGTTGGCTATTATATAGTTAGTTTAGTTCGATCTGCACTTAACCCATTCTATCAAGTTAAAAATATTGTTCAATTGGCTTAAATAGCTAGCCTCATCTCTATTTAATTTATTTAGGGTATTCAGTAGTTTTATAAATGCTTGTTTAACTTGTACCTTATTAAAGAAGTTCTTGATGATGGCATCAAAAGTATCAAGGAAAGCCAACTCGACGCTAACGTCATGCTCCAGTGATTTCACTAATAATTTTCTACGTAGCTTGGCACATTTATTTGCAAAACGCTCTACATTATTTTTCTTATTGCCACTCTGAACCAGATCATATTTTACAAGGAGAGCAAATAGTTGATAAATGTCTATAATCCTGCTTCCCATTTCTGCATTAACATCCTGCTCTAAAAATGCGTTAACATATCTCAGTGATTTGTTTAAGTCCCCATACTCATAGAATCCCATTGCAAGGTCTGTTTCAAATATTTTTCGTATTCCTGTATTTATTAGTGTGAAGTTATTAAGATAGTATGACTCTAACTCGATAAGTTTTTCATGTAAACTAGATTTTACTGCAGGCAGAATATCTTTTTTATGCTCATTTCGGCGATGAAGTACAGCTAATGCTAATTCAAAATGCAGGGTTAGATATTTATAGTTTAAGGGATTAAGTTTATAGTGCTTCAATTGAGCGTAAAATATCTTTAGCCACGCTTTAACTTTGTTGGGATTGCCTGCTAAAATGTGGCTATGTATAACATCGGCAATGGACTGCATTTCATCTGTGGGTTGCTTTTTGCCTTTATCATTTTGACCTAAAGAATATTCTTTTTCAGTATAAAATACGGCGTTTTTTATATCTCCTGTTAATCTTGCGGCAATGGCCTTTGCCATGTAATAGTACCGACGTGTATTAAAGCTTAATTCCTCTGGTTTGTTTTTAAATATTGGATCGGCTGCAAGTTTTTGAATTTCTGATCTTAATGCTTTGCCTGTAATTAGTACGCCCCCCAACTGTATTACGTATAGCCTTGTATAAATGCGGTACATACATGCGTTTGTGTATGCCTCTTCGCATAGTCTAACTTGTTCATTGGTATATTTCGCTATTAAATCAGTGTTATTAGTGTCAGCACCAAATTCGGCTGACATTAAAGCATAAAAGTTAGCGATAGTAGCATAAGAATTTTGCCCCACTTCAATTTGTTCTTTTTTAAACAAGTTTGCTTGTTTATGACATTCCTTGTATAAGCCTCTATGGTATAAAACGTTTATGGCTTGCAATTGAATATGACGTTGTACAATTGATTCATCTGCCAACGTTCCTATAAAAAGTAAAAGTTTTCTTTTGAGTTCAAATTTATTTACCCCTAATAATCTTTGGGTTTTGAGCCAATCCTTTTCAGCAAACAGCTTATATAGTTTCTCGGGCTGATAACTTTCCATGTTGCATAGTAACTTAAACATTTGCCATTGAATGGCTTTTTGGGTGCGTAAGTTTGGGGGGAAAGAATGAAACCTAAAAAGCTCTCTTTCTTTAATAGAAAGGCTTTTGACTAGCATAAATAGAGTGTCCTGATTGCTCATAGTCAAATTGTAGGCATATCACATTTTCAATTAAGGAATTTATTGATCTTATAAGGGGAAAGGTACAATATTATCAATTTATAAACCCATTTTTTCAATTAATATTCAGTGAAAGTAAGACTATGTCTTTTGCCGGCAAGTCCCTTTCTTTGTTTTCTATTAGGCAGTAGTAAAAAAAATTACCCAGATGAGCAACATTAAACCATTAGCACGAGCAATTTTAATCTTATTGTCGTTTGTTATTAGTGAAATACACGCCCAAGCACCGAATATAGAATGGGAAAAGACATTCGGGGGCTCAGAAGAGGAGAGAGCGAAGTCTGTTTGGCAAACATCCGATGGCGGTTATGTAATAGCAGGGGCAAGCATTTCATACAATGGAGATTTGACTGGTACACATGGCGCAGAAGATTTTTGGGTTGTAAAAACAGACGCTACAGGTGGATTGCAGTGGCAGGTATCTTTAGGTGGTTATAGCGGAGATTGGGCAACTTCAGTTCAACAAACGACAGATGGAGGATATATTGTGGCTGGTTATACACTATCAACCACTATGGATGTATCCGGAAACCATGGTGTTGTCGATTTCTGGGTGGTTAAATTAAGTAGTACAGGAAGCATGCAATGGCAGAAAGCATTGGGTGGCACAGCTGGAGATTATGCCAACTGCATCCGCCAGTGTTCAGATGGGGGCTTTATTGTAGCGGGATATACATTGTCTGACGATGGCGATGTTACCGGCCTGCATGGAACATTGCCTCGCAATGATTATTGGGTTGTTAAGTTAAGTGCTACAGGTAATATTGAATGGCAAAAAACACTAGGCGGATCCGAAGATGATATGGCCACCAGCGTTGAACCGTGCGTGGACGGTGGGTTCGTAGTAGCGGGTTATACTTTTTCAAATGATGGCGATGTAACTAACTTGCACGGAGCAGCAAACACCTATGCAGATTATTGGGTGGTTAAACTAAATAGCACAGGAAATATTGAATGGCAAAAAACATTGGGCGGGCCAAGTGTTGATCAGGCATATAGTGTAAAGCAATGTGACGATGGGGGGTATATAGTGGCGGGTTATACAACTTCCAATGGCGGCGATGTAACTGGCATTCATGGAAATTATCAAGATTATTGGGTTGTTAAGCTGAATAGTGCAGGGAGCATACAATGGCAAAAAACATTAGGCGGAACTGACGACGACAGGGCATTTGATGTACAACAATGTAATGACGGGGGATATGTTGTAGCGGGCTATGCTAACTCTACAAACGGTGATGTAACCGGCAACCATGGAGGTCCCGATAGTTGGGTCGTTAAGCTGGGTAGCAATGGGGTTATACAGTGGCAAAAAGCCTTGGGCGGCGCGATTGATGATCACGCTTATTCAATACAGCAATGTGCAGATGGCGGTTATATTGTGGCTGGCGATGCCAGTTCTATGGATGGCGATGTTACTAACCCTAATGGAGGTAGCTACGATTATTGGGTGGTAAAATTGTCCGGCAATTCAACCGGCATTGAAAGAGACGAAACCGAGGTATCGTTACAAGCCTATCCTATCCCAGCCAAAGACGAACTTTTCATTGAAGCTTTATACGGTTCAGAAATTACAATTACAGATATAAAAGGTAATTTAATATTCAAAACGGTAAGTACCGGACAGCGCGTATCAGTTAATACTACAAGCGTCCCTAATGGAATTTATTTTGTAAAAAATAAAAGTAACGGATTTGTTACCACAAAAAAGGTGATTATCAACTAGTCAAAGAAATGAACAATTTATAGTTGAAGTAATCCTTTAGGCTATTCTATTTCATAGGAAATATAGTACAAAAGCCAGAGGGCAATATAATATAGATTCTATGGCTAAAGACATCAAAAAGCACTACAGGGTTTTATTGCTAATTATATGCATAATAGCTGCAAAATATACGAATGCATGTAACTTCAGTATACAGTTGTCTTTTGATTCAATAATTTGCAGCAATGCTAATAATGGATGGGCGGTTGCTTATGTATCAGGTGGGTCCGGGGTTTATACATATCAGTGGAATAATGGCTCAAATAGTTCTACAATAACCAACCTCGGCCCGGGAGCCTATAATGTAATTGTGACAGATGTTATTACCGGTTGTAGTGCGGCATCTTCAACTATCACAATACCAGCAGCATTACCACCTACTATTCAATTAACCCATGTAAATGTGCGGTGCAGTTTGCAAGGTAGTATTATTAGTAATATCATTGGCGGAACTCCTCCTTATGTATATAGTTGGACAGGTAGTAATGGGTTTACTGCAAGCAATCAAAACATTTACAATATTGATACGGGGACGTATTCGGTTATTGTTACAGATCATATAGGCTGTGTAGATAGTGCAAGCGCAATTATAAATCAAGACTCTTGCTCATGGATTGGCTTCTACAATAAACTTGAAAATAACCCTGAAATAACAAGCAGTAAGACATTGCTAGAGAGCTACACAAACAATACAAGTGTAGCACCTTTAAAAATATGTGCCGACGGTTCGGATGCAACTGTTATTAAGTATGTGAATAACGACTCAAGTATAAATAATACTGCGATAAAATTTGTTATCAAAAATGATCCTTTGGGTAGTGACACAGATTATTTTGGATCGTTTTACAGCATTGTGTATACAGATACTATAACAGCGAAATACGTTGCCCCGAAATATCAAAACCAGCCAAGCCTTTACCGTACGGACGCCATTCAGGTTATAAATTCAGCAAACGGTTCTGTTTTATACGAACAGCCGATTCAAATTTACCGTGCACCCGTATTATTAGTGCATGGCCTTTGGGGCAGTATTAGTAGCATGTCAACTATCCACGACAAACTAATAGCATCGGGTAAATATGAACCTTTATTAGTGCACCGTGCTGATTACGAGAACTCTAATTCTATACGTTTTTCGTATAATGCAAACGTTATTAAAAATGAGATTAACGCTGAATTTTTAAGGTTACGTGCTTTCAATTTTTCTGCCGGTAAAGTGGATATAGTGGCTCATAGTATGGGAGGTATACTTACCCGTATATATCTTCAAAATAATGATTGCAGCGGCGGGGTAACACAAAATTGTTATCGTGACGATATTCATAAACTTATTACACTTAATACACCCCATTCTGGGACACAGATGGCGAATTTTCTTCTTAGCGATACGGCAACAGGCGCTGAAACAGCCAGAAATGTACTTGATTGGGTGGGGCTATCGTGGGATTTAGGTGCGGTTAATGACTTGCAGTGTAATAGTTCACAAATTAGTTTGTTAAATGGCGTCAGCAGAAACAATCATATTGTTCCCAGCTATTCCATTATTACAACAGATACAGTTTCATCACACGTAATACCGTCATCATATGTAACACTTAACCCGGAAGCAACTATTGCGTATGTGATAGTTAAAGTAGCTGCACTATCAGCAGATGCATTTCTTGACATTCTTTATGCGGGTACACCATCTGACTTAATTGTTCCTATCACTTCGCAACAAGGAGGGATAACCAATTATAAATCGTTTAATAGTACTTCACATGGTGGTTCCCATGATAACGATTCTGTAATTGCAAAAGTAGAGGCACTTTTAGATGAAAACACTACTGGCAACATATACTTTAGCAATGGTGGATTTAATCCGCCTATTCTTTCTCCTACATTTAAATGTTCCCAACCCGGTTTTACACCTAACAACAATGATAGGAGTGGCACTGTAACTATTAATAACCCACAATCCGGATTCTCATGTGCCGAGGGGCAAATGATTCCAATAAATGTTTCAGCATCATCAAACATTAACAGGCTAATGATATTATCGGGAAATAAAAATTTAGGAATAACCCTATTCGATACCTTGACAAATATGGCCACCATTAATTATTTGGTTCCAAACAATGCTATCGGAACTATAAAAATTATGGCAATAGCTTATGATTCTGATGGATTTGTCGATTTGGATACATTAGATTTTACAGTAACAGCCAGTGCTTCCTTAGATAGTATCACCTTTGTAAACGATTATATCAGTATTCCAGTAGGGCAGGCCACACCTTATCAGTTACTTGGCAGTTATAACGATTCTACTCTTCGCAATCTATCTTCAATTAATAATGTTTTATATAGTGTTTCCGATTCAAGTATCGCAACTATTTACGGTAATGTTGTTGAGGGCCAATCAGTAGGAACAACAATGTTAAACGCTTCCTATCAAGGTAAAAATGCTAGCATTTTCATTACTGTATATGACGGCGATGATTGGGTATTAAGTGATTCAGTTATTAGTGCCATTAGCATACAAAATTCTTTTGGAACTGATAATCCAAAACTGCTTGTTTATCCCAATCCTAATGGAGGTAGATTTATAATAGCATCGGATATTGAAGGTAGCGGTAGTATTGATATTTATAGCATTACAGGTGAAAAAGTATACTCGCATAATGTTTCATCGTTGCAAAACTCAAAAGTAGATATCTCTAGTTTTGCAAAGGGTATTTACATATTAAGAGTAACTAGTCCTGAAGGTATATGTACGCATAAGTTGATTCTACGGTAGTATTATGATATTGTTGTGTGAGTACCAAGGGAAATTGATACTCTCAGATTTTTGAATAATGTAACTAAACATACAAAACAATCAATTTCTTTAAAACATACCGGTATGCTGTTTTGCTACCAAACCTTTGTACTTACCTTATAGAAAAAATCCCTGACTGATCCCCATTTTCGACAAATGTCTTTCCCTTTGCGCCTAGAGCTTTCTTCTTGAATGTTTGATAATATGCATTTCGGTGTGATTGGCTCTTTTCAAAAAGATGAAATTTATTGCTGCTATCCAATTTCTATTTGGGGGGAAATTTTTTAGCCAATACCCCACTTATCATAAACCAATACTAACTTTTACTAACAGGCTGGATATTACGAATCCTCCGATTAACTCGCGCATAATGAGAATAGAAAAAATCTTTATCCTTGGGCATGCGTACTATTTAAATTTAGCCGCTAAATATGGTGCTATATTACGCTAATTAACCATAGCAACCTTATAGCCAGGAGGTATGTACCCCAAAATATTAGAAATGTGTACAGCTTACAAACTATAATTGAAAATATGGGTGATAGCATTGCTATTACATTTGACATAAAGTAGGAAGTTTTAGAAAGAATTAGAGGTGAGGAAGCGAATGATTAAGTTGGTTAAAGTAAATTCAGAACAAATTTTTTAGTTAAGCATGTATACTTTATCAAACAGACGGCCTTTTCCTATCGTGAAACCCTCAATTTTAAGGGTCATATGAATTATCTAATGCTCATGGTTGCGTGCAGCAGTTGGAAAACTCAATCCAAGGTGAAAAGTGCTTCATTTCACATCCAAATTAATGAAAATAGCCACATAGGGCTGCATATCAAGAAACGGAGGTTGGAATTAAGTCTTTTTCAAAAGGATGTCGCAAAGATATTTGGGATAAGCGAGGATGCCTTGCGCTTTTGGGAAAAGGGTCTTGCCAAACCGACAATTCGGTATG
>Ga0164241_10005264_pt1 | contig 12190 bp, 9 predicted proteins | sample OricomyardsoilBY_FD_108780 | JGI IMG/M metagenome (GOLD analysis project Ga0164241, IMG submission 108780) | Backyard soil microbial communities from Emeryville, California, USA - Original compost - Back yard soil (BY) | ecosystem: Environmental > Terrestrial > Soil > Unclassified | place: USA...
ACCCCGAGGACCTGGTCCGCTACCACCGCCTGCGCGAAGAGGGCTACGACTGCGCCGTCGGGTCGCGCTTCGTCCCCGGCGCCAAGGTCTACGACTACCCGCGCCTCAAGTACGTCGTCAACCGCCTCGCCAACCAGTTCATCCGCGTCCTCTTCCGCCACCGCTACAACGACACCACCAACGCTTTCAAGGCGTACAAGCGCGAGGTGATCGAGACGATCCAGCCGCTGCTCTCCAAGCACTTCAACCTCACCGTTGAGATGCCGCTGAAGGCGATCGTCCGCGGCCACACCTACGCGGTGATCCCGACCGACTGGACCAATCGCGCCACCGGCGTGGCAAAGCTGAAGATGAAAGAGATGGGCAGCCGCTACCTCTTCATCGTGCTCTACGTCTGGCTCGAGAGCACGCTAAGCCGGGGGGACTATCGCGTTCGAAAGGCCGAGGCGGAGCGGCGCGCGCCGACTGGCGGCGCGGCCCGCTCCTAGCGCTACTGCTTCTGGCCGATGACCAAGAACTGCTTGCCGAGCAGCTTCCAGGCCAGCGGCGTCTTCAGGTAAAGCCGGGTCAGCTGCGGCGAGGGCGGCAGGATCCCTCGGAAGGAGTAGGGGAGGTAGCGGGGGATCACCTTGATCGGCTCGAAGCCGGCCGTGTAGAGGTGCTCACCGATCGCCATGTGGGTCAGCGCGACGTAGTGATCGGCGCAGTCCCAGTACTCGTCTGAGCAGTAGCGATAGTTCGGCCCCATGATCGCGATCCGCCCGCCCTGCTCCATCGAGGCGTGCATCTTTTCGAGGAAGGCCGAGATCGCCTCCTGGTCATAGAGGTGCTCGAGGAAGTTGGAGACGAAGATGCCGTCGAAGTGGTTCTGGGGCAGCTCGGCATCCATGATCATCGAGGTGATGACCGTGGTGTCGGGCTTGTGCGCCGCCTCCTCGTAGCTGACCGCGTCGACCGCCCAGGTCTCCTTTGCCGGCACCGCGCCGATGAACTCGCCACGCCCGGCGGCTGGATCGAGCACCTTCTGCGGGCGCCCCATAACGCCGTGGACATGGGGCGCGATCTCGTTCCAGACGGCTGCGCGGCCGTCCTGATCGATGTCGCGAAAGCGGTATGAGTAGAGGCGCTCGTAGTTCATCTGAGGCGATTTGCTCCTTGATTGGGTGGTGGTGCAGCCGGAGATGGCCTTGGCGGAGTATGCGAACCTACCGCGCCGATGGATCTGAGTGACCTCCTCCTGATGCTTTTGGCGCACCTGGCCCTGACGGGCCTGCCGGGTATCGCGGCGACCCTGCTTGCCGCCCGCAAGGGCGTGGACCAGGTGCCGGTGCTATTGGCGATTGGGCTGGTGGCGAGTGGCGTCGTAGGGCTGCTCGGATTCTGGGCCTTCTATGGCAACCGGGTGCTCGGCGAAACCTTCTCCTATTTTGTCGTCTTTGGCTCGATTGCCCTTGCTGCCTGGTCGCTCTACGGGAAACAGCTCGACCGGGGGTTGCTTAAGCAACTCGCGACGCCCCTGGTCCTTTGGGCGTTCGGCTCTGCCTTTCTGCTCCTGCTCGGCTTTGTCCACGCGGGTACGGCCACTCCGCTTGCGACCGCCGTGTCGCGCTTCTCCCACGCCCTTCCGGGCGATAACTACCTACCGCTGTTCTTCGCGGAATTCTTCTTCGAACATGGCCATCACGGGAAGCCACCAGACTTTGCGAGTTTTCTCGCCAGCGATCGACCTCCCCTGCAGATCGGCTACGCCTTGTCTCAGCGCTCGTTCGGCTGGGACGCAAGCGGACTCCACTACCAGGTGCTGGCGGTAGCGCTGCAGCAGCTCTGGATCATCGGGCTCTGGGCGTTGCTGGTTGCGGCCAGGGTCGGTCGCGTAACTCGGGCGCTGACGATGCTCACCGTCCTGGTCAGCAGCCTGGCGATCGTTAACGGCTTCTTCGTGTGGCCGAAGATGCTCCCGGCGGCGATGTTGTTGGCTGCCGCGGCGTTGGTGATGACGCCTTTGTGGTCGCAGGTCCGCACCAGCCTCTGGGCCGCGGCGCTGATCGCTGCCCTTTGCGCGGTCGCACTCCTTGGACACGGCTCCAGTGTGTTTGGCGTGCTCGCTCTCGGCGCTGTTGCTCTGTATCGAGGGGCCCCGAACTGGCGATGGCTAGCGGTCGCCGCCGCGGTGGTAATCGCCTTGATGGCACCCTGGTCGGCTTACCAGAAATACGGAGACCCACCGGGGAACCGTCTTGCCAAGTGGACCCTCGCAGGAGTGACGGAAATCGACGGTCGTGGAACCACGGAGGCCATCGTCGATTCGTATCGAGAAGCCGGGATCGATGGCACTCTTCACAACAAGGCCGAGAACTTCGTGGCGATCGGCGGCGGCACGGTGGCGACCGACATGCTCGACGCGGCGCTCCGAAGCGGCAGTCTCGAGGATGTTGTCCGCGCGGTTCGCGCTGTCTCGTTCTACTACCTGCTGCCTTCAATGGGCATATTGTTGGCGTCGCTCTTGGTGATGTTGGTGGGGCATCGCGCCGGCCGGCGAAATTCGGATGAATGGAGCTTCGCTCTGGCTTGTCTCGCAACGGTTGCGATCGGGAGCGTCATCTGGGCGTTGTTGTCGTTCGGGAACGAAGCCGCAAGGACGATCATCCACGTTTCCTCCTACTTGCTTCCCATTTTGTTGATCTGCGGACTTGTGGTGGGGTTGCGAGCGGTGGTTCCGCGCTTCGCTGTCTATTTCTTGGGTCTGAATGCCCTGCTCAGTCTCCTCATATATGCGCCATCGCTCGATCCGCCCCCGGGAACCTCCTACTCGTTGCTGGCGGCAACCATGGCCGCCGTCGCGCTCATCTGCTTCGGTGCCGCCGCGTTGTTGGGGCTCGACCGTCACGGCGAGCCGGCACTGGCGGTAGGAGAAGCTCAGGCTGGCTGACGCCGGCGCAGCTGCGGCCGTCGCCGTCGGATCCAGAGAAAGTGGGCCGCTATCCGCGGCATTCCGCGCCGCAGGTTCGGGTTGCCGAAGGGGTCGACGGCGACCATCGAGGCCCAGCGATCGGTCAACGCTTCTTCCTCCCAGGCCTTGACTTCCGGGTCGCGGCTGGAGGACTCGAAATGGTAGAGGATCAAGTCCGGGTCATAGACGATGCGGTGACCGGCGGCGTAAACCTTGAGGCAGTAGTCGACATCGTTGAAGTTGAGCGGCAGCGTCGTCGTCAGCCCGCCCAACCGCTCGAAGACATCGCGGCGGGTCATCAAGCAGGCGCCGGTTACGGCCAAGCAGTTGCGGGCAATCAGGGTCGAGTTTGCGTACCCCCTGAAGCTGCCACCGAAGCCACGGTAATCATGACCGGGAAGGCCGCCGTTGAAACTGACGCCGACGTGCTGGAGACGGTCGTCGCCCCAGACCAACTTGGCACCCACGGCGCCGATTCCCTCCTGTTCGGAGTACATGACCATCCGCTCGATCCAGTCCGGCGTCGTAATCTCGATGTCGTCGTTGAGCAGCAGGAGGTGCTCTCCCTTGCTGTTGACGGCGCCGAGATTGATCTTGGCTGAGAAGTTGAAGGTGCCCTCGAAACTCACCAGCCGCAGCCGCTCTCCGGCGATCTCGCGCAGTTCCTCGAGAACCTCAGTCGGTACCGCTTCGCCGGTGACGCAGACGATCTCGTAGTTCTCATAGGTGGAGCGCTCGATGATGCTGCGCACGCAGTTGACAACCAGGACGACATGCTCGAAGCGGACCTCGCGCTCCTGACCGCCGGTGGGGATGATGATGCTGACCAGCGGCTGCTGCTCAAGTCGCGGCCGCAGGTGCAGGATCCCGGGGTCCTCGGCATCGCGCTCAACCACAGCGGGGAGCCCGATCCGGTCGCAGTGGGCCTGGACTGCGCGCTTGCCGGCTTCGAAGGCGTAGGGCTTCGCCGCCTCGCCGCCGCCCGCGGCGGAGGTCTCGAGCATCCGCCAGTGGTAGAGCACCTTGGGGACGTGGACGACCGCGCGGGCACGCTCGGTCACCTTGAGGACAAGGTCCCAGTCCTGGGAGCCCTCGAACTCAGGGTCAAAGCCACCCACCTCTTCGACCAGGGAACGGCGCATGACGCTGAAATGGCAGGTGTACATCTGCGTCCGCATCCGCTCTGGCGACCAGTCGGGCTTGAAGAACGGCCCGGAGTGGCGCCCGGCGAGGTCAATCTTGTCCTCGTCGGTGTAGACGTAGTCGGCCTCGGGGTTGCCGTCGAGTGCCTCGGCGACGTGCGCTAGTGCGTCCGGGTGCAGCGTGTCGTCGTGATCGAGAAGGGCCAGGAACTCTCCGCCTGCCATCGCCAAGGCGTCGTTGGAGGCGGCGACGATCCCCTTGTTGTCCGGTCGGTACTCGACCCGGACCCTGGCGTCCTTGCGCTGGGCCTCGTCGAGGATCTCGCGCACGTGCGGTCCCGTCGATCCGTCGTCGACCAGGCACAGCTCCCAGTCGCTGAAGCTCTGCCTCTGAACCGAGCGCAGCATCTTGCGCAGGACGCCGGCAGGCGTCTCGTAGACGGGCGTCAGGATTGAAAAGCGCGGGGTGGCCACGGCCGGGATCTCTAGCTTCGGCGGCCGCGGAGCAGGCGCCAGAGCATCCCCGCCAGCTTGCCGAAGACCGGGACTTTCGATTCGATCCGGACTTTCGCGCCCTCGATCCGTTTCGCCCGGTCCTCCATCTCGGCCAGCTTGCCTCGGGCGGCGCCGAGTTCGGCGTCCATTCCAATGAGTAGATCGCGCAGCCTGAGGATCTCCTCGTTGGCGTTGTTGAGTTCGACCAGCAACTCGGGCGGGGGGCTCTCCTCCGGTTTTTCCTCCAGGTCGGCGAAACGCTCCTGGGCGGCCAGTAGAGCGTCGCGCAGCTGGTCGGCCTCGCGGCGCTGGCGGGTCCAGGAGCGGTCGTAGCGACGCACGGTCTCCTCCAGCGACTCTTCCCGGCGCGTGTACAGGGCGGCCCAGGGGGTGACGTAGGAGACGTTGTGGTCGACCTCGCGCAGAAAGCCTTCACGGGCAAGGGCGGCGGACCAGGTCTCCGGGGGCTGGACGTTGTGGTGAGTCGCCTCGCCGTAGTCGTCCGGGGTGGTCGAGAGGAGCAGCCTGTCGGTGGCGGCGCAGAGGTTGCCGAGGGCGATCGCGGTCTCGGTGGCCGGGATGTGCTCCAGCACCTCAATCGAGACGATCAGGTCGTAGCGCCGAGACAGCGGCTGGGAGAGAGAGCCGACCTCGCAGTACTCGCTCACCGACTCATCGACCTGCGAGATCGCGTAATCGGAGACGTCGATGCCCCAGGCCTCGACACCCCGCGCACGCAGAGCCTCAACCAAGAAGCCCATCGCACAGCCGGCGTCGAGTACTGAGGTAGGCCGCAGGTCACGGACGATGTTGTCGGCGATCTTGCTGAAGAACTCGAGCCAGTGCTCGTTGCGCTCGTAGGGGATGCCGCAGTCGTGACGGTAGTAGTACCGCCCGTACTCAGCGCTCTGGTCCTTCTGTGGGGGGAGATCCGTCGAGGTGGCCTGCTCGGACATTCGGGTGCAGTCTACTCAGGGGAGATCTCTGTATCGGTGATCGTGGTGCGCTGCCAATACACTCCCGCACCGCCATGGAGAGGTTGACCCGCAACGCGCCTGTTCTGCTGCTCGCCGCGGCGTTGGTGGTGGCGACCGCGATGACTCTCGCCCTGACCTCGGGGATGACCTTCTATCAGGACACTTGGGACTTCCTGATTACCCGGCGGGCGATCACGGTGGACACGCTCCTGCAGCCGCACAACGAGCACATCGTCGTCTTCCCGATCCTCATCGAGCAGCTGTTGCTGCGGATCTTCGGGATGTCCACGGCGTTGCCGGAATACGTGCTGCTCTGCCTCTTTCTGGCCGCCACGGCAGTGCTGCTCTACGTCTACGTCAAGCGCCGGGTTGGTCCCTGGCTGGCGCTCTTCGCGGCCGTTGCGATCCTCTGCCTCGGCCCGGCCTGGGAGGTCTTGCTCTGGCCCTTTGAGATCACCTTTGTCGGCCCGATCCTCTGTGGCCTCGCGATGCTGCTCGCGCTTGAGCGCAATGACCGGCTCGGCGATATAGCTGCCTGTCTATTCCTGATTCTGGCCCTCGGGTTCTCCGGTCTTGGCATCCCGTTTATCGCGGGAGCCGCGGTCGCGGTGGCGCAAGGGCCGCGGGCGACCTGGCTGCGGCGCTCCTACATCTTCCTTATCCCCCTCCTGCTCTACGTCGCCTGGTATCTCGGCTGGGGTCACGACGCGGAAACGCACCTGGCGATCCGCAACGTCCTCGCTTCCTCGCGCTTTGTGGTCGACTCGCTCGCCAACTCTCTCGCCGCGGTAGCCGGCCTCGGTCCGAGCCCGACCGGCGGCGCGTTCGACCCGAGTTGGGGACGGGCGATCCTGGTCGCTCTGGTGGTCTTGATCGGCTACCGGCAGCTGCGCAAGCCCGGGTTCTTCCCGGGTCTGTGGCCAATTGCGGCCACCGCCCTCGCCAGTTGGCTGCTGACTGCCTTCAACGCCTTTCCCGGTCGCGATCCGACCTCGAGTCGCTACCTGTACGCCGGCGCCGTCTTCGTCTTGATGATTCTCGCCAACCTTTTCAATGGCATCCGGCCAAGCCGGAACGTGCTGATCGCCATGGCGGTGGTGACGGCGGCGGCGGTCGGCCCGAACCTGGTTGTGCTCAAAGACGGCAGCGACATCCTCAAACCCCAGTCGGTGTTCACCCGGGCCGATGGTGCTGCGCTTGAGATCGCCCGCCGGACCGTCAATCCCGATTTCCAGCTCACCCCCGAAGTGGCGGGAACTCCGTCCTTGATTAACGTCTACGCCGGGGCATATCTGACCGCGGTTGATGAATACGGCTCACCGGCTTACTCGACGGTGGAACTGGCTTCGGCCCCCGAAGAGGGGCGCCGCCAGGCCGACATCGTCCTCGCTGACGCCTTGCCGATCACCACCACGACCAGACCGGGCACCCTCAGCCGCAGCGCCGGAACCGGGGAATGCTTCGCTTTCCCGGCCGGTCGCTCAGGCAACCTCCAGGTAGCGCTGCATCCAGGTCTGACCAAGATCGAATTGGCCCCTGGGCCCCATGCGGACATTGCCCTGCGGCGCTTCGCGGTCGAAGGGTTCCCGGTTCTCACCGATGGTGCCGCGGGTGGCACTGTGACGACGCTGCGGATCCCCCGCGACGAAGCCTCGCGGCCGTGGTACCTGCATGTCGACGCGGCCCAGTCGGCCCGCGTTTGCCGCTAGAGGTCCTCGGCGATACGCGGTGCGTCGCGCTTGAAGATCCAGGCGCCGAAGGCGCAGACGCCGGCGAAGATCAGCGCCGCTGGCAGTAGGCCCAATGCCCCTCCGGCAGCCTCAGCTGCGCTTGGAGCGGCAGGTTCGGCGAGGATCCAGACTCGCACCTGCTCGAAGATCACGGCCAACGGGTTGATCATCAGAATGTGTTCGTAAGTTTCGTTGCCGAAGGCGGTGATCGGGTAGAGGATCGGCGTCGCGTAGAAGAGGACCTGAGCGAAGACGGTCCAGATGATCGCGACGTCGCGGAAGCGCACGTAGAGCACTGAGAGAGCCATGCTCGCGGCCGCCGTAAAGACGAAGAGCAGTGCTAGCGCGAGCGGGAAGAGCAGCCAGGTCCAAGTCGGGTCAACGCCGAAGGCAAAGATGAAGGCAAAGACGACGATCAGGTTGAGGCAGAAGTTGAAGGCTCCGGTGACGACGGTGGAGAGCGGGATTACCAGACGTGGGAACTGGGTCTTGCGGACGACCCCCTCCTGGGCGACGACCGAGGTGACCGAGTTGGTGGTCGATTCCTGGAAGAAGGTGAAGAGGACGATGCCCAGCAGCAGCAGGACTGGGTAGTGCTCGACTTCCACGCTGCCGATTTTGAAGACGTTGGTGAAGACAAAGAGGAGCACCCCGAACAGCATCAGCGGCCGGATCAGAGACCAGAGGTAGCCGAGCACAGTGCCGAAGTAGACGCGCTTGAACTCGGTCACCGACATCAGCCAGAGCAGGTCGAAGAAGCGGCGCCAGCCGCCACCGAGCGCGGAAGGTCCGCGCACCTCGCGCAGCGGTGCCGGCTGTACCCGGGTGCTCATCTCTCGCTACCCGACTCAACGATTGCCGAGATCTCATGGGGGAGGGAGACGATCCCGCGCGGCTGAGCCTCGCCGCCGAAAACGACGAAGTCGATTGCGTCGTGCGCGTAGAGAGCAACGCCCCCGCCGTGGACCCGGTTGACGCCGCAGTGGACGAAATAACGCCCTGGAGAGAGCAGGTTCTCCACCTCAGCGGCGACCTTGACGCGCTCTCCTGCCACCAAGTCGCCTCCGCCCCTGGCGTTGGCCACGCCGATCCCGAACTGAAAGACCCCGATTGCGTCGGCATTGGCAAGGAGGAAGCCCACCCCGATGCCCGGGTTGTCGCGAAGGACTTCCAGTTCAACTCGCAGGCGAACCTTCTGTCCGTGCTCGACGTTGGTGAGGCGAGTGCCCTCTGCGTCCTCCAGCCAGGCCTCGAGTAGCTGCACCTCGTCACTGGCCTCGGGCGCCGCCTCGGCCGCCCCCTTGTTCTCCTGCTCGAAGTTGAGGCGCAGGTAGCGTCGGCCGACCTCTGCGGGATCGCCAATGTGCTGGATCTTGCCATCGGCGATCAGCATCGCCCGGTGGCAGTACTCCTCGACGGTCGTCATCTCGTGCGTGACAAGGACAATCGTCTTGCCCATGGCTTTCATCTCGCGGAAGGCGTCGGCGCACTTCTGCTGGAAGGCGGCATCGCCAACCGCCAGAACCTCGTCGATAAGAAGGACGTCGGCGTCGGCCTCCATCATCACTGCGAAGGCCAGTCGGACCATCATGCCCGAGGAGTAGTTCTTCAGTTTGAGGTCGGCGAATTCGCCCAACTCGGCGAACTCGATGACGGCGTCGGTGCGCCGCCGCATCTCGGCTGGTGTCAAGCCCATCATCACGCCGTTGAGGACCACGTTCTCGCGTGCGGTCAGGTCGTGGTTGAAGCCGACCCCCAGCGCGATGAAGGTGGCGAGACGGCCGGCCATCCTGATCGTCCCGGCATCGGCCCGGTAGATGCTCGCGAGCAGCTTCAAGAGAGTGCTCTTGCCGGAGCCGTTGCGGCCGACGATGCCGAAGAACTCACCCTGACGGACATCGAAGGAGACTCCGTCGAGAGCTCTGAGTTCGCGGTAGTCGCGCGAAGAGAACGGTCTTACGGCTCGCTCTTTCAGAGAGTCGACGCGGTTGGTCGGGATGCGGAACGCCTTGTGAAGGTCTTCGACCTGGATTGCGAGCGGAGAATCGACGTCGGGTGCCGCCAGCGACACGGGGCTGCTCGGGCTTGCGGTGACGTTGTCGGCAGGCATCAGGAGGATCCGGTACGCATCTCGGAGGCAACCCCCGGACTGACCGAATGGGATGGAACGCTACCGTGCGGCGAGGGTGTCAGAAGCTGCGGTGATGCGGGTCTGGATCGCAGTTGCCGCGAAATAGCGCCCAGGATCGAGAGGCCGCGCTTTCCGGTGCAGCTGTCAGGCTCAAGGCGGTGAACGCACCACAATCTGTCGCCGTAGTAATCCCCAGCTGGAACTCCCTGGGCCTGCTGCCGCGCTGTCTCGGCTCGCTCCGTAGCGAGGGCGTGGAGATCGAGCTGATGGTCGTCGACAACGGCTCCACTGATGGCTCGGTCAAATACTTGGAGCGCGAAGGCGTACCGCATGTCTCGCTGCCGGAGAACGTCGGCTTCGCAGCGGCGATGAATCTCGGCGTCAGCCGCGTCGCCGCCGATGTGGTTCTGGCTCTCAACGCCGACACTGTGCTCGAGCCCGGTTGCGTCGGCCTGCTTCTCGCCGCGCTCGAGGCCGACCCGGCCTTGGCCGGCGTGCAGCCGCGCATCCTCCAGCTCGAGGGCGATGGCGATGCTTCCCCGGATCCGGCCCGCGCCCGTCTCTACAGCGCCGGCCAGGCGCTCACCCCCGACGGCCGCGCCTTCGAGCTCGGGGCGGGGGAGGCGCAGCCGTCGCGGCTGCCTGGCGTCCACGAGATCTTCGGGGCCTGCGGCGCCGCCTGCCTGCTTCGGCGCGAGTTGTTCAGCGAGCTCGGCGGCTACGACGAGAGCTACTTCGCCTTTTACGAGGACGTCGACCTCAACGTGCGAGCGCGGATCGCCGGCTGGCGCTTCGCCTACGTGCCCGAGGCTGCCGTCTGGCACGTCGGCAACGCCTCCTGGGAGGCGGGGTTCGCCAGTCCGAGCGCCGAGAACGCGCGCCTGGTGGCGCGCAACCGGCTTGCCACCCAGGTCAAGTTCATGCCGCTCTCCTCTGTGCCTCGGATTGCCGTGGTCGAGGTTGGGGCGCTCGCTCGCGCGGTCTCCCAGCGTCGCCTACGGGCCACGCTCGCCGGCAAGCTCGCCGCCCTGCGTTGGCTGCCGCGACTCCTGCGCGAGCGGCGGCGCCTGAACCGCGAGGGCGACTCCGCGCGGGCCCGTCGCTGGCTCGGCGCTTGAACGCGCTTCAGCCGCGCCGACGCCGCCGCAGGGCCAGCGCCTCGCGGGCGGAGATGTCGAGCGGGCGCTCGCGGTCGAGCTCGAGCCGGTCCGTATCGCCCCCGTCCCGCCAGCCCCGAACGCGTCCCCGCAACCCCGCCGCGCTCCTGTCCTTCAGCATTTGCCCGGCGCAGATCGCGCCCTCGGTCGCCAGTACGCGGGCCGCATCACGTGGCCTCGACATCACCCCGTACCGGCGCAGCATGTAGCCGCGGCTCCAGCCGGTGCGCTCGTACTTGGCGGCGCTGGCGGCGCCGAGGCCGGCCGAGTAGGCATGCAGCGCCGTCGCCTCCGGCGCGAGCCGGCAGTGGGCGCCGACAGCGGCCATCCGCAGAGCTAGGTCGAGGTCCTCGTAGTAGAGAAAGATGCGCTCGTCGAAGCCGCCGACGGCCTCGAAGGCGCGGCGGTCATAGAGGGCGGCGCCGCCGGTCGGGCCCAGTGGGTCGGCCGCCTTGGTGGCGGCCTCGCGCGGCTCCCCGTGCAGGTAGTCGAAGCCCATCAGCGTGCGGTCCGCGACTACCCCGGCGGAGTCGATCAGCTCCGGCGCCCGCTCCTGCAGCAGCACCCCGGCAACCGCCTGCACCCCTTCGGCGTTGGCGTCAAGCAGGGCCTCGACGAAGCGCGGCTGGCACTCGACATCGCTGTTGAGAAAGATCAGCGGATCGGCGTCGTGCTCGCGCACGGCGTGGTTCAGTGCCGGTCCGAAGCCGATGTTGCGCCCCAGCGTCAGCACCGTCACCTCCGGGTGCTCCTCGCGCAGGATCAGCAGAGAATCGTCGCTGGAGCCGTTGTCGACCACGACTACGTCCAGTGGCCGGCTCTGTTCCTGCAGGCTGCGCAGCGCCCGGCCGATGACCTGGGCACCGTTGAAGTTGGGTATGTAAACGGCTGGTCGCACGGCTCTTTCTCGCAGTAAGTAGGGTTGCAGCCTCGCATGGAGCCACTGAAGGGACTCATCCTCTCGGGCGGCGCCGGAACCCGGCTGCGCCCGATCACTCACACCTCGGCGAAGCAGCTCGTGCCCGTCGCCAATAAGCCCGTGCTGTTTTATGGGATCGAGGCGCTGGTCGATGCCGGGGTGAAGGAGATCGGGATCATCATCGCGCCGGAGACCGGCGACGAGATCCGCGAGGCCGCCGGCGACGGCTCTCAGTTCGGCGCCGAGATCACCTACATCGTCCAGGACAACCCCTCCGGGCTCGCCCACGCGGTGCTGACCGCGGCCGACTTCATCGGCGACTCGCCCTTCGTCATGTACCTCGGCGACAACCTTCTGCGCGACGGCCTGCGCGGCCTCGTCGCCACCTTCCGCGCCGATGAGCCACACGCGCTGATCCTGCTCACGCCGGTCGACGACCCGCAGTCCTACGGGGTCGCCGAGCTCGATGGCGAGGGCGGGATCGTGCGCCTGATCGAGAAGCCCAAAGACCCGCCGTCGAACCTGGCCCTGGTCGGCGTCTACCTCTTCACCTCGGCGATCTTCGACGCCGCCCGCAGCCTCGAGCCCTCTTGGCGCGGCGAGTACGAGATCACCGAGGCGATCCAGGCCCTGATCGACGACGGCCACAAGGTCCAGTCCGAGGTCGTCAGCGGCTGGTGGAAGGACAC
>Ga0164241_10005265_pt1 | contig 12189 bp, 11 predicted proteins | sample OricomyardsoilBY_FD_108780 | JGI IMG/M metagenome (GOLD analysis project Ga0164241, IMG submission 108780) | Backyard soil microbial communities from Emeryville, California, USA - Original compost - Back yard soil (BY) | ecosystem: Environmental > Terrestrial > Soil > Unclassified | place: USA...
CAGCGGCTCGCCCGCGCTCGCCGCGAAGGCCTCGAGCATCGCGTCCAGCGTCTCGGTGCCCACCAGCGTGTTGCCCTGCACGGCGACGCCGTCGCCCGTCCGGTGGCCCGACGGCGTGCGGCACAGCGCGCCGGTGTGCGATGCGCCAGGTCCCGCGAGGCCGACGACCCCGACCTGGCGGCGCTCCGCCGCCGGGTCGATCGCGAGCAGCTGCGCCAGCGCGTCGCCGGCCGTTGCGCCCGCCGCCAGCCGGTCGAGCGCCTCGAACGCGAGGTACGGGTTGACGCGGGCCTGGCTGGCCGCCGCCCCGGCGCCGGCACGCGTGTAGACGCACATCGCGCCGACGCACGGGACCGCGCTGGCCACGGCCACGCCCACCATCCCGGTGTCCGGGCAGCGCCCGACGACCGAGAACGTCGACGTGTCGTAGCCGGTCACGCCGCGCTCCCGGCCCGCAGCTCGTGGATCGGCGTGAGCGGGACCGTGGTCAGCCGCTCCGGCGCGCCCGCGGTGATCAGGTAGGTGTCCTCGAGGTGGAGGATCCCCCAGCCGAGCTCCATGTAGCCCGTCTCGAAGTTAATCGTCATCCCGGGCTCGAGCGTCACGTTCCCGCCGCCGAAGGCGTCGGAGATGTGCGGGTGGTCGTACTGCTCGAGGCCGATCGAGTGGTTCAGCGCGAAGATGCTCCCCGGCAGCCGCCCGGCGGCGGCCGCGTGCGTCCGCTCGGCGATCGACGCGAACGTCTCGCCGGGCGTGAACGTCGGCACGATCTCGGCGTGCAGCTCCTGGAGCACGCCGAAGTGATCGGTGAACTTGTCGGTCGGCGACCCGATGTGGGCCGCGCGCCCGCAGTCCGCCCAGTAGTGGCCGAGCGAGCCCGCCGGGTCGACGTAGACGACGTCGCCCTCCTGGTAGCGGTAGTCGAAGTTGCGCTCGCCGTTGAACGCGCGCTCGCCGCCGCCCCAGGTGATCTGGCTGCCGTAGCCGCCCTGCGCCAGCATCTCCTCGCGGAAGCGCGTGCGGATGCCGGCGGGGGTCACGCCCTCGCCGATCATGTCGGCCACGGCCAGCAGCGACCGCTCCAGCGCCGCCGTCGCGGCCCGCATCCGGACGACCTCGTCGGGGGTCTTCACGAGCCGGATCTCGCGCAGGACCTGGCCCGCGTCGCGCACCCGGGAGACGTCGAGGCCCGCCTGCTCGTAGAGGGGCTTGAAGTGGATCTCGTCGATGCCGATCGCGGCGTCGCTCAGCCCCAGCTCCTTCAGCGTGTCGACGATCAGGCCGAGCCGGTGGGGGCCGCCGCGCCGGCGGCCCTCGCGCATCAGCTCCGCGATCCGCCGGTCGCGCTCGCCGGGCAGGTCGTCGGGGATCGCGACGTAGCCGCTCGTCTGCACCCGCAGCTCCCGGATCCACGTCGGCCACTCGTCGGCGAACCCGGGGATCTCCATCTCCTGCACGAACAGGACCGGCGGGATGCTGTCGTCGCGGGGGAAGATCACCGCGTGGAAGTCCCGGATCGTCAGGAACGGGAACTCACGCGTGTAGTCGCTGAGGTACAGGGTGTTCTCGGGCGCGGTCGCGACCAGCACGTCGAGGCCGTAGGCCTCCATCGTCGCCAGCGCCCGCTCACGGTTAAGCAACATCGTCGGTGATCTCCAGTGGGGGGTTGGTGGCCAGTGCCGCGGGCGTGCGTCCGCGGCGGAAGGTGCGCGGCCAGCGCAGCTCCAGCCCGCCGACGATGCCGCGGGGCCGCAGCGCGAGGACGAGCAGGAGCAGCAGCGCGAGGCCGACCTCGGTCATCCCGGGGCGCGCCGGGATCTCCAGCCCCGCGACGCTGGTGCCCGCCTCGACGGTGCGCAGGCCCTGCACGACGAGCGTGACCACGCCGACGCCGACGACGGCGCCCGACAGGCTGGTCATGCCGCCGACGACGAGCATCGCGATGATCAGGAAGCTCGCCGCGAACGAGAAGTCGGTGACGCTGAGGACACCGAGCAGGTTGCTGTAGAGCGCCCCGCCGACGCCGGCGATGACCGCGCTCAGGGCGAGCGCGATCCGGCGCTCGCGGCGGATGTCGACGCCGGCAGCCGCCGCGGCCGCCTCGTTGTCGCGCGACGCACGCAGCCGCAGCCCCGCGCGCGAGGTCTGGTAGGCGAACGCGACGAGGACGACGGCGACCGCCCACCCCCAGGTCGACCACACGGTGTCGCTGATCGGGATGCCCACCAGCGACTCCTCGCCGGCGGTGAGCGTCGAGGCGTTCTTGATCACGTCCTGGCAGATCAGGAACAGCGCGAAGGTCCCGATGCCCGCGGCGAGCCCGGTGAGGCGCATCAGCGGGACCGCGACGATCGCGCCGATCAGACCGGCGGCGACGCCCGCGATCAGCGCGGCGGGGAGCAGCGACAGGTGAGCGTCGACGAGGAAGCCCGGCAGGCCGAGCGGCGGCTGCTGCTTGAGCAGCGGCGGCATCGTCAGCGCGGCCGTCACGTAGGCGCCGATCGCCATGAAGCTCGTGTGGCCGAACGAGAGGACGCCCGAGTTGCCCGAGAACGTGTAGAGGCCGACCACGAGGACGACGTTGATGAACATCTCCATGATCGTCTGCTGGAGGCTCACGGAGCCGGTCGACGCCAGCGCGGCGACGATCGTGATCCCGGCGACGAGCAGGATCGGCGTGGCGAAGCGGGTCGGGAGCGGGGACCGGAGGTTCATCGCGTCAGACCCTCGTGACCGGGGCGCGGCCCGCGATCAGGCCGTTGGGACGGACGAGCAGGACCGCGATGACGAGCGAGAAGAGGATCGCGTCGCGGTAGTCGGCGACCTCGCGGGGGAGGTAGGTCTGGAGGAGGATCGTCGCCGCCCCGAGCAGGAACCCCCCGACGGCCGCGCCGCTGAGGCTGCCCATGCCCCCGAGCACGGTCGCCACGAACGCGAGCAGCACCGGCGTCTGGCCCATCGTCGTGTTGAGCACGCCCGTCTGCGCGACGAGCAGGACGGCGGCGATCGCGGCGAGGAACCCGCTGACGCCGAAGGTGACCGCGACGATCCGGTCGGCGCGCACGCCGCACAGCCGGGCCATCGTGAAGTCCTGGGCCGCGGCGCGCATCTGCTGCCCGCCGAGCGAGCGGCGCGACAGGACGCTGAGGCCGCCGATCATCAGGATCGCCGTGGCGATCGTGATCAGGTCGATGAGGCGCACGTTGAGGCTCCCGATCTCGATCGGCTTCAGCAGGTGCCGCGAGACCGCGACCGAGCGCGGCTCGCCGCCCACCGTGAGCAGGACGAGGTTCTGCATCAGGTAGCTGATCGCGTACGAGGTGATCATCAGCGTCGCCGGGTTGGCGCCGCGCACCGGCCGGATGGCGACGCGCTCGATGATCACCGCGAGCAGGACGACCGCGAGGATCATGATCAGCACCGCCAGCAGCAGCGGCACGCCGGCGAGGACGAGCAGCAGGTAGCCGCCGGCCATGATCAGCTCGCCGTGGGCGAAGTTGACCATCCGCATGATGCTGAAGATCAGGGCCACGCCGATCGCGACCAGGGCGTAGAAGCCGCCCGAGCTCGTGGCGTTGATCGCCGTCTGCAAGATCTCGGTCATGCCGCGTCCTCCACGCCGCCGAAGTAGGCCTTGGCCAGCACGTCGGAGCCGGCGAGCTCCTCCCGGGTGCCGGAGATCTCGAGCGCTCCCGAGCGCAGCACGTACGAGCGGTCGGCGACCGCGACGGCCTGCGCCGCGTACTGCTCGACGAGCAGGATCGTGACCCCGCGCTCGCGGAGGTCGCGCAGCAGGGCGAACATCCCCTCCACGAGCTTGGGCGCGAGCCCGAGCGAGGGCTCGTCGAGCAGCAGCAGCCGCGGCTGCGCGAGCAGCGCGCGGGCGATCGCCAGCTGCTGCTGCTCGCCGCCCGAGAGCTTGCCGGCCACCGTGTGGCGGTAGGTGCCGAGCGCAGCGAAGCGCTCGCAGAGGCCGTCGATCTCGCCGTGGATGGCGCCGCGGTCGCGGCGCGCGCTCGAGGCGACGAGGAGGTTCTCCTCGACCGTCATGTCCGCGAAGATCCGGCGCCCCTCGGGCACCAGCGCGATCCCCGAGCGCACGATCTGCTCGGGGGTCCGCCCCTTGAGGCTCTCGCCCTCGAACTCGATCGTGCCGCGGATCCGGCGCAGCACCCCGACGATCGCCAGCAGCGTGGTGGTCTTCCCCGCGCCGTTGGGGCCGACGAGGCTGACGATCTCGCCCTCGGCGACCTCGAGCGACAGCGCTCGCACCGCGGGGACGCGCCCGTAGAACACCGAGACGTCGTCAAGCTTGAGCATCGGCCTCCGATGCGGTGCCGAGGTAGGCGGCGATCACCGCGGGGTCGTTCTTGACCGCGTCGGGCGCCCCGACGGCGAGCGTGCGGCCGTAGTCGAGCACGTGGACGCGCTCGGCCAGCCGCATGAGGAACGGCATGTCGTGCTCGATCACGAGGATCCCGCAGCCGAGCCGCTCGCGGATCGCGCCCACCGCCTCGCGCAGGTCCTCGGTCTCGCGGTCGTTGAGGCCGGCCGCGGGCTCGTCGAGGAGGAGGAAGCGCGGCTGCGACGCGACGGCGCGCATGATGCCGACCTTGCGCTCGATCCCGGGCGGCAGCGCGTCGCAGCGCTCGCCGGCGAGGTCGCGCATCGCGAAGTGGTCGAGCAGCTCGAGCGCCCGGGCCTGCGCGGCGCGGCGGCCGACGCCGCAGCCGACCGCGCCCATCTCGACGTTCTCCAGCAGCGTCAGGCCGGTGAAGACCTGCACCCCCTGGAACGTGCGCGCCACGCCGAGGCGGGCGAGGGCGTGGGTCGAGAGGCCGGTCACGTCGAGGTCGCCGAGCGCGACGCGCCCGGCGGTCGGGCGCTGGAAGCCGGTGAGCGAGTTCACCAGCGTCGTCTTGCCGGCGCCGTTGGGACCGATCAGCCCGAGGACCTCCCCGTGCGCGAGCTCGAGGTCGACGTCGCTGAGCGCGTGGACCCCGGCGAAGCTCACGCTCAGGCCGGCGGCGGTCATGCGTTCGGCCTGGGTGGCGGCGGAGCGCCGCCGCCCGGCGGCCGAGCCGGTGATCCGGCTCGGCCGCGTGGCGGTGATGGACAGCATGGTCATCGAGATCCGCCTAGGGCCGGTAGGCCGGCACCTTCGTCGCCGCCTTGCGGGCGGCGAACGACGCCTTGCCGTCCTGCATCTGGATGATCGTCGCCGCCCGGTTGGCGATGTGGCTGGTCGGCGTGAACGTCGTCGGCTGGATCACCGACTTCTGGTCCTTGAACTGCTCCATCGCCGACTTGACCTTCTGGCTGTCGGTCGTCCCCGCCGCCTCGACCGCCGCCGCGTACAGCTGGATCGTCGCGTAGCCGACGAGGAAGTGCGACCGGGTCGGCGGCTTGCCGACGACCTCCTCGTACTTCTTCACGTTCGCGTTGACGCTCTCGTCCGGGTCGTCGCCGTGGATCGACGCGTACGTCGCGAAGTACAGGTTGCTCGCGTGCGGGACGGCCTTCGTCCAGCCCGTCGTGTCGAACGAGTCCGGCAGCAGGATCGGCGTCTCGATGCCGGCGGCACGCAGCTGGCGGATCACGCTCGGGCCACCCGGCGGGTAGCTGCACATGTAGATGACCTCAGGCGCCGGCTTGATCGCCTTGAGCTTCTGCACCTGCGAGGAGAACGACGTGTCGGCGTTCTTGAACGTGTCGACGCCGACGAGCTTGGAGTCCGTGTACGCCTTCCAACGGTCCTCGAAGCCGTGGCAGAGCCCGGTCGTGTAGACGATCGAGTTGTCCTGGAGCATGTACGCGCTCCGGTAGCCCTTCTCGTCGTGGGCCCACTCGGCGATCGCCGCGGCGGCGCCGTTGACGGTCGAGCCGTCGCTGAACGCGAGGTCGCCGATGCTCTTGAGGTCGCCGAACTTGGCCGACGCCGCGGAGGGCGAGATGTTGAGCAGCCCCTTGGACTGCGCGACGAGCGCGGCCGGCGCGCCCATGTCGAAGTCGCTCGGGGTGATCATCACGTCCGCGCCGGGAGCGAGCGAGAGCGCGAGCTTCGCGCCCTGCCCGACGTCGGACTTCTGGTCCTCGACCTTCAGCTCGATCTTGCGCCCGAGGATGCCGCCCTTGGCGTTGTAGTCGCTGATGGCCATCTTCATCCCGGTGAGCACCGGGACGTCGGAGTCGGCCATCCACCCCGTGAGGTTGATGGGCGCCGCGATCACGATCGGCTTCGTGGTCTTCGCGGCCGCCGCCGTCGTCGTCTTCGAGCTCTCCCCTCCGCTGTCCGAGCTGCCGCAGGCCGTGATGCCGGCGACGGAGACGAGGGCGACCCCCATGGTCGCCGCGCGTCTGAAGGAAAACCTCATCGGGTGTCACTCTCTTTCGATTCGAATGTGTGATTCGAAATCACATACATCTCTCATGATTTCGTATGCAATATGAAAGGGATCGCGTACATTTCTGCCTACGGACAGGCGGGCGGACCTTTGGCCCGGCCACCTGGACCGCCGGGCCAGCGACAGCGGCCCGCCGAGCCGTGACGCTGATCCATGCCCGTGCCACCGACCCCGCCGACGTTCACGACGCGCCCCGAGCTGACCGGGCATCACGGGATGGTGTCCTCGACCCATTGGCTGGCCTCCGCGGCCGGGATGGCCGTGCTCGAGCGCGGCGGCAACGCCTTCGACGCCGCGGTCGCCGCGGGCTTCGTGCTCCAGGTCGTCGAGCCGCACCTCAACGGCCCGGGTGGGGACTCCGCGATCGTCGCCTGGAGCGCGGCGGAGGCGCGGCCGTTCGTCGTGTGCGGGCAGGGTCGGACACCCACGCGGGCGAGCATCGGCCTGCTGCGCGACGAGCTCGGCCTCGACGTCGTCCCCGGAACGGGCCTGCTCGCGGCCTGCGTGCCCGCGGCGTTCGACGCCTGGCTGCTGATGCTGCGCGACCACGGGACCCTGCGGATCGGCGCGGCGCTGGAGCTCGCGATCGAGTACGCGAGCGCCGGCTTCCCGGTGATCCCGCGGATCGCCAACACGATCGCGAGCGTCCGCGAGCTGCTCCTCGAGGAGTGGCCGACGTCGGCGGAGCTGTGGCTCGACCACGGGCGCGCGCCGGTCGCCGGGACGCGCCGCGCGAACCCCGCGCTCGCCGCCACCTACGCGCGGCTGGTCCGCGAGGCCGAGCGCGCCACGGGCGACCGCGACGGCCAGATCGAGCACGTCCGCGCCGCGTGGAAGACCGGCTGGATCGCCGAGGCGATCGTGGAGTACGTCAGCGAGGCGTCCGTCCTCGACACCTCGGGGCGCCGCCACGGCGGCCTGCTCTCGGCCGAGGACCTCGCGGCCGGGTCGGCGACGTTCGAGGCCCCGGCGACCGTCGACTACCGCGGGTACACGGTGTGCAAGACCGGCCCGTGGGGCCAGGGTCCCGTCCTGCTCACGCAGCTGGCCCAGCTCGAGGGCTTCGACCTCGCGGCGATGGGCCACGGCAGCGCCGAGCTCGTCCACACCGTGGTCGAGGGCGCGAAGCTCGCGTTCGCCGACCGCGAGGCGTTCTTCGGCGAGAGCGCCGACGACGCGGTCGGGCTCGAGGCGCTGCTCGACCCGGAGTACATCGCCGCGCGCCGCGCGCTGATCGGCCCCGAGGCGTCGCCGGACCTCCGCCCCGGCTCACCCGGCGGGCGCGCGCCACGGCTGCCCGACTGGGCGCCCGACGAGGCCGCACCGGCCCGCGGCGCCGGCGAGCCCACGCGCGGGGACACCTGCCACGTCAGCGTCGCCGACCGCTTCGGCAACCTCGTCGCCGCGACGCCAAGCGGCGGCTGGCTGCAGTCCTCGCCGGCCGTGCCCGGGCTCGGCTTCTGCCTCGGGACGCGCGCGCAGATGACGTGGCTGCAGGAGGGTCTGGCCTCGTCGCTGGTCGGGGGCCGCAGGCCGCGCACGACGCTGAGCCCGAGCCTCGCGCTGCGTGACGGAGAGCCCTACCTGGCCTTCGGCACCCCCGGCGGCGACCAGCAGGACCAGTGGTCGCTGCAACTGCTCCTCTCCCACGTCGACTTCGGCCTGAACCTGCAGGAGGCGATCGACGCCCCGGCCTTCGACACCACGCACTTCCCGAGCTCGTTCTCCCCGCGCGCGGCGCAACCCGGCCACCTCGAGATCGAGAGCCGCGTCGGCGAGGAGGTCGTCGCCGACCTCCGCCGTCGCGGCCACCGGGTCACGGTGGCGGAGCCGTGGTCGCTGGGTCGTCTGTGCGCGGTGTCCCGAGATCGAGCGGGGGTCCTGCGGGCTGGGGCCAACCCGCGCGGGATGCAGGGATACGCCGCCGGGCGATGATCGCGCCGCCGACCGCCATCACGACCAGGAGGGCGATCGCGACGATCGCCTCGGGCGAGCCGAGGTCGTCGAGGCTGCCGCCGAGCGCGACGTAGGCGAACGTGCGGGGCGTCGTGCCGATCACGGTCGCCGCGGCGAACGCGCCGAGCTTCACCGGCGACAGGCCCGCGACGTAGTTGACGAGGTTGTACGGCAGCCCGGGCGCGAGCCGCGCGTAGAAGACGGCGAAGAACCCGCGGCGGCCGATCCAGTCGCGCAGCGCGCGCACGCGCGGGAAGCGATCCTCCAGCAGGTGCGTGACGGCGTCGTGCGCCCACCAGCGACCGAGGGCGAAGGCGAGGCACGCGCCGAGCGTGGCCGAGACGACGGCCACCGGCGTGCCGAGCGCCGTGCCGAAGAGCAGGCCCGAGGCGCCCGCCAGGAACGGGCCCGGGAACAGGGTCACGGTGAGCAGCGACGAGGCGGCGATGAACACGAACGGGCCGGCGGCGCCGTAGCCGTCGAACCAGCCGCGCACGTGCTGCGGCGAGAGCGAGCCGCTGACGGCGAACGCCACGAAGAGCCCGACGAGGATCACGGTGCCCGCGGCCAGCCGGATGGCGGCCGCGCGCGTGGACGTGATCACGCTCGCCGGTTCGCCAGGAACTCGGCCTCCTGCCGGCCGAGCTCCGTGACCGGCGCGTCGCCGTAGATCCACTCGCGGGCGACGCGGTTCCAGTTGCCCTTCGCGCGCAGCTGGCTCATCACCGCGAGCGTGAGCATCTCGAGGCGGCGGCCGAAGAGGTGCTCGGTCGGGATCGTCTCGTGGCGCATCGAGCCGAAGTACGGCGAGCGCGGATCGCTCGCGGTGATCAGCACCTCGGTGGCGATCTCCGGGAGGAGCTGGATCTCCTCGTCGCGGGTGTACCACCAGGTGATGTCGTCGAACATCGCGAGGATCTTCTCCTCGCTGTAGTGCTCGGGCGCGCGGATGAAGCCACCCTCGTGGAGCTTCGCGATCAGGCCGTTGCCGTCGCGGGCGATGCCGAGGCGCTGGGTCTGCAGCTCGAACTCGGCGATCTCCGGGGAGATCCGCTTGAAGAGGCCGAAGTCGAGGAACGCCATCCGGCCGTCGTCGAGCAGCATGCAGTTGCCCGGGTGCGGGTCGCCGCTGAACTGGTGGTGGCGGTACATGCACTCGAAGTAGAAGCGGAAGATGACCTCGGCGATCCGGTCGCGCTCGGCCTGATCGAGCTGCTTCATCTCCTCGAACCCGCGGCCCTGGACGAACTCGCTGACGACGACCTTCTCGCGCGACAGCTCGGTGACGACGTTGGGCACGACGATGAACGGGTGGTCGCGGAAGATCCGCGCGATCCGGCGCTGGTTGGAGGCCTCGAGCTCGTAGTCGAGCTCCTCCTCGATGCGGCCGCGGATCTCCTCGGCCATCGCCTTCGGGTCGAGCCCGGGCGCGACGCGCTTCATCAGCCGCAGGATCACGCCGAGGTTCTGCATGTCGGCGCGCACGGCCGTGGCGACGCCGGGGTACTGGACCTTGACCGCGACGTCGCGCCCGTCCTCCAGGCGCGCCTTGTAGACCTGGCCGATCGAGGCCGCGGCGATCGGGACGGGGTCGAAGCTCGCGAAGACGTCCTCGATCTTCTCGCCGTACTCGCCCTCGATGACCTTCTTCATGTCCTTGAAGGAGACCTTCGGCGCGGCGTCGCGGAGCTCGGCGAGCTTGGCCTGGAACTCCTCGCGGAACTCCTCCGGGACCAGGCCGACGTCGAGGAACGACATCACCTGGCCGAGCTTCATGGCCGCGCCCTTCATCGTCCCGAGGACGGCGACGATCTGCTCGGCGGTCTCGAGCTGGCGGCGCTCCATCGCCTTCGCGCCGGCCTCCTCGGAGCGCGCCAGGTTCGCGGCGCGGGTGCCGAGCGTGCGCGCGGCGGTGTTCGCGGCGACGCCCCCGACCTTGCTCAGCCGCGCGATCCGCGAGGTCGGGATGACGCCCTTGGAGTCCTTCTCGTCCTTAGCCACTGTGTTCGACCTTCGAGCCCGGGACGATGTCGTCCGAGCCGTCCGGCCAGCGCACCCACGCCTTGTGTCCGCCGTCGTAGTCGTCGCCGAGGAGGATCAGCGTGGCCGGTTCGCCGAGCGCGGTGCACGGCTGGTCGCCCTCCTCGTCGAGGCCGCGCCAGAGGCGGACGAAGCGGTTGCTCTCGAGCTCCTCGCCGACGCTCGTCGGGTCGGTGTGGCCGGGGTGGATCGTGGTCTCCGGCGGCAGCTTCAGCAGCTTGTCCATGATCGACGTCTTGAGGTCCTCGAACGTGGTGTGGCCGGGCGCGCGCACGCCGCCGACCGAGCCCTTGAAGAGCGTGTCGCCGGTGAAGACGTTGTCGCCGATCACGAAGCTCAGCATCCCCGCGGTGTGGCCGGGGGTGTGCAGCGCCGTGACGTCGAGGCCGGCGTACGTGCCGTCCGCGAACGGCTCGGTGCCGGCGATCTCCTCGACCGGGTTGGCGTAGACCTTCACCTCGGGCCAGCGCGCGGTGATCTCGTCGAGCTTGAAGACGTGGTCGTAGTGGTGATGGGTCAGCAGCACCACCGTGGGCGTCAGGTCGTTGGCCTCGACGGCGTCGAACAGCGGCTCCATCGGGCCGCCCGCGTCGATGAACAGCGCCTCCGAACCGGGCCCGGAGGCGACCAGGTAGGTGTTCGAGAGGAAGTCGTCGTTCATGGATCGCTCGAGCAGCATCACCGGTACATTGCCACGCGTGCAGCTGATCCACACGTGCTACCGCATCGGGGACATCGATCGGAGCGTCTCGTTCTACGAGGCGCTGGGCTTCGCGGAGGTCGGCCGGATGCCGATTCGCGACGAGGCGATCAACGTCTTCATGGGCCTTCCCAACGACGGTCCGCGGCTCGAGCTGACCTACAACTTCGGGGTCGACTCCTACGAGATGGGCACCGGCTACAACCACATCGCGGTGACCGTCGAGGACCTCGACGGGACGCTCGCGGCGCTCGCCGGGAAGGGCATCGAGCCCGAGAAGCCGCCGTACTCGGTCAGCGAGGGCGGCTCGCGGATCTGCTTCGTCCGCGACCCGGACGGCTACCGCATCGAGCTGATCGAGACCGGCGCGGCGTAGCGCAGCTTCGCGAGGTCGCGGCGCACCAGCGCCGCCCACTTCGCGGTCACGCGGCCGCGGGCGACCTCGGCGTCGAGGCGCCGGTCGCCCGTCTTCGATCCGAGCAGCCGCTGCGTCGCCACGTACGCCGCGAGCTGGGGCTTGATCCCGAGCCGCGCGCCCGGGACGCGGCGGTCGAAGGCGCGGTCGGTGCGCTTGAGCTCGTCGGCGAAGTCCTTCAGCGCGGCGCGGATCTCGGCAGGGTGCTCGCGCGTGACGTCGGTGAACGTCCCGCGGCTGAAGCGCCACAGCCGTGGCGGCAGCGCGGTTCCGCCGACGCGCGGCGCGTAGCGCGTGTAGAAGCGGATGTCGTCGCCGGCGATCACGCCACCGGGGAGGACGGAGAACGTCGAGCCGAGGCGCGCGTCGGTCTCGCGGTAGCCGGCGCCGTCCCACCACAGGACCGAGGCCTGGGCCGTGCAGCACACGTCGCCGCGACCGGAGCGCTCGACCACGACCTCGGGGTCGCCGTCTCCGTCGAGGTCGGCGACCGTGAGGTCGGCGAAGCCCGCGCTCGACTCGTCGTCGTCGATGCCGCAGTAGGCCAGGCACGGGTTCAGCGCGCTCGCCGGGCGGATCGTGACGCCCGCGCGGTCGATCCGCAGGGTCAGGCCGTGGACCTCGAAGAGGCTCCCCTCTTCGGTCTCCGCGCTCGTCGCGGCGAGGACGGCATG
>Ga0164241_10005266_pt1 | contig 12188 bp, 10 predicted proteins | sample OricomyardsoilBY_FD_108780 | JGI IMG/M metagenome (GOLD analysis project Ga0164241, IMG submission 108780) | Backyard soil microbial communities from Emeryville, California, USA - Original compost - Back yard soil (BY) | ecosystem: Environmental > Terrestrial > Soil > Unclassified | place: USA...
GCGCCAGCGCGGCGGCCAGCAGGCCCGATCGGCGCGCCCATGCGCGGCGCGGGGGTTCGGCCACCCCATCCACCAGGTGTGGCAGCAGGTGCGCGTCCACCGCGTCCTGCCACACGCTGCGGCGTTGCGTCCGCGCGTGCCACCACAGCGCAAGCAATGGCAGCGCGGGCAGGCCAAGCAGCCACCACGGGCGCAGGAAATGCAGCTGCGCGAAGGCGGCGATCACCGCGTTCATGCGCGCCTCCTCACGACCATCGCGAGCGCGCCGAGCGCGAACGCGAAAGCCAGCGGCAAGGGATAGCGTTCGATCTTCGGCCGCACCGCCTGCCCTTGCCGCTGTACCGGTTCGAGCTTGTCGATCTCGGCGTAGATGCCGGCCAGCGCGTCGGCATCGCGCGCGCGGAAGAAGCGTCCGCCGGTAAGCGCGGCGATGCGTTGCAACCCGGCCTCGTCCACTTCGTCGCCGCCCGTCGGCAACTGGAAGCCGAACACCGACAGGCCGGCGCCATCGCCGCCGAAGGCGATGGCATGGATGCGGATGCGTTCATCGCGCGCGATCTGCGCGGCGCGCGCCGGATCCAGCGTGCCGGCGGTATTGACGCCGTCGGTGAGCAGGATCAATACGCGCTGGTCGGCAGGCTGGTTCTGCAAGCGTTTGGTCGCCAGCGCGATGGCATCGCCGATGGCGGTGGCGCGCCCGGCCAGGCCGACCACGCTGCCGTCGAGTTGCTCGCGCACGCTGTCGCGGTCCAAGGTCAGCGGCGTCAGTGCGAAGGCGCGTTCGCCGAACACCACCAGGCCGACGCGGTCGCCGACGCGGCGCTCGAGGAAATCGGCGAGGACGGCTCTCGCCGCGGTCAGGCGATCGACGGCGCGGCCCCCGATCGCCATGTCTTCCTCACCCATGCTGGCCGACAGGTCCACCGCGAGCATCAGGTCGCGCCCGGCCTGCGGCGGCGCGATGGCGGGGCCGAGTTGCTGCGGACGCGCGGCAGCGATGCACAGCAGGCACCAGGCGAGCAACAGCAGCCACGGCAAGCCGCGCGGTTTCGCCGCGAGCGGATTCGCACTGGCGATGCGTTGCAGGCGCTCGCCCCAGGGCACGCGCAGCGCGGCACCGGCACCGGAGCGCGGCGGAAGCAGCGCATGCACGAGCAGCGGCAACGGGATCGCCAGCAGCATCCAGCGCCAGGCGAAACCCTCCAGCGCCAGCAGTTCGCGCAGTGCGTTCATGCGCCCTGCATCCAGCGCAGATAGCGGTCACGTGCGATGGCGCGCAGCGCATCCGCTTCGTGCGCGGCGACGTCGGCGCGGAAGCCGCCATCGCGCAGCAACGCACCCGCGCCCACCGAGAACATAGGCTGCGGCAGGCCCTGATCGAGGAAACGCAACCAGTCGTCGCCTTCGAGCGTATCGGCCCGTGGATCCTTGCGCCGCGCTGCGCGACGCAGCAATTCGGACATCGAGGCGACCTTCCGCGATGGCGTATCCGCGCGCGCCACCGCGTCGTCGAACAGGCGCAGGATGGCGGCGGCGCGGCGGCGACGGCGCACGCCGCGCCACGCGAAGAACGACGCGAGTCCGATGATGGCAGCGAACAGCAGCCACCACCCCGGCGCCGGCGGCCACCAAGCCGGGGCGATGCCGGCATGCACGTCGTGCGGCAGCGCGATCGGCGCGTTCATCGCGGACTGCCCGCGCGACCGAGCAACGGCAGCCAGGCATCGCTTGGATCGGCGCCGGACAGTTCCATCGCGCGGATGCCGCGCGCGCGCAGCGATTCCAGGGCCGCTTCGACCGGCACGACGAATTCCTGCCGCCAGCGTTGGCGCGTGCCTGCGGCTTCGAGCCCGAGTTCGATGCGACCGCCAGCAGTTGCTGCGAACGGCAGGCGCGCGGCGGGCGGCAGGCGTTCCAGCGGATCGGTCAGCAACAACACCACCAGTTCGTGGTGCAGCGAGAGCTGGGGCCACCGCTCGGGCGGGATCGTGGCGATGCTGGCGGGCTCGGCCAGCACCACCAGTCTCGAGCCGGGCCGCAGCAGGCGGCGCGCTTGGTCGAGCGCGGCGGCAAGCCCCGCATCGTCGCGCGGCGCTTGCGCATACCAGCGCACCAACGCGTCGAGAACGCGCAAGGCGCCGCGCGGGCCTGACGCGGGCGCGACCGGCGCTTCGCCCTGCGTGCCGCGCATCGCGGCGATCCGGTCGCCGTCGCGGACCGCGATCCACGCGGCGACGGCGCCCGCGCGCGCGGCCTGCACCGACTTGAAGCGCGTGCGCGTGCCGAAATACAGCGCAGGCGCGGTGTCGGCGACGACCAGGGTCAGGCGTTCGCGCTCGGCCTGGAACAGCTTGGTGTGTGCGCGCCCGCTGCGCGCGGTGAGCCGCCAGTCGATATGGCGGGCGTCGTCGCCCTGCGCGTATTCGCGCGATTCGGCGTATTCCATCCCGCGGCCGCGCAGGTTGGACAGCGCATGGCCCTGCACGCCGTGTCTTCCTGTCCGCGCGCCGCGCCGTCCCTGCACCAGGGCGCGCAGGCCGACCAGCTCGGACAGGCTCGGCACGATACCCGTGCCTGATTCCACGGCGGGTTCGGTCCGCGGCATCGCGATGCTCAGGGCAGCGGTACCCGCTGCAGCAATTCGGCGACCAGTCTGTCGCCATCCCAGCCTTCGGCGGTCGCCTCGTAGCTGGGCAGCACGCGATGGCGCAGCACGTCCGGCGCAACCGCGCGCACGTCTTCCGGGGTCACGAAATCGCGTCCGACCAGCCATGCCCGGGCGCGGGCGCATCGTTCCAGCGCGATCGAACCGCGCGGGCTCGCGCCCCAGGCAATGCGCCGCGCGAGCGCGGGATCGTAGCGCGCCGCATTGCGCGTTGCCAGCACCAGTTCGACCAGATAGCGCTCCAGCGCCGGCGCGACATGCAGGTCGAGCACCGCCTTGCGCGCGGCGAACACGTCGGCCATCGGCATCCGCGCCGCAGGCTGCATGCTCGATTGCAAGGCATCGCGCGCGCGTTCGCGGGCCAGGCGCAGGATCTCGGTTTCCGCATCGGCTTCGGGATAGCCGATGCGCACGTACATGAGGAAGCGGTCGAGCTGCGCCTCCGGCAGCGGGAACGTTCCCTCCTGTTCGATCGGGTTCTGCGTCGCCATCACCAGAAACAGCGGCGGCAACGGATAAGTCTGCCGGCCCACGGTGACCTGGCGCTCTCCCATCGCTTCCAGCAAGGCGGACTGCACCTTGGCCGGGGCGCGGTTGATCTCATCGGCGAGCAGGATCGGGTGGAAGATCGGTCCCGGCTGGAACTCGAAGCGGCCGTCCTGCAGGCGCCAGACCTCGGTGCCGGTGAGGTCGGCCGGCAGCAGGTCGGGGGTGAACTGCACGCGGGCGAAATCGGCTTCCAGCCGCGATGCCAGCGCGCGGATCGCACTGGTCTTGGCCAGGCCGGGAGCGCCCTCGACCAGCAGGTGGCCGTCAGCGAGCAGGGCGATCAACAGGCGTTCGATCAGTGCGGCTTGGCCGACGATCTCCCGCGACAGATCCTCACGCAGGCTGCAGAAAGCCGCGTGCAGGCGCTGGATGTCGGCGCTGGGGCCGGTTTCGCTGGGGATGTCCATGATGTCCTCTCGGTGCAGCCCTTCGACCAGCCCTGCCGCCAAAGGTTCGCATGCCCTGACGCTGGAGGATGAATGGTCGGCTCTCCCGGCCCAAACGAATCGGGAGCCTTGCGGCTCCCGATTCGTATCGCACGATTCCGGCAGGATCCCGAATTCAGTTCCGCTGCGCGACGCGCATGACCTTCGGAGTGACGAAGACCAGCAACTCGGCCTTTTCCTTGCTGCGGCTCTTGTTTCGGAACAGGTTGCCGAGGAATGGGATATCGCCGAGGAAAGGCACCTTGGCGACGTCGGTCCGGTCGCTGAACTCGTATACGCCGCCGATCACAACGGTCTGGCCGTCGTCCACCAGGACCGCGGTATTCACCTCGCGCTTGGCGATCTGCGGCACGTCGCCAAAGCTGCCGACGCTGACGAAGCCGTCCAGTTCGTCCTTCTTCACCCCAAGGTTGAGGAATACGCGGCCATCGTTGGTGATGGTCGGGGTCACCTTGAGCTCAAGCAGGGCCTCCTTGAACTGGACAGTAGGCACGTTGCCGCCCTGGCCGCCAGATACCGTCAGGTAACCGATTTCCTTGCCTTGCTTGATCACCGATTCCTTCTGATTGCTGGTGACGATGCGCGGATTGGAGATCACTTCGCCACGTCCCTGTTCCTGGATCGCGGACAACTCCACGTCCAGCAGGTAACCGGCGTTGAGGATCGACAGGGCGAGCGCGCCGGGTGCATTCGTCGATCCCGCAAGGCCAGCTGCAAGATTGGTCAGCAACCCATTGCGGGGTTCAGAGCCATTCCTGACGGCAACAGGACGCGTCCTGATCGGCGGGCGTACGCCATTCGGGTTCGTGTCGGGGTCATAGCGGTTTTCGTTGGAAAGCCAGGTGCTGTAGGCATTGGCATATGCAAGATCGGCGCTGACATCGCCATTGATCAGGTTGGCGTTATTTTCAAGATCGCCGCTGAAGTAGACGTCGTTGTTGCGCCCCCGGATGCCGAAACGGGCACCGAGCTCGCGGGCCACGGATTCGGTCGCAATCACAATGCGGGCTTCGATGACGACCTGATCGACCGGCTTGTCTAGCTGCTGCACCAAGTTGCGGATGTTGGCGACACGCTGCGGGATGTCGATCACCAGCAGCGTGTTGGTGCGCTTGTCGAAACTGATGCTGCCGCGCGAGGAAAGAAAGCCGCGATCCTGGCTATTCTGGCCTCCACCGCTACCACCGCCACCGCCGCCCTGGGCGTTGCCCTTGCTCTCCTCGGTCAGCAACTTGGCGATATCCTCCGCGTTGCCGTAGTTGACCGGGATGTACTCCGTGACCTTCTCGGCGCGCTCCTCGAGGCTGATGCGGGCATCTTCCTTGGCCTGCTCGAATTCCGCGATTTCCTTTTGCGGTGCCACCCAGACCACGTTGCCGCTGCGACGCTTGTCGAGCTGCTTGGCCTGCAGGACGATGTCCAGCGCCTGGTCCCAAGGGACGTTAATCAACCGCAAGGTCACATTGCCCTGCACGGTATCGGCGGCGACGATATTGAGATTGGATTCCTCTGCGATCAGCTGCAGGACGGTGCGCACGGGCACATCCTGGAAGTTGAAGGTCACCGACTTGCCGCTGTAGCGGACGGTGGAATTGCTGCTGGTCGCGCCAATCGCGGCCGCGCCCATCGCCGGCGCGCCGGGCTGTGCCTTGGCGGCCACCGGCGTGGCGCGCGGCACGATCTCGACGATGTAGTCGTTGCCGCTCTGGTAGGCCATCGACTCGAAGGCGCCTTGCGTGCCCAGCACCAACTGCGCACCGTTGCTGGTCGAACGGGCGTCGATGCGCTGCACGGGGGTGGCGAAGTCCGTGACGTTGATCGGGCGCTGCAATGCCGCCGGAAGCTGTGCGTTGCCGATGTCGACCACAACGGTGGAGCCCATGTTGCGCAGGTCCGGGGCGGCGCCTTCGCCGTTGAAGCGCAGGATCAGCTTGCCGGAGCCGCCATCCCCTCGCTTGAAGTCGATCGCCGAAACGCTGATCGCATTGGGCGCGCGCTTGGCGGGGTCGGCCATCGCGCCGGTGGCGGCCTGCGCCATCGTTGCCGCCGCGATTGCCGGCAACGCGCCTGCGCTGGCTGCGTACAGACCCACGGCCAGCCCGACTGCGCAGGCACCAAGGGACGAGGGGCGCCGGACAGGCCGCTGTTGCTTGACGTTGGTGACGGTCATCGGTCTATCCCCTAATCAATTGTCTTCGAGCGCGATGGTCGCGGGCCGTTCCAGCCAGCCGCCCGCGCCATCGGGAACCAGTTCGACCAGTTCGATCCGGTCTTCGTATACGGCGGTCACCCGCCCATCGCTTTGCCCCAGATAGGCCCCTGGACGGACGCGGTAGGTCACTTTGTCCGGCGCCATCAGCAGCGCCACCACGCCAGGCCCTTTGCCGATCGTGCCTACCATGTCCAAGCTGTCCAGCGGGAACTGCTCCAAGGTCTGCTTGCGCCGACCCGGATCCGGGCGCGGGCCACTGCCAGCGGCACCGCTGAACGCTTCGCTGAACGGATCGCGCATGGTTTGCGCGGCATATTCGAAGGTTTCGAACTGCTGCATTACCGGCAACGGATCCAGTGGGGGCGCCGGACGCGCCTTGACTTCCGCGACCCATTTCTCGAGATCGCCCTGAGCGGCACCACAGGCGGCCAATGTTGCCGCCAGCAGGGCGACAACAGCCCAACGGGCATTGAGGATGCCATTCGCGCGCATGTCAGGCGCCTCCCTTGGCAGGCGTGGCGGGTGGCGTGCCCGCGGCGGCCGGCGCGGCTGGATTCGCCTTGCCGGCCTGGGCGGCGGTTTCGTCCTCGTCAAGGTACCGGTAGGTCTTCACCGTGCCGGCGAGCTCCAGCGCACTGTTCGGCCCGATCCGGGCGTTCGGGTCGGTCTTGGCATTCTTCGGCTTCAAGGAGATGTCGTGCATCGTCATGATCACCACGCGCGGCAACGATGCCACGCCGCTCACGAACGCGCCGAACTGGTGGTAGGTGCCCACCATCCGCAGCGCGATCGGCTTCTCGGCGTAGAACTCCTTGGGCGCTTCCGGACCGGGCTGGAACAGTTCGTTCTGGATGCCGGTGGCCAGCGCGGTCTGCGAAATGTCCACGATTAGATCGGGCATCTCCGTCTTGCTGGGCAACTGGCGCAACATCTGTTGCAGTTGCTGTTCCATCTGCGCCAGCTGCTGCTTGAGCGGCTCGAGATTGGCGGCGCGACCCTGCTTGGTCTCGAACTCCGTGCGCAGATCGGTTTCTTGGCGCTGCAAGCCTTCCAACTCGGTGCGCTTGTCGCGCACGAACAGGAACCAGGCAAGCAGCAGGATCAACAGGGCAATCAGGGCACAGAAGCCGATCTTGGCGTTCTGCGGCCACTGGCCGATGTTGTTGAAATCCAGTTCGCGGAGACTCAGCTGCTTCTTGCTCACGATGCGGCCCCTCCTGCTGCAGGTGCTGCTGGCGGCGCGGTGGTGGCGGGCGCAGCAACGGCCGCACCCTCTTCGCCTTCCTTCGGCGCGTTCGGGTTGGCCAGTTTCACCTTGAGGTTGAATTCATACGGCAAGCCCGGATTGCCCTCCTTGGCCTCGATGACATCGAGGTCCGGACTGGTCATCCAGCCCGAGCCTTCCAGGTTGCGCATGTAGGTGGACACCCGCGCATTCGACTGCGAGCGCCCGGTAAGTGTCAGGATGTCGCCATCCTGCTTGATCGCGCTCAGGCTGACGCCGTCCGGGATGGTGCGCACCAGCGAGTCGAACAAATGCACCATCTGTGAGCGATTGGCCTGCAGTTGCTCGATCACTTCCTTGCGCGCCAGCAACTTGCTCTTCTTCTTGTCGAGCTCCTCGATCTCCTTGATCTGGCTGTCGACCTTGGCGATCTGGCCTTTCAGGTACTCATTGCGTGCGTTCTGGTTGCTGATCCGACCGCTGTACCAACTCACCACCAGGAAAGACGCCAGTACGCCCGCCGCAACGGCCAGCGCGAGCATCCCCAGGAAGTCCTTCTGGCGCAGCTTGCGGCGCTCCGCGCGCCACGGGAGGAGATTGATCCTTGCCATCAGTCGAAGCTCCTCAATGCGAGGCCGCAGGCGATCATCAGGGCCGGGGCGTCTTGTGCCAGCGCATGCGCCTGCACGCGCGGCCCCAAGGTCATGTTCGCGAGGGGATTGGCGACCGCGGTCGGGACGCCGAGCTGTTCCTCGACCATGCCGGAAATCCCCGGGATCGAGGCGCAGCCGCCGGCCAGCACGACCTGATCGACGCGATTGAACTCGCTGCCCGCGTAGAAGAACTGCAACAGGCGGCTGACCTGCTGGACCATCGCTTCCTTGAACGGATCCAGCACTTCGATCTCGTAGCTTTCCGGCAGCCCTCCCTGACGCTTGGCCAGGCCTGCTTCCTCGTAGCTGAGGCTGTAGCGGCGCATGACCTCGTCGGTCAGCTGCTTGCCGCCGAACACCTGCTCGCGGGTATAGATGCTGCGCCCGCCGCGCAGGACATTCAGCGTAGTCATCGTCGCGCCGACATCCACCAAGGCGACCAGACCGTCGCGCGGCACGTTCAGGCTGCCGGCCATCAGTGCATAGGCGTTCTCGATGGCGAAGGCCTCGACGTCGATCACTTTCGCGGCCAGCCCGCCGAGTTCCAGCGCCGAGGCACGCACTTCCACGTTCTCGGAGCGCGATGCCGCCAGCAGCACCTGCACCATCTCGCTGTTACCGGGCATTGGGCCCAGCACCTCGAAGTCGAGGTTCACTTCCTCGACCGGGTACGGCACGTAGTTCACCGCCTCCAGTTCGATCTGCGATTCCATGTCGTCTTCATCGAGGTCGGCCGGCATCGGCACGATCTTGGTGATCGCCGACGAACCGGGCACCGCCGCCGCGGCGAACTTGGTGCGCGAACCGGAGCGTGCGACGGCGCGGCGGATCGCCTCGCCTACGGCCTCGATCTCGACCAGGTTCTTCTCGACCACGGCGCTCGGCGGCAGCGGCTCGACCGCATAGTGCTCGACGCGGTAGCGGTCGCCCGCACGCGACAGCTGCAGGAGCTTGACCGCGGTCGAACTGATATCGACGCCGATCAACGGCGATTGCGTTTTCGTCCCCAGTCCCACGGTATCTCCCCTTCCCACGGGCGCTTACGCGCACTTGGTGCTTCAGTACATGAATAACGGACTTTTCACGTATTGGCAACCCTTGTCACTTTCCGACCCGGTTCGCCAAACCTGAATCCCGCCTTCGGCCCGTACCTGCTTTCCCCTAACGCAGCCTCCAAAACAAACCGGCCGCCCCCTGCAAGCCGATCGTCACGGAGGCCTCCTCTATACTCCGCGACCACGAAACCCGCAATCGGAATCTGTGTCGATGCCCCGCCTCCCCCGCACCTTGCGCCTGATTCTGCTGGGCGGCGTCACGCTTGCCATCCTCGCGACCATCGCCGCGGGCCTGCTGGTGATGTCGATCACGGCGAAGCTGCCGGACGTGCAGACCCTGCGCACCACCGAACTGCAGGAGCCGATGTACGTCTACGCCCGCGACGGCCGGCTGATGGGCCTGTACGGGGAAATGCGCCGCTACCCGGTGGACATCGAGGACGTGCCGGCGCGGGTCAAGCAGGCCTTCCTCGCCGCCGAGGACGCCCGCTTCTACCAGCACCACGGCGTGGACTACAAGGGCGTGGCGCGCGCGATCTGGCTGCTGGCCACCACCGACGACAAGCGGGTGCCGGGGGGGTCCACCATCACCCAGCAAGTGGCCCGCCAGTACTTCCTCAACAGCGAATACAGCTACACCCGCAAGCTGCGCGAGATGCTGCTGGCGATGAAGATGGAGCGCGAACTGGGCAAGGACGAGATCCTCGGCCTGTACCTCAACAAGAGTTTCTTCGGCAACCGCGCCTACGGGGTGGCCGCGGCGGCGGAGTTCTACTACGGCAAGAAGCTCGCGGATCTGACCCTGGACGAAGCCGCCACCCTGGCCGGTACGCCCAAGTTCCCCTCCAGCGGCAACCCGCTGGACAATCCGGAACGCAACCGCGAGCGCCGCGACCACTACATCTTGCCGCGCATGGCCCAGCTCGGTTACGTCAGCGCCGCGGATGCCGAGGTCGCCAAGGCCGCGCCGATGCATGCGGCCCCGCACGAGCGCCAGATCGAGGTGCATGCGCCCTACGTGTCGGAGATGGTGCGCCAGGAAATGATCGCCCGTTACGGCGAAGACGTGCTGACCAAGGGCTACCACGTCACCACCACCATCGATCCGGTATTGCAGGCCGCGGCCGACAAGGCGGTGATCGAGGGCATGCGCGTGTACGACCACCGCCACGGCTGGCGCAAGCCGGAACAGCGGGTGGAGATCCCGGCCGGCTCCGATGCCAAGGCCATCGCCCGCCTGCTGCGCGGGACTCCGGCGCAGGGTGGCCTGCTGCCGGCGGTGGTGACCGGCAGCAGCGGCGGCGCGCTGCAGGCGGTGCTGGCTGACGGAACCGAGTTGAGTCTAGGCGGCGCAGCCACCGGCTGGACCGGCAAGAGCGCTGCCGCACTGGCCCAGCGGGGCGACGTGGTGCGCGTGCGCCGCGGCAATGCCGACAAGCCGGATGCACCGCCTACCTGGGTCATCGACCAACTCCCGCGCGCGCAGACCGCGCTGGTGTCGCTGGATGCGGACAACGGCGCGCTGCGCGCCCTGATCGGCGGCTACAGCTATGCCGGCAACAAGTTCAATCGGGCGACACAGGCCAAGCGTCAGCCCGGCTCCAGCTTCAAGCCGTTCGTGTACGCGGCGGCGTTCGAGCGCGGCTTCAACCCGGCCTCGATCGTGCTCGATGCCCCGGTGGTGTTCAAGGACCGCGCCGGCCACATGTGGCGGCCGCAGAACGACAGTGGCAACTTCGCCGGCCCGATGCGCGTGCGCCAGGCGCTGGTGCAGTCGCGCAACCTGGTCTCGGTGCGCCTGCTCGACGCCATCGGGGTGGATTACGCGCGTCGCTACATCAGCCATTTCGGTTTCGACGAGAAGAGCCTGCCGCCCAACCTGTCGATGTCGCTGGGCACCGCCTCGCTGACCCCGCTGTCGGTGGCGCGCGGGTATACCGCCTTCGCCAACGGCGGCTTCCTGACCACGCCTTGGTTCATCGACAGCGTCCGCGACCGCAGCGGCAAGGAGCTGTTCAAGGAGAAGCCGCCGACCGCCTGCCCGTATTGCGCGATCGTGCGGGCGCCGGGCCAGGCCGCGGCGGCCACGGTGGTGCAGAACAAGGTCGACGGTTTCGACCTCGGCCCAACCGGCAGCGCTCCTGCCGGCACCCCCACGCAGGCGCAGGCGACGACCTCCAAGCCGAAACCGGGCAAGCCCGCCGACCCGACCATGGTGGTCGCCCCGCGCGCGCTCGACCCGCGCGTGGCCTGGCAGTTGCAGTCGATGATGCGCGACGTGGTCCAGCACGGCACCGCCACCGATGCGCGCGTGCTCGGCCGCGAGGACGTGGGCGGCAAGACCGGTTCCACCAACGACCACCGCGACGCATGGTTCTCCGGCTTCGGCGGCCAGTACGTCACCACGGTCTGGGTCGGACGCGACGACTTCAAGTCGCTCGGCTACCGCGAGTACGGCGGCAAGGCCGCGCTGCCTATCTGGATCAGCTACATGAAGGTGGCGCTGAAGGACCAGCCGGCGCGCGACCTCGACCCGCCGGAGGGCATGGTCCAGGTCAAGGCCAATGGCGTGGTCGAATGGCTGAAGGCGGAGGACGAGGAACGCATGCAGAGCGAACTCGACACGCTGCCCGAAGGAGACGCGCAACCGGCCGAGGAAGCCTTCGACATCTTCTGAAGGCGCACCGGCCGCGCCTTGATGCGCGCCTCATCGCAGTCCGGTACAGTCCATGCAGGCCGTACCGGGGGATCGCAATGCGGAATGCCGATCAGAACGCCCGCCATCACGCCAAGCTCCACGCGCATACGCATGCGCAGACCCGCACCCGCGAACGCCGCCAGCACCTCGCCTTCGAGGCCGCCCGGCTGATGGCCGAGGGCGGCATCCGCGACTACCACCAGGCCAAGCTCAAGGCGGCGCAACGGCTGGGCATCCACGACGACGCCTCGCTGCCGCGCAACCGCGAGATCGAGGACGCGCTGCGCGAATACCAGCGCCTGTTCCTCGGCAGCGGCCAGATGGCAGAAGTCCGCCGCCGCCGCGGGGCCGCGCTGCGCGCGCTGGAATTCTTCCGCGCCTTCGAGCCGCGTCTGGTCGGGCCGGTGCTGGAAGGCACCGCCGACGCCAATACCGCAGTGGCACTGCACCTGCACAGCGACGACGCCGATGCCGTCCCGCGCCATTTCGACGAGCACGGCGTGCCGGTGCAATCGCGCAGTCGCCACCTGCGCCTGGACCGCGAGCGCGAGGGCGACTTCCCGGTCTGGCTGTTCGCCGCCGAAGACCTCAGTTTCGACGTCACCGTGCTGCCCGCCGACGTGCTGCGACAGGCGCCACTGTCCCGCATCGACGAAAAGCCGATGAAGCGCGCGTCGCTGTCGCA
>Ga0164241_10005267_pt1 | contig 12187 bp, 5 predicted proteins | sample OricomyardsoilBY_FD_108780 | JGI IMG/M metagenome (GOLD analysis project Ga0164241, IMG submission 108780) | Backyard soil microbial communities from Emeryville, California, USA - Original compost - Back yard soil (BY) | ecosystem: Environmental > Terrestrial > Soil > Unclassified | place: USA...
GCCTCGGACGACGTGACGACCGCGTCGGCGCCGCTCTGCCGCAGCAACGGGACGTTGTCTTCCTCGCGGACGGCGACCACGATGTGCGCGTTCGCGTTCAACTGCCGGACCGCCAGTGTGACCAGGACTGCCGCGTCGTCACGGTCAGTGGTCACGATCACCTCGCGCGCCGTCATCACCTCGGCCCGGCGCAGCACCGTCCGATTCGTCGCGTCGCCGTGGAACGCTGCCATCTGGTCGTTGCCGGCGTCACCGATCGCCTGCGCCCGCGGGTCGATCACGACGATGCTGTCGCGCTTCACCCCGTTGCTGATCAGCGTCTGCACGGCCGATCGGCCCTTCGTGCCGTAGCCGACGACGACGGTGTGATCCTTCATGCGCTTCCTCCATCGCGTGTCGCGCATGATGCGGCGACCTTCATTGGCCAGGACTTCCAGTGTCGTGCCGACCAGCACCACCAGGAACGCGATCCGCAGCGGTGTGACGATGAAGGCGTTCACCAACCGCGCACTCGGGGTCACCGGCGTGATGTCGCCGTACCCGGTGGTGGTGAGGGTGACCGTGGCGTAGTAGATCGCGTCGATCAGGCCGACGCTGCCGTCATAACTGTCCTTGTAGCCGTCACGGTCGACCACCACGATGAGCACCATCACCGTCAGCAGTCCCAGCGCGACCAGGAGCCGGAGGAACAGCTGAAAGAGTGGCGAGCGGGTGCTCGCGGGCAGATTGACCAGTAGCCCGTGGGGGTTGCGACCGGTGGGAAGGGGTGGCACGGGTCCGACGATATTGCACCGGCGGTCGATCCACCGCATGCGACAGGCTCCGGTCGGACAGTGCGACCGTGACCATCAGGTTGTCACCGTCCTGGACCACTCTGGTTCGCATCCGCAGGCCTTCGATCGTCCGGAGCATCGCGACGTTCTCCGGCTGCACCACGCACACGGCCCGATCGGCCCCCTTGTCGCGTGCTTCGCCGATCACCTGACGCAGCAGCTGCCCGCCGAGACCACGTCCCTGCCATCCGTCCTCGACCAGTACGGCGACCTCCATCGTCGTACTCCCGAGCTCCTCCCACGGCGCCGCCGTCGCCATCCCGATGACCGCGCCGTCCACGGTCGCCACGGTCGAGACGCCGCCGGCCGGTGCGGACAGGTGGCGGGCGGTACGGGCGGTCAGCTTCGGCATCGGTACGTGGTACCGGCGGGTGCGACTCTCGTACGAACACCGCTCATGCATCGCGACAACCGCCTCGGCGTCCTCGACGGTCGCCGTACGCAGTTCGGGAATGCCGCTGCCGGGTCGCGGGCCCTCGATCACCTCGAGGCGCTCGGCGAGTCGGCCGGCGATCTCCACCAGGGCATCGGCCCGGGCCCACTCGGCCGGCGTGTACTCCTCGAACCCCTGCAGGTTGCCGAGCTCGTCGTCGACGGACACCGGGTCGTCGATCAACCGCAGTACGGCACGCAGGTAGCGCGTCGGGCCGTCACTGAGTACGTCGGCCTGGCACGGGCGGACCGTCGTACGCACACAGCCGGCTTCGGCGGCGAGAGCGGTCAAAGCGTCCGCGGTCCAGCCGACGCCGGTGGAGACCACCAGCTCGTCGACGGCGCCGGTCTCGGCGGTGAACACTTCCAGGCTGAGGATGTTGATGTCGTCCGCACCACACCGTGCGGCGAGTTCGGCCAGCGCCCCGGGCCGGTCGGCGAGTTCAGTCCTGATCTTCCAGAGCATGCGGACGCCCTCCCTCGTGAACGTCCCTCCACTGTCCGTCCGCCCTGTTGCCCCACCGGGTCCGGAATGTTACGCCCGCGTCAACCTTTCCCCGCGCCGCCTCACGTCGCCCGGCCCACCGCACCGCCCTCCCCGGGCGCTCCCACGGCGCTCCCCCGGCACGCATCCGGCGCGCATCCGGCGCGCATCCGGCGCTCCGCCGTCACGCATCGGCGCGCATCTGGCGCGCATCCGGCGACAAACCACCGGACCTCGGACAACCTGTCCGCGATCCCCACAACCTGTCCGAGGTCCCCATAGCCTGTCCGCGGTCCCAGCAACCGCCGTCGCGCCCGAAGCACTCGCGCGGTGTCCGCCGTACTCGGGTGGTGTTCGGGGTGCTCGGGTGGTGTCGCCGATCCGCCGGTGACGCCGTACGGCGGACTGCGCGGGAGGGGACCGGCCGGACAGCCGGCGCCGGCCGTGGGCAGCCGAAACGGACGGTTATCCCCTCGAGTTGCGCGTTCTCCCCTTGAACACGACTGGAGAAGGCGCAACTCGAGGGGTTAACCCCTCGAAAGGTCCTGGATGCGGCCGGCGTGCGGGGCGGGGCGACGAAACCGCAGCAGGCGGTGGCGACGGGCGGGCGGCCCCGCGGACACGGCAGGCAGTGGGCGACGGGCGGGCGGCCACGCGGACGCGGCAGGCGGTGGGCCGGAGACCGCGGCAGACGGTAGGGCCGACGTCCGCGGCAGACGGTAAGGCCGACGTCCGCGGCAGACGGTAAGGCCGACGTCCGCGGCAGACGGTAGGGCCGGAGTTCGCGGCAGGCGGTGGGGCTGGCGTCGGTGGAAGGTGGTGAGCCGGGCGAAACGGCGGCGGCGAGTGCGGGTGGCTAGCGGGGGCGGCGGAGTTTGGGGAGGTGGGGGGCGATTTTGGGTTTGCGGGCGGCCAGGAGTACGGCGGACTCGCGGCGGTCGAGGTCGGCGTGGCGGAGGAGTTCGGGGTAGGTGTTCTGGGGGACGGCCGGGTAGGTCGTGACGATGGCGTCGCCGGAGAAGACGAAGAAGATCGCCTGGCCTTCGCGGATGACCTTGAGCAGGGACCCGTCGCGCACAGTCAGCGCGTGCTCGATCGCCTTCTTCCGCGCGGACCGCTTCGCCAGCGCCGCCTGGACCGCCTGCTGAGCCGGTTCCCGCCCGTGCCTGATCGCCTCGACGGCCAGCGGCCCGTACCGCACGCCGTACTTGATCAGGTTCTTGGCCAGCTTGCCCTGCCCACCCATCGTACCTGCCATACCTCCGACTGTAGCGACCGCTCAGACCTCCATCCCGAGTTCCCGAGCCGAGGCCGTGATCGTTCCGAAGGCGCCTCGGATGCGATAAGGCCCACCGTCGGCCATGACCTCCGCCAGGTCTCCACCGCTGCCCTGACCCGACCAATACAGGTACTCACTCCGTCCGTCCGCCACATCCCTCGTCTGGGACCGCCGGACTCGGTAGAAGCCGGATGGCCCGCCGTCGGTGTGAAGTCCGCAGCAAACCCCGACCCACCCAACAGGACATTCCAACGACCACGCGGCTCCGCGCAACGTCGATTCCTCGCAACCTTCCAACCCCACAGCCCGCGACCCCGCGGGGTCAGAGCCGGCAGAGCCCCAATCCGTCGCCTGTTCGCCATGTCATGCGGTAGACGCCGATCCAGGAGGTCAGGAGCCTCTACCCCAGTCAAAGCCCTCCTCGAGCAACTCCAGCGGAATGCGCAGAGAGGTCACCTGGAAATTTGGCTCCCCTTCAAATAGCAGCGAGAACTCACAATAATCACCCTCAATGCTGTACCCGTGCGCCAGCACCTGCATCTCACTGCCATTGCGAAGACGCACGGGCCATAGATCAGGTTCCGAAGTGAGCTTAACAGCTCCAGGCACTACCGTCATTACACTCCTAGATAATCGCGGCCTTTTCGAATCGCCCTGCCAAAGTCAGGATCCTTTTGAATCTTTCGCAATAGATATTTGGGGGCGCCGACAAACTTATTTGTCTCGAAGTCATACAAGTACTTCTGACCGTCCTTCGTCTGAAGGTGAAGTTGACCGGGACGCCTACCCGGGGCAGGATTCTCGACATCAATGCGCCAATTCTTGCCTGGGCCGGTCAAGGTCTTGCTTGTCGTCACGGCGCCATTTGCACCCAGCATTGGGGTATCTGACTGAGCCCCCTCGGGGCAACTGGCGTTGCCACCGGAATCTCTATCGGTATGGTTCTGCAACCATTGTTCACCTGCTGAGAGTGCTGAATTCGTCGCAGCGCCTGCGAGCACGCCGGTGCCGACTGCGACAGTTGCTGTCGCAGCTGCGCCTGTGGCGGTGCCCAGAGCCAGGGCTCCTCCCCCGAGGGAGGCACCGCCGAGCGCAGCGCCTCCGAGCGCGACTGCGCCGCAGGGTTCTGCGATGGCGCAGGCGACGACACCTACGCCAATGGCCACGCCGACGGCGACTGACAGGGTGTCTTTCCAGTCCCAGAGGCCCGTGGGGTCGGTGGCGTAGGTGGGGGCGTTGTGGACGTAAACGTACGGCGCGCCGTGTGACTGGGAGACAGGTGTGTCCACGGGGTCGGTGCTTGCGAATCTGCCCAAGATCGGGTCGAGTGTGCGTGCGCGCAGGTTCCATCGTTGAGGGTTCGCCTCGTCCGTTGCACCGCCGGCGAAGCCCAGACGTGGGGGCGCCGCGCCGGTTGCGACAGGTGTGCTGGCCTGCAGACCGAATGGGCCGTAGGACATGCGGACCTGCTGGGCGCCGTTCTCGTCGGTCACGTCGGTTACCGAGCCGAGCCAGTCATGGGTGAAGTAGTCGATCTTGTCACTGACCTTTTGGGCTCCTGGCGCACCGACGGGGTCGTAGTGATAGGCGGTGCTGCTCGTACCGTCTGTAACGGTGGCGATCTGGGCGAGAGGCCCGTTGATGTCCCAGGTGGTCGAGCGGGTGGTGCCTGTGCCCTGGCTGACGGCGGAGCGATTGCCGTCGGCGTCGTACGTGAAGGCCAAGTCGGCGCCGTCGACGGTGGCGGTCTTCATTCGTCCGAGCGCGTCCCAGGTGTAGGTGCCGTTGCCATCCGCCACGGTGTTGCCTGCGTCGTCGTAGCTGTAGTTCGTGGTCCCTGCGCCATTGGTGGCCTTGAGCAATCGGTCGGCATCGTCGTACTCGTAGTTGATGGTGCCGACGGTCGAGGTCTCGGTGAGTCGATTGCCCACCGCGTCGTAGGTGTAGGAGACCTGGGAGTCGGATGTGCAGCCTGCCGTGACCGTGACCGCAGGTGTGCAGCCTTGGGTGAGGCGTCCCGCAGCGTCGTAGGCATAGGTCATCGTTCCGTCGGTCAGCCCCTTCCTCGACACCGCGACGCTGGTCGGTTGGCCGGCATCGTCGAGGGTCAACTGGTACGACGACAGCACACCGGTGCTGGATCCGGTGGCGATCGACGCCAACCGGCCCGCCGCGTCCCAGGAGCGGGTCTCGGCGTTGCCGTTGCCGGCGGGCAGCTGAGTCGAGGTCAGATGACCGGCCCGGTCCCAGGTGTAGGTCGTGGTCTGCCCGGCCACAGTCTGCGTCGCCTGACGCCCGTCGGCGTCATACGTGTAGCTAGCGGCAGCGCCGCTGGGGTAAGTGCGGCCAGTGACGTGATCCGCGGCGTCGTAGGTATACGAGAACACTCCAGTAGTACCGGTTTTGGCGACCGATTGCAGGCGGCCTGCGACGTCGTAGGACAGCGTCCTGGTCCCGGTCGCGTCGGCGATGCCGGTCTTCTGTCCGGCTGCGTTGAAGGTGTAGTCGACCTTGGGGGTTCCGTCGCTGAACTCGAGGCTGATCGTTTCGTGACGGGGATTCACCGTCGCGGTTGCGCTGATACCCCTGGGATCCGTGCGCGTGACCAGGTTCCCGTCGGCATCATAATCGTTGGTGACGCTCCGGCCCAGCGCGTCGGTGACCTTCGTCAACTGGTGCTCGTGGTCGAAGCTGTAGCTCATGACGTGCCCGTTGGCATCGGTTCGCGCAACCAGGTCGCCCGCGGCGTTGTAGCCGTACGTCGTGGCGTGGTTCAGCGGATCGGTGACGGACGAGACCTCGCCGGAGTCGTCATAGGACCATCCGGTCCGCCGGTTCACCTGGTCGGTCCTGCTCACGAGCTGATCGGCGGCGTCGTAGCCGCTCTGGATGGTATGCCCCAGTGGGTCGGTCGAGGCGATCTCGTTGCCGGCCAGGTCGTAGCTGTAGCTTGTGGTGAAGTCCGCCGGGTCAGCGCCGGACGCTGTTCCTCTGGGGTCGATGGTGGTCGCCAGTTCGCCGTCCGGCGAATAGGTCCACTTGGTCGTCGCCCCTGAGGGACTGGTCTCTGCCAGCCGCAGTCCGTCAGAATCCAAGGTGTAGGTCGTGTTGCCACCGCGCGGATCAGTGACGTTCGTCAATCGATTTGCGGCGTCATAGCCGTAGGTCGTTTTGGCGCCACCAGGTGCCGTGATGGTCGCTACGTTATTGGCCTTGTCATAGGTGGTTGCCATCACACGTCCCTGAGGATCCGTCACGGTCACAGGGCGATTGACCGAGTCGTACGTCGTGATGGTCTGTGCACCAACGGGGTCGGTCACTGATGTCTGATTGCCGACCGCATCATACGCGTAGACGGTGGAGAACTGAGCGGGCTCTGCCCCTTCGGCGTTGCCTCGCGGGCTGGTCAACGCGATGAGGTGATCGTCCCCGTCGTACCTGTAGGACGTCACCCCACCGTTGGCGTCCGTGGTCGTGACAACACGGCCACGGTCGTCGTAGCCCTTCAACGTGCTGTTGCCGCCACCGTCGACAACGGTGGTCTCACGGCCGTTGGCATCGTACGAGTAGGTCGTTCGGCGGCCCGACGGGTCGACGGCCGCCGTACGTCGGCCTGCTGCGTCGTACTCAGTCTTGGTGATCCTCCCCAGAGGATCCGTGACGGACAGGACGCGATCGCCGCCGTCGTAGGCGAAGACGGTGCGGAACTTCGCCGGATCGGCTCCCGAGTCGTTGCCGCGTGGGTCGACCATGCTTGTACGGCGGTGACCAGCGTCGTAGCCATACGTCGTCTTGCGCTCGCTCGGAGACGTCTCGGCGACCAAGTTGCCGACAGCGTCGTAGTCGTAGGTCGTCACTCTGCCCCCCGCCGTACTACGACTGGCCACTTGCCCTTTGGCGGTGTACGTCAGTTTGGTGACTCCACCTGCGGCATCGGTCACTGTGGCGAGCTGACCGATCGGGGTGTACATCATGGTCGTCGCGTGCCCCAGCGGGTCCATGACCGACGTGACCTGATCAGCCGCGTTGTAGGTAGTCGTAGTCACCTGCATCAATGCAGTAGCGTTCTGGGTCTGGTTGCCGCGTGTGTCATAGGCGTACCGAGTCGTGTGCCCCAGCTGGTCCTGGTACTCGATGACGTTCATGGCCGCGTCGTACAGGAAGATCTGGGACCGACCGGCATTGTCGAGACGCCGCAGAAGTGCATGGCCGGCCGAGTAGTTTTCCGAGACGACGTACCCGGTCGAATCCATCACATCCGCCCAGCCAGACGCCGCGTCCCAGTAGAACGTCGTGACCTTCCCCGCGCCGTCCGTCTGAGTCTTCACCCGACCAGTGGTCGCGTCATAGACGTTGTTCACGAGAACTCGTCCCGTCGGGTCGGTGACCGTGGCAACCCTCCCGGCGGAGTCGTAGCCGTACGTCGTCGCCTGGCTATCGCGGCCGGTGACCGACGCCAGCCGTCCACCGGCAAAGTCGTACCCGACGGTGCGACCGTCCGGAAGGGTGACCACCGTACGGCTGCCGTCTGTGGCGTACGTGACGTGAACCACCTGACCAGCGGCGTCAGTGACGCTCGAGACGAATCCATGGCTCTCGCGCGCAATAGTCAGCCCCAGAGAAGTCCGATCCTTGATGCTTTCGAGCGCGCCGCTGGTCGAGAAGTGAAGAACCTCACGGTCCAGTGTCGTCAGGTCGTAACCACTGGACGTCTGGATGAGTGACATGCGCAAGCCAGTACGCGTCGACCACACGCCAGTACCCGACTTGGTGAACGAGACCTGCTCACCACTCTCGGCCCGGTAGACCAGGCTTGTCGCTGTGATCGACTGAAGTTTGACGTCGAGCACCGAGGTCCACCCAGCTCCGAGGACGCCACCGGTCTTGTCCAGCGAGGTGTAAACACGACTCAGCTTGAACTGATATCCGGGGGCCGGCACGCTCGCGTCGACGTACTGCTCCGACCAGGCACCCGTCGCGAGGTTCACTGGGTCGCCCGAATACCCCATCAATCCCGTCGACCGACCAGTGGTCGACTTGCAGGCACACCCGAACGTCCCCTCAGTTGGCACGCCACCTGTCGCCACCGCCTGCGCCTGCGGGCTCGTGGCATCTGGGCCGAAAGCACCGTCCCAGATCCTGACCTTGGCGTAGTACGTCACGCCGGCCTGAACCCCGTCTGCCGCAACGAATGTGAAGCTGTTGACTGGCACGATCGGAGTCGCCGCGTACGCCTTGATCCCAACGTTGTCGGAAGCCCGGTACAGGCTCACCCCGTACCCACGGGCTCCAGCCGGGTTGATCCAGCGAACCGTGAACGAGGTTTCACCCGGGCGCCCAGCTCCGTAGACCGTCAGCCCAGTCGGCGCCGGTGGTGTCGCAGCAACGCTCGACCCCATCGACGCATGCGGCAACGGCCCCAACCGAGGATCGGCTGCCTCCTTCTGGGCCTGGCGCTGCACCGCCGAGATTCCCGGCTTGTCGGCTAGCAACTTGGCGCGATATCCGGCACCGAAGCTCGGACCAAGTGGAACCCGTCCGGGCCCAGCAGGCGCAGCCGCCGATGCAGCCCCGCCCTGAAGACTCCCCAACAACACCGCAAACGCCGCCAAAGACGGGACAACTCTGCGCGCCAAAGCCCCCACCACAACCCCCAGCCTCACGGTAAGTTACAGATCGAACGCGAGGAGGCATTACCTCCGTCCGACCCGTCATGGGATGTCATTGCAGCTTGTTGCAAATCCAATCAGCGCGGCGGGCCGGGTCGGTGTGCGCGGGTGGGCGGGTTCGGGCACCATGGAGCGCGTGAGTAGTCCCAATCCTCGTCGGCCCGTCCTTCCTGGGAACAAGTTGTTCGAGTCGTTGCCGGGTGCTGTCGATCCGGCGACGGTGACCGAGGTGGCGCATCGGACGGCTGAGTTGCTGGTGCGCGGGGTGCGTGACTCCGAGGACGCCGAGGTGCATGCGCGGGTGGTGAAACTCGCGGATGACTACGGGCTCGACGAACTGGCCGAGCTGTGGTCGGATTCGCCGTCGGACTCGTTGCCTGGTGCACTGTGGCGCTTGTACGTGTTGCGCTCGTGGGTGCACACCAATGCGGAAGAGGTTTCCCGCGAGTTCGCCGCCGGGCGGAAGTACGCCGAGGTGCACGCGGTCGTCGCGGGGGTCGCGGAGCCGCCGGGGCCGACTGAGGTGCGGGACATGGTCGATGCCGTCCTGCGGGGTGTGGCGACCGGCGATTTCGCGACGACGCTGGATCGGGCCGCCGCGTTCGCGCGGATCGTCGCGACCGGGCGGGCGCATTTGGCCGATGACGGGCACGACCGGGTGCTGTCGGCGTCGAAACTGGTCGAGACGGCGGACCAACTGCAGACCGCGGCCCGCGCCGAACGCGCCGGCCAACTCTGGTAGTCAGACCTCGCGCAACGCACCGGCCAACTCTGGTAGTCAGACCTCGCGCAGCGCACTGGTCAACTCCGGTGATCTGACCCCGCGCAACGCGCCGGGCGAGAGTGGTGGTTGCACGGTTCGGGTTCGGGTGGTATTGCGTCTTGCAGCCCGAGATCTCAACAGGACAAGGGGTTTTGGCACCCGCTACACTGTTCGAGGTGTCGGGCCGGTGCAAGCCCCGGGTCCCAAAATAAGCCGCTGCGAGCGGCCACGCGCCGTGAGGCGCTTCCCGGTCCGATGCCACTAACTTCCACCCAGTGGAACGCCCCGGCCGAGGCAACGGCCGGGGCGTCCGTGTTTCTACCGGATTCCGTAGAAACGGCTCAGGGTCTGCGTGACGGACTTGTGGTTGGCGTCGGTCAGCTCGACCTTCAGGCTGACGTAGTCGGTCGCCTTCGCGTTGTTGACCAGAGCCACCGCCTTGGTGCCGAGGTTCAGCACCGGGACCGCGGTCCACGTCGTGCCGTCGTCGTACGACGTCCAGGCGCGGGCGGAGGTGAGTCGCCCGGGCTTGTACCACTGGCCGGACTCCGTCGTGATCGTGATCGGGAAGATCGGGACCCGCGGAGCGCGGTCGTTCAGGTCGACCGCGAGGTCGTAGTCCGGGTACAGCAGCGGAAGCGGCTTGCCGGCGTCGGCCGACGAGCTCTTCCACTTCCACCGCGACTCGACGTTCGTCGGTGACTCCCACTGGTAGTCACCGCGCTGCCACCGCTTCATGGTGTAGACGAGTTCCAGGTCCGTCGACGCCGCGGGGACGTTCCAGTACCCCTCCCCCCTGAACTCGTTCTCACCCAGGGACACGCCGTTGGCCAGCAGTTCGGTCTTGCCCAGATCGAGCAGGGCCAGGCTCGAGTAGTGTCCCGGCTGGGTATCGGCCCATCCTGCGAAGTTGCTCCAGATCGAGTTGCCGTCACGGGCTGCGGGCGCGTACTTCAGCCCGGTCGTCTGGTCGGTCACCAGCCCCGGCCGTAGACCCGCCTTGTACCAGCTCTCGCTCTGCCGGCTCCCGGCCTTGTACGCCCTCGCGGTCGACGTCATCAGCGTGGCGAACCGCCAGCCCATTGCGTCCCCGTGCCCGACCATCTGGGTCACCTTGGTGTTCGGGTCGGCCGTGACGAGGTGCTGCACCCGGGTCGGCGCCACCACTGTCCCCCGGTCACCCGTGGGGATCAGGTTGATGCTCCACGGTCGCCACACGTCGACGTACTCGGAGTAGTTGTACGGCTTGCCCGGCGTGTAGTACGTCGCGTCGATCGTTGCCAGCTCGCGGTCGCGGACCCGGTGCTCAGGTTTGCCCGTGACCTGCTGCTTGTGGGTGAACGCCAGGCTGTAGAGGTACGGCGACTTCGCGCCGACCGGTGATGCGTACTGCCATGCCTCGACCACCTCGAAGGTGCCGCGGCGTGCCTTCGGCGTCGTGCCGATGTAGATGGCCTTGATCTGCTTGCCGTAGCTGCGGCTCGAGGACAGGATCCAGTCGTCGACGACGCGTCCGTAGGTCAGGCTGCCGGCCTTGCGTTCGGTCGGTCGCTGCGTGGTCACCTTGGCCTCGGCCGCGGTCCGCGCGTCGTAGGTGATCGTGGTGTCCTTCGTGAGCGCGATCTCCGGGTCGCCGAGGAAGGCGAACGACTCGACCAGCCCGTCCGCGCCGTCCTGGCCGATGATCGCGGCCAGCGAATAGGTGCCGGCCCGCAGGTGCATGGTGCGGTCCTCGCCGTGGAACCCGACCCGCTGGGCCGCGATGCTGTCGAGGTCGAACACGTCCAGCGTGGTGAGCGACGAGGCCGGCTGCCCGTTCCGGTCGATCAGTTTGAAGGTGACGTCCACGTACTGCGGCTCGAGGTAGAAGCCGAACGGCGTCACCACGGTCCGCCCATCGTTGCCGGTAGCAACCACGCGGGCGCTGATCGCGCCGTACAGGCCGTAGTCCAGGGACGCGGCCGGATCGACGGTGATCGGGAGGTCAGCGGTTCCGCCGGCCGGCACGGTCAGCGACGGTACGTCGAAATGGATCAGTGAGTCGGGCAACGGCTTCCCGTTGTTGCCGCGCGCATCGGTCGCGAACGTCAGCGTCACCGGCTCCGTCCCGCTGTTGCGGTAGGTGAGCAGCTTCGTCGTCTTGTCGGCCGCGGTGTGCGGCCACGCGAACGTACCGAGGTCGACTGTCGACGGCCCGGTCACCTGCTGGGTGACCGCCTGCGCGACGTCGAGCTCCCCCGCGCCCTGCTCGTAGATGCTGGGCTTGCTCTGCGCGCGCACGGAGTTCTGCAGCGTGGCCTTCAGTTGTTGCCCGGTCCAGTCCGGGTGCTGCTGCTTCAGGATCGCCGCCGCACCGGCTACGTGCGGGGTCGCCATCGACGTCCCGCTCATGTCGATGTACGCCTGGTCGCCGCGTCCACCGGCCCGCGCGGCGGTGATGTCCACGCCGGGTGCCGCGATGTCGGGCTTGACCCCGTGGCTGCCCATCACCGGACCGTGGCTGGAGAAGTAGGCGGTGGTCTGGGTCAGGTCGGTCGCCGCGACCGTCAGCGCCGTCGCGGCGCAGCCCGGGCTGCTGATCGTCTCGGCCGGACCGCCGAGGTTGCCGGCGGCGATCACGAACAGCACACCGGACTCCTTGCTCATCCGGTTGACCGCGGCGGCCATCGGATCGGTGCAGTCGACCGGCTCCTGGGTACCGATGCTCATGCTGATCACATCGGCGCC
>Ga0164241_10005268_pt1 | contig 12186 bp, 2 predicted proteins | sample OricomyardsoilBY_FD_108780 | JGI IMG/M metagenome (GOLD analysis project Ga0164241, IMG submission 108780) | Backyard soil microbial communities from Emeryville, California, USA - Original compost - Back yard soil (BY) | ecosystem: Environmental > Terrestrial > Soil > Unclassified | place: USA...
CTTTCTCCTCCTTAACTCGTGTCTCACGGGTTTTCTTTCTGACACAACCCGTGGAGATACAACCTGTGGAGACACGGGTTGGGAGCTATACCACCACAATAGAATCGGCATTGTTTACTTGCCATTGGTTTGTTCCTTTAAATCAAAATGACCGGAATTTCTTCCGGCCATTTCGAGGTCTTCACATCCGTTTAAGGTGTAAGTTAATACAGCACTTTGATGATCACCTTGCTTCCGTCTTCGCGGGTGATTTCCAGGTCATAAATACCACGTGCCATTTTGTAATTCCATTTAATTTCTTCGCTGCCGTTGCCACCTGCATAGTCTATCTGCTTAGCAAGGATCAACTGTCCTAACGGATCTAACAACCGGATGCGGTATTTCCCTTTCGGCTGATTGATGAATTGCAAATGAATCACAGCGTCCGTTATCGGGTTAGGATAAATACTGATGCCGGTTTTTAGATTAGTCACCAATACATTCACCACGGTACTGTACACCACCTTTTGACTCTTATCCACACTCTTGATGCGGTAGTAGTTGTTTCCCGGAACAGCGTTTTGGTCTATCCATTGATAGTTTCCGCCGCTGGTGTTGGTGGCGGCTACCGTGGCTGCTTTTACAAAGTTGTTGCCATCAAGCGATTTCTCTACTTCGTAAGGCAGCATATTGTTTTCGTTGGCCATGTTCCTGTTCACCTCAATATCTTTATCTTTTTGGACGGCTTTTATCGAAACAAAGGTTACCGGCAATATAGTGGCCTGTTTGAATACGACCATAAACCGGTTGGCAGCGTAAGATCCGGCATCCGAAGTGACGGTAAAGTCAATGGTGGTTGCACCGGTCAGGCTTATTTCTTTCTGTGTTTTTAAATAACTATCTACCAGGTAGGCCGTTACCGTTGCATCCTGCATGTTGGCCGGATTAAATCCTAGTTTGTAAGTTTGCTTCGACACATTTTTCAGGTTAAAATAGATCGTATCGCTTGCAGATACGGTGTTGCGGGCTTCCACGGCGAGTATCACGCCGTCCCTTCTCAAACCAAAATTCTCACCATTATTATTGAATTTGATGGCATCATAGGTGTCTAAACCGTTTTTATATTTCGGGTTAAAGGCTACCGCGTTGCCATCGGTGACTTTTCCTGCCGCATTATATAAGTACGTTCTGAGGAAGCCACTTTCTGATGAAGCATCACCGCCTCTGAATACCAAATGGCTTCCGGTTACTTTATTACTTTCATTGAAAGTGAGCGTCACAGGGCCTACGGTGTTATTATATACAAAAGCTGCCTGGCCTGATTCAAGATTTGGATACGCTACTCCGTCCTGGTAGTAGCTCGAAACATCTGGAGCGGTAGCTTTATACTGATTAACACTCGAAAAAGTCTGATAGCCACCAACACTGAATGATCCGGGTAGTAAAGGATCCCATACATAAAATCCGTCAAGGCCTCCGGTAGTCGTGACATCCGCGAAGTTCACCTCAGACGCATAAGGGTTGCCAATGGAATAGTAGGCGCCAACAGGAACCGTAAATGGAACCGGTACTGTATTTAACGGGCCTTTGGTACGCATCACGGTGGGCACGTTTCCGGTGGAAGTAGCCGTAGCATTCCGGTCGCCACGGATGTACAGGAAGAATCCATTTTTAATATTCGGAAATGGTATATCAGTACGCGTTATCTCAACATATTTCTGATTAGTATTATCCCAATATTTCATGGAAGCAGCCGGGCTGGGAAAATCCAAACTACCATCAGCTACAGGGCCGGTGATGTTGGTGCCATAGCCGTTTGGTACTGTAGCAGGCTTGCCTTCCTGCCATGCGTCTTTAATGGTTTGAGCAGTATTGGTAGACACTGAAAGGAATTGCCAGTCTTTAAGCGCCTGAACATAACGCTCTACAATTACATCACCGGTGATGGTATTTCCATTGTCAATAACACCTACGTTAGCGGTAGCGGCGGCTGTAGATTTAAGTGTCAGATTACCTCCTGTTTGAATATCAAAGTGCTTACCGGTAACTCCAAATGAGAGTGTTCCTGTGATACTCACGGTGTCAGCCACCAGGCCGGTCAGGGTTATATCATTACTGATGATCAGATTTTTCACGGTTTTATTTTGAGCCAGGCTATTATTTTTGTCCTTAAAATTATTCGCATTGATCGTAGTAGAACCTGTACCATTTAGTTCCACCGTACCATTGCTGGCATCAAAGTCGCCATTATTGCTGATGCCTCCGGCTATCTGAATTTTACCCCGAACGATCAGCGATGCGTCCAAATCTATTTGTAAACCATTAATGGTGGCTATATCGCTGTTAAGTAAAATAGGATAGTAGTTGCTAGATACCTTCGGGATGATCACCGTAGGGCACGAAAGATCTTGTACCTGCCCGTCAGCCCAGTTGCTGCCGGTGTTCCAATCTGTACTGGTAACCCCTGACCAAACATCATGAAGCGTGACAGGTAAAGAACGTGTTCCCGGACTGAATCCGCAGGCATTCCCCGCCTGAACTGTTACCGCCCCGCCCGCGATGCCGGTAGAAACTGTTATTGATGTACTATGAGCCGGATCCGGCGAAGTAATCGTCCAGTCGGCGGGTACCGTCCACACATAATTTGTTGCGCCCGTTACAGACTCAATACTATAAGTAAAGCCGCCCGAGTTAGCACACAAAGTTGTTGCCGGGCCGGTGATATCGCCTGGATTAAAGAGCGAACCTGCGTTTACAACAGTTACATCTTTGGTCGCTGAAGAAGGAGGGTTACAACCGTTGGTCACTGTATAAGTAATAGTAGCCGTACCTGGGCCAGTAGCCGTGACATTTCCAAATTCATCTACCGTTGCTATCAATTCATTAGAAGTACTCCATATTCCACCTGCATCACCTGAACTGGCAAACTTTGTCTGACCATCGACGCACTGTGGCGCAGAAGAGCCGGTTACTGTTCCGGCATTGGCATCTGGATTAACGGTAATAGCTATCGGAGCAGATACAACCGGGTTATGACAACCGGAATTAACCGTGTAAGTTATATGCGCATTTCCCGAACTAATAGCACTTACTACCCCGGTAGCTATATTTACCGTAGCAACCGCTAAATTATCACTACTCCATGCGCCACCTGCATCTCCATCACTTGTAATCGTAACAGTATTACCAATACATAATGTTGTACTTGCAGAAGCGGAGAGTGTTCCAGCATTGGCATCAGGATTAACAGTAATCGTCATAGTTCCCGATACGTTTTGACTACATGCAGGCGTACCGGTATAAGCAATACTTACCAGTGTATAATCAGTGGTAATGTTCGGATTTATTGTTACTGAAGCAGACCCCGCGGCACTTAACGTTACAGTGTGGTTAGCGGCTCCGTCATTATAGGTGACAATCGTATTTGGTGTACCTGTAAAATTGATAGAAGAAGGATCTCCGCTACAGATTGGAGAAGTTCCCCCACTCATAGTCGCTGTAGCAGGAGCATTCACATTGACCGTAATGCTGGTTGACAATCCAAGATTACAACCCGCAAAAGTAACGCCGGTTAAAGTATAAGTAGCCGCGGTTGTTAAACTTCCGGTACTAATGGTAAAGGCTCCCGTATTATCTAAAGTAACGGTAGTCGGAGTTCCGTTAACCGTATAAGAAACAACGGCATTTGGCGTTCCTGTGAAATTAATCGTAGTTGCTGTTCCGCTGCAAACAGTAGCGTCCGCTGCATTTACCGCAGCCGTTAGTGTCGGGTTAACGGTAACTTTCACTTTGAATGCAGTCGGTCCGCATGTGCCGGATGTAGCATTTACATTATAAGTAACTTCTATTGGAGCATTTGTTGAATTGGTAAGCGTACCGGAAATACTACTTGGTGCGGTCCCTCCAGCTAAGCCTGAGATACCGGTAATAGGTGCTGGTGCACTCCATGAATAAGCAGTACCTGACGGAACAATATTTCCTGATGGATTACCATTGGCAGGTGTAACGCTAAATGGAGCCCCGGTACAAATCGTTGTTGATGCATCTGCTATAACAGGTTTAGGATTTACTGTAACGGTTACAGTAAATGGATTTCCTGAGCAACTTCCTGGTGCAGTTGGAGTTACTGTGTAAGTAGCTGTTTGTGCTGAATTGGTTGGATTTACGAGTGTACCTGTAATGTTGGGAGCATTAGTTCCGGAAGTTCCACCTGTGAGGCCTCCTGTTACTGTCGGTGCACTCCACGAATACGTAGTAGTGCCTAATGGAACTATATTCCCCGATGGAGCGCCATTGGCTGGGGTAACTGTAAATGGATCACCGCTACAAGCATTTGCTGTCGCTGCCGCAATTACAGGAATAGGGTTTATTGTTACCGGAATAATTTGAGTTGATAAATTACAATAAGGATTACCGTTGAAATACACTGTCGGTGTTATTAAAAGATTTTTTGTGACCGATGTATTGGTGTTATTATGCCCATAAAACGTACCTGTCCCAGTATAGAAAATGAATCCGCCACCATAAGGATTTTGTGTTGAGGAAGTAATAAATCCAGGATCCTGAGACTGCCAGGTATATTTAATCCCGTAAAACACACCGACTATGGATATGGATCTAATAGTTGCGTCAAAATGATCTTCAGCACATATTGTTGCGGCTTGGGGATTTAGACTGAAACTAGTTCCAAGATCTAATGCTATTGCTATCTGAACATAATTACTATAAACCGTTTCGCACGAGGTAACCTTTAATCTATAATAATTCGAACTGTTTGGTGGCAAGTAGGAATTATTAGTAGCTCCGGAAATATCCGTCCAGTCCGTTGATCCATCACTACTACTCTGCCATTGGTAAGCATATACTCCTGAGCCGCCTGTTGGTGAAGTAGATGTCAAAGGCGCGGGGCTATTACCATAGCAAACAACTTGTGTTGCAGATACGACGGGTGCTATCAAAGGAGCATCGACTAATACGGTTGCCGTTATATTATTAGTGACACATCCGTTATCAGCCTGTGCGTTAATCGTAAAAGTAACTGGAGTCGTAACTGTATTTGCATTGGCAAAACTTCCGGAAATAGGGCCACTTCCCCCTACAGGAATCGCTGAACTGATACCTCCCGGGCTAGTTCGTGTCCAGCTTGTTATTGTTCCGGTTGGCAATCCTGAAATGTCAATAGGGGTTATAGATGCATCGTTACAAACTTCCTGTGTCAATGGTGAAATGGTTACAGTCGGATTCACATTCACCACCACATTCTGCGTATTGCTACAACCAAAAGCACTTAAAGTATAAACATAAGTAACTGGTATTGGTGCTCCTGATGTATTAATAAGGGTTTCATTAATATCCCCGGTTCCGGAACCTGCGGCATTACTTATGCCGGCAACCAAGGCCCTGCTCCAGCTAAAGGTAATCGGAGAAGTAGCGCTTGTAGCATTATACATAAATGGAGTATTGCTACAAACATCCGGTGGTGTCAATGTGCTGGTCAGCGTTGGCGTCGGATTTACCACTACGGTTACATTTTGTATATTAGGGCACGAGCCGTCATTCAATTTCAAGGTGTAAACATACACAACACTAACAGGGGCAGCAGTTGTATTTTCTAAAGTTTCATTCGGGTTGCCACTTCCATTTGCTGCAACATTACTGATACCGGCTACAGCGGCTCTGCTCCAGTCAAAGGTTACGCCGGTTGTGGCACTTGTCGGGGTATAATTGAAAACAGTTTTATTACAAAGTGCCGGCGGTGTAAGACTACTGGTAAGTTTAGGCGTAGGGTCAACGGTAATCTTGAAACTTATTTGAGGTCCATCACATGTCTTACCCGCATTGGTAAAAGAAGGAGTGACGGTAATAGTTGCTGTTACCGCTGATGTTCCCGTATTGGCAGCAGCAAACAAAGCAATATTACCACTTCCTGTTGCGGCAAGCCCGATAGACGGCGTATTATTTGTCCAGTTATAAACGATGGTACCTCCTGTTGAGGGGCTGCTAAATGCAATATCGGCTGTGTTCGCACCATTGCAAACGATTTGGTCGTCAACTGTATTAACCGTAGCCGTAGGGTTTACTGTTATCGTGAAATTTACCGGGGTTCCTGTGCAGGTAGTTCCCCCGCTCGTGTAGGTGGGCGTTACCTGTATGTGTGCCGTTACAGGAGATGTCCCTGTATTGGCGGCGGTAAACCCAGGGATGTTCCCTGTGCCGCTTGCGTCAAGCCCGATAGAAGTGTTGTCATTTGTCCAGGTATATGCAGTAGCGACACCAGAGAAAGGAATGGCCGCTGAGGGATCATTATTACAAAAGACTTTATCCGATACTGCATTCACAACCGGCGTCGGATTTACCGCTAACGAAATATTACCGGAATAAGCCGTCTGGCAGATACCACTCAGATTACTTACTACCACATTGTAATTTGATCCTATATCCCCGGCAACAGCATTTGTGATAGTTAGTGTTGGCGTGTTGGATCCGGAAATATGTCCCGCAACATCTGTAAGATTTGTCGATCCTCTTTGCCATTGGAATCCAAGGCCTGTTCCTGTTGCATCAATCACGAACGTGGCTGTTCCGCCGGTGCAAACTGTTTGTGTGGACGGTGTCAGCGAATTGATAAAAATTTGTTGATTTACTGTTAATGTCACTTCGTTGGATGTCTCAGAAGCACAAGGCGCTGCTCCACTTACTACCACATAATAGCTGCCCGCATCCGCTTGCTGCGCCTGGGCAAATACCAGCGAAGAAGAGGTGGCGCCCGAAATATTTCCCCCGTTTACAAGGGCTACATCCGGTGAGCCCTTTTTGTACCATTGATACATTAAACCCGTACCAGTTGCCGCAACAGTAAAGGATACGGAGAAGGTAGCGCAAATTGTTTTATTAACAGGTTGGTTAATAATTTTTACCGGCTCATTCACTGTAACCGTTGTTGACCCCGTAAGATCTCCGGCTATTGCACCACAATGGGCATCAGTAAGTGAAGCTATCTTATAAGTAGTAGTAGTAGTTATTGGATTAACCGTTATACTAAACGCCCCATTGCCGTTGCCGTTTGCTGAGCCCCCTCCATTGTCTAATGTAACCGTCCAGGCGCCATTTGCTGTAACCGTTCCTATTATATCTGTACTTCCCGGATTGCATATCGCTGTATTTATGCTGGTGATGGTAGCTGTTGGTCTTGCATTTACAGTGAACGTGCCATTAGTATAAGTGATCGTATAATTTCCAATATGAGTACCTGTTGCAGCGGAAGGAACTATATTATAAGTCCCGGCCGAAGCTCCGGCCGGTGAGCCGCCGCTCGTTAATGTAACCCCGGATATAACATCTCCGTTTACCAAACCTGAAGATGTAAATTCAGTACCGGTAAATGTGAATGGCGCCCCGGCGCATTTTACCTGGTCTTTAGCTGTGATGGTTAATGGGGAACCACCGATAGTTAAAGCTGTAGCATTTGATCCTGCCTGGGCAAATGTATAGTTGCCACTATTCGCACTTAGGCCAGAACCGTTTATAGGATAGGTTCCTACGGCGCTGGTTACTGTTGCTGTTGTTGTAAATGTCAGCGTGCCGGTGGTGGCGTTAGCTTGTGTCTCACCACTTATAAACCCGGTAATAGTTCCGCTAAACAACGGGTCTGAAGCTCCATACGCACGGCTGGCCGCATTAGCTGTATAAGTTAAAACTACCGGTGTAATAACTCCGGTATTATTATTCACAAAAGTATAATCATAGTTTGCACCGGCATTGCCATCAGCTATAGTACCTGCTGGCGTAAGCGTCTTTCCGGTACCTGCGTTTTTGTTATCATAAGTTTCTGTAAAGCTGGCCGGGCCATCGCCTGTCTGTATGGTACCCGACGTGATGGTGGGTATCCCTCCTGCATTCGTAGTACCATCGTAAGCTTTTGTATTGGTAGCTGCTGTTACAGTTAAAGGGTATTGATTAATAGTTCCCGTATTAACAGGCACAAAAGTAATGCTGTAGTTGGCAGATATACTACCGGCAGGGGTGAGTGTTTTTCCCGAACCGGCATTTTTGTTGTCATAAGTTTCTGTAAAAGTGCCCATATCTCCGGGAAATATAGTTCCTGTCACAATCGGTGCGGCGCCAGCACTCACGGTACCATCATAGGTTTTTGTATTGGGTGATGCAGTCACAGTTATTGGCTGTGCGGTAATTACCCCAGTCGTGTTATTAGCAAAAGTTATCGTATAATTATTCCCTCCATTTCCATCATTTACCACACCAGAAGGTATTAATGTTTTTCCTGAACCCGCATTTTTATCACTATAAGCCTCCGTAAAATTGTCAACATCACTTCCGGCTAAGCTTCCTGAAGTAATGGTTGGTATAGCTGTGGCGCTTGTAGTACCATCAAAAACTTTTGTATTGGTAGCTGCTGTAACTGTAATTGGCCGGGCGGTTATATTTCCCGAAGCAGATTTATTAGCCATACTGTAGTTCGCGGCTAATCCTCCGTTAGTGCCATCTGCCAAAGTATATGAAATAGTGGTTGCTTTGCCTGTACCCACATTGGCACTGATGTAGTCAGTAGCGGCAGGAGTAATTACTAAAGTTTCACTTCCAACAAAACCCGACACTGTCCCAACATTTACAACGCCTGTAACCGGCGTACCATCATAAACTTTAGAAACAACTGTAGAAAGTGCGGTTAATGGCCTTGCAGTAATGTTTGCGGTAACCGAAACAGGAAAATATAAAACGCTATAATTGCCGGCATTGGCTCCGCCAAGGGTTACCCCGCTAATTGCAACTGTTTTACCCGTTCCGGCATCTTTGGTATCAAATGTGCCTGTAGCAGAATAAGTAACTACATCACCATTGATAATATCAGCAGAAGTACCTCCTGTAAAAGTAGCAGTTGTATTACCATCATAAACCTTATTGCTGGCTGAAATGCCTGTTACTGTTATTGATTTTTTACTTACGGTGAGAGTAACAGCGGTTGCCGTACTTGAAGCATAACCACTTGTGCCACTATAAACTGCTACTACCGGATGCGTGCCCACATTTAATGTAGAAGGATTATAGGTTGATAAAGTAGCCGTTCCACCAGATACAGTTACGGGACTTCCAACATTAATGCCATCCACTTTAAACTGAACCGTACCGCCACCGGGGTCCGGGCTAACGGTTGCTGTAAAAGTAGTGGTGGTCGTTCCGTAAACGATTGAAGTAGACGGCGTAATTGCAGTAGATGTAGTTGTTGAAACTGGGGGGATATAAGTAATAATAACTTTACCATTCCCACCATTTCCACCAGATTGTTTTCCGAATCCGTATCCGCCTCCCCCTCCTCCACCGGGAACACCTCCATCACTTCCACCTCCATTTCCTCCTTTCCCTCCCCCTGTAACTGCAGCGGCACCGGTTCCGTTAGTTGCAGCAGTGCCACCCGAACCCGTCCCTGCACTTCCCCCTCCGCCTCCGCCATAGTTAAATGATTTTCCTGTAGCTCCGGACCCGCCCGCGTATGTTCCACCTGTACCACCAGCTCCGCCTGCGCCACTACCTTTACCACCTTTTCCACCATTTGCTGTTACCGGAACAGGTGTGTTTATAGTAGAAGGGTTCCCGTTTGGCCCATCCGCATTAGTACCATTGCCCCCGGCCCCAACTGTTATTGTATAAGTGGTTCCTGGATCTACTGAGACATTGTAAGTTTTTATATAAGCCCCGCCACCCCCACCACCAGCAGCAACAGTATTACCTCCCCCCCCGGCTCCACCGCCTCCCCAACATTCTACTGTTATAGAAGTAACCCCGACAGGACAAAACCATGTATTTGCGCCCGTAGTATTAAAAGGAACAACAGTTTGCCCCCATCCCACTTCACTCTTCATCATCAAACAACAGAACATCACCAAAACGGCAACAGCGGTTTTTTTACAGTTAGTAAACAGGGTAGAAATTTTCATGTAGGAGTATTTTTGATAGTTAAGCAGCCGTTAGGTTATTTACTTATAAAATGTTTATTTAAATATATTTCCGGATACGCAGTCTCGTAGTAATTAAAAAAAAACAAAATTTACATTTAGTAATTCAGGGGGATGGATTTCAAAAGCACTAAAGCAGTTTTAGCAGTTAGGGCGCAAAGATAGAAAAACATTTAATTTATCCTAATATTTTGACAGATTTTTAGAAAATATTAGGAAGGCTCACAGTAAAGGAAGCAATTCATAGAATCTTTATTTTCTTTATGGATGACGCGGTTTCTTTTTTTTAAATAAAACAGCGATAAACGGGGAAGTTCAATTAATTTTCAACCAACTTCTTTATTTCATCCAATATCGGCTGCCATCCGCCACCGGCAAGGGTTTCGCGAAATCTTTTTTCACCATCGCCCACCTTGGAATAATCGCCCTGGGTTGTTGTCAAAATGGTTTGGCCATTTTCTTCCTTTAAATTATAGGTGACGGTCAGGTAATTTCCAGGAATATCTTCAATCCCGGAATTGGGGTCAATGGTGGTATAGGACAGAAATTTTTCCGGAATGATTTCTACAATTTTCCCTTTTACAAAGACCATTTCTTTTCCCTCATAATTTCCGCGCCACAACAAGTCACTACCGGGTTTCCAGTCCGACACCGTTTCACATCCAAACATGTATTTTTTGGTCTGTCCAGGATTTACTAACGCATCCCAAACCTTTGCTACAGGCGCATTGATGGTAATACTGTTTTTTACAATTAACGGAGCATTCATCTGGTATTCATTTAAGTGATTGTTTGGCTAAGTTAATAATGAATAATGAATAGTGAGTGGTAGAGTTAGGAGGTGATGAGTGATCGGTGGGGAATGCCTGCCCGAACGGCAACGGACAGGGTGAGTGGTGAATGTCCTCCTGAGCCTACGGACGGGGTGAGTGGTGAATGTCCTCCTGAGCCTGTCGAAGGAGGGCCCGTCGAAGGAGGGCCTGTCGAAGGAGGGCGAGACAGATGATTCGTGAAGACACGAATCAGGGAACTCACAACTCATCTCTCACAACTCATCTCTCACAACTCCCACTCCCACTCCCAACTCACAACCTCATCAACCCATCCATCCGCTCTCTTGATTTATTAAAGATCATGATTCCGTTTTTAACGCCTTTACGTTTTTCTTTTCTTTCTTCTTCGGGCAGGTTGTAGGTTGTTTTACATTCGGCAGAGCAACAGCCATCGTATTTTTTTGCACAGGATTTACATTGTATAAAAAGGAGGTGGCAGGCTTCATTAGCGCAATTGGTATGCGTATCACAAGGAGCGCCACATTGATGGCAATGGCTGATTATTTCATCGCCTATCTTCTCCCCCAGCCTTCCATCGAATACAAAATTCTTTCCCAGAAATCTATTGGGTAAATTTTCCTCTTTTACTTTATTGGCATATTGGATAATGCCGCCTTCAAGATGATACACATTTTTAAACCCATTGTGAAGCATATAAGCGCTGGCTTTTTCGCACCGGATACCGCCGGTGCAATACATGATAATGTTCTTATCTTTTTTTTCTTCAAGCATGCTAACGGCCATGGGTAGCTGCGACCTGAAAGTATCTGAAGGAATTTCTATTGCGTTCTCGAAATGGCCCACTTCGTATTCATAGTGATTGCGCATATCCACAACAACCGTTTCAGGATCTGTAGTCAGCTTATTGAAAGAATCTGCATCTACATATTTTCCCTTTTTGCTCATGTCAAAATCCGTGTCGTTGATGCCATCCGCAACAATCTTATTTCTCACTTTTACTTTTAACACCCAAAAGCTCCTGCCCTGCCCGACTGCGCCGTTCAGGCGGGCGTCATCATCAACAGCAATATTTAAACGAATATCTTTTAAGAAAGAAATGGTATCTAAGTATTCTTTAAATTTTTCAAAATTATTTTCCGGGATGCTTATCTGCGCATTAATGCCTTCATGCGCTATATAAATACGCCCGAACACCTTTAATTCATCCAGGTTTTTGTAAAAGGCATCCCTGAAAGAATTGGGATCTTCGATCAATGCATACTTGTAAAAAGAAATGGTAGTGCGGTGCTCCGTTTCCTCAAATAATTTTTGTTTCAGTTCCTTTTGAGAAACGCGATTATGTAATAATGCCATAAGAAAAGTTTCTATCCGGGTTTGCATGGGACATTTACAGGATGAACCAGGCCTTGAAAAGGCGGATAAAAACAAGCGTGCAAATATAA
>Ga0164241_10005269_pt1 | contig 12184 bp, 9 predicted proteins | sample OricomyardsoilBY_FD_108780 | JGI IMG/M metagenome (GOLD analysis project Ga0164241, IMG submission 108780) | Backyard soil microbial communities from Emeryville, California, USA - Original compost - Back yard soil (BY) | ecosystem: Environmental > Terrestrial > Soil > Unclassified | place: USA...
ACGATGACCGCCGCCACGTCGGCCGCGCGCGTCAGGCGCTGCGTCGGCGTGGCGGCCAGATGAAAGGCTCGGCGTTCGACCGACATCGCGTCGTACATCGGGCTGCCTTCGATCAGCGCCGGCGCCAGCGCGTTGACGCGCAACCGCGGCGCCAGCCAGGTGGCCAGCGACTTGACGAAGGCCACCAACGCGGCTTTCGATGCCGCATAGACCGGGTCGAAACTGCCACGATCACCGGAGATCGACGACAGCATCCATACCTGCGCGCCGGCATTGAAATGCGGCAGCAGCCGGCGCAGCAATGCCGCCTGCGCGGTGAAGTTGGTATGCATCACCTGCTGCATCAGCGCGTCGTCGTAGTCGGCCAGCGCCTTGCCCGGCAACACGCCGGCCAGAAACACCGCCACGTCCAGCGCGCCGAATTGCGGCACTGCCGTGGCCGTCAGACGGTCGAGCGAGGCGGGATCGGCCAGCTCCAGCGCTTCGACACGCACGGCTTCGGGGGCGCCGGCCAGCGTGCCGTCCCGCGTGGTGGCCAGCAGCGACGCGCCTTCGGCGGCGAAGCCATGCAGCAGTGCCGGCCCGAAAGACGCCGACGCACCGACCACCAGCACGCGGCGCGGCGGGCCGGCGCCGAGGTCAGTAGGCGTTTTCATGGACGAAGCCGCGCACGATCGTCAGCGCGATGATCTTCAGGTCGAACCACAACGACCAGTTCTCGATGTAGTACAGGTCGTGCTGCACGCGCCGCTCCATCTTGCCCGGCGTGTCGAGTGCCCCGCGCAGGCCGTTGACCTGCGCCCAGCCGGTGATGCCCGGCTTGACCTTGTGGCGCAGCATGTAGCGATCGATCACGTCCTTGTATTCGTTGTTGATCTCGATCGGATAGGGGCGCGGGCCTACGATCGACATGCGCCCCTGCAGCACGTTGACGAACTGCGGCAGTTCGTCCAGGCTGGTGCGGCGCAGGAACGCGCCCACCGCGGTGACGCGCGCATCGTGGCGCGTGGCCAGCGTGTACGTGCCGGGCGCCTGGAAGTGCGCACGCATGGTGCGGAATTTCCAGACCTCGATGGTTTCGTCGCGCAAGCCGCGGCGGCGCTGCTTGAACAGCACCGGACCGGGCGAATCGAGACGCACCGCCAGCGCCACCAACAGCATCAGCGGCGACACCAGCAGCAAGATGGCCAGCGCCAGCACGCGGTCTTCGAGGGCCTTGACCAGTCCGCTGACGCCTTGCAGCGGCGACGGGTTGAGTGCCACCAGCGGAATGCCGGCGACCTCGTCCAGCGACTGGTTCAGCAGCGAGAACTGAAACACGTCGGGAACCAGGCACACGTCCGCGGTGCTGTGGCGCAGGTTGTGCAGGATTTCGCGGATGCGCGCCTCGGCGCGAAACGGCAGCGCGATCCAGACCTGGTCGATGCCCTTTTCGTCGACGAAATCGCACATCGCCGCCACGCTGCCCAGCACCGGCGCGCCGTCGGCCGCTGCAAGCCGGCCCGGATCGCGGTCGTCGAAGTAGCCGACCACCGAAATGCCCAGGTCGGGACGTTCGCGCAATTGTCGCGCCACCTGCCGGCCCAGCTCGCTGGCCACGGCAATGACCACGGTTCGCTGGTTGAACCCACGTCGCCGCAGCGCGCCCATCAAGCTGCGCGACACCCCGCGCAAGGCGACACTGCCGCTCCAGCCGGCGGCCAGCCACAACGCCAGCCACATCAGCAGCTGCACATCGAGCCGGCCGCGGATCCAGAAGTACGCCGCCAGCAGACCCATCGACAGCATCCAGCCCGCCGACAGCATCTCGATCTCGCGCATCAGCCGGGTGCTGCGCGTGGTCCGATACAGGCCCATCTCGCCCAGGCCGACGGCCACCACCACCATCGCCCACGGAACCGCCTCGCGCAGCAGCGGCATCTCGCTGCCGGGGGCATAGACGATGGCGTGGCTGAGCAGCGCGGCGGCCCACAGCACCAGCAGGTCGCTCAGCCGCTTGGCCAGCACCAGCAGGCCGGGATGATCGCGCAGGAAGCCGCGCGTCATGGCTGCCGCCCCTCGCCGATCGGGAAAGCCGGGCGGTGTCGCAGGACGCGCCGCGCCGAGCGATCGCAGCGTGTCGGCGCAGCCGATGGCGAAGGCTTCACGCCCGGCGCCTGGCGATCATCACCAGGTTGTCGCCGCGGCACGCGCTGCGGCGTTCGGAACGCGCGTCGTCGCTGCGCAGGTAGCCGTGCAGCGGATCCTCACCGACCGCGTCGAATCGCGGCTTCAGCATGCCCTCGCCGACCCGCGGCTGCAACAGCGCCACCGTGCCGTCGCGCACCCGCCGCGCGACACCGAGCAACCCACTGCCGCGCAGTGCGCCGCGCAGCAGCGGCCGCAGGCCGATCTGCGTCGGCGCGGCGGGCGGGTCGCCGTTGGTATAGGTGTAGGCCTGCACCACATCGAAGCCGGCGCGCTGCAGCAAACGCCCCAGGTTGGCGCGGTTGAACAGGAAAATGTGGAAGGGGTTGAAGCCGAGCCACTGCGCGCCCAGCGCAAGCCGGTGGTCGGAATCGGCGTTCGGCGTGCCGATGACCAGCCAGCCGCGCGCGGCGGTAGCATGGTGCATGGCTTGCACGAATGCCAGCGGATCGGTCACGTGCTCGATGACGTCGGTGCTCAGCAGCAAGGGGCTGGGCGCGAATTCGGCACAGCGCAGCCAACTCTGCAGCGTACCGGCATGCACCGGCAGACCGAAGCGTTCACGCGCGAAATCCGCCGCCGTGCCGGACAGTTCCACACCGCGCACGTCCCAGCCGCGCGCCTTCAGCAGCGCCAGCAGATAACCCTTGGCGCAGCCGATCTCGAGCAGGCACCGCGCGTCGGTGAACTGCGCGGCCACGCCGATGGTCCGCGCAGCCAGTTGTTCGGCGCGGCGCAACGCCTGCCGTTCGCTTTCGCGAAAGACGTAGTAGCTGCCGTCGTAGAGCTGTTCGATCTGCGCATCGCTCAACCGTGGTGAATTGAACAGCAGCCCGCAGCCGTCGCATTCGCGCATCACAAAGAGTCCGGGATAGCCTTCGTCCGGATAGTGCAGCGCGTGCAGCTCGCGACTGCGCCCGGCACCGCACACCACGCAGGGCGAGTTCACCGGGTTCTTCATGCCGTTGCCGACAGCGGTACCGCGACCAGCGCTGCCGTCGCGGCCCGCAGCACCTCGTCCACGCTGATCAGCTTCATGCACAGGCGGTCACGTTCGTCGCAGCGCACCAGCATGCAGCCGGCGCACGGCACCTCCTTGCGCAGCACCTGGTGACCGTTGCCCATCGGCTCCCATCGGCCGGGCACGTCGCGCGCCGAGAATAGCGCCACGCAGGGCAGGCCGCCAGCGGCCGCGAGGTGCATCGTGCCGGTATCGTTGCCGATGAACAGGCTGCAGCGTTCCAGCAGCGCGGCCGACTGGCGGACGCTCAGCGCACCGGCAGCATCGATGCCGCGGCCCCAGGCCTGCAGCAGTTCGACAGCGCGCGGTTGGTCCTCGGCGCCGCCGACCACCACCGGCACGATGTCGAAGCGCGCGATCAGTTCGCGCCCGACTTCAGCAAAGCGCTCCAGCGGCCAAAGCTTCGATTGCAGGTTGCTGCCCGGCGCGAAGGCCACCCAGCGGCCACGGCCGCGCAGCGGCGGCGCATGGCGGCCGAGCCATTGCTCGATGAACTGCCGGTCAGCGGCGTTGAGCGCCAGATCGCGCCGGGCCTGTGACAACGGGGCCGCCACCACGGCACTGCCTCGCAAGCGCGCCAGCACGCGTTCAGCCTCCAGCACCCCGGTATCGCCGACCACGGTCTGCAGCGTTCGCGCGCCGATGACATGGCGGATGCCGGCAAGGCGGAAGAACAGCAGGTCGCGCCTGATCTGCGCCGGCTCGCGCGCCGAAGGCGCCAGGTAGACCGCCAGATCGAAGCGCCCGGCGCGCAGACGGCGCACCAGTTGCGCGGCGCCCCAGAGCTTGCGCCAGCGCGACGGGTTGCTGCCGTAGTCGTGATGGTCGCCGTCGTAGCTCACGTAGTCGTCGAACAGGCCGCTGCCGTCGAGAATGTCGCGCCCCACCGGGATGCTGGAGCGCGCCGCCGCCTTGGTCAGCAGCACGCGCCGCGCATCGGCGAAGGTGTCGTGCACCGCCCAGAACGCCGGCAAGGCCACCAAGGTGTCGCCCAGGCTGCCGATGTGAAAGACCAGGATCCGCTTCGGCGCGTCGGCCCTCGCGCTGGGCCGGTGCCCACTCGAGGTGTCGAAGAATCCCGGTTTCACGGCACGGCCGCGATCTTCACCGGCCCCATCGAGCGGGTCGGGTCGTGAAGCCTCGCCCAACGCAGCATCGGCTTTTCGACCTTCAGGTAGACGGTGTAGCCGATGCCCAGCGCAACCGCCGACGACAGGGCGAGAAACATGACGTTGGCCGGCAACCCCTCGAGCCCGAGCATGGCCCACAGCCGACCGAACAGAACCAGCACCATCAGGTGCGTCAGGTAGATCGAGTAGGCGCCATCGCCGATCCACGCCAGCCGCGGCCACCAGACGATGCCGCGCTCGAGCTCGCGGCAGACGATGGCATAGATGAGCAGCGTCGCCGGCACGCCGAACACCCACACGCGCCAGAGATCGCTGACCCAATATTCGCCGGTCAGCGAAAACCACGCCGCGTAGGCCAGCGGCAGCCACAGCAACGCCAGCCACAGGCAGGCCGCGGCGCCGCGGCGCGGACCGCGCGCCACGGCCCACGCCGCGCCCATGCCGAGGATGAATTCCAGGTTGATGGCATTGAACAGCACACGTTGGAAGGCGCCCTGGTCGGCGCGCGGGATGCCCTGCCCCCAGCCGATCAGCGCCAACGACACCAGCAGCCAGGCCAGCACCGCCTTCGGCAGCTGCCGCTCCGGCAGCAGCAGCATGACGGCGAAGACGATGTAGAAATACAGCTCGTGGTGCAGCGTCCAGGCCACCGGAATCAGCGGCAGACGCACGTCGGGAATCAGCAGCAGCGAGCGCAGCAGATTGACCTGATGCCCCTCGACCGCATTGAACAGCGCCGGCGACATCCAGTACAGCGGAATCAGCATTGCCGTCAGCAGCACGTACAGCGGATAGACCCGCGACACCCGCGCATAGCCATAGGCCCTGACGTACTGCCGCTGCCCGAAATGCCCGAAAGCCAGGTAGCTGAGAACGAAGCCGCTGACCACCAGGAAGATGTCCACTCCGGCGATGCCGATCGAGTTCCATTCGCCCAGCAGCAGCGGCCCCTTCGCGTACTTCAGTTCGGTGTGGTGCAGGTGCACCATGATCACCAGCAACACCGCCACGCCGCGCAGGCTTTGAACCCCGATCAGCCTTGCGGGTACGGACGAGGGACTCGGATCAGGCATCACTTCGGGGTGATCGGGTGGCGTGCGGTGGGGGTACTGCGCACGTCGACCACCGGCTGCGGCGCGGACCGTTACGTTAGCATCCGCGCTCGCATCGCGCCGCTGGCGCGGCACCTCATATCAGGGATTGCACGCCTTGCAGATAGCTGGTGTCGTACGAGCCTTTTGGCTCGCATGCGCTGTCCGGATGCCCGTCGCCGACCGAGCCCGCCGTTGACCGAGACCGTTTTGAGCGAACCGCCGTCCTCCGTCGCCAACCGACCCACGCACACCATGCTGCCGCGCGTCAGCTTCGCGGCGCCGGGTTTCGACTGGCTGGTGGTCATCGCGGTACAGCGCTGGCGCTGGATCGTCGCGATCGCGCTGGCCGCGGGCCTCGGCGTGCTGGTTGCGCTGCCATTCCTGACACCGCAATACGAGATTTCGGCTGCGCTGCTGTACAAGCTGGGACGCGAACAGTCGGAGCATGCACTGACCGGCGGGCCGCAAGTCAACGCCGTCTTCAAGCGCACCGAGGATGTCACCTCCGAAGCCGAAATCCTGACCAGCCAAGCATTGGTCGAGGACCTGGTCAAGGCCTTCGGTGCCGACTATTTCCTGGCCCGACCGGTGCCGACGACGCTGTGGCAGCGCATCAAGGCCACGGCGCGCGACGCGGTGCGTGCCGTACGCAACGCCATCACCGAGCTGATGATCCTGGCCGGCCTGGAGAAGCGCCTGAGCGATTTCGAGAAGGTGGTCTCGGCGCTGCAGTCGTCGTTGCAGGCAGAAGCGGTCAAGCGCGCCGACGTCGTCGATGTCAAGCTGCTGATGGCCGATCCGCGCGCTGGCGTCGATGTCATGAACAAGCTGATCGAGCTGTACCTGGCCGCGCACATCCACGCGTTCCAGACACCCGGGGCGACGCGCTTCCTGGTTGATCGCGCCGACGCACTGAAGGCCGAACTGGCGGCGCTCGAAGCGCAGCGACTGGCGTTCAGCGAGCGCTCGTCGCTGTGGGATCTCCCCGAGCAGCGCAGGTCGCTGCTGCAGCAGCAGCGCGAGCTGCAGCAGGCGTTGGCACGCACGCTCGAGGACAGCGGCCGCATCGGCGCCGAGCTGAAGCACATCGACAAGCTGCTGGCGCGCGGCGAGCCGGAACGGCGCGTCTCGCGCATCGAGGAGCCCAACCCGGTGGCGCGCGCGCTGCAGTTGCGCATCGTCGAGCAGCGCTCGGAACTGGAGAAGCTGCGGCTGGTCTATGGCGCCGACAGCCGGCGCATCGAGGACCAGAAAGCCGAACTGACCGAGCTCGAGAAGCTGCTGTCCGACCAGTCGCGCTCGGTGACGCAGCGTGAAACCTTCGAACTCAGCGCCGGCTTTCGCGAGGCCGAACGTGCGCGGGTCGAACAGCGCACGCGGCTGGCCGGGCTGCAGGCCCAGGAGCAACGCCAGCGCGAGCAATTGCGCGGCATCGACGCGGAACTGCAGCGACTGGAGGGATTGGGCGCCACCGCCCGTCGTATCGATCGCGACATGGCGCTGGCCGACCAGAACTACCAGGTGGTGAACCGGCGGCTCGAGCAGTCACGCATTGCCGACGCGCTCGACGTGGCGGAGATTTCCAATGTCGCCTTGATCGGCCGGCCCACGGCCAGCATCTCGCCCGTACGCCCGCGCGCCAAGCTGCTATTGGCCGCGGCATTGGCCGCCGGCTTGTTGGGCAGTTTCGGCTTCTTCGTGCTGCGCGATGCCTTGCGCCCGGCATTGCATTCGCGCGACAAGGCCGAACAGTTGCTGGGCGCGCCCGTGCTGGCGCGGGTACCGGAGTTGCGGCCGTGAAGCCGACGCTGCTGCAACTGCTGCAAACGCCTGCCTTGCACGAGGAATTCGAGCGCCTGTGCGGCACGCTACGGGCCGAACACGTGGCGGTGACCGCCGCCTCGGGCGGCGAGGGCGTGACCAGCATCGCCACGCTGCTGGCCTGCAGTCTGGCGGCCAGCGGTCCGGTGCTGCTGGTCGAGGGCAATCTGCGCCAGCCGACGCTGGCGCGTGAGCTGGCGCTGCACGGCCCCGGCCTGCTCGAATGGGACGGGTCCGGGCCGCTGCCGGTGCACACACTATCCGGCTGGCCGCAGCTGGCCATCCTGACCGCAGGCGGCGGCGCGACGTCCCCGGCGCCCGGCGCGGCACGTCTGAGCGCGGTCGCGCGGCGGGTCCGCGCGGACTTTGCGCGCAGCGTCTGGGACACGCCCGCGGCGACGCGCCACCCCGACCTGCAAGCCCTGACCGGGCTGTGCGACGGCGCGCTGGTGGTCGCCGAGATGGACCGCAGCCGCGTCGACCACCTGCTGTTCCTGCGCGAAACGCTGCAGCGCGCGAAGCTGCCGATTCTCGGGTCGGTGCTCAACCGCAGCGGCCGCTATTGGCCGCGCTCGAAGCTGCGCGCAGCGCCTGCGGCCGCTGCAGTGCGCTGAACGGCCGAGCGCGAGACGACCATGGCGCAGGCACGACTGGTCGGCGCGCCGGGTAGCCGCGCCAGCAAATGGCGGGCGTTGGGGCTGATCGCCGGCATCGCCGCCGTGGCCGCCGCGCTGACCTTCGCCTCGGGCGGCCGGCCGGTGTTGCTGGCCGTGCCCGCCACGGTGCTGGCGCTGACGATCATGCTGGCGCCGCTGCTCGGCATGGTGCTGACCATCACCACGCAGATCGTGTGGCTGCTCGGCGCCTATGCACCGGGCGGCATTGCCGCGCTGGCGTTGTCGAAGGTCTTTACCGCGTTGTCTGTGCTGGCCTGGCTGCAGCTCGCGCTGCGCGAACGCGTGGCGCCGACCTACGCACCGCATCTGCTGGCCCTGGGCGCGTTCCTGCTCGTGGTGCTGCTCGGCCCGGTGCTGACACCGGCCTTCGACGACGCCATCGTCGGCTGGGGCAAGTACGCGATGATGCTGTTGACCTATCTGGTGGTGGCCAACCTGGCGATCTCGCGGCGCGGCGTGCGCATCGCGGTCATCGCCGTGACCGGCGCGGCGACGCTGTCCGCGCTGCTGGCATTGGTCGAGCGATTCTTGCCCGGGGTCAGCCTGAACTTCGGCGGCGACATCGGCCTGGGCGCGATCGCCGATCCCGAGTCGATCGAGGGCGTGACCATCAAGCGCGTCACCGGCGGCATCGGCGATGCGAACTGGTTCAGCTACACGATGGCCACCGCGGTGCCGCTGTGCTGGTACTGGTTCCGCGCGGCGCGCGCCTGGCCTGGCCGGTTGGCGGCGGTGGCCCTGGCGCTGCTGATGCTGACCGGCATAGTGTTGTCCTACACGCGTACGCCGCTGATCGGCTTGGCAGGGGTGGTCATCTTCATGGTCTGGAAGCGGCGCTTCGCGCTGCTGCCAGTGCTGGTGCTGACCGCGGTGATGGCCGCCAGCGCGCCGCTTTGGCTGCCGGCCGGTTTTCTCGACCGCTTCTTCTCGGAAAAGTACCTTCGCGAGGGCAGCACGCCGATGCGCCGCGAGATATTCTCGATGGCCATCCAGCTGATCGAACTGCGGCCGCTGCTCGGTTTCGGCTACCAGCAGTTCGGCCCCCAGTTCATCGCTCGCTCGAAGACCGAGATGGGTCTGGAATGGGAGCGCCGCGACGAAGCGGGCACCGAGCCGGCACGGCTGCTGCGCGCCCACAACCTGTACCTGGACGTGTGGGTGCAGCATGGGCTGATCGGCCTGCTGCCGCTGCTGATGACCTACGGGCTGTTGCTGCGTGAGATGAACCAGGTCAGCGCCACCGGCCCGCCGGACGAGGCCGAACTGGCCATCGCGCTGATGGCCTGCCTGATTTCGTTCTACCTGTGCGGCCTGGGCGGGCACTCGCAGGAGCTGAAGATCTTCTGGGTACTGGCGGGGCTGTGCGCCGGGTTGCGCCGCGTCAGCTTCGGCGGCGGCGTGCCGCCGCACTGAACGAGGCCGCAGGCGTCGTCATGGCGTGATGACGCGAGCGCTTTGCGTGAAATATTGGAAAGTGAAGCCCATGTTGCGCCACAGCGGCACGATGCGGTCGACATAGCGGCTGAAGAAGTCGGCGACGCTGGCAATTTGTGTCTGCGGCACGAATACCACGTCCAGCGGCTGCAGCATTACGTCGGCGCCGGCGCCGGGCGCGCCGTCGAGCATGGCCTTCATGTCGAGCATGTAGAACTCGGGGCCGCTGGCGCCGCGATAGCGCAGCACGGCCACGCTGCGGGTTTCGGCGTCGGCGGTGAAGAAACCGGCGCGGCCAATCGCCTGCAACGCCGTCATGTGGTCTTGCAGCACCATCTCGCCGGGCGTGCGCACTTCGCCGGCCACGAACACATGCTGCGCCTGGTACTGCTTGACCACCACGGCCACCACCGGGTCGCGCAGCACCTTGGCATAGCGGGCGCGCAGCTCAGCCTCCAGGTCGGTCGGGCGCATCCCCGCAGCCTGCACCTCGCCGATCAGTTGCAGCGAGATCTTGCCGTCGGGGCGCACGATGACGCTGTCGTTCAGTTCCGGGCAGTAGAACAGCTTGACTTCGAAGGTGTCGCCGGGTTGCAGCAGATACGTCCGTTCGCTGCTGAGAACGCGCGGGGCCGGCGCCGATGCGGCCACCGCGGATGGCGTGGCATCGGGTTGCGGCCCCCGCGGCAGCGTACTGTTGATGCAGGCACTGCAAAACAGCGCCGGCGCCAGCGCGGCGAGCCGCCGCGGCACGGTGCGCAGGACGCCGCGCAGGCACTCGCCGAGTCCGTTGTCCATCGATGGGCAGTGTAATGGCGCGTCGCCCCTGCGGCGATCACCCACAGCAGGGATTGCCAAGTCGCGCCGCCGCATGGGTCCTCTCAGCCTAAAATCGGCAGTTCGCCCGCCCCGTGGGGCCCATTACAAGGAATCAGCCCGTGTTCATTTCAGAAGCCTTCGCGCAAGGTGCGCCGGCCGCAGCCAGCGGCGGCGAATCCAGCCTGCTCAGCCTGGCGCCGCTGGTGTTGATGTTCGTGGTGCTGTACTTCATCATGATCCGCCCGCAGATGAAGCGCCAGAAGGAGCACAAGGCCATGGTCGAGGCCGTGGCCAAGGGCGACGAAGTCGTCATCTCCGGCGGCGTGCTGGGCCGCATCGCCAAGGTCGGGGAAAGCTACCTGACGGTCGAAGTGGCGAACGGCGTGGAGCTGCAGGTGCAGCGTTCGGCCGTGGCGCAGATTCTTCCCAAGGGCACATTCAGCCCGGCCAAGTAGTTACTCCACACCGCCGTCGCGCGCCCGCAGGCGCTGGGCGGCCTTTGCCGCCGTGGCGTCGATGCCGCACCAGGAATTTCGTAGATGAACCGCTACCCGTTGTGGAAGTACGCGATCCTCGCCTTCGCGCTGATGATCGGCGTGCTCTATACCGCGCCCAACTTCTATGGCGAGGCGCCGGCCGTGCAGGTGTCCAGCGGCAAGGTGACGGTGAAGCTGGACGGCAGCTTCGCGCCGCGCGTGCGCCAGTTGCTGGAAGGCGCCGGGTTGAAGCCCGACCTGGTGGAATTCGACGGCAATTCGGTGAAGGCCCGGCTGGCCACCACCGACGAGCAGCTCAGGGCCAAGGACGTGCTCAGCCGCGCGTTGAACCCCGACCCGGACAATGCCAGCTACATCGTCGCGCTGAATCTGCTGTCGCGCTCGCCGCAGTGGCTGTCGGCGATCCACGCGCTGCCGATGTACCTGGGGCTGGACCTGCGCGGCGGCGTGTACTTCCTGATGCAGGTCGACATGAAGGCCGTGCTGACCAAGCGGGCCGACTCGCTGGCCGGCGACATCCGCACCGCGCTGCGCGAGAAGAACGTGCGCCACAGCGGCATCAGCCGCGACGGCGACACCGTGGCCGTGCGCTTTCGCGACCCGGCGACGCTGGCCAGCGCCCGGCAGGTGTTGAACGATGATTTTCCCGATCTGCTGTGGACCGAACAGGCCGACGGCGGCGAGCCGGCGCTGCGCGGCACGATGAAACCGGGCGTCGCGGTCAAGGTGCAGGAACAGGCGGTCAGGCAAAACATCACCACCTTGCACAACCGCGTCAACGAACTCGGCGTGGCCGAACCGGTGATCCAGCAGCAGGGCCTGGATCGCGTGGTGGTGCAACTGCCCGGGGTGCAGGACACCGCCAAGGCCAAGGACATCATCGGCCGCACCGCCACCTTGGAGATCCGCATGGTCGACGAAAGCGCCGGGGCGCGCGCCGCCGAGCAGGGCGGCGGCGCGGTGCCCTTCGGCAGCGAGCGCTTCCTGGAACGCAACGGCGCGCCGATCATCGTCTACCGTCAGGTCGTCCTCACCGGCGAGAACCTGACGGACGCGCAGGCCGGCTTCGACGGCCAGACCCACGAGCCCGCGGTTCACCTGACCCTGGACGCCAAGGGCGCACGCATCTTCCGCGACGTGACGCGCGAGAACATCGGCAAGCGCATGGCCATCATCCTGTTCGAGAAGGGCAAGGGCGAAGTCGTCACCGCACCGGTGATCCGCAGCGAGATCGGCGGCGGACGGGTGCAGATTTCCGGACGCATGACGACCACCGAAGCCGCCGACACCGCGCTGCTGCTGCGCGCCGGGTCGCTGGCCGCGCCGATGGAGATCATCGAGGAGCGCACGATCGGCCCGAGCCTGGGCGCCGACAACATCACCAAGGGCTTCGACAGCGTGATCTACGGCTTCAGCGCGATCGCCGTGTTCATGTGCGCCTACTACCTGCTGTTCGGTCTGTTCTCGACGCTGGCGCTGACCTTCAACCTGCTGCTGCTGGTGG
>Ga0164241_10005270_pt1 | contig 12183 bp, 6 predicted proteins | sample OricomyardsoilBY_FD_108780 | JGI IMG/M metagenome (GOLD analysis project Ga0164241, IMG submission 108780) | Backyard soil microbial communities from Emeryville, California, USA - Original compost - Back yard soil (BY) | ecosystem: Environmental > Terrestrial > Soil > Unclassified | place: USA...
GAACGGCCTGCACCTCGGCCTGTTGTCGCTGCCCATCACGGTCGTCTGGATCGTGGGCATCACGAACGCGTTCAATCTGCTGGATGGCATCGACGGGCTGGCGGCCGGCGCCGCGCTCTTTGCGACGATGGCGCTCCTCGTGTCGGCGGTCATTCTTCACCAAGGGGCGGCGGCACTGATTCTGGCCGCCGTGGCGGGGGCGACGGCGGCATTCCTGCGGTACAACTTCAACCCGGCATCGATCTTCCTGGGCGATTCCGGCAGCCTGTTTCTCGGATTTACGATCTCCGTGCTGGCGGTGCAGTCGTCACAGAAGAGCGCGGCGGCGTTTGCGGTCGCGGTGCCGATCGTGTCGCTGGGCGTCCCCGTTCTCGACACCTGTATCGTCGTGTTCCGGCGCATGGTGTCCGGCGAGCCGGTTTGGACGGGGGATCGCCGCCACATCCATCACATCCTGCTCGACCGGGGGTTGTCGGTTCGCCAGGTCGCCATCGGGATGTACGCCGTGTGCGGCGCACTCGCGTTGATTTCTCTGATCGTCGCCAGTCCGTCGGCGCCGCTGGTCGGCCCGGTGCTCGTGATGCTGGGCATCGGCGTCGGCCTCGCCTTGCAGCAGCTCCGCATTCCGGAACTGCGGGCGCTGAGCACGCACGTCGTGCGCAGCCTCCAGCGCCAGCGGCCGCTGTTGATGTCGGCCACCGTCGTGGAGAAGATGCTGGTCGATCTTGAGCGGGCGCCCGATGTTGGCCAACGGTTACGCGTGCTCGCCCGGGCATTGGCGGGGTCGGGGTTCGTCACCGCCCGTCTGGTGTTACCCGCACCGGTTGAGGTGCCCCGGGATGTCCCGGAGTGGGCTGTCTCAGAAGCCGAGTCGACGGGCTGTGGCCGGACATGGCGGTGGATGGCCAAAGAGGCCCCGATCGTGAAGCGGCTGATCACGCTTGATGTGCCGCTCACCATCGGCGGCGACGCGGGAACCCTCAGCATCAGCGCCGAGGCCGACGACCGCCATCAGGCATCGCTCATTAACTGGCTCGGCCGCGAGGTCGCAGATGCCATCGGGACGAGCCTGGGGCGCGGCCCGTCCACCGAGGTCTGAAAAATACAACCCGGGCCGCGTAAGATGCTTTAGACTAAGGCCTTAGTCAGGCCGGACTCGGCCCGACTCGGGAGTTTTGGGGGACATGATGAAACGGATATTGCTCTCTCTCAGCGTGGTGCTCGTCTTCGCGGCGGCGTTTGTCTGGGCTCAGCCCGTCAGCGCTCAGGCAAAAGGCACCGTCAGCGGCAACATCACCGGGCCAAACGGTGCGCTGGCTGGACTGAAGGTCAATATCCTCGACAGCAACGGCGCCGTCGTCGGCACGACGACGACGTCGGCGACGGGCGCCTACTCGGTCGCTGGTCTGCCGCTTGGTTCGTATACGGTGCAGGTCGTCGGCAAGAATGGCGGCGTTGCGGCGACCGGCACTGGAATCGCGACCGCGAGCCTGACCATGGCGACAGTCAACATCGCGCTGACATCGAGTCAACTGGCCGCGGCGGGCATCGCCGGCGGCGGAGGGTTCACGTTCCTTGGCATGACGGGCACTACCCTGTTGATCGGCGGCGGCGTGGTCGCCGGCGGGGCCGTCCTGATCCACCAGGCAGGGAAGCCCTCCAGTCCCAACCGCTAGAGCCAAGCCAGGGCGGGGCTGGGTTCGGTCCGGGGCATCTCCCCACGGCGCACAGGCCTTTTTATCGGGCGGATGACCCATTTGAGTTCTGATTCTCCTTCTCAACCCAAACCCTCCATCGATCCAACGACCGCGAAGACATCGTCCGCAGGGTTCACCCCGGCGGACGGTTCGCTTGAGACCGACCTCGTCCATTCCTACTTAGCGGTGCTGTTTCGCCGCCGATGGATTGCGGTGGCGACGTTCCTCGTCATCTTCGGCCTCGCCGCGATGCGCACGTTTTCGGCCACGCCTATTTACGAAGCGACCGCTGAAATCCTGATTGACGTCGACAGCCCGAATCCCGCGTCCCTCCAGGAAGCGGTGCAAATGAATCGTCGAGCGCTGGATTACTTCCAGACGCAGTACCGATTGCTGACGAGCCGGTCGCTGGTCCGGCAGGCACTCGAAGATTCGAAACTCATCACCGAACCTGCGTTTGCGGCAGGGGCGCAGACGGAGGACGCGGCGGACGAAGGTGATTCGGCGGCGACCAGCGTGGCGATCCGGCGATTTCTCGCGGCGCTGACCGTGACGCCAATCCGGAACAGCCGGCTCGTCAATGTCACGTTCGCGTCGCCCAACCCGGCGATCGCGCAGCGCGGCGCCAACGCCATCGTGGACGCGTTCATCAAACAGACGGCCGATCTGCGGGCGACCGCGACGAAAGATGCGTCGTCGTTTCTGTCGCAAGTGCTCGCCGATCAGAAGAAGGCCGTAGAAGCGAGCGAGTTGGAACTTCAGAAGTACCGCGAGCGGGGTGATGCCGCGTCGCTCGACGACCGCCAGAGCGGGATCGTGGAGCGGATGGCCAAGCTGAACGAAGCGGTCACGCTGGCCACCACGGATCGGATCCAGAAGGAAAATATCTACAAGCAGGTGCAGGCGGCCACGTCCGAGGATGCGAAGCTTGCGGCCGTGCCGGCCGCCAAGAGCAATGGCACGCTGCAGCAGCTGAACGAACAGATTGCGAGCCTGACGCAGCGCAAAGCGGAACTGAGCCAGCGCATCGGGCCCAACCATCCGGACATGCTCAAGGTCACGGAGGTGCTCGATCTGGCGAAGCAACGCCGGAGCGAGGAGATCGCGAAGATTCTCGCCGCCGTCGCGAGCGACTACAAGGCGGCGGTGGATCTCGAGCGGGCGATGTCTGATGCGCTCGAACGGGACAAGGCTGAAGCGTTGACGTTAAATCGCCGCGGCCTCGATTTCGGGGTCCTGCAGCGCGATGCCGCGACCAATCGCCAGTTGTATGACACGTTGCTCGCTCGATCGAAACAGTCCGACATCGCGGAACAGGTGAAGACCACGGAAGTGCGTACGGTGGACGCGGCCGAGTTGCCGATGGTGCCGTCGCGGCCGCAGCATTTCAAGGATCTGCTGTACGGTTTTCTCCTGGCGACCGTCCTGGCGCTCGGTCTGGTGTTCTCGATCGAAGCGTTCGACACACGCATCAAATCGCCGGAAGACGTGACGCAGCGGCTCAAAATCGCCTGTCTCGGCATGGTGCCGCTGTGCGACACAGGTGAATTCCCCAACGGCCGGCTGCTGATCGATCTGAAGTCGCCGGACAACTTCATGGAGGCGTTCAGATCGCTGCGCACCAGCGTTCTGTTTTCGTCCGCAGAACGGGGTGGCCGTTCGCTGCTCGTGTCGAGCACCGCACCGGGTGAAGGCAAGACGCTGGTCAGTTGCAATCTGGCCATGGCACTGGCGATGGCGGGGCGACGCGTGCTGCTCGTGGACGCCGACATGCGCCGTCCCAAGGTGAACCACACCTTCAATTGCGATCTCTCGCCCGGCCTGTCGAACGTCCTCGTCGGCGAAACCCAGGTCGAGAGCGCCATTCGCCCATCGGGCCACGACAATCTGTTTCTCATGACCGCCGGCACACTGCCGCCGAATCCGCCGGAGCTGCTCGGCTCGTCGCTGTTTGTCGAAACCCTGCAGACGATCACCGACCAGTTCGACTGGGTGGTGATCGACTCGCCGCCGGTTCGCGCGGTCTCGGACGCGACCGTCATCGCGCATCTTACGACCGCCGTGGTGTTCGTCGTTGGTTCGGAAATGACCGCGGCGACCAGTGCCCGGTCTGCGCTGGATCGCCTGCAGGCCACCCAGGGCAAGGTGAGTGGCGTGGTGCTCAATCGCGTGCAGTTGCGACGGCATGGCTACTACTACGGCCGCTACTACAATCGCGCGGATGAGAAGTACTATTCGGGTTCGTGAGGGTAACGCGTAGCGCGGCGTCAGTCGTTCTCGTCGTGGCGATCGCATGGCCGGCGATGGCGTTCGGCGGCGTCTATCCCTGGGCGTATCTCAGTTTAATGGCGACCTGCGCCGTCTTTGCGGCGTGCGCGCTCATCACGGGCGGTTGGCGCGTGGACACCATGCTGACCGTATGTGCCGCCTGTGTTGCGGCCGTCGTCGGCCTCCAGCTCATTCCCCTGGCGCCGGCGGTGCTGCGAGTGGTGAGTCCGGCCAGCGCCCGCTTCCTCGCCGAACAGGACCTCGGTTACATCATCGCGACGCTGTCGGGTCCGGTGTCGCATCCCGTGTCGGTGCGGCCCGCGGACACCTGGCGATTTCTCGCATTCTTCGGTGCGCTGTTTGCGCTGTTTGCCGGGGTTCTCTCCCTGCGCCGCGCGATGTCTCTGCGTTTCGTGCCCGTCACCGTCGTGGCCGTCGGCACCGCGCTCGCGCTGATCGGCATCACGCAAACCGGCACCGGTTCCAATCTGATGTACGGCGTCTGGGCGCCCGAGACCGCCGCGGCCGTCTTCGGACCGTTCGTCAACCGGAACCACTTCGCGACCTGGATGCTGATGGCGCTGCCCGTCTCGCTCGCGCTGCTGGCCGCGCAACTCACCGCGCTCGCCGACGATGCGGGTCCGCGCGCGACGTTCGTCGAGCGCCTGGGATCGCCACGCGCGGGCGCGGCAATCGTGACGGCCTTCGCCTGCTTTCTCATCGCGGTAGCGCTTTTGATGACCGGGTCGCGGTCCGGATTTGGCGGATTCGTCGTGATCCTGGCCGCCGGCATCTGGCTGCAGGTCCGGCACCGCAAGTCGATCCGGGCCGCCGCACCGGCGGCCGTGCTGCTGCTCGGTCTCGCGGCCGTCGCCGTGGGCTGGATTGGCTGGCGTCCGATCGTCGCGCGCATCAATGAGATGCCGGGAACGCGTCTGAGCGGGCGGCTCGACGCCTGGCGTGAAGCGGGCCGGATCGCGCAGGATTTCTGGGTGACGGGATCGGGTCTCAACACGTACGCCAGCACGATGATCGGGTATCACGATCCCCAGGTGCACGACTTCTTCTGGACGCCACACAACGACTACCTGCAGGCGCTCTGCGACGGCGGCATCCTCGTGGGGATTCCGCTGTTCGTGATGTTCGGCGTGCTCGCCGTGCGCATCGTCCGCCGGTCGGTCAGCCCGCTGGACAGCCGGTCGACGGAAAAGTGGACCCGCTACGGCGCGGCGATCGGGTTGACGGCCGTCGCATTCCAGGAATTCTTCGACTTCGGCCTGCAGACGCCGGCCAACGCGGTGTTGTTCACGGTGCTCGCCGCCTACGTGCTGGCGTCCGATGGCAACCGGCATCACGCGCGCGCGCGTCGATTCCCGTCCACAGCGGTCACCGCGGCGAGTGCGGCCGTGCTCATCTCGATCGCGGCACCCGCGTTCGCCCAGACGCCTGACCCCACGGCGACCGCGCGAATCCATTTCGGCGCGCTGGCGCTGACGCCGAGAGTGTCGCTCACCAACGCGGGCATCGACACGAACGTGTTCAACGATCCGACCGACGGTTCGCCGAAATCGGACTTCACCGCGACCCTCCAGCCGAAGGTCGATCTCTGGATGCACGTCGGAACCGCGCTCCTCTCGGGCACCGTGATCGAGGATCTGGTCTACTACAAGACGTACGGCAGCGAGCGGGCCGTGAATGGCTCGTACCGCATCGGCCTGCGTGTTCCACGTAACCGGCTCGCGCTGGCGGGCAACGTCAGCTACCTGGACACCCGCGATCGACCGGGGTTCGAGATCGACGCACGATCGCAACGCCAGGAGCTTCGGTACGACGGCGCGATCGAGTTCCGCGTGTCGCCGAAGACCGTCCTGTCGGCGAACCTGTCTCGTGTGGATGTCGAGTTCAGCCGGGACGCGGTCTTTCTGGGCACCAACCTGCACGATCAGTTGAATCGCACCGCGACGAGCAGGGCGCTCGCGGTCGAATACGCCCTCACGCCGCTGACGACCGTGACGTTCGACGTTGGCCGGAATCACGATGCCTTTATCTACTCGCCCCTGCGCGACACCACGTCGACGCAAGCCAGAATCGGCGTCAAGTTCGATCCGTTGACGATGTTGCGGGGCAGTGCCGTGATCGGGCGTCGCAGCTTCAGGCCGCAACTCGAGGGTGTCGAAGACTACGTCGGTCCCACCGGCAACATCGACCTGTCGTATGTGGTGTGGAGCTCGACGTTGATCGGCGTCCAGGCCGTGTGGGATGTCCAGTATTCGGTCGACATCGCTCAGCCGTACTACGTGCTGACCGGCAGAAGCGCCTCGCTGTCGCGGCATGTCTCGGGTCCCATCGACGTCGTCGGCCGCGTGGGCCGGCAGCAGCTCGCCTACCGCGATCGTGTCGGCGCCATCCTCGCGGTGTCGAATCGCAAGGACCACATCCACACCTATGGGGGTGGTCTCAGTTATAGACTTGGTACGGATCTCCGGCTCGGCCTGAATTTCGACTGGGCACGGCGGCGATCTGGCGTACAAGGTCATTCGTACAACGACTTCAAGATTGGAACGACGATTACCTATGGACAATAAGAACCCGCCGACTCGTGGGCCGGTCACGTGGATCGCGTGGATCGGTCGATCGGTCGTGCTCGCGCTCGTGTCGACCGCATTGATCGGGCCGATCGCGGCTCAGACCCAGACCCAGGCTCAGACCCAGGCTCAGGCTCAGAATCCGGCCGCCGCGCAAGGCAACGACTACATGGTCGGTCCGCAGGACGTGCTGACGATCACGATGTACGACCAGGCGGATCTGTCCGGGCGGTACTCCGTCGACGCCGACGGGTCGTTCACGTTCCCCTTGGTCGGTCGCGTGAAAGCGAGCGGCATGACGCTGCGCCAGGTGGAGAGTCAACTGATCGCCAAATTGAAGGACGGCGGCTTTTTTCCGAACCCGCAGCTCTCGGTCACCATCGAGCAATACAAGAGCCAAAAAGTCTTCATCGTCGGCGAGGTCCGGAGCCCCGGGATGTACCCGCTGTCTGGCGGCATGAGCCTGGTGGAGGTGTTGGCCCGGGCGGGCTCGACCCTGCCAAGCGCGAGCGGGGAAGCGGTCATCGTGCACGACGCCACGCCGGGCCCCAACGGCACCACGGCGCCACAGGAAGACCCGGTTCGGGTGGACCTGCATGAGTTGCAGAAGGGCGTGTACTCGCTGAACGTCGCGCTGCGCGACGGCGACACGATCTTCGTGCCGCAGGCGGAGAGCGTGTACGTGTTCGGCCAGGTCAAGAACCCCGGCGCCTATCCGCTCCAGAAGAGCAACACCACGGTCCTGCAAGCGTTGGCGCTGGCCGGCGGCATCACCGAACGCGGATCCACGTCACGCATCCGCATCGTTCGCGTCGTCAAGGGCGAGAAGAAGGAAATCAAGGTGAAGCTCACCGACCTCGTACTCGCCGGCGACTCGATTGTGGTCCACGAGCGGATCTTCTGAGATTCGGGATCAGAGGCTAGGGGCGCGGTCCTCACGACGTGCGGATTCTGCTGATAGCGCCCGCCTGCCCGCATCCGTTCGGTGACACGGCGGCGAAGTGGTTCGATGTCCTGATCCGCGAGCTGGTGCGGCGGGGACATCGCGTCGAGCTGCTGTGCATCACGGAGGAGCCGGACGCGCGCGTGGAACAGTCGCGGCGCGCGTTGGCCGGGATCGAGGGCCCCGGCACTCTCAATGCGCTCTTTCATCGAATGGCCATTTCGCGATCGTCGCTGGGTCGGCGGCTGCACAGCGCGCGCCGACCGTTCAGCGAACTCGAGCAGGCCGACGGCGTCCGCCAGCTCATCGACGAGCGACTGGCGCAGGGCTATGACGTCGTGCACGTCGAGCAACTGTGGAGCGGCTGGCTGATCGACGGCGTGCCGCGCAGTCTCCTCAATGTCCACCACCTCGAGGTGATCGATCGCGAGCACGACGACCGGCGCTCGTGGCGCGAACAGAAGACCTGGTGGCAGATGCGCCGCGCGACCGCGGCCATTCTGCGGCGCTCGGCCAACGTCCGGTTGTTCACGGACCGGCTGGCCATCCGGGCGCGCGAGTACAACGCCACCGCGCGGCATTGCGTCATCCCCTTCGCGCTCGATAGCACGAACTACGAGCCCGTACCGACGGCGACCGAACCCGTCGTCGGCCTGATCGGTTCGATGCACTGGCAGCCGTCCCGAAGCGCGGCCGAACGTCTCATCACCCGCATTTGGCCGTCCGTGCGACGAGCCATTCCCTCGGCGCGCCTTCTTGTCGCGGGCTGGAACGTGGATCGCTATCTCAGCGCGCACGCCGGCTCACCCGGCGTCGAGCTGCGTGCCAATATTGCCCACCCGCGCGACTTCTTTTCGCAGGTCGGCACCATGGTCTACGCGCCGGGCCGCGGCAGCGGCATGAAGATCAAGGTGATGGAAGCGATGGCCTACGGCGTCCCCGTCGTCACGACCGCCGAAGGTGTCGAAGGTCTCGCCGCTGAACCCGGCATTCACGCGCGCGTGGCTGAGGATGACGCGGCGCTCGCCGCACACGTCATCGAGCTCATCAGCAATCGCACGACGGCGGCGCGGATGAGTGAGGCCGCGAGAGCCTTGATCGTCGATCGGTACAACCCGAGTGTCGTCGTCGATCGAGTCATCAAGGTGTACGAGGACGTCGTAGCCGCTGGATGAAACTGCCGGCATCGTAGAACTGGAAGTTCTTCACCCCGCTGTTCATCATCACCAGCAGTCCGGACGGAAACCCTGGCAGCGAGACCGGCGTCGCGTCGAGCCCATCGGTGGCATCCGCTGACGTGGGCACGAGCGCCAGTCTCGGGTGTGCGTGCGCGTTGCCGGCGGAGCCTTCGCGCGGGTAGATCATGACGCGCGTGCCGCCGTTCACCTGATCGCTCGACAACAGATAGCCCGTGCCGGCGCCGGTCGCAAAGATCGCCAGACCTTCGCGATCACCGAGATAACCGTCCGTGCCGAACGCCGCCAGTTCGACGTCGGCATCCACCGCATCCGGGTCCGCCGGATACTTGCGAATTCCGAAGCGCTCGTCGCTGTAATACACGTAACCAAGTTCATCGTCCGCCACAACGGCTTCAATTTCTCCCGCGTCGTCTGTGGTCGGTCCTGAGCGGCTGAACGCGCCAAACCGCCGCACAAATGTCGCGCGCACCTGTCCGCGCGCGTCGCCGGCGATGCGGTACTGCCACAGATAATTGCTCGCGCCGCCTGTCTTCGGCGCAACGATGGCGAAGATGGCGGAGTCTGAGGGGCGCCGATAGAGTGCGATGCCCATCGGTTCGCTCGCTTCGCCCGTCTCACCGGTCAGTACGGGCAGTCCGTCCGGCGCGAGATCGACCAGTGCGCCGCCGTCAGCCGGAATGCCGAACACGCGTAGCCGGTGCTGCTTTCGTTCGGTGACGACGGCGATGTCGATAGCGACGTTGTTCACCCGAAGTCCGTATTCGATGTCGACGTTGTTGGGCCGGTCGAGGCCGTGGATGATCTGGCGCACGCTGCCGTCGAGGTTGAACACGTAGAGCGCGCCGTCGATCGCGACCTTGTCGGTGCCGACGATCAGCGACCGCGCGGGAGACAGCGGCGAAATCCAGATCGCCGGATCGTCCGGATCGTGGGCGACGGGCGCGCTGAGTCGCACGGGCACGATGGCGGGAGACGATTCCGACCTCGCCACGCAGTGGGAAAGAACGGTCGCGGCCAGAAGTACGGACAACGTACGCATGCCGGCGATGTTAGCGAACGGCACGTTCGTTGCGACGCGCTCGCACGGATGTTTACGAAACGTTGATGCACCGGTTACCTCGCAGTGTCGGCGTCTCGTTACGCTCCTGGCCATGCTCAAGAAATGTTTTCATGTGATCTCTGCGGTCTCGGCCGCGATGATCTTGCTTACGACCGCAACGCCGTCACTCGCGCAGTCGATGACGGGCTCGATTTCCGGAAGGGTCGTCGACGCCGTGACCAAGGCGCCGCTGGTGGGCGCGGATGTGCTCATCGAAGGCACGCCGTTTCGCGCGGCGACCGACCGCACGGGTGCGTTCACGATTCCGAATGTGCCGGCGGGCGCTTACGCGCTGATGGTGGTGTACCTCGGTCACGCCGATGAACGCGCCGACGTGACGGTGGGCGCCGGACAGAGGCTCATGACGGACGTCAAGCTGGCGCCGGCGAAGTTCAACGAGATGATCGAGGTCACCGGCGATGTGGGCGATGGCCAGGCGCGTGCGCTCAATCAGCAACGCACGGCGCTCAACATCACCAACGTCGTGTCGGCGGATCAGATCGGCGCATTTCCGGACCCGAATGCGGCGGAAGCCGCCTCGCGCATTCCCGGCGTGTCGATTGCCCGCGACCAGGGCGAAGGGCGCTACATCATGATCCGCGGCACCGAAGCGCGACTGAACTCGGTGATGATCGACGGCGAACGAATCCCGTCGCCCGAGAGCGGCACACGCCAGGTGCAGCTCGACGCCGTCCCGGCCGATCAGCTCCAGTCGATCGAAGTCTCGAAAGCCGTGACGTCCGATATGGACGCCGACTCGATCGGCGGCGCGGTCAACCTGGTCACCAAGCAGGCCGTGTCGAAGCCAACACTCTTGTTCACGGCCGCTGGCGGCTACAACGCGCTGCAGAAGAGCAGCGACCAGATGCAATTCGCCGGCACGGCAGGTCGGCGGTTTGCGAACGGCCGGGTGGGCATCCTGGCGGGCTTCAGTTCGTCGAAGCTCACGCGTGGCTCGGAGAACTTTGAAGCCGCCTATGCCAACGGCGGGCTGAGCGATCTCCAGCTTCGCGACTATCAGGTCAACCGCAACCGCTACGGCTTCAACACGACGATCGATCTGAAGGGGCGCGAGACGTCGCTGTTCACGTTTCGCGGCATCCTGAATCGGTTCGAGGATTACGAACGCAACAACCGGGAGCGCTATCGCCCGAGCAACTCGCGCATCGAGCACGTGATGAAGAACCGTCATCAGAACGACGACATTCGGTCCGGATCGGGCAGCGGACAGCATGTGATTTCAGCGGCGGGCGCCAGCCTTGACTACAAAGGCACATGGGCCTGGTCTCGCGAGAATCAGCCCGACCGGCTCGACACGATCTTTCGACAGACGAAGATCACGTTCGCGCCGAACGTGAGCGCAAACGCGATCGACCCCGAGAACATTCAGCCGAACCCGTCCGCCAACGACCCGTCGAAAGCGACGCTGAACGCCTGGGAAACGGAAATCTTCACCGCAACCGACCGCGACTTCACCGGTCAGGTCAACCTGCGCTTGCCCGTGACGCTCGGTGACCGAACGCAGGGCCTGTTCAAGATCGGCGCGAAGATCCGCGCGAAGCGGAAGGTGAACGAATTCATCGCGCAATCTGCCTCGCCGGCGTCGACCGTGCTCTTCGGTCAATTGCAGGACACGTCATTCGACAACAGCCGGTTCCTCGACTTCTTTCCGGCGCACTACAACACGTTCCCCGGCATCGACGCCGATGCGTCGCGCCGCATGTTCAACGCGTTGTCTGCCTCGCGGATCGAGACCGACCGCGAAGGAGACTCGGAAAACTACGACGCGACCGAAACCGTCGGCGCCGCCTACGCCATGGCGGAACTCGCCATGGGCGGCAAGCTCACGCTGGTCCCCGGCCTTCGATACGAGGCCACCAACGTCGACTACCGCGGCAACATCGTGTCGTTCGACGACGAGGGCGACTACCTCTCGACGACGCCGGTGACCGGCACGAAGACGACGGGATTTCTGCTGCCGGCTGTGCACTTGCGGTACGCCGTCACGCAGGATGCCAACGTCCGAGTGGCCTACACGCGCACACTGGCGCGCCCGAACTACGTCGACCTCGTGCCGTATCAACTGGTGTTCCAGGAAGACGCCGAAATCGAGCGCGGCAATTCACAACTGCGCCCGACGACTTCTGACAACATCGACGTGATGGCCGAGCGCTATCTGGCATCGGTCGGCGTGATCTCGGCCGGCGTGTTCTACAAGAACCTGCATGACTACATCTATCCGTTCACCTTCGCGGAAACCAATTTCGGCGAACGCTACCAGGTGAGCCAGCCGCAAAACGGCGACAGCGCATCGCTGTGGGGCGCGGAGGTCGCGTTTCAAAACCAGTTCCGGAAATTGCCGGCGCCGTTCTATGGCCTCGGGGTCGACGCC
>Ga0164241_10005271_pt1 | contig 12182 bp, 11 predicted proteins | sample OricomyardsoilBY_FD_108780 | JGI IMG/M metagenome (GOLD analysis project Ga0164241, IMG submission 108780) | Backyard soil microbial communities from Emeryville, California, USA - Original compost - Back yard soil (BY) | ecosystem: Environmental > Terrestrial > Soil > Unclassified | place: USA...
CGTCGAGAACAACGCGGGGCGGTCCTGGAGATTCGGCAGCTCGAGCATGGAGACCGTGCCCCGCCCGTCGACGGCGACCTGGAGCAGGTCCGAGGACTCGAACTCCGGCTCGCCGAAGAACACGTCCGCGCCCTGGCTCTCGAAGGCGATCAGCTCGCGCAGGATCACGCCCGCGGTGGCGCTGGACAGTCCTCCGAGCTCCTTCAGGTCCGGCTTGCCCTCGTCGCTGTCGAGGAAGTGCACCACCGCGCGCAGGTCCTTCAGGTCGAGCAGCGGCAGCCCGGCCTGGTCGGCGTAGTGGAACACCAGGCCGAGGCTGGACTCCTGGGTCTCGTTCAGGCCGAGCACCTTGCTCAGCAAGACCGGGCCGAACGACGTCATGGTCACCCGCAGCGGGATGCCGGTTCCCTGCCCCCCGAGCGCGTAGTAGGTGACCGGGAAGCCCTTCGCCTCCCAGGTCTGGCCGACCGACGAGGCCCGGGCCGTGATCTTGTCGTCCTCGACACCCGGTGTGCTCATCCCGGAGAGGTCGCCCTTGATGTCGGCCGCGAAGACCGGGACACCGTTCGTGGACAGCTGCTCGGCCAGCAGCTGCAGCGTCTTGGTCTTGCCGGTTCCGGTCGCGCCCGCGACCAGGCCGTGCCGGTTCAGCATGCCCAGCGGGATCTTGATCTGGACGTCCGACTGGTTCGTCTCGTCGAGCATCAGGCCGCCGAGCTCCAACGCCGGCCCGGTGAACCGGTAACCGGGGGCGACGGCCGCGACGATGGGGTTCTCGGTCACGAGGTGAAATCTAGTCACGCGGGCACGGGCGCGGGTCTTTGTAGACTCCCCGCGTGATCTTCAAGCGGGTGGGCGACGGGCGGCCGTACCCTCCGCACGATCTGAACTCCAGCGGCTGGGCCGCGCTACCGCCCCGACAGGTGCGGCTCGACGAGCTGGTCACGACCAAGGACACGCTGCGTCTCGACACGCTGCTCGACGACGACTCGACGTTCTACGGCGACCTGTTCGCGCACGTGGTCAGGTGGCGGGGCGAGCTCTACCTCGAGGACGGTCTCCATCGCGCGCTGCGGGCGGCACTCCAGCAGCGGCACGTCCTCCACGCGCGCATCCATGAGGCCGCCGACGCATGAGCGGCCGATGAACATCCACATCAAGACCGTGCTCACGCTCGCGGTCCTGGCCATGCTCGTGTTCATCGGCGTCGCCTGGGGATGGTCCGCCATGACCACGCCCCTTCCGCACCAGGCCGCGCCCAAGGACTGCTACCCCACCTCGTTGCAGCCCGGTGACCGGGTCTCCCCGCCCGAGGTGATGGTCAGCGTCTACAACGCCAGCGAGCGCTCCGGCCTGGCCGCGCGCACGTTGTCCGGCTTCGAGGACATGGGATTCGGGGTGGGTCACGCCGGCAACGCGCCCAAGGGGACGTCGATCCGGTACGCCCAGATCTGGACCCGGGATCGACACAACCCGGCGGTCCGGCTGGTCGCCAGTCGGCTCGGACCGCGCGCCCACATCATGGACCAACGGCCGAAGGGCCCGGGCGTGACCGTGCTCGTGGGGCCGAAGTTCACCAAGCTGGTCCAGGGCAAGCAATCGGCCAAGGTCTCCGACCCCACGACGATCTGCTCACCGCCGACAGCCTGAGCGTCCCCTGGGTTGTCGCCTTGCCCGCAAGCGGGCGCGGCGCTCCCTCGTTCGTTCCGCCCCCGCCCCGCCGGGTCGGAAGGTCCTCAGTCGAGCCAGCGGCCGAGGCGCCCGTGCTCGGAGACGGTCCGCAGCCGCGAGACCGTCGGCTCGCGCTGGCCGCGGGGGGTCACGACCAGCAGGTCGTCGCCCCGCCGCAGGACCATGCGGCGTTCGGGCACGATCGCCCGCCCGTCGCGGACCACCATCGACACCAGGGAGCCCTCCGGAAGCCGGAGCTCGCCCACCTCGACTCCGTGCAGTCGCGAGACCGGGCTGATCGTCACCTGGAGCATGTCGGCCGCGACCCGCTCCAGCGGCGCGACCTCGAGGTCCAGCGACCGCGGCTCGAGCTGCCGGGTCACCTTCAGCCGCTGGGCGACCCAGGGCAGCGTGGGGCCGGTCAGCAGCGTGGAGATCACCATCATCACGAACACGATGTCGAAGAGCCGCTCGGCGTCGGTGACCTCCTCGGCGAACGGGATCGTGGCGAGGACGATCGGCACCGCCCCGCGCAGCCCGGCCCAGGAGACGAACGCCAGCTCGTTCCTGGGCACCGGGTCCACCACCGCGCTCACCAGGACGGACACCGGTCTGGCCAGGAACGTCAGCACCAGGCTCCCGACCACCGCGATCCCCACCACCGACCAGGTGATCCGGCTCGGCGACAGCAGCAGACCCAGCATCACGAACAGCCCGATCTGGGCCAGCCAGGCAACGCCCTCGGCGAAGGATCGCGTCGCGATGCGGTGCGGGAGCTCGGAGTTCCCGAGCACCAGTGCGGCGACATAGATCGCGGCGAACCCGGACGCGTGCTCACCGGCCGCCGCGCTGTAGGCGAGCAGGGCCAGACACAAGACGGCGAGCGGATAGAGGCCCGACGACGGAAGGGCCGCTCGGCGCATCAGCCAGGCGCCCCCGAAGCCGACGACGAGCCCGGTCACCACGCCGGTCGCCAGCTCGAACACGATCACCAGGCCGGTCAGCACGACCCCGTGGTCGGCCACCGCCCCAGTCGAGATCAAGGTGACCAGGACGACGGTGGGGGCGTCGTTCAGGCCGGACTCGGCCTCGAGCGAGCCGGCCAGGCGGGCCGGCAGCGGCAGCCCGCGCAGCACCGAGAAGACCGCAGCCGCATCGGTCGGTGACGTGATCGCTCCGAGCAGCACCGAGAGCTGCCAGGAGAGCCCCAGGGCGAAGTGCGCGACGACGGCGACGACCGCGATCGACACGGTCACGCCGATGGTGGCCAAGGACACCCCGAGCCGCATCGACGGCTTGACCTCGCTCCAGTTGGTCGTCAGACCGCCCTCGGCCAGGATCAGGCCCAGGGCGGCGAACCCGAGCGCATGCGCGACCTCGGCGTTCTCGAAGCGGATGCCGATGCCGTTCTCGCCGAGAGCGACGCCCATCAGGAGATAGAGCAGCAGACTGGGCAGGCCGGCCCGGGTGCTGACCCGCACGGCGAGGATCCCCAGCAGCGTGACACCCGCGCCGACCAGCAAGAACACGTCGAGCTGGTGGACGTCGAACGTCATGGGCGGATGTCACCTCGCTGATGAGCAGGGGCGGCGCTGCCCGAGTTTATCGACGGCCGACCCGCGGCACCGACGTACGCCGTCCGGAGACGCGCACGCCCGACCGAGGTGGCTGGTGAACCATCCTCGGCCGGGCTGGGTCGGTCGGTGGTCGAGCAGCGGCCGGCTACTGCACCGTGATCGTCGTCGACCTGTTCGACGTCACGCGGTTGGTCGCGTCGAGGACCCGGATCCGGTAGTACACGCTGGCTCCTGCGTTGACGCTGGTGTCGGTGAACGTCAGCGTCGGCTCGTTCCACCAGGGTGAGTCGGCCGTGACGGAGTAGATCGGCGTGTTGCTGCTCCGGCGCAGCACCTGGTAGGTCAGGTTCCGGTCGTCGCGGTCGAACACACCACGCCACGTGATGGTCGCATCGCCACCAGAAGAGGTCACGGTCGGCCGAGCAGGCTTGGCCGGGGTGATCCCGCCGGTGCCGTTCTTCGGCACGAACTTGATCAGGTCCTGCTGGTTGCCGAAGCCGTCGACCGAGGCGAACCCGCCACCGACGAACATGTTGGTGCCGTCGTTGGTCATCGCCCTGGTGTTGTTCAGGCTGCCCGAGATCGAGTTCCTCCCGCTCACCTGCGGGATGAAGGTGACCTGCTCACCGGTGTTGATGTCCTGGCCCAACAAGGCCGCGTGCCACGAGAACCGCGGGGTCGACTCGGGGAAGGTCCCGATCTGGCTGCAGTCGTGGGCGTGCGTGGCCATCCAGACGATGTTGTCGAAGACCATCAGCCCGAAGGCGTCACCGAGGCACCGGTGGTTGTCGCCACCCCAGCGGACGGTGCCGTCGGTGCCGTCGAGGGCCTCGATGCCCTCGAGGCGCGTCCCGGCACGGGCCGGCGGCACGCGACCGACGATGAACAGGGTGTTGGTCGGCGGGTAGTAGAGCACGTCGGTGACCCAGCCGCCGTTCGGAGCACGCACCGGGATGGCGAAGCCCGGGTCGCTGGCGCCAGTGGTGTCGTTGACCACCGCAAGACCGGTCTGCGCGACGCCGTTGACCGTCAGGAACTGACCGCCGATGTAGACGCGCCCGTTGCCCGCGGTGATGGAGCTGGCCCACGGCGCGGAGACGTCGGAGGGGACGTCGCTGATCGCGACGTTCCACGGGTTGAGCGCGCCCCCGTTCGCGGTGAAGGAGGCGACCAGGGTGCGGGGCGTGTTGTTCGCCTGCGTGAAGGCGCCTGCGACGTAGACCGTGTTGTTGGTCGAGAAGATGTCGTAGACCTTGCGGTTCAGCCGGCCGTTGAACGCCGAGGTCGGCATCAGGCTCGGGTTGCTCATGTTGGACAGGTCGAAGACCGCGATCCGCTGACGCGCCTGACCGTTGACCTGGGTGAAGGTGCCGCCGACGTACAGGCGCGAGCCGTCGGGCGACACGTTCAGCGTGTCGACCTCACCGTTGAAGGTCGGCCGGAACGTCGAGATGAACGCGCCGGTTGCGGCGTTGAACATGGCCAAGCGTCCCTGCGCCACCTGACCCGGGCCGTTCATGGCGACGCCGGGCGGACGGACACTGGTGAACGACCCACCGGCGAAGACCACGCCCGCGTGGTACTCCATCGCCCAGACGACGTTGTTGGTCTGCCACATGCTGGCCGGCTGCGCCGACAGTGGCGAGGGGACCGGACTGGCCCCCGTCGGTTCGGCCATGGCGGCCGTGGCCAATGCTCCCGTGAGCAGAACTGCGGTGAGGCCAGACAGCAGCCTGGATCCCTTGCGTAGCCGCATGACGAAACTCCCCCGTATGTGCGCCATTCCCCACTGGCCATCTCCATTTTTTGGCGTGGCCGCTAGCGCGGGAGCATAGGCCCGGTCAAACCACCGGTGGAAGTACGCTCCGGCAAAGGCCGGAGACCCCAGGCGAGGCGCTCGGACCAATTGCCCTGATTTGGGTAGGCCCACCGTCCGCCGCGAGCCGTCGGGCACCTCGTCCACAGGCTCAGCCGGGCGGGTTTCCGCGGGGGGTCCAGCGGGGAGAAGTGGGTCCACGGGACCACTCGGGTGGCCCCGGAAAGGGGCTCGACGATGTACGGCGACACCTCGGTGATCCGTGCCCATGCCGGCCGGCTGCGCGATCGTGCGGACGACATCCGGACGGACGCCGATGCACTGCTCGGCAGTGCCGATGCCGTCCCGTGGAGAGGTCTCGCCGCCGACGCCATGCGGCGGCTGGCCCACGAGCACGCGAGCGACCTGCGCCGCTGCGCGGCCGCCCACGACGAGGCCGCCCACGCCCTCGATCGGCACGCACGGGCCGTGGACCACCTGAAGGACCTGATCGCCGAGATCGAGCGGCGCGTGCTCGGGATCATCGACGCAGGGACCGGTGGACTCGCGGGTCTGGTCGGCCACGTCGTGCCGGACGCCGTGGACCGTTGGGCCGGCGACTTCGACCCACCACCGCATGGCAGCCGCGCCTGGCTGGACGTCAATCTGCCGCGATCGGCATGAGCACGGGAGTGGGTACTCCCGACCTGCTCGTCGACCTCGACGTGGCTGTCCGCCGCGACCGTGCCGTTGAGCACCTCCGGGCCGTGCACTCGCTGCACGGTCGATCCGTGCGCCTGCTCGAGACCGTCGGCCGCCGGGTGCACGTGCGGACCATCGACGTCCGGGCGTGGAGGTCCGAGCTCGCCGCGATCTGCAGGGAGATGGCTCCGGTGGACGACGAGCCGTCGCCGAGGGACGGAGTGCTGCTGCCGTGGGACCTCGTCGTCGGCAGCGGTGCCGCCCTCGCGGCCGGTCGTCACGACCTGTACGCCGAGCTGGTCGCCCGGGCGGAGCCAGCCGTCCGCGAGGAGGTGGACAGGCTGCATCGGACGACCCGTGGACGGCTCCGCGTGGTCGCCACGATGCCGGAGCGACGTCGGGTCGGCTGGATCGCGTGGGTCCTGCTCACCGACGGGTGGCGAGCGCTGACGCCGTGCACCGCCCCCGACCCGTGCGCCGGGGACGGCGGCGTACGCGCCATGGTGCGGCTCGACCGCCGCGATCCGGCTTGCCTCTCACGCGACGTCGCCCGCTGGGCGGCGCGAGCGACCCGATGAGCGCGGCGAGCACGCCCCCGATCACCGACGTGAGAGGCGGCGTGGCCGGGGTGAGCGCGACGTACGCCGCCGTGCGTTCGCTGGCCGGCCGCTACGACTCGGCGAGCGACCGGATGCGAGCACGCTCTGGGGACGACGCCCGGGTGCTCGTGGATCCCGACCTGCTGGAGTCGGCTCCGCTGTCACCTCGGACGTTCGCGGAGGCCGAGGCGAGCCTGATCGCAGCGTCCGCCGGTGCGCACGGCGCGCTCGAGCTGTCGGTCGCGTACGAGGCGGACGCGGTCCTCGTGCGCGCCACGGTGAGGGCGTTCGAGGAGTGCGACCGGCTCGTCGCGTCCGCGTTCGACGCACTCGACTACGCCGTCGGCCGCGAGGTCGGGTACGCCGCCCCCGCGCTCGCCCTGATCGGTCTGACCGCCGCCTCGTCGTGGCAGCGCCTGCCCGCCGCCTCCCGTCGGCGGCTCGAGGGGGAGCTCGAGGAATGGGCCGACGACCACCCGGAGGTGGTGCAGCACGGTGTCGCGGCGAGCGGCGGCCTATTGGACGGCGTGCTCGCAGGGACACCGCTGGCGCTCCTCGGGCTCGGCCGGTTCCATCCCACCGCGGCCGATGCGGCCGGCGACCTGGCCGGCCTCTACCCACCAGAGGGGTCCCCCGTCGTCCATCCACGTCCTGACCTGGCGGTACCCCTCGGCCGGATGCAGCCGGCCGACGTCGCCGACCTGATGCGTCATCTGGCTGAGACCAACGACCTGTCCCCGCCCGACCGCGCGGGTGACCAGGGCACGATCGAGGTCCAGACCCTGCACGGCCCGGACGGGTCCGTGCGCCACATCGTCTACCTCCCCGGCACCGACGACCTCGCCACGACGCCCTGGCACGCCGACGGCGATGCCCGCGACCTCCCGACAGATCTCCGGGTGATCTCCGGTGCGGACACGACGTACGCGGACGGCATCCGGCAGGCGATGGTCGAGGCCGGCATCGGCCCGCACGATCCCGTGCTGCTCGTCGGTCACAGCCTCGGCGGAATGGAGGCCGCCTCGTTGCTCGCGCACGGGTCGGGCTTCGACGTGACCCACGTCGTGACCGCGGGGTCGCCGATCGCCGGCATCCACGACTACCCGGCAGGCAGTCACGTGCTCTCGCTGGAGAACCGCGGTGATCTCGTGCCGTTGCTCGACGGCCACGAGAACGCCGACTCCGTGTCGCAGGTGACCGTGCGGTTCGACGACCACGAGACGTCGATCGCCGGCAACCACGACCTCCGTCACTACGTGGACGGCGCGGCCGCGGCGGACACGTCGACCGACCCGTCCATCCGCGAGCAGCTCGACAGCCTGGGCAGCCACGGCTTCCTCGGCTCGGATGCGACCGCGACCAGCCAGGTTCTCCAGATCACGAGGTGACATCGCGCAGGCACCCCGCATCCGACCGGGCGTGCCGACCTCGCTTGCCTCACCGGCTGAGCCCCCGTCAGGTGCTCCCCCCTAGGGTGAACCGGGTGCACACGGGGATACGTCGCCTGAGCACCCGGGCGACGTACGTCGTCGTCGGCGCGGCCGTCGCCGTTGGGGTGCTGCTCCGGGTGCCATTCCTGCACAACGGGACCTATCCCGACGAGGGCGGCATGCTCGTGGTCGCGCGCGAGTGGCACACCGGCGGTCCCTACTTGTACGGCGACTTCTTCCTGGCACGCCCGCCACTGATCATGGCGATCTTCAGGCTCGCCGGTGACCTCGGCGGGATCTTTGCGGTGCGGGTGATGGGGCTGGGGATGGTGGCGATCGTGGTTGCCTCGGCCGCCTGGGCGGGCGCATCCCTGTCCGGGCGACGGGGTGCGGTCACGGCCGCCGCCGTCAGCGCCGCGTTCCTCACCAACCCGATGCTCGGCTCGCACGAGGTCGACGCCGAGACGGTGGGCCTGCCGTTCGGGATGACTGCGGTGGCCTGCCTGCTGGCGGCGTACCACCGACCGCGCGGCTCACCTGCGCGCGCCTGGCTGCTGGTGGCCGGCGGCGCCCTGGCGGTCGGCGCCCTGCTGGCCAAGCAGAACCTCGCGGACTCGCTCGCCTTCGGTGTGGTGCTCGTGGTCGGCTCGGCGCTGGCCGAGAAGAAGGATCGTCGCCGGGCCTTGACCGATGTTGGCTGGCTGGGACTCGGGATCGCCGTGCCGGTCGTCGCCACGCTGGTCTGGGCGGCCACTGCCTCGGTCGGCGTCCACGAGCTCGGGTACGAGCTCTACGGCTTCCGGGCCCAGGGCGGCCAGGCGGTGTTCACCCAGCCGACCAGCGCGCAGAACGAGCGGCTGGACACCCTGGTCCAGGCGTCGATCCGCAGTGGGCTGGTCCTCGTGGTCCTGGCGTCCCTGTGGCTGCTGCGTCGGAGATTCTGGCGCGACCCGGTGACGCTCGCGCTGCTGGCGATGCTGGTGACGGCGCTGGTCGGAGTCGCGGGCGGCGGGCAGTACTGGATCCACTACGCGCTCGGCATGGTCCCGGTGACCGCCCTCCTCGCGGCGTACGCCGTGGGGAAGGTCGCGGCGCCGCGGTTGCTCGGTGCGCTGGTCGCCTCGTGTGTCGTGATCAGCGGGTGGCACGTGTTCACGGCGTGGCAGGACCGTCGTCCCACCGACCAGTCGTGGGTCGGCGGCACCACGGTGTGGCTCGACCAGGTGAAGCGGCCAGGCGACAGCATGGTGGTGCTCTTCGGCCAGGCCGCGATCTACGAGACCTCCCGGATCCATCCGGCGTACCCCTTCATGTGGAGCCTGCCGATGCGGGTCCTCGACCCCGAGCTCGCCGACCTGCGCGGGCTGCTGTCCGGAGCCGACGCACCGACGTTCGTCCTCGCGCCCACCCCTCTGGACGCCTGGGACCTCGATCCGCAAGGCCTGGTGCAGCAGACCCTCGACCAGCACTACCAACGGGTCGCGACGGTGTGCGGGACGCCGGTCTACCTGCGCGACGGTTTGGAACGCCCGGCGGTCCCTCCGCCCACCAGCTGCGCGTGACTCACGGGACTCCGTGTCGCCCGGCACCCTCCCGGAACCGGCGTACGCCGTCGCCCGCCCGCTCGAGGGAACGCCGCCCGAGCTCGTGCTCGCGCCGCAGGGCCGCGCCCTCGTCGAGCCCCTGCTGGTCGAGCAGGCTCGCCCGGTCGTGGCGCAGGCAGTCCTGGGGCAACGCGGCGAGCTCCGCGGCCAGTCCCTGGGCCGCGGCGAGGGCCGTGCCCGACGCGACGACGCGGTTCACCAGTCCGATCCGCTCCGCCTCGGCCGCGTCGACCGCCCGGCCGGTGAGGACGAGGTCCATCGCCCGGCTGGTGCCGATCAGCCGGGGAAGGCGGACCGTGCCGCCGTCGATCAGGGGCACGCCCCAGCGCCGGCAGAAGACTCCGAACGTCGCGTCCTCGGCAGCGACCCGGAGGTCACACCACAGGGCGAGCTCGAGACCGCCGGCCACGGCGTAGCCCTCGACAGCGGCGATCACCGGCTTGGACAGCCGCATCCGGGTCGGTCCCATCGGCCCGTCACCCTCGGGCGCGACGCGGTTGTCCAAGGTCGTCAGGTCGGCGCCGGCGCAGAACGTACCGCCGGCCCCGGCCAGCACCGCCACGTCCTGCGAAGTGTCGGTGTCGAACGCCCGGAACGCCTCGGCCAGCTCCTCCGCCGTCGCTCGGTCGACGGCGTTCCGCTTGTCGGGACGGTCCACGGTGACCGTGGTGACCGGACCGCTCGACTCGACGCGCACACTCATCGCGTCAGCGTAGGTCGCCCTCGACCGGATCAGCCGCGTCGCCCCCGGGCGAAGACCAGGAGACCCGCGACGACCAGCACGAGCGCCGCGGCCACGAACGGCCAGGGGCTCCACTCCTCGGTGCAGGTCTGGGTGGTCGCCGTGCTCGTGCAGACCTCGCCGGGGCCGTCGCGGTTCAGCCAGGCGACGTACAGCACCGGCAGGGCTGCGCCGGTCAGCAGCCCACCCATCGCCCACCCGAAGTTGAAGCGCCACAGCAGCCAGGCGCTGAGGACCAAGGTGCCCAGCAGGACGAACGGTCCGACGGTGAGCAGCGAGAGGACGCCGAAGCAGCCGGCGATGCCGGCCACGCACCAGCCGATGAAGGCGGGGAACGAGTCGGCGGCCGGCTTCATCGGGTGCTCCCGCGTGTCGCCACTGACCGCGCCACCGCTCGGCGGGAACGACGCCTCATCGCCCGCACCGCCACCGGCGGCAGGCCGTCGAGCGCCGAGACCAGCGCGCCGATCGCGTCCAGCGCGTCGAGCGCGTCGGTCGCAGCGTCCGGGTCGATCTCGTCGTACAGCTCCAGCCCGATGAACCCGGCGGCCACCGCTCTGGCGAGTCCGCGCGGGTCGACCAGACCTTGCAGCGCAGTGTCCTTCAGGACCCGAGCAAGCACCGTCTCGAGCTCCGTGTTCCACCGCTCCATCGCATAGCGTCCGGCGTGGGCGAGAGTGTCGTCCCGCATCGCGCCGGCCAGCACCTGCGCCATCTGCTGCACGTTGCCTTCTCGCTTCTCTGCCTCGCGCAGCCGACGCCCGACCACGAGCAGCTCCGGGAGCGACGACACGTCGGTGAAGCGGTCCCGGTACGACGCCACCGCCAGGTCGACCGATCGGCGTACGGCGGCATCGAGCAGGCCCGAGACGCTCCCGAAGTGGTAGAAGACCAAGGCCTGGTTCACCTCGGCCCGGGCAGCGACGGTCCGCGCGGACACCCCGGCGACGCCGTCCTCCGCCAGTGCCCGGGCGGCGGCATCGAGCAGCTTGTCTCGCGTGGTCATGGCCAAGCCTTCACGTCTCTTGAGCACTCGCTCAGCTCGCCGCCACAGTACGCCGATTTGAGCGGTCGCTCAACTGCTGGCGGGCTCGGTGGCCGGGTCAGCGAGATCTGCCGGGTCGGTGTTCGCGCCGCAGAGCACGACGGCGACCCGCTCGCCGTCCGCGGGAACGTACGCACCGGAGAGCAGCGCCGCGACCGGCGCGGCCGCTCCGACCTCCAGCGCCAGGCGGTACCGGTCCCACACCTGCCGTCGTGCGTCGAGAAGCGCCGCGTCGTCGACCAGCACGCTCGTGACGCCCGTGCGCCGAGCCACCTCCCAGCCGATCGACCCGACCCGGCGAGCACCGAGCGAGTCCGCTGCGACACCGGACACGGCCACATCCACCGGCTCCCCACGGAGCAGGGCCGTGTGCAGGGTCGGGGCGCCGTCCGGCTCGACGCCCACCACCCGGGCGGCGCCCTCCACCGCGGTCGACACCCCGGCCATGAGCCCACCGCCGCCGACCGCCACCAGGACGGTGTCGATCGCGCGACCGGCGGCGTCCGTCTGCTCGATCAGCTCCATCCCCAGCGTGCCGGCTCCGGCGCAGATCTCGGGCTGGTCGTAGGCATGGCAGTGCACCGCCCCGGTAGCGGCGACGTGGGCCATGGCAGCGGCGTAGGCGTCGGCGTACTCGCTCCCGGTCGCCACCACGGTCGCGCCGTACTCCCGCAGCCGGCGGACCTTGGTGGGTGAAGACGTCGTCGGCACGAACACGGTCGCCGGCACGCCGATCGCCCGTGCCGCGAACGCGTTCGCCAGCCCCGCGTTGCCGCCCGAAGCGACCACGATCCCGATGGCCGGGTCGAGCTCACCGGCCTCCTGCGCGGACAGGATGCGGTTGAACGCGCCGCGTGCCTTGAACGTCCCGGTGTGCTGGAGCAGCTCGAGCTTCAGACAGCCCCCATCAGGCAGCCACCCGTCGCCCGGATCCACCACCTGGATCGGCGTACGCCGAACGTGTCCTCGGATGCGACGTGCGGCGTCCTCGATGTGGCCTCGGTCCAGCACCCGGTC
>Ga0164241_10005272_pt1 | contig 12181 bp, 12 predicted proteins | sample OricomyardsoilBY_FD_108780 | JGI IMG/M metagenome (GOLD analysis project Ga0164241, IMG submission 108780) | Backyard soil microbial communities from Emeryville, California, USA - Original compost - Back yard soil (BY) | ecosystem: Environmental > Terrestrial > Soil > Unclassified | place: USA...
CCGGCCCGCAAGGGTCGCAAGTCCAAGAAGCAGCGCCGTCAGGAATTCGACAACATGCAGGCGCCGTCGATCGGCGGCGTCGCGCTGCCGCGCGGCAACGGGTCGACGATCCGGCTCGCCCGGGGCTCGTCGCTGGCCGACTTCGCCGACAAGATCGACGCGAACCCCGCATCGATGGTGCAAGCGCTGTTCCATCTCGGCGAGATGGTCACCGCCACCCAGTCGGTGTCCGACGACATCCTCGAGCTCCTGGGCTCGGAGATGGGCTACCAGGTCGAGATCGTCTCCCCGGACGACGAGGACCGCGAACTGCTGGAGTCCTTCGACCTCACCTATGGCGAGGACGAGGGCGACGAGAGCGACCTGGTGATCCGCCCGCCGGTCGTCACCGTCATGGGCCACGTCGATCACGGCAAGACCAAGCTGCTGGACGCCATCCGGAACACCCACGTGGTGGACAAGGAGGCCGGTGGCATCACCCAGCACATCGGCGCCTACCAGGTCGCGACCCACCTGGGCGACGACGAGCGGCTGATCACCTTCATCGACACCCCGGGTCACGAGGCGTTCACCGCCATGCGGGCCCGCGGTTCGCAGTCCACGGACATCGTGGTGCTGGTGGTCGCCGCGGACGACGGCGTGATGCCGCAGACCGTGGAGGCGATCAACCACGCCAAGGCGGCCGACGTGCCGATCGTGGTGGCGATCAACAAGATCGACAAGGAGGGGGCCAACCCCGACAAGATCCGCCAGCAGCTCACCGAGTACGGGCTGGTCGCCGAGGAGTACGGCGGCGACACCATGTTCGTGGAGATCTCGGCGCGCCAGCGGATCAACATCGAGGGCCTGCTCGAGGCGATCCTGCTGACCGCGGACGCCGCGCTGGACCTGCGGGCCAACCCCGCCATGGAGGCCCAGGGCGTGGCCATCGAGGCGCATCTGGACCGTGGACGAGGTGCGGTGGCGACCGTGCTGGTGCAGCGCGGCACGCTGCGCGTCGGCGACTCGATCGTGGCCGGCAACGCCTACGGGCGGGTCCGGGCCATGCTCGGCGACCACGGCGAGAACGTGGCGGAGGCGCTGCCGTCCCGTCCGGTGCAGGTGCTCGGGTTCACCTCGGTGCCCGGCGCCGGCGACTCGTTCATGGTCGTCGAGGAGGACCGGGTGGCCCGGCAGATCGCCGAACGGCGGCAGGCCCGGACCCGTAAGGCCCAGATCGGCACCCGCCGGCGGATCTCGCTGGAGGACCTGGGCGCCGCGCTGGCCGAGAAGAAGATCGAACAGCTCACGCTGATCATCAAGGGCGACAACTCCGGCACCGTGGAGGCGTTGGAAGACAGCCTGATCAAGCTGGATGTGGGCGCGGAAGTCGACCTGCGGGTGGTCCATCGCGGAGTCGGCGGCATCACCCAGGACGACATCAACCTGGCGGCCACCACCGACGCCATCGTGATCGGCTTCAACGTCAAGCCGGTGCGCGGGGTGCAGGAGCTGGCCGACCGCGAGGGTGTCGACATCCGCTACTACACGGTCATCTACCAGGCCATCGACGAGGTGGAGCAGGCGCTCAAGGGTCTGCTCAAGCCCGAGTTCGAGGAGGTGCAGACGGGGTCGGCGGAGATCCGGGAGATCTTCCGGTCCTCCAAGTTCGGCAATATCGCCGGCTGCATCGTGCGGTCGGGGGAAATCCGCCGGAACGCCAAGGCCCGGTTGCTCCGTGGTGGTGTGGTGCTCAACGACCACCTGCAGATCGACTCGCTCCGCCGGTTCAAGGACGATGCCACCGAGGTCCGCGAGGGCTTCGAATGCGGCATCGGCCTGGGCTCGTGGAACAACATCGAGCTGGAGGACACCATCGAGACCTACGAGGTCCGGGAGAAGCCGCGCGGCTGATGCGGTTGTTCGAGAGCGGATGAGTGATCGCGACCAGGACGCCGTGTACGTCGGCGTCCTGGAATGCGACGTCCTGCTGGGCGCGGTCTCCTCGCTCAAGCACAAGCGGGCGATCGTCCGGCCGGTGTTGGCCCGGCTGCGACGCCTGGAGGTCGCGGCCACCGAGGCCGGTGACCCCGACCGGCATCGCCGGGCCCTGATCGCGGTGGCTACCGTGGCCTCGGACCCGGCGCACGTGCAACGGGTGCTGGACACCTGCGAGCGGCAGGTGGTCGGCGAAGTGGAGTTCGAGGTGCTGTCCACCCGGCGTCGGGTGTTCGGCACGCACGACGAATAGGTTCGACAAGGAGAGCGATCATGGTGGACACCGCCCGGGCCCGCCGGTTGGCCAAGCGCATCGTCAGCATCGTCGCCACCCAGATCCAGCACGAGGTGAAGGATCCGCGGCTGGACATGGTGACGATCACCGCCGCAACGGTCACTCCCGATCTGCGGGAGGCCACGGTCTTCTACACGGTCTACGGCGATGACGACGTGGTCGCCGCCGCCGGCGCCGGGCTGGCCAGCGCCACCGGGGTGCTCCGGTCGGCGGTCGGCCACGAGACCGGCATCAAGTTCACCCCGACGCTGGAGTTCAAGCTCGATGCGGTGCCGGCAAACGCGCACCGGATCGACGAGCTGCTGGCCGCCGCCCGGGACGCCGACGCGCGCGTCGCGCAGCAGGCGGCCGGGGCGCGCTACGCGGGCGAGCCGGACCCGTACCGGGCGCCTCGGGCCGGCACGGACGAGACCGAGTGGGGGCCCGACGCCGAGGCCGACGACGCCCGCGGGCCGGCCGCGGTCGACGGTGGGGCGCGCACCCGGGGCGAGCGAGTACCGTAACCATGCGCCGGCATGGGAGCCGGCCGATCACCCGGACGGTCCGGCCGACCCATCGGCGTCCATCCATCCGACAGTGTTCTGTGCCGGTTCTCGAACCGGCAACCGATTCCGGAGGCGCCGTGACGGACACCCGCACGACCCGCAACCGCACTCGCGGGGGACGCGCGCGAATGTCCGCGACGAATGCCGACGGTGCGGCGGCGGCCGCAGCGGGGGTGAGTGAGTCGTCGGCCCGGGAGATGGACGTCGCGGTCGGGCTGCTTGCCGCCGCCCGGTCGGTCGTGCTTGTCGCCCATGTGCATCCCGATGCCGACGCGCTGGGCAGCGCGCTCGCGTTGGGCCTGGGGCTGGCCCGGCGGGGGACGGTGGTCAAGGTCGCGTTCGCCGAGCCCGACGCCGTGCCCGAATCGCTTCGGCACCTGCCGGGGATGGCACTCGTCGTTGCCGCCGACGAGTTGGTCGCGGACGGGTCGGACCTGTTCGTCAGCCTCGATGTCGGTTCCCGAGAGCGCCTGGGGTCGTTGGTGCGGGTCCTGGATGCCTGCCCGATGAGCCTGGTGATCGACCACCACGCATCCAACACCCGCTTCGGCCGCGACAACCTGATCGACACCGGCGCCGAGGCAACAGCCGTGCTCGTCGCCCGGCTGCTCGACCGGCTCGGCATCCCCATCGACCGGGACATCGCGGAGAATCTCTATGCCGGCCTGGCCACCGACACCGGCCATTTCCGGCACGCCGACGCCGACGTGCACCGGCTGGCCGCCCGGTTGATCGAGGCCGGGGTGCGGCCGATGGACGTGCTGCACCCGATCACCGACTCGCATCCCTTCGGCTGGCTGGGCATGCTCGCCCGCGTGCTGGATCGGGCCGGACTGGATCCCGATGTTGCCGGCGGGGCCGGGCTGGTCTACGCGATCATCGACGACCAGGTGCGCGACGGGTTGCGGCAGGAGGAGCTGGACTCGGTCATCGACATCCTGCGCACCGCCCAGGAGGCCGAGGTGGCCACCGTCATCAAACAGACCGGGCACGATTCATGGCAGGTGTCGCTGCGTTCGCGCGGCAGCGTCGACGTGGCCCGAGCGGCCGAGGCACTGGGCGGGGGCGGGCACGTCCGATCCGCCGGCTTCACCCACGTCGGCGAGCCGCTGGACGCCGTTCGTCGGCTGCGCGAGGTCCTCGACCGCTGACCGTCGGGCCCTGGTTGTCCGGCCGCGCCGTCCGCTGTTCGCTGATCAAACCCGTCCCGAGCTGGGCAAGTCGGGCACGAGCGCGCGGAAATGATCAGCGAAGCCCGGTGCGACGACGACCGAGGCTCAGGACCAAGGACCCTGGCGTGAGCCTGGTCACGCCCACTCGCGCGCACTGGAACCGTTCGGCGTCGTCGCGCATCATAGATACATCATGGATACAGCGAGCACACCGTCCGCGGCCGATCGGGTGTATGAGCACGTGCGCCAGGGAATCCTGAGCCGCCGCTATCCCGACAACGAACTTCTCGCCGAGGGTGCCATCGCGGCCGAGACCGGCGTCTCCCGCACCCCGGTCCGCGAGGCGCTGCTGCGTCTGGAGGCGCAGGGGATGATCCGGCTGCTGCCCAAGCGGGGCGCGCTGGTGCTGCCGGTCACCGCCCAGGAGTGGCGGGACGTGCTGGCCGCCCGACTGCTGGTCGAGTCGCACTGCACCCGCGCGGTGATCGAGTCCGGCCGCGGACCCGCGGTCGCCCGGGCGCTGGAGGTACCGCTGGCCGACCTGCGGGCCGCCGCCGAGACGCAGGACATCCCGGCCTACGTCGCCGCGGACCGCACGTTCCACGCGACCATCATCGCGGCGGACAACAACATGATCCTGGTCCGGCTCTACGGCTCGCTGCGCGACCGGCAACTGCGGATGGGCGCGGCGAACCTCTCGGGCCCGGACGGCGAACCGGACAGTGCCCGCATGCGCAACACGGTGCTCGACCACGAGGCCATCGCCGCCGCGTTCGGCCACGAAGACCTGGCCCTGGCCGAGCACCTCACCCGCGAGCACCTGCGGCACGCGGACCGCGCTCTGCGAGGTGCGGCATGAAGATCTTGAGCTCAACTCGGCTCTGGCTGGCCCGCCGACCCCTGGTCATCTGGGGCGTCGCCGTCGGCTGTTACCTGCTCGCGGTCTTCCACCGCACCTCGCTCGGCGTCGCCGGACCGATGGCCGCCGAACGGTTGGACCTGTCCGCCGGCCAACTGAGCACCTTCGTCATGCTGCAGCTGGGCGTCTACGCGGCCATGCAGGTGCCCGCCGGCATCCTGATCGACCGCTTCGGCCCCCGCCGAATGCTGTTGGCCGCCACGCTGATCATGGGCTCCGCCCAACTGCTGTTCTCCCTGGTGGCGAGCTACCCGCTGGCGCTGCTGGCGCGCGGACTGCTCGGCGTCGGCGACGCCATGACCTACATCTCCGTCCTGCGGCTGGTCGCCGGCTGGTTCCCGGCCCGCCGCTACCCGACCATGGTCGGCCTGACCAGCCTGACGGGCATGCTCGGCAATGTGGTGGCCACCGTGCCGCTCACCCTGATGCTGACCGACCTGGGCTGGGGTCCGACGTTCGCCATCGCCGGTGGGCTGTCCCTGGGCTACGCGCTGTTGCTGCTCCGGCCGGCCGTGGCCGCTCCCTACCGGGAGGCGGAGAGCCCGACCGGCCCGATGGGTGGCCGGGAGGTCCTGGCGCAGGTCCGGCACGCCTGGCGGCTGCCCGCCGGCCGGCTGGGTTTCTGGATCCACCTGTCGACCATGGCCGGGCCGACCGTGTTCGCCGTGCTCTGGGGCTACCCCTACCTCACCCAGGCGCTGGACTACTCGGCGGGCACCGCATCCTCAATGCTGCTGCTGCTCGTGGTCGGCGGGTTGATCGGCAACATGCTGCTCGGCCCGATCATCGCCCGGCGTCCGCACATCCGGGGCGGACTGGCATTGACCGTGGCGAGCCTGTGCCTGATCGGCTGGCTGGTGCTCATCGCCTGGCCGGACGGGCAACCGCCGGTGGCCGCGGTCGTCGCCGTCATCTGCGTGTTCTCGATCGGCGGCCCGGCGTCGGGCATCGGTTTCATGCTGGCCCGCGACTACAACCCGCGGCACCGCATCTCGACGGCGACCGGGCTGGTCAACGTCGGCGGGTTCTGCGGCGCCGTCGTGATGGTCTTCGCGGTGGGGCAGATCCTGGACATCGTCGAACCCGGCGCGGCCACGCACACGGCCGGGGCCTATCGGTGGGCGTTCGCCGCCATCGCGGTGCTCACCGCGTTCGGCATCCTCCGCATGGTCACCTGGTTGCTGCGGACCCGGGTGCACGTGCTGCGGGCCGCCGCCCGGGGCGAGGATGTTCCGGTGGAGATCGTGCCGCACCGGTGGGACCTGCTGGACACCGGTGAGTTCACGATGGTGATGGGTCGGTCGCCCGGCGAGATCGAGTTCAAGGAGGTACGCCGGCCGCCGGTCGTCGCCGAAGGTTCCGCAGACGAGTTCGTGGCCGACCGCCCGCCGGTCCGCGGCGAGCAGTGAGCGACGCCCCCCGACGGGCACCGGCGGTCCTGCCGCCCGGTGGCGGCCTGCTGCTGGTCGACAAGCCGTCCGGCTGCACCTCGCATGACGTGGTGTCCCGGGTTCGCCGGGTGCTCGGCCTGAAAAGGGTCGGGCACGCCGGCACCCTGGACCCGATGGCCACCGGCCTGCTGGTGGTCGCCGTCGACCGGGCCACCAGGCTACTGGGCCATCTGGCGCTGACCGACAAGACATACACGGCGACCATCCGGCTGGGCGTCAGCACCGACTCCGACGACGCCGACGGCGCCGTCACCGGCACCGTCGACCCCGCCGGGGTCGACGACGCGGCCCTGGCGCGGGCCATGAGCGCGCTGACCGGCGACCTGATGCAGGTGCCCAGTTCGGTGTCCGCGGTCAAGGTCGACGGCCGCCGCGCCTACGACCGGGTGCGCGCGGGGGAGCAGGTGCAGCTGGCCGCCCGCCCGGTCACCGTCGGTCGGTTCGACCTCGTCACCGCCCCCCGCCGCGGTCCGGGCATGATCGATCTGGACGTCGTCGTCGGCTGCAGCACCGGCACCTACATCCGATCCCTGGCCCGCGACCTGGGCGCCGCGCTCGGCGTCGGCGGGCACCTGACCGCGCTGCGCCGGACCCGGGTCGGCCCGTTCACCGTCGACGACGCGGTGGACGTCTACGACGGTGTTCCCGCCGTTCGGCCGCCGGTGACCGATCAGCTGGTCGGCGACGTGCTGGCCGCACTGCTGCCCGCCGCCGCGGCGGTCCGTCGCGGCTTCCCGGTCCGGACGGTCACCGACGAGCAGGCCGTCGACCTGGGGCATGGCCGCCGCATCCCGGCCGAAGGAATCGCCGGCACCCGCGCCGCGTTCGACGCCGCCGGACGGCTCATCGCCCTGATCGTGGAGGAGGGCGCCACCGCCCGTTCCGTATTCGGCTGGCAGACCGGCGGCTGACGCGCCCGGCCCGACCGGCCGCCCCGCTGCCGCCCTGGTGGCCGGAGGTGGCAGGCTGACGCGCGTGGAACGCTGGCGCGGCATCGATGAGATCCCCCCGAACTGGGGCCGGTGCGTCCTGACCATCGGGGTGTTCGACGGGGTGCACCGGGGTCATCAGGCGCTCATCGGCGAGGCGGTCCGGGTCGGCCGGGAGCACGGCCTGCCGACCGTCGTGATGACGTTCGACCCGCACCCGGCGGAGGTGGTCCGCCCCGGCAGTCACCCGGCCATGCTGGTCAGCCTGCGCCGCCGGGCCGAACTGATCGCCGAGCTCGACGTCGACGCGTTCCTGGTCCTGCCGTTCACTCCCGCGTTGTCCCAGGTCAGTGCCGAGGAGTTCGTGCACGACGCGCTGGTCGACCGGCTGCACGTCGGGCACATCGTGGTGGGAGAGAACTTCCACTTCGGCCACAAGGGAGCCGGCTCGGTCGAATTGCTGCGCGAGCTCGGCCCGCGGTTCGGGTTCGCGGTGCACGGCACCACCCTGGTGCCCGGGCCGGACGAGGTGACCGTCAGCTCCACCTACGTGCGGGCGTGCGTCGGTGCCGGCGATGTCGACGCAGCCGCGGCGGCCCTGGGCCGGCCGCACCGGGTGGAGGGCTTCGTGGTGCACGGCGAGGGTCGCGGGGGGTCCCAGCTGGGGTACCCGACCGCGAACCTGGACGTGGCCGAACACGCCGCCATCCCCGCCGACGGCATCTACGCGGGATGGTTCGTGCTGGGCAACCGGCACTCACCGCTGGCCATCTCCATCGGTTCCAACCCGACGTTCTCCGGACGGGAACGAACCGTCGAGGGGTTCGTCATCGACGAGGGCGGGAATTTCTACGGCCGGCGGGTCGCGTTCGACTTCGTGGAGCGGTTGCGGGACACCGAGAAGTTCGACTCGGTGCCGGCGCTGATCGCGCAGATCGACAAGGACGTGGCGCGCACCAGGGACGTGCTTGCCTGGGGCAAGCCGTGAGGAGGAGCCAATGGACGAACATCAGATCCTGGGTCAGATCTCGACGCTGGTCGATCGGGAACACGAGCTCCGCCAACGGTTCGGGCGGGGCGAGCTGACCGGTCAATCCGAGCGCGAGCAGTTGGCCGCGCTGGAGGGTGCGCTGGACCAGTGCTGGGACCTGCTGCGACAGCGCCGGGCACGGCGGGAGTTCGGACAGAGCACGGACGACGTCGAGGTCCGCAGCGTGGAGCAGGTCGAGAAGTACCTGCAGTGATCCTGGCCGGCCGGGCCTGGGGTCGCTGAGTGTCGCCGGTGCTGGCGAGCGCCGTCGGCATCGGACTGCTGCTGGTGGTCCTGGGGTTCTCCATCGCCCGGCCGCGGGGCCTGCCGGAGGCCGCCGCCGCGGTGCCGGCGGCCGGCCTGGCCCTGCTGCTCGGCCTGATCAGCCCGGCCGACGCGCTGTCCGGCGTCCGGACGCTCGGCCCCACCATCGGCTTCCTCGCCGCGATCCTGACCATCGCACACTTGGCCGACCTCGACGGGGTGTTCCGGTGGATCGGCGGGCTGCTGGTCGCCGGCAGTCGGGGCAGCGCGAATCGGCTGCTCACCCTGGTGTTCGTGGTCGCCTCGCTGACCACTGCGCTGCTGTCCCTGGACGCCACCGTGGTGCTGCTGACCCCGGTCCTGCTGGGTGCCGTGCGACGGCTGCAGGTCAGCGGGGCCCCGCCGGTGTACGCGGCCGCGCACCTGTCCAACACGGCGTCGCTGCTGCTGCCGGTCTCGAACCTGACCAATCTGCTCGCCTTCCATGCTTCCGGCCTGACCTTCCTCGGGTTCGCCGGGCTGATGGCCGGGCCCTGGGTGGTCGCGATCGTCGTCGAGTACGCGTTCTTCCGGTGGTTCTTCCGGGACGAGCTGGCGACCTCCCACGACAGCCCGTCCTCGATGCGTTCCGACGGGGAGCCCGAACCGGCACCGATCGGTTCGCTGATCCTGCTCGGGGTGATCCTGGCCGCGGTGTTCGGCTCGTCGGCGTTCGGGATCGAACCGGTGTGGGTGGCCGGGGCCGGGGCGCTCGGCTGGGCGGGATGGGACCTGGCCCGACGGCGGGTCCGGGCGTCCGCGCTGGTGACGGCGCTGAATCCGTGGTTCCTGGTGTTCGTCGCCGCGCTGGCGGTGGTGGTGCAGGCAGCCGTCGGACACGGCCTGCAGGACGGTCTGGCCGCCTTGCTGCCCGGCGGCGACGGGATACTCACGCTGCTGGCGCCGGCGGTGATCGCGGCGGTGCTGGCCAACCTGATCAACAACCTGCCGGCCATCATGGTCCTGCTTGCCGCGCTCGGCGGGGGCCCACCAGCGGCCGCGGTGCTGGCCGTGCTGATCGGCGTGAACATCGGTCCGAACCTGACCTACGCCGGGTCGCTCGCGACCATGCTGTGGCGCCGCATCCTGCAGGAGCGCGGGCACGGACCGTCGCTGCGCCGGTTCACCCTTCTCGGCCTGGCCACGGTCGGGCCGACGCTGTTGGCCGCGGTCATCGCGCTGTGGGTGGGCTGCTCGCTGACCTGATGTCCGCTCAGCGCGGGTGAGGGTGGGGTGGTTCCTGGCCCGGCGGTGGCGGCGGCGGGATCGTGCCGACGCCCGGTGCACGCCCGGGCCACACCAGCAGCAACGGGCAGGGGGAGTGGTCGACAACGAATCGGGCCGCCGGACCGAGCGAACGCGGTCCCAGCCGGCTGCGATCCCCGTCGCGGGCCAGCACCAGCAGGTCCGCGCCCTCGGCGGCCGCCACGACCTCCCGTTCGAGGCGGCCGTGCCGGCTGTCCAGCTCCGCCGGCCGGCCCAGCCGTGCCTGGGCGGACGCCAACACCTCGGCGGATGCCTGCGCCAGCTCGCGATCCACCCCCGCGCGGACCGTGTAGCGCCGGCCGAGCAGGCTAGAAAACGTGCCTCGGGTCACCTCGGCGAGATCGTCGGCGACCACGTGGACCAGCCGGAACTCGGCGCCGGCCGGAGCGAGCGCCGCGGCCGCGTCGACGGCCGCCGGCCACCCGCCGTCGGCCACCCAGACCACGACCTTCATGACGCCGACCCCAGGGGGCCTCGCCGGACCGGCGGCCCCGAAGCGCCGTCGTCGTGCCCATGATCCGCCGCGATCACCGGCCCGCCCCCTGCCCTCATCCGCCGCCCTTCGTGGTCGCGGCAACGTCCGAGCGCCGGATCGGTCAGTGCGCGTGGTGCTGCGGGACCGGGTGCTGGCCGATCTCGTGGTCACCCACCGGACGCGACGCGGCCGGGTCGACCGCACCGTCACCGACGGTATCCCTCGCGGTCGGTCCGGTCGACCGGGCGTTCGACGGCACCGGGCGACCCGCGACCTCGGGCTCGGGCACCGGGTACAGGGCCAGCCGCTGCTCGGCGCACATCTCCGCCAGCGCCTGCCGGACGCTGCCGCGGATGACGGCGGGGAAGCTGAAGTAGCCGTGCGGCATGCCGACGTACTCGGTGAGCCGGACGTGGTTGCCGGCGTGCTGCAGGGCCCGTGCGTACCGGATGCCGTCGTCGCGCAGCGGGTCGTACTCGGCGACCTGGATCAGTGCCGGCGGCAGGCCGGAGAGGTCCTCGGCCAGGATCGGCGAGGCCATCGGGCTGTCGGCATCGCCGCCGGGACCCAGGTACTGGTCGCGGAAGGTCATCATGACCGCGGAGGACAGGATGGGCCAGTCGGTGCGGGCGGGGGCGCTGCTGTCGAAGTCATCCGGGGTGCGAAGGTCCGTCGCAGGGTAGATCAGGGACTGGTGCGCGATGGCCGGGCCACCCCGGTCCCGCAGCACCTGGCTGACCACCGCGGCCAGGTTGCCGCCGGCGCTGTCGCCCATCAGTGCGATCCGGGACGTGTCCGCGCCCAGCCGGTCGCCGTGTCCGGCCACCCAGGTGACCGCGGCCAGGCTGTCCAGGACCGCGGTCGGGAAACGGTGCAGGGGCGCCAGCCGGTAGTCCACGGACACCACAACGGCGCCGACCCCCAGGCAGACCTGGCTGCACAGCCAGTCCGAGTGATCCAGCGCGCCCAGGGTCCAGCCGCCGCCGTGGAAATGAACGACCACCGGGCTGTCCGGGGCCTGCGCCGCCACCCGGTAGACGCGGATGGGTACCCGCTCGCCGTCCTGCTCGATGACCCGATCCTCGGTGCGCACGCCCTTGGCCAGCTTGCCGGTGACGCCGGTGGTGAGCTTGCCGTGGCCGGCCAGCAACTCCTGCGCCTTCACGATCTGTTCCGGGGTCATGGTGTCGACCGACCCGCCCGGCGTGTGGGCGAACAGCCAGGCGAATGCGCGCACCCGAAGATCCAACCTGGCCATCGCATCCCCTACTCGTCAGTAACTTGTGCTCCCATTCTGCCAGCGACGCCGACGTGGTGCCGGGTGAGGCCGTGCGAGTCGTGCTGCCCGGTTTGCCACCAACATGTCCCTGCGTCGACGTTCGGCGAACTTCTCCCTGACGACGAGCCTGGCCGGGGACCCAGACCTGCGCTGATAGACTGGATAACTGGGTCCGGCTGCAGTCCGTGGCGGCCGGTACCGTCATCCCCCCGGCGAAGGTAGTCCGGAGCGGGCCGTGCACGGGACAGAAGGAATCCAGGAGTACCGATCGTGGCGTTGACCGCCGAGCAGAAGAAGGAAATCCTCGCCGAGTACGGCTTGCACGAGAGTGACACCGGGTCACCCGAGGCGCAGGTCGCGATGCTGTCCAAGCGGATCTCGGACCTGACCGACCACCTCAAGCAGCACAAGCACGACCACCACACCCGCCGCGGCCTGATGGGCCTGGTCGGCCGCCGGCGTCGGCTGCTGCGCTACCTGCAGCAGGTCGACATCAACCGCTACCGCTCGCTGATCGAGCGGCTCGGGCTGCGTCGATAA
>Ga0164241_10005273_pt1 | contig 12181 bp, 9 predicted proteins | sample OricomyardsoilBY_FD_108780 | JGI IMG/M metagenome (GOLD analysis project Ga0164241, IMG submission 108780) | Backyard soil microbial communities from Emeryville, California, USA - Original compost - Back yard soil (BY) | ecosystem: Environmental > Terrestrial > Soil > Unclassified | place: USA...
CCGATGAGCCGCTGCGACTCAACCGCGTCCGCATGGACGACGATCCGGAGCTCGCGCCAGGCGCAGCCATCGTCGGCACGTACCTCGGCGAGGCGCTCATAACGCGGTCGGTCGCCGAGGCAGACTGGGAGCCCGAAGCCGACATGGGACTTCTGGACACCCCGCGACGGCTCCACTACGAAGCGACCGAAATTGATGGCGGCACCATACGCGCCGAACTGGGCGCAGTCATTCCTCAGGCCGACCTGCCACGAGAACCGTGGCAACCAGAGCCAGACGAAGATGCCACTCCAGTCATCTTTCCCCTGGGAATCGTGGTGCGCCTGCAGGCCGATCGGACGGGAGCCGCCCTCGACGTGGAATGCTTCATCCACTTCCAGGCCGTCCTTGCTGGCGGCGCAGAGCCTGTGGCTGACAGAATTCTGCGAAGTCTGTAAGGTTCCTGACAGCAACATTCGGACGGGCTTGTCCGTAAATGGTTGGTCGCATTAACCAGCGAAGACTTCGCAAAGCGAACAAGCTGGTCACGCGCCGTCAGCGCCTTGGGAAAGGTACGGCGCGATACCGTACGTAACACCGCGCCTGGAAGCTGTTCAAACACGCGCGTTCTACACCTCCAAACTGGGTTCAATTGATGAAAAAACTGTTTTCTGCTCTGCTCCTGGTGCTCGCTCCGGCACTTATCCAGGCGCAGGGCTCAGTTCACGGAACTGTCGTCGATCAGCAGACCGGCAATCCGATCGCCGGAGCATACGTCACCGCAACTGGCACGACGTCATCGACACAGACGAATGACGCCGGCGTATTCAATCTCTCCGCTGGCAACTCCATCAGCAGCGTGACGGTCTCGCGGTCCGGCTATGCAACTGCAGAAGTAGCAGTCACCGACCCGGCCGCAGCTCTCCACATTCGGCTCACGCCACGCGCCGAGCTCGCTGGCGTACAGGTAGTTGCCAATCAGCCGACGCCATCTGTTGCAGTACTCTCGCAGCACGATCTCAACCGTGCAGACGGGTTGAGTCTGGAAAACTCGATCAATACCGTGCCCGGCGTATTCATGCAGTCGCGCACTCCGTTCGGTGGCGCTCGCATCACGCTCCGCGGTTACTACCCGAGCACGAGCGGCAACAGTCCGAACTCGAATGGGCTCGGCTATCAGGTTTTCCTGAACGACATACCACTGACCGACGCGACGGGAACGACGATTCTCGACGACGTTGACTACTCATCACTCGGTAACGTGCAGGTGATCAAGGGGCCTGCATCGAGCCAGTTCGGTAGCTACATCGGCGGAACGGTCAAGTTCACTACCGAACGGCCGACGCCAAATCAGACGAGCTTCGGTCAGCAGATCATGGGCGGAAGCTATGGCCTCGTCCGTACCAACTCGAATTTCCAGACGGCAACGAACAATTCGGATATCGACCTGAATTACGGCCACCAGACATACGATGCCTTCCGCCCGCACAGCGCATCGGTCAAGGATTACGTGCGAGGAAGCGGCGATTTCAGTGTCAGCAACAACCAGACTGTATCGACGTATTTCGCATACAACCGTTCATTTGAAGAACTCGCTGGCGAGATCGACAGCTCGGATTTCTACAATCGCAACGTGCTCAGCAATCCCGCGTATCTCGCGAATGATTCACACATCGCGATTACGAGCTTCCTGGCCGGCGTCACGGACAACTATCAGTGGAACGACCATTTCACGAACAAGACTACGGTCTTCGGAAATGGGCGCACAGCCGGTCAGCCGTTTGCACATGGCTTCACGGACGCGAATCAGTTCAGCTTCGGCGCGCGCACGACATTCGGCTTCTCAGGCCAGGCTGGAGATGTCGGCATTACGGGCGCACTCGGCGCGTCGGCGCAGCGCACCAACATCACATCGAACGGCGTATTCATCGTTCCAGCTCCACCATATCCGGAGCGTCCGACAGATCAGGAGAACTACGCCGCGAACGCATCGCTCTTCACGGAATGGAGCTTCGCGATGCCTAACCAGCTGAACGTCACAGTCGGCACCAGCCTCAACAAGGATGAGTTCGGCATTCGCAACATGCTGAAGTCCAACGTGCTGTACGACACGACGACTCTCGCTGTCCGCACGTTCAAGGCCGTGCTCAATCCGCGCGTCGCGATCACCAAGGGCTTTGGCGAGAATGCGTCCGTGTACGCGAGCGTGAGTTCCGGTTACACGCCTCCCCTGCTGAGCAACACGATCGACAATACGGGTGCGGTCGATCTGACTCTCAAGCCCGAGCGCGCGATTCAGTACGAAGTCGGGACGCAGGGAAGCCTGTTCGCAAACCGACTCACGGCTCAGGCATCTCTGTTCGACGTCGAGAATACAGACAAGCTCGTTACCGAGACGGCCAACTCCGTGACCTTCACGACCAACGCTGGCAAGCAACGCAATCGCGGCGCGGAGGCTTCACTGAGCGTGCTCGTTGTTGATGACAGCACCAGCACGCTCTCGCTCGCGCGTCCCTGGGTATCGTATACCTATACGGATGCGAAGTTCGTGGATTTCAAGAGTGACAACAACAGCCTTCCAACGACGGTTGATTTCTCGGGGAACCCGGTCCCCCGTGTGCCGCGCAACATGATCAATGCAGGGCTCGATCTTGCGGACAATCATGGCGTGTACTTCAACAGCACATATCAGTACGTCAGCAAGGTTCCAGTGACGTTTGACAATTCGACCTACGTCAAGTCGTACGACCTCCTCGGCGCCAAGCTCGGCATCAAGCGCCAGGTCGACAAGCACTGGTCGCTCGACCTGTTCGGTGGTGCGGACAACATCCTCGGAAGCACATACTACAGCTTCCTGTTTGTTGGACCGAATTACGCTGGTCTTGCGACAGCAGCAGCCGGCGGACGCGGCGATGGCTACATCATTCCCGCACCGTACAAGGCAACGTTCTACTCGAGCTTGAGTCTCCGGTACGCCTTCTAGTTCCCTACGGCTCGGAAGGACGGAAAGAATACGGAAGCAGATAAGATGAAAGCGGGGCCGAGGCAATTAGCCTCGGCCCCGCTTTCATTCGTAATGACTTGTGATCGTTATGGCCGCTTGTGTGCAGTGCGCGGAGCATCTGCGGGCGTGGATGCGGGCGGCGGTGATGGAGGCGCAACTGCCGGGCGCGGTGACGCGGTCGAGCCGTTCGACCCGGAAGTGTTGTTCCGGTCCGCGGGGCTGCGAGTGTAACCGCGGCCTTTCACGACCCGACCCTTCGGCTGCGACACGCCGGAACCCTGAAGCACTATGATCGGTCGCGACGAATACCAGCCACCATAAGCGCCACCATAGCCCAGCGCGCCCGGATAGTACGCACCATAAGGAGAGTAGCTGTACGGTGAATAGCCAAACGGAGAGTAGCCGTAGGGTGAATATCCGTAGCCGTAGTAATCGTACGGTGAATAACCGAACGGGGAGTAATTGTAGCGCGCATAACCAGGGAGCATCATCACGCGCGCGTCGTCACTGTTGTAACCATTCGCTGATGCCGAACCGGTGGCTTGCGTCTGCTCGATGTCAGCGAGCCCGGACTGATCGTCCGGCTGGTTGACAGCAAACGCCTTGGGATAGGTCACAGCAACCATCGCATCGGTGACGTTGCCCGGAACGCCAGCGTTGGCAAGTGCGACGATCTTCTTAGCATCGACGTTGAAACTCTGCCCACGATCGACAATCCAGGCCTCGACCACGACCGAGTCGAGCTTGTGCGACGCCTCGATGACGTTGGCGCTCGTGAGCGGAGCTCCCGCCGCACTGCGCGCAGTGCTCAAGGCGATTCCACGAGCGTGAAGCACATCAGAGATCTCGCTGGGTAACATCGAAGGAATGCCGGCATCCGTGTAATGCAGAGTGTGTACGGCAGTATTGCCACCGGCAGTCACTCCCTGCACGTTGACCCAGTCACCTCGCGGCGACATGGCGAACATGCCAGAAGTCGTGCGCTTAAGGTCACCCGGGCATGTAAAGTTCGATGTCAGATACAGCCTGTGACCATCTGGCGACCAGGCTGCATTTTCGACACCGGTGCAATCATCCTTTGTGCGGGCGATATTGCTGCCAGTGGCAGAAATGGAGTCGCGCGCTGCGATTGTATCGTGCGCGACAGTCAGCACGTACACACTCGAGGTCGCGGCAGCATCCCTGGTCGGGACGATGCAAACGAGCGGCGCATCGGTGTTGGGGGGCAGACTGAAAGTCATTCCCGGTGTCTGCGGTGCGGCGGGCCGCCAGCATCCGATCCATGGTTGCCAACGTGCGTCAACGTGCGTCGCTTGCGCAGCGGACTGTTGCGCGCCAGCAACTGCTGGTACCGCTGCAACAACTCCTGCGACAACTCCGGCTATTGCAACCACCGCTGCGGCAGATACCAGATGGCGCTTGGCTGACATGGCGTGACGATTCATGTTGACTCCCTTCAATATCTGTATGTGAGTCCAACTGTAGCCGATATACCCGATAGGTCTATCTTGTCAAACCCGGAGAAGCTCTGACTGAGAGAGCTCTTTGCGTAGATGTATTTCGCCTCACCGGTGATCGCAACGTGCGGTGAGACATTGAAATCGACGCCAGCGAGACCCTGCGCGGCGGGAGTCCAGCCGGACGACGTCAGCTCGCTGGTGAAGACACTGTTGTTGTCCTGAAAATCGACGAAATCCCCGTGCTGGCTGAATTTGTACCACATGGCACCGCCGCCGACGCCGACGTACGGCGCGAATCGTGACGGAACCCACGCGAATCGCCCGACGGATCTTCCCTGCGGAGTCAGATACGCCCGAACGCTCAGCATCACCGGCACCCGGCGGAAATCCGTTACCTGAGTAATCTCAGCGTTATTCTGATCGACGAAATCCCGATAGCTCGATGGCGTCGACGTGCCTGCATACGAAGTGCTCAACGCGAGATCCAGTTGCGGTGCGACCTTGTAAGCCAGATCGACACCGATTAGGGCGCCACTGAAGTCGCCCTTTTTCAGCGTCAGCTCGTTCGTAACGAACGAGAACAGGTCGCCACCAGCCATAGCGTGCGCGTAACCGCCCTGAATGGTGATGCTCCCTGCCGGCTGCTGGAACAGAAATCCGTTCCCCGATCCCTGAGCTGCTAGCGGCGTTGCAACAGCCGCCGCCAGCGCGAGGATCGCACAAGCGGCGGCGGCTCCCTTAACAGGTGAGCCCCATACCTGGCACGGGAAGCCGATCAAACTCGAACGTTCATACAGGTCTTGAAACAACATCGTCCCCGGATGGTTGGTGAACAATTGATACACCCGAAGCGTCACAGTGGTCCCGGCGGTCCCGACGGGCCCCCCAGGGGGCCGGCATGCTGACTACTTGCTGCGTGGAGCTTTCGTATACACATCTGCGCCGAAGGGTACGAGACCGCGGCGGTCGGCGTATCCGATGTGCTTGAGCCGGAAGAGATCTTCGACGCTTCGGAGCATCGAGTAGTGGTTGTACGGCACCTTTGAAACGGTTCCAGGCTTGATGAATGGAGAGAGTACCACCGCTCCAATGCGACCGCCGCCCGGGCCGTGGGCGCCCGGCAGTTTCGTATTTGGACCGGTCGGCTCGTTGCAGCATGCAGTCGCGTCGACGCTGGCCGCCTCATCGAACGTGATTATGATCAGGCCCGCATCGCGATACGCGGGAGATTTCGTGATGATTGGAATCCAGTGCGCAAGGAAGGCATCGGCCGACACGAGCCCGCCCGGCTCCCCATTCTTGCAAGGCGCGTTGTGGCCGTCGTGACACAGGTCCGGGGTGATGAAGTTGTAGTTCGCGGTGGTGCTGGCAGAAGCGAGGTCGGCCTCGAAGCTGGTGAGCGGAATTACATTTTTGTCGCACGACGGAAGATCGATCACCGAATGGAAATACATGAACGGATTGTGCTTTGTAGCATACCGATCGGTTGGCGTCGCGCGGCTGGTCAGATCGCGCGCGCCGATCTCCGGATGCGCGCATGTCGCTGGCTCGCGCCCCGCGTCGTTGCCCATGCCTTCCATGTATGCTTTCCACGTCAGGTGATTGTCGGTGAGTTGCTTCGCGATCGTGGGCACGTGCGCGGGATATACGCAGCCGCTTCCGATAGGCTGCCCGTCGGGCGCTATCCCTGTCTCGACGAACTCGTCGAATCTGCCGCAGTCCGCCTGAGTGGCTGGGGCCGGTGCGATGCCCGAGATCATCGAGATGTAGTTGTCTAGGCTCGCGTGTCCGGTGCCGTAGTACTGTGTCAGGAAGCCGCCGGCGCGCCGCAGGGTGTCGGCGAGATATGGCGCTTTCGTCTCTGGCCCGAACGTCGTCTCGAACGATTCATTCTCGAGAACAATTAGGAAGACGTGCTTGATCGGAGGAAGTTTGGCAGCCGCGGTGCCGTGCGCAGGCAGTACCGGAGTGAACGCCGAGACAGCCAGCGCGGAAATCGCGAACGTCGTGCCGGCCAGCGCGCGGCGAATCATTGGACGCAGCATCACAGTTTGGTGTTGGGGGGGGGGTGAAAGCGGACGATCTCATACCAATGACAGATATTAACCCTGGCGCGATTTGCCGCCAGCATCACGACCAGGAGCAAACCCTCGTCGCAAATGAAAATCCCGCTTCGCGATCGATCGCAAAGCGGGATTTCTGCTGTCGTGCTGTCGTGCGTTCGAGATGCTACCAGCGATAGTGCGCGAACGCCTTGTTCGCTTCAGCCATCCTGTGCGTGTCTTCCTTCTTCTTCACTGCGTTGCCTTCGCCCTTGCTCGCCGCAATCACCTCGGCAGCCAGCTTGTCGGCCATAGACTTCTCGTTCCGGCCGCGCGAGTAGAGGATCAACCAGCGCATCGCGAGAGCCGTGCGGCGCTCGGGACGGACTTCGACAGGAACCTGGTAGGTGGCGCCGCCGACGCGGCGGCTCTTCACTTCGACCATCGGCTTCAGGTTGGCGAGTGCCTGCTTGAAGACTGTCACGCCAGGCTGGGCCGTCTTGGCCTCGACGCTGTCCATCGCATCGTTGAAGATGCGTTCGGCGGTGCTCTTCTTACCCTGATACATCATGACGTTGATGAACTTCGCCACGGTCTGGCTGTCATAGCGCGAATCCGGCAGAATGGTACGCTTGACTGACTTTTTGCGACGGCTCATTTACTTCTTCCCCTTGGTCGGTGCGGCCTTTCCGCCGGCCTTCGGCTTCTTGGTTCCGTACTTGGAACGGCTACGATTGCGGCCGTTCACGCCAGAGGCGTCGAGCGTTCCGCGGACGATGTGATATCGAACGCCGGGCAGATCCTTCACACGGCCACCGCGAATGAGCACGATAGAGTGCTCCTGCAGGTTGTGTCCCTCGCCCGGGATGTATGCGGTGACTTCGAAGCCATTCGTGAGACGAACGCGCGCTACCTTGCGGAGTGCGGAGTTGGGCTTCTTTGGGGTAGTGGTGTATACACGAGTGCAAACACCACGCTTCTGCGGATTGGACTTGAGCGCCGGCGCCTTTTCCTTCTTGGCCACATCGCTGCGGCTCTGGCGTACCAGCTGATTAATTGTCGGCATTTACCATGGATCGACAAGGAAAGGCCGCTCCACAACGGAGTGGCCACAGCCCGAGGAATCTAGAGGCCACCTGGCACGCAGGCAAGGCTTGCAGCCCCTCCGTATTCAGATATCACTAAGGAAGCATTAAGTTTATGGTATCGTGACCCGCCTCATTCTCGCTCTCGCCTCCCTCATAGCCCTCGCTGGCGTTCCAGCCAGCGGCGCGCGAGCGAGCCTGCAAGCGAGCTCGGGATCTTCCTCGGTCGGGTCCGCTCAAGTCCACGCAGTGTATGCCTCACAGGACGGGGCCGCAGTCGACCCAGCCTGGATTCCAACCGCCACGGTCAGTTTGACTGCTCCCTCGCAGCAGCGTGAGCCTGCGCCGAGTGCCGACCAGAATCACGCTGTCGCCACCATTAGCTCGATCGGACTGCCAGTCGCGGTCCATACCACGGATGTGGTTCACGCCATCGGCCGCCACGCCACCTGGACGGTGGCGACTCGCGGATATCGCGCGACGGGGCCACCCGATGCCGCCATTGCACTCTCTACTTCGACCTCCAGAGCGCGCCTCGCCTGACCATCCGAATTGATGGAAGGGGGCTCGCCCCTACCATCAATTCAATAATGACTCAGCAAACAGATTCCGCCACGAACGCTCGCGCCAACACCGTCAAAGTAGTCGCGCAGCCTTTCCACAAACGCGAACCGGGGCTTGCAACGCTTTTCGTCGGCCTTGCGATCATGCTCATGACATTGCTTCTGCCGATGGAGCATCGTACGTTCGCATTCTACCCCGCGCTTGTCATCACCGGAGTGGGGGTCTTTCTAACCCTTCGCCATGGGCCGGAGCGGCCGAAGAACGACCGATAGTCTGGCAGTTTCACACAGTAGCTCTGATGCGCCGGCTATCGATTCCAGGGTAGCCGGCGTCCTTCAGCGCCAACAGTTTTCGCGGCCAGCCTGATGAACGCACCGATCGCAATAGCCGCGATTCTCGCCACTGTCGGCATCCTGCTCGGTGGCTCGGTCGTCCTGACCCGCCTCACGGGACGCATCGGTATTCCAATCGCACTCGGATTCATCGCGGTTGGACTCCTGGCCGGTTCCGAAGGAATCGGCCACATCGCATTCGAGAATTACAGCTTCGCCTTCCGCGCAGGCGTCGTCGCTCTGGTGCTCATACTCTTTGATGGCGGCCTCAACACCCCACCATCAGCGTTGCGTCAGGTTGCCGCACCAGCATTGCTGCTGGCGACAGTCGGAGTTGTCGCGACTGCGGCAATACTCGCGATGTTCGCGCATTTCGCCGGTGGACTCGCTTGGCCGATCGCACTCCTGATCGGAGCGGTTGTTTCGTCAACGGATGCCGCTGCGGTGTTCGCAACTTTGCGCGGGAGTGGTATTACGCTCAAATCGCGCGTCGGCCGACTGCTTGAAGCGGAGTCCGGACTCAACGATCCCGTCGCGATCATCCTCACGATATCGCTCACGACGTTCGTGCTGTATCGCACGATCGAGAACGGCGGAAGTGTCTGGATGCTGCCCCTCACCGCGACGGTCGAGATCGTCATTGGAGGTGTCGCCGGTTGGCTTGCCGGGACACTTTCGAAACGATTGATCACTCAGGTGCGACTCGAATCCGCGGGCCTGTACCCGGTGCTCACACTCGCGATTGCAATGACGGTGTTCGGGGTGACGACACTGTTGCACGGCAGCGGCTTCATGGCGGTCTACGTTGCAGGCGTCGTGATAGCAGGCGCAACTCAACTGCCGCACAGGCCTGCCATCCTGCGCGTCCACGACGCGTTCGCGTGGCTCGCGCAGATCGGCATGTTCCTTGTCCTAGGCCTGCTCGCGTTCCCCACGCGTCTCGCCGCTGCAGCACTGCCGAGTCTTGGCCTCGCAGTTGTGCTCACTTTGATCGCGCGCCCCGCTGCGGTTGCGCTCTGCCTCGCACCATTCCGTTACTCGTTCCGGGAGACGACGTTCATCGGAATCGTTGGATTGCGCGGTGCCGTTCCGGTCGTTCTGGCAACGATCCCGGTGATGGCTGGGATTACCGGCGGGAGACGCATCTTCGATGTCGTCTTCTTCATCGTTGTGCTCAATACCGTAATGCCTGGGACAATCGTCGCGTGGCTCGCACGCAAGCTGCGTGTTGTGGGGATTGCGCCGCCGGAAGCCGCAGCGACAATCGTTATCGAATCGAGCGAGCCGATACAGAGTTCGCTGAGATCCTACTTCGTGGACAGAGCCCTGCCTGTATGTGGCGTTCCACTGTCCGAAATACCATTCCCGGACGGCGCTGCTGTCACAATGGTCGTCCGCGGTACAGAGTTGCTCGTCGCCGATGGCTCGCGCGAATTGCAGCCCGGCGATCACGTGTACGTGCTCGCCTCTCCCGAAGCGGATCCGATGGTACAGCTTCTATTCGGACGGCCTGAGGTGCTGGAGTGAAATAAAAAAACGGCGTACCCGAAATGGGCACGCCGCTTTCTACTGGTTCCCAACACCACCCCTACATCACTCTGGGAGCTTGAGTGATCCGAGTGCTGCTGCGAGTGCGCCGGCGGCCTTGCCCGGACGGAAATCCTCGTCCTCGTCACCAGCAGCGAGAATCTCTTCCATCGTCGGCTCAGGTGGCTCCTCGACTATTGGAGCTGGAACCGAGACACCTTCGATGTCGACTTCCTGATAGCGATACACACCGGTACCGGCCGGAATCAGGTGGCCGATGATGATGTTCTCCTTGAGGCCCATGAGATCGTCCTTCGCGCCGCGGATTGCTGCATCCGTCAACACTCTGGTCGTCTCCTGGAACGAAGCTGCGGAGATGAACGACTGCGTGGTGAGCGACGCCTTCGTGATTCCGAGAAGCAGAGGCTCCGACGTGGCCGGCCTCTTTCCCTTCTTCTCCACGCGTGCGTTCGTCTCACGGAACAGCGACCGGTCAACATGCTCGGCTTCCAGATACTCGGTGTCGCCGGAATCAAGTATGCGCTCTTTCTGCAGCATCTGGCGCACGATCACGCCGATGTGCTTGTCGCTGATCTTCACGCCTTGCAGGCGATAAACTTCCTGCACTTCGTTCAGCAGATATTCCTGCACCGCGCGCGGGCCCTTGATTCGCAGAATGTCGTGCGGATTGACGGGGCCTTCAGACAGACGATCTCCAGCACGTACTCGATCGCCCTCATGAACGCGGAGGTGCTTGCCGGCCGCGACCTCGTAAACCTGCGCTTCGACGGCATCGTCCGTTACCAGCGTGCCGTTATCCATGCGCATTGGCTGGACGAAGATCTCGCGCTTGCCACGCTTGATGTCACCGAAACGAACCACACCATCGATCTCGGAGATCGTGGCAGGATCCTTCGGCCGGCGTGCCTCGAACAACTCGGCGACACGCGGCAGACCGCCGGTGATGTCGCGAGTCTTGTATGCTTCGCGGCTGATCTTGGCTATGATGGTACCAGGCGTGACCTGGTCGCCATCATTGATGATCAACTGTGCACCAACCGGAATCACGAAGTCGCGAACACGCTGATCGGTGCCGCCCTTCGCGCTCCAGATCTCGATGTGAGGATGGAGTTTCTTCTCGCGGTCTTCGATGACGACGCGCTGACGCAGGCCGGTCAGCTCGTCGAGTTCCTCCGACACTGACTCCTCTTCAACGAGATCCACAAACTTCACCGCGCCCTTCACATCTGCAATGATAGGCGTCGTGTATGGATCCCAGGTAAAGATCACCTGCTCCTTCTTCACCTCGTCTCCGTCCTTCACCATCATCGTTGCACCGAGCGGCACCTGAAGGCGCGCACCAACTCCCGTCGAGCGATCGCCCGTCGCGCGAATGGTGAGTTCACCCTCATACGAAGTGACGATCTTGCCGCCTTCCGTATTCGTGACCGTGACGAGACGATCGCCGAACTCGACGACACCCGCCACCTTGCTCTTGCGTGCAGTCTGCTCGGCGATACGTGCAGCCGTTCCACCGATGTGGAATGTGCGCAGCGTCAGCTGCGTACCTGGCTCACCGATCGACTGCGCCGCGATGATACCGACCGCCTCACCCTTGTCCACCATACCCATGGTGGCCAGGTTGCGACCGTAGCACATCTGACACAGTCCGTGTCTTGCCTCGCAGGTGAGGACCGAACGGATCTTGATTGTCTCGAGACCCGAATCCTCGATGGCACGAGCCATTTCCTCGCTGATAAGCTGCCCTGCCTCGACCAGCAACGTCGGGCGGTCGCTCGAATCCCGTTCCTGCGGATCGAACACGTCTTCCGATGCAACAGTTCCGACAATGCGCTCCGACAGCGGCTCGATGACGTCCTCGCCTTCCTTCAGCGCGCCGACTTCGAGACCATGTATCGTACCGCAATCCTCTTCGGTGATCGTCACGTCCTGCGCAACGTCCACCAGACGACGCGTGAGATATCCGGCGTCGGCGGTCTTCAGAGCGGTGTCAGCCAGGCCCTTGCGAGCGCCGTGCGTCGAGATGAAGTACTCGAGCACCGACAGTCCTTCACGGAAATTGGACTTGATCGGGCTCTCGATGATTTCACCAATACCGCCGGTGAGCTTCTTCTGCGGCTTGGCCATCAGTCCGCGCATACCGGCGAGCTGACGGATCTGGTCGCGC